>Ga0255054_10002158_pt1 | contig 11357 bp, 8 predicted proteins | sample JV7_2_23_MG_FD_188634 | JGI IMG/M metagenome (GOLD analysis project Ga0255054, IMG submission 188634) | Seawater microbial communities from Jervis Inlet, British Columbia, Canada - JV7_2_23 | ecosystem: Environmental > Aquatic > Marine > Inlet | place: Canada: British Columbia | collected... | reverse complement strand
GTAAAATTCTTCCTTGGCCTGCAGTTCCATTTTATGTTTGGCCTTTTCCATGTTTCTGGTATGGGTAATTCTTCTACGGAAAAAAGCGATAATCAGGGTAGCAATTAGCATAATGACACCAGCATACAGGGCATAGGCTAATTTTGTCCTGTAGGCGGGGGGAGCAATGGAAATCTTAAAGGATGAAGTTTCGCTGATATTGTTATATACATTCTTTGCCTTAACAATAAATTCATAATCGCCCTCACGAAGGTTTGTATATTCTTTAATATTTCTGGACTCCCAGGGTGACCATATTTCATCAAAACCAGCAAGCTTATAAGAATAGGAAATATGACCTGGTGCTTCGAAATATGGGCAGAAATAACGAAAGGATAATGAGTTAAATCGATAGGGAATTTCATAACTATTTGCTTCGGCTGCATTATCAAGGATGATAGAATCTGACAGCCTTCCTTTTAGTGTAACCTCTCCAATAAAAACATTAAACTCAGGGTCAAAATCTTTCTGTTTGTTTGGGTTGTAATGTAACAGGCCAAGCTCACCTCCAATGAATACATTGTCTCGATCATATACATAGACGTTTTCAAAAGTAGATCCAAGATATTGATTCTGGATTCGATTAAATGGCGTGGTGATTTTTGTATATGTGCCATCCTCCTGTTTGCGAAGCACTCCCATGTTTTCGTGAGTAAAAAACCAAATATCTCCCAGAGCATCCTCTATAACTTTCGTTAAGCCAGATTCACTATTCAGTATTACATTATATTCATCGTGCAACAAGAAAGTATCCAACTTATTATCATAGGAATATAATCCATTACTGGCTACTAGAATAAACTCGCCATTAAGCCTTGAAATACTGTAAGGTAAGCCTGGCAATCCTCGTGTCTGGTTATACAATTGGACACTATCAACAGAAAGCAGATCATCGGAGAGCTGTAACTTGAAGATGCCCTTATACTCGTGGGTAATCCACAGGTTATTATGATCATCGAAAATTAATTCCCTGCAAGACTCATCAAACCCTTTCAAAAGCTGAACCTCCTCTCGCCATTCGCGGGATCCGGCCGAGTAACTGAAGAGTTGCAGTCCTGTATAGGTGCCTCCAATAAGTTTATCCTCTCTGCCCGGTACTTTTGTATAGGCCCAACCTCCCATCCTGTCTGATATTTGATACGAATCAAATCCATCCACAATAAAAGTTCCCAGATTGTTCCCACAAATAAGTTTCCCATTAAACTCTCCTAAAGTCCATACCTGTCCAACAACACCATTAACCAGCTGAAATTCCTTATCGATGGCAAACCTGTTCTCAATCTCTGAAACTGGTTTTGCAAATAATCCCTGGTTGGTACCTATGTATAATATTTGATTGTAAACCATGGAGGCATAAGATGTCTCTATTCCATAGGAATAATTTATAGCAGTAATAGGTGAACTTATCTCTATTGCATCAATACCATTATCCAAACCAAGCCAAAGATTTTCATAATTATCCTGATACATACTTAGCACAGTGTTGTTCTGAATCCCTTTCGCCCGGTTTAAATGCTGAATAATTTCTCCTTTTAGGTCTATTATGTATACGCCATTCTGGGTGGTTCCAACGGCTATCTGTTCATTATTAATTTTGAGGCCCGTATAGATCTGTTCTTTTTTGAATCGCTTATTAATCTTAACTATCCAGGGAGAAAGCTCAGCTCCGCTAAATTGATAAATGCCGTTATTCGTCGTGCCTATCAGATAGTCATTCAAGCCTGTACCAATGATAAAAGCGATTTCGTTATCTTTAAAGAACCGGGGGTCAGAATAAATTTGATCAGGTCCGTCTGAGGTTAAGATAGAGAGTCCAATATCCCGATCAATAATAAAAAGGTTATCATTGGAATAATATGAAAACCCGAATCTGGATTCTGGAGACAGGACAGTTATTTCATCGTCCTTTAATATAAATATTCGTAGAAAAGATTGAAATACGATGCCATATTTCGTCTGGAAAATTCGCCATATTTCATCGAATATCCGATCCTTGTCCCTCAGCTGATCTGTTAAGGAGGTATAGCTGATAAAACCCATTTCGTCCGCAGAAAAAAAACCAAACTCGTCGTATCCACCAGCATAAAGTTTGTTGTCTATCCAGTTGACTGAACGAACTTTGGAATTGTTAGGTAATCTGTACAGGTACCATTTCGTCCCGTCATACTTCAAAACTCCATTATTGTTTGCAAAGTACATCAGGCCGTCGGAATCCTGGGTGATAGACCAGTTCTGGGTTCCGGCCTGATATTCGCCGCGGAAATAATGATTTACAAAGGGTGGACCAATTTCTTTGATTTGAGCATTGATAAGCAGCTCGACCAGCATAAACCATGAAAGAAGGAAAACTTTTCTGCAGCCCATAGAATATTTGGTTATGTCTTACGCTGTGATGACTTATTACAAAATTAGCAAATTCTGGAAGCGGGGAAGCTAAGCCTTCATTATTATAAATGAAATTTACCGGTCCCGGGTTAAATAAGTTTTACGATACAACAAGGGTCATTCCTGGTAGACCTGCTTTCCGACTTTTCCGATAACAAGGATGACTCCCGTTGAGTTTCCCTTAATTACATACAGGAAAGGTTTATCAGCCCTGAAGATGGGGGTTAAGTCTCCACCGGCTAAGGTTTCCCGCAGTTCCACTATGGTGGCCGCGGCGGTTTCGGAACCTTCTATCTGTATATTGATGAACATTGGAAAGGGCACTGGATATGTTGCCTCAATTTCAGGCGGTATAGTTATCTTTGGGCATAAACCTTACTTCATTATTGAGAGTAAAGTTTTCATTAGGATGAGTAATTAGGGTGAAAAATAGTTTTGTGTCATTTACTAAGCAGGTTATTATGGAGTTTATTTCAGGACTTCCTGATTTAAATTCTGTAATTGTCTTGCTGGTCATTTTCACTGCATGGGCCTTTCTGTGTTCAAAGATCGCAGCATATCTCAAAACCAAGAGGGCACTTAAAACCGGTTATACCAGAAAGGCATATCATTTCCTGGTCTTCATCTCAGCATCTGTCATAAACCTTATACTTGGCTTCTCGGGCGTCTGCCTGTTTGGAATCATTGTAAGCTTTTTTATTTTTTATGCGCTTTTTAAACGAAAAGCCTCCGGTTTATACCTGGCATTGGCACGAGAGACTGATCATCCTCATAGTACTTTATACATCTTTATACCCTATTTATCTACTTTGATTGGAGGGATCCTCATCAATTATTTCTTCCCGGACCTTGTAGTCATAGGCTATTTAATATGTGGAATTGCTGATGCTTCAGGGGAAGTGATAGGAACAATGTATGGGAAGCATGTATATAAAGTAAAACTTTTAAATATTCATAAGGCTGTTAAAAGCCTGGAAGGTTCTAGTTCAATATTGATAATCAGCTTTCTGATATATACCGTATTTTCGGTTATCACTTTTCAATATCTTACTTTCAGCATATTGGGGCTGATTTTTTTGTCCAGTCTGATAGTAACCGCTGTTGAAATCGTTACACCAAAAGGTTTTGATAATCTCACCATACAGATAATAGCCGTTCTGGCCTACATAAATCTCATTCAATAAGTATCAATAACAGCGGCAATGATGACAACACCGCGTATGCATTCGGACATAATTCGACTATGTATGAGATTATGTATGAAAAACAACAGTCGTTGAACCGAAAAAAGAAGGTGGGATCCTGATTTACCCACTTCCCGCCGTGGAAAAACTGATCGTTGAAATTCCAAATAAAGATGTTCAAATCAACGAATTTAAAGTAACTGACATAAATGGCAGATTGATGATAGCATTTCCATGTTATGCGGTGCGTGTAACATTTTTTTTTGAAAATGAATCATTCACCAAACACTCTACGTATATGCGAAAACACAACTTATATATGGGGACAAAACCCAAATACTGAAACACCAGCCAATATCATGAGAACGACCTTCAACATAGTGCTGTTTCTGACATATAGTATAACGGTTCTTTCCCAACCCGACTGGAAAGAATATGTTTATCATTCATATGATTTTAAAATTGATTTCTTCCAGAAGCCCGATTTCATTGCTGACAGTTCAGTATTTAATGACTCTCCGCTGGTCACCTATTTTTGGGAACTGAATGTTGATGACCCCTTGCACGATAATATATACTATTCTGTCAGTCAGGTAGCGTATCCATCTGAATTCATTCATTCAGATTCCCTGTTCCATTTGGTGGACGGATTTATCAGTTCCACGCAAAATAGCCTTATTGAGGATGAAAATTATACCCTTTTATCATCCTCATTGGCAGAAAATAATGGATTTCCAGGAAAAGTATTTAAATGGAAGAATAAATCAAATAATATACTCCTGGAGTTTCATGTGTATTTGGTTGAAAATAAATTATTTGAATTGTCTGTTGTGTCACAGGAAGGAAAGAATCATAATCAATTCTTAGATAAGTATTTTGACTCTTTCGAAATTATCAATATCCAGAAGGGAAATTATACATTACCGGACAACGCAAGCGAAAGAACTATTTTGGTAATGTTCCCTGAAGTCCCTATTGAGCAAACAAAAACTGTTGATTCTGAGTATGGTAAGCTATCACTGGATATTCAGATTTTAGAGCCAACAGTCAAGGAAGATAATATGGTATACATTGCCATGGAAACAAAATATCCTTCAGGAGTGGTTGAACCGGGAGATTCAATTGCGCTCAATAATTTCTACGAAAAGGCCGTAGACGGCGCCTTAAATTCAGTAAATGGAGATTTGGTCTCCTTGGATGATGTATACTACAGAGATATACCTGGAAAAGAATACAGATGTTATCTATCGGAGGGGGAGGCTTTAATGGTCTACAGATATTTCTTCATTGATGATAATTTTTATTCAATAGGCGTGATTACGCTGCCAGAAAAGGATAAAAACAAAGGAATGATAAAATTCTTCGATTCGTTTGGGATCAAAAATTGATCACCGCCTGATATTATCTGCCTGGATTTCTCTGCAGGTTAAAATCCAATTGCATTACCTCCATCCACCGGCAATTGTACTCCTGTTATAAATCCAGATGCATCAGAGGCAAGAAAAACAACCGCATGGCCTATGTCTACAGTTGTTCCAAAACGTTTTAATGGTGTACGATCAAGTATCTTTTTTCCTTTTTCAGGAAATCGTCTTAGTGCTTCTTCATGCATTGGGGTGACAATGAACCCGGGAGCGATGGCGTTTATCCTCACTCCTGATGGAGAAAGATCTGTTGCCAGGGATCGTGTCAAACCCAGAAGTCCGGATTTTGATGCAGCATATGGTGCCACATCTGCTAAACCATAAATGGCAGCCATGGAAGTGATCATGATGATTGATCCTCTTTTTCGCTCAACCATAAATTTAGCCACCTCCCGGGTTAACGAAAAGACGCCGGCCAGGTTTGTTTTCAGGATGGAATCAAAATCACTGTCCGTTACCTCAAAAGGAGGTTTAACATCGTTTATGCCTGCGTTGTTGACAAGGACATCGATTGATCCGTATCTGGATTCGACTGTCTGGACAAAATCGCTGGCAGCATCTAACTCATTTATGTCATGGATTTCATAACTGGATTTTTCACCCAGCTCCCCAACCGCGTTTTTGAGAATTTTTTCCCTTCTGCCCGTAATGACCACTGTTGCCCCGGCATTGATCAGACATTGCGAGATGCCAAATCCGATACCTATTCCACCTCCTGTAACCAGGGCAAGCTTTCCTTTTAGACTGAATGGATTTTCTGACATGATATCTACGAAATCGAATGGAATTCCTTTAGTCAATCATATCTCTCAAAATTACATTATATCTTCATGAATTCATATTCAGACCCGAATCAGCTAGTCCGGCCAGTCACTCCCGCATGAATAAAATAATGCCAATCAATTACGCCTGAATCATTGGGTAAGGCATTGTGTTATTATAGTCTGAAAAGGGAATCGACTTATTTTTGTAAATTAAGCAGGAATAAAAACAGCTGCTATGACAACCAACCGACGCCAATTTCTTACAACTGCCGTTACAGGCGGTATCGCTGCCACATTGCCACTTTCAGGCTGCATCCGAAGCGATTCGATCAATAGTTACCCTACAATAAAGGATCGTTACGAAATGCTGGATCAGATCCTGAAACAACCGGTATTCAGGAAAGAATTGTTCAGTTCACCGGTCATCATTGAAACCATTGAATTACTCCGCTATGAGAATAGTTTTCTCTGCCGGGTACGCTCAAAGGATGGAGCTACAGGTATTTCTGCCGGTCACAGTTCCCAGTTGCGGACGCTATATCCGGTTTTTACCAATCTGATACAGCCTTTTTTTATTAATAAAGATGCACGTGACCTTGACCTGATACTGGAAAAAGTATTTATCTATAAACTTAATTTCAGGTTATCCGGGCTGGCACTTGGGGTCCCTCTTGCCACCATCGAACTTGCTATTCTAGATATGATGGGGCATATTGCCGGGAAATCCATTGGCCAGCTGATCGGGGATATACATCATTCTGAAATAGAAGTCTACCAGGCCACTGAATACCGCCATTTACCGGTCGAGGAATCCATGGAACTGATTATCCGTGATGTGAATGAGAATAAGGCCAGGGCGGTTAAAATAAAGATTGGCGGACTCATGTACCACACTGAAGAAATGAATGCTGTTGGCCCTCCGGGAAGGACAGAAGCCATGATCCCCCTGGTAAGGAAAACCTTTGGTGATGATATGGTATTGTATGCCGATTCAAATAGTTACTATTCGGTTGAGGAAGCGATACGCGCAGGAAGATTGCTGGAAGAATACGATTACCAGTTTTTTGAAGAGCCTGTTCCCTTCCATTGGTACGAGGAGACCAAACAGGTTACCGATGCCCTATTAATTCCAGTTGCCGGTGGTGAACAGGAATTCAGCCTTCATGGGTTTCGCTGGTTGATTGCTAACGACGGACTAGAAATTGTCCAGCCCGATGTCTTTTATTTTGGAGGGATGGTCAGGGCGATGAAAGTCGCCCTGATGGCCAAGACATTTGGTAAACAATGTACTCCTCATATGTCTGGAGGTGATCTGGGATTTCTTTATATGATGCATTTTGCATCTGCACTGCCCAATGCGATGCCCCATCATGAGTTTAAAGGATTCAGAACCAACATAAAATTTGATTGTAAAACATCACCACTTCAAAGTGTCAATGGTGTGGTGAAAGTCCCTACCGGTCCCGGGTCAGGAGTGGACATCGACCCTGATTTTATTGAGAAGTTTCAGGTTGTCAGGGATTAACAGGTTAAAATCTGAGGGAGAGACAGCTGAGGCCTCCGTCCAGTTTTTCAAATTCCGAAATATCAAGTGCAATGGTCGGGTAACCTGCCTTTTCAATATTGCGCCTGGTTTTTGGAAATCCGGCGGGGACCAGCACAGTGCCATTCACCCAGAGTGAATTTGCAGCATAAGCCTCATCAGTATCTACTTTGATTTTCCGAAATTTTTTAAATGACGGATGATTATAAAGTCCGTTCTGGACCAGGAGATTATCATCCTCCAGGTACGACATGCCAGATTTTAAATGCAGCAGCTTCTTTAATTCGATTTTTTCTCCCGTCATCTGGTGTTTCTCCAATATGTGGATCAACTGATCTGCTCCTTCATGATTGGTCCGGTCTGAAATACCGATATAAAAATGACGGCCGGTCATCATTACATCACCGGCCTCAAGCGTTCCAGGAGCTTTAAGGTGTTCAATCGTATCGTAAAACGAACCAAGTATCCTCTCCATGTCAACCTGCTCTCCTTTTCGTGAAGCTGCACCGGGATTGGTGATCACCAAAAATCCGACCGTACACAATGCAACATCTTCCACGAAACTTGAATCAGGGAATCTGCTATCAGGTTCCAGGACGATTATTTCCAGTCCAAGGGACTGTAGGGCATCAATATATTGCTTATGCTGATTCAGGGCCAGGCCATAGTCTGGTTTTCCCAGTGTTGCAGACGTGATCCCATGGATCATTTCCGGGCATGGAGTGCGTACAATGACTTGTTTAAACATTGATTCTCAGATTGTATTTTTCATCATAATTCTCAATCAGATCAGCCAGCAATGGGAGCAGGGGGAAAAGATTGATCAATTTGTATCTGACATTCCTGAACCGGACATTCTTATTAAGAATTGATTACCATATCCAAAACGCAATCCCAGGAGGGAAATGCCTTTGGTCAATTCACGCGAATTTGCAAAATTATAGATTTGCCTTCATTAATGCAATCATCACTGCATACCTGAACCTGTAAAGAGAATATCTGGCACCTTAGACAGCGTCTTCTTGCCTACCCTTTCCCATAGCCTGGTATATCATCCGACAATGGGCACAGACTTTTGCATTCCGTACTGAAATTAGTTGATAGATCTTTGTTCTTTCTGGCCTCCTGATATACCTTATAGCTATCCTGACCACCATCTGGATTAGCTTCAGGGTTGCAGCAAGAAATCCAGTTGAAGCACTCAGGAATGAGTAGTACACCCTTTTTCAGCTCAATGTATACAAAGGGTGTAAAACTTTTCAGACTGGTATATTATAAATGCCGATATTGGCAGCAGGATAATTATAATATGCAATTGAATACTAATTATGGCAGAAAGATTCAAAGTACTGAGAGAAAAACATATTGAATTTATTAAACAGCAACACATTTTCTTTGTTGGAACTGCCGGTGCGGAAGGCAGGGTGAATGTCTCGCCCAAGGGCATGGATACCTTAAGGGTTATCAATGAACGCAAAGTTGTCTGGTTGAATCTAACAGGCAGTGGTAATGAAACTTCGGCTCACGTTCAGGAAATTGGAAGAATGACATTAATGTTCTGTTCATTTGCAAAACAGCCCTTAATCCTTCGATTGTATGGAAAGGCGGATGTGATACATCCAAGAGATGGTATGTGGAAAGAATTAAGCAGTCTGTTCGATGAATATGTTGGTGCGAGGCAATTTTTCCAATTGAACCTTGATCTTGTCCTAACATCCTGCGGTCACGCTGTTCCGTTCTTCAAATACCAGGGAGACAGGGAATTATTGATAAAGTCAGCAAACAAGCAAGGCCGGGATGGCATTGAGGAGTACTGGAAAGAAAAAAATCAGATTAGTCTGGATGGTAAGCCGACTTACATCCTGAAAAATGCATAACAAAAGGCTGCACCCTGGAGCGATACGTATTGCTCTCTTATCTATTTCCCAGTTAATTGGTAGTTTCGCAGGGTCTTAATCGTAACCTGAAAACATGGGAATTTAGAAATGCTGATAAGGTTTGAAACATGAAATTCTTATTTTTAGCACGTAATTATTATTCATTTCAAATCCAATAAGGCAAACAAATGACCAACTCCAAATATTTAAATTATATTCTCGCCATGTTGATGGTAAGCTCCCTTTCAGGTACACAGGCACAAAACTGGCCAAACTGGCGTGGTCCCAATGGAGACGGAATAAGTAATGAAACCAATCTGCCCACCGAGTGGGATTCAATTACAAACGTAGTATGGAAAACTCCTATACCGGGTATTGGCCATTCTTCACCGATTATCTGGGAGGATAAGCTTTTCATCACCTCAGCCCTGCCTGAAACCCAGGAGAAATTACTGCTATGTTATGATTGTAAAAGCGGCCATTTATTATGGCAGAAAACCGTGCTCAAAACTACATTTGAAAATAAACACAATCACAATAGTTACGCCTCTGGCACACCTGCCACAGACGGCGGCCTGATTTATTTATCATTTCTTGACGGGGAAGATGTTATTGTGGCAGCTTACGATTTTACAGGTAAGCAGGTCTGGCTGCAAAGGCCCGGTAAGTTTTCGAGCCCGCATGGTTACAGTTGTTCTCCGGCATTATTTGAAGATAAAGTATTTATTAATGGCAGCAGTCAGGGAGATCCATTTGTGGTTGCATTAGGCAAGACCGATGGAAAGATAATCTGGAAAGTTTCACACGAAAATCCTACCCACAGTTTCAGCACTCCCATCTTCAGGGAAATGGCTGGTAAAATGCAGATGATCTTTTTGGGCAATCAGGAAGTTGCTTCCTATAATCCTGACAATGGTTCAAAAATCTGGTTTGTAAATGGCCCTTCATTAGATTTCTGTGCAAGTCCGGTCTATCATGAAAAATCAGGATTGGTACTTATAAGCAGTGCATGGCCCCAACGTTTTTTGCTGGCAATTAACCCCGATGGTACAGGTGATGTTACTGAAAGCCATGTGGTCTGGCGAAGCAGTGAAGGCGCTTATTATGTGCCATCACCGGTTTATGCCGAAGATTATCTTTTTACAACAATGACCAGTGGTAGAGTTCACTGCATTGATATTGCTTCCGGCAAGATCATCTGGGTGGAAGATATGGGCAGACAATATTCTTCTGCCGTTCTCGCAAACGGCCTGGTGTACATGCCGAACGACGAAGGCATCATAACGGTGATAAAACCGGGTCCAACTTTCGAAGCTATTTCAAGGAATGCTATCGGAGAAAGGATGAATGCCTCACCCGCCCTAAGCAATGGAAAAATTTACCTGCGGGGATATAAACACCTCTTCTGCATTGGGAAATAATGGATAGCCTGAAAAGGGACAACTGGCACAAGGAGCATTTTCGGCCCAATCAACAACATTGAAACAAAATTTCAATAGGTATCTTGCCAATGCGATAAACCACTTTAGCAGGTTGTTGGATTGTGGAAACCGCATGATCATGGATAGGGGGCCATTGAAAAAATCAGTTTGTACAAAAATTAACAGAGAGTGCCCCCATATGACACTCTCTGTTTTCACCTAAATTGCAAAACACACCATAGGTTAGGTGGCAGCGGTCAGTTTATTTATTAATACAATTAATATTTAGTATTGATCAGTACGACTCCATTCGCTCCGCGTGAACCATATATCCCTGCACCTGCCGCGTCCTTCACGAGCGTTACAGACTTTATATCCATTGGATTAAGAAAGTCAATGTTTTCTACTATTATTCCGTCCAGCATGAATGAAGCGGCACCATTATTCCCTGGTATACCAAAGGAACCAATATCTCCACCCCTTACAAAAACCCGGATGTTACCTTGATCATTGACCCTGGCTCCAACCAGCTCTGTGCGAAGTAAATCCCTGATATCGGAATACTTCATAAAATTGTCATCTATTCTGCGATAATGCTCAACTGCATATGCAATATCATCTGCATTCATATGTCCATAGATGACGGCTATCCTTTCGTTTTTTTCACCTGGTTTCAGGTTCATGTTTAGGGTAATCTCATCAGCACTGGGAGTAACTTCT
>Ga0255054_10002155_pt1 | contig 11372 bp, 18 predicted proteins | sample JV7_2_23_MG_FD_188634 | JGI IMG/M metagenome (GOLD analysis project Ga0255054, IMG submission 188634) | Seawater microbial communities from Jervis Inlet, British Columbia, Canada - JV7_2_23 | ecosystem: Environmental > Aquatic > Marine > Inlet | place: Canada: British Columbia | collected... | reverse complement strand
TCGGTGAAGCTGGCACCAACCCACTCGGTACCCAAGGTCTTTGCGGTACATCAAGTAGACTACGGTGGCGCCAAGATCTTCTCGGTCTGCCCACCGCACAAAAAACTTGTGGTTAGGGGTCGCTCGGGTCACTGCATCAGGAGTGCCGATCTCGTGCAGGTCTCCCTCGTAAATGCGAGAAGCAGTCTTCAAAACTTTCCGACCGTTTGACCGGAGTTCTTTGTTCGGGCGATCCCAACTGACGACAAGATCCCCTTCCTGAAGAGTTTCGATAGGGACCTCCCCATCAGGGGTGAGAACCATTGTACCTTCGGGCTGGCATTGGTCGTCGTCACCGACCACGCAGGTTTCCCCGTTCGAGGCAAGCAGATCGACCATCTCCATTTGGACGGAGTTGGTGTCCTGGAACTCGTCCACCAGGACGTGCTTGAACCGACCGATCAGCCACTCGGCTTTGGTGCCTTTCGCGTTGCGCAAGAGACGGGTGGTGTTGATGAGGAGGTCGGCGAAGTCCATCGCGTTGCTACGGAGCAACGCTTCTTCGTAGCGATCGAACACCTCTCTCACGATCCGACGCAGGGCGTAGGGGATCGGGGAGTCTTCGTGTTCGACTTCCTTCGGGCCCTTGTCCTTCCCCTTCATCTGCTGGATGAGGGAGTGGATCAGATTCTCGGTGACTTTCAGGCCACGCGTGTCCACGTCGGCGAGGAGGGCTTTGACCAGGGCCTTCTGGGAGCTGTCATCGTAGATCGTGAAGTTCTTCTCATAGCCGACGAGCTCAGGGTGCATCCGAAGCATCCGCAAACCGGTGGCGTGGAAGGTGCCGATCCACACGTCCTCGCTGACCCCCATCTTGGAAAGGCGTGCTCGCATTTCCTTGGCGGCCTTGTTGGTGAAAGTGACGGCCAGGATCCGACGCGCCTCCACACCATCTTCCACGAGGTCCGCGATGCGGTGGGTGATGACCCGAGTCTTGCCTGTGCCTGCGCCGGCAAGCACCAGGAGACCGGAGCCTCGATGCTTCACCGCACGGTTTTGTTCTTCGTTGAGCGCCACGTCAGGAGTTATACGCCTACGCCCAAGCAAAGTGCCCGTGGAGGGCCTCTATTTGGGCGAGGAGGGGAAAACGTGAAAATCGAGGTGATCCCTACATGTTCTCCATCTGATCCGCCAACTTTTTGCTGGTCATCTCCATCGCGTTGGCGATCATCTCACCGGACGACACCAGGAGTTTCACAGTGTCGGGGTGGAGCGTCACGGCGGCCAGTGTCACGGCTGCGGTGACGGCCCCGGTCTTGGGGTTGCAGACGTGTACGCAGACACCTTGGTCGGAGTCGAGCGCGGTGACGACAAGGCCGTCGCTCCAGTCGATCTCGAGACTCTCTTGGATCTCAGAGGTGATGGAAACCTTGGCACCGACGAGGTGCTGGTGGGGTGTGCTGGAACTTGATGAGTCGCTCACGAGTCTTCTACCCAAATCGCAAGGATCGCATTTTCACGTAGCTTAAAAAAGCGAACCCCCCAAGATATAACCTCACTTGGGGGGCTCTGATTTTCCGGCCCTTATTCGGGGTCCGGCGCTGGCTTTCGCGACAACGGCAGGTTTCAGCTCTTAGAAAGAAAGTCCGCGTAATGACGTTTTACCAGGCCCTCGTGTGTGCGAGTGGGGAAGCTCAAGTCTTGCACTTGAGCGGGAGCGTGTCTCCGCTTCCCATTGGTGAGGGCCCATGGATTCTAACCACGATCTCGGACGGGGTTGTAGCTGATCAGAGAGATGTCACGGTCCAGTGTGCTGTTGAATTTGGGAGATAACTTGAGCTTGAGGTGGTCAACCATTTGCAGGCTCTCCCCTAGGGCGTCATTGCCTCGGTGGGGAGTGCGTCTACCAGTTCCGCCACCCCCGCATAAGAAGGGTGCGGGGAGAAGGGATCGAACCTCCAAAGTGCCCTGGTCGACCGTGCGTTTAGCTTGAGTTTGAGCTTGAGTTTGTCTCCAATGAGAAGTCTTGTTTACGCGTCCTTGAACACGAAGTCGAGGACTTTCCGTCCGACTTTTTGATCAGGGGCCTCCATGGAGTTGGCGTGTTCGCGTGCGAACTTCACCGCATCCTGGAGAACGCGAATGCGCTCCACCATCTTCTTCTTCTCGGGACGCGGGAGAGCGCCGGAGAACTTGATGGTGGTCCAGTGTCCGATGACCACGTCATCGGTAATCATCTCGGTCTGAGCGGGGTGGTGCTCAGTGGCGTCGTACTTGACGATTGCCCGTTGCGTCTTCTTGGTCTTGCCGGTCTTCACCGGTTCGCTGCGGAACAGCCCAGAGTTGGGATCCAGAGTCCACACCTCTGCCGGATCCAGTTCGACGACCTTGGACACAAACGTGTGCAGGTCGTTGAGTTCCTTCTCCAGAAACAGAAGGTACGTGACGGGCACGTTCTCGAGGAACGGCTTGTTATCCACCATCACGTCGGCACGGGCGCTGGTGTTGGCCCAGTCCTTCGTGGCGGTCACGTCCATCAGCTTGGTCAGACGTTCGGTCACTTGATCGATGACCTCCTTAGCACGGTGTTGAACGTGCTGTTGGTCATCAGGAAAAGTCTCTCCATCATCTTCCTTCGGAACGAAGGTCTTGTGGTGACCCGTCATGAGCTGGGGCTTCTGGGTCGCCTTGTGGAGTTGGGTGATCTCGCCGTGGAGCTGGGTCTTCTTGCCCTTTTCGATTGCGAGGATTTGGTTTAGCTTTGCCATGGTCTTGTCTCTCTCAGTTTGAGTTTGAAGTTGAGGGTCGGGGCTTATACTCGACCCGGGTTTTTACGCAACGGGCTTTTCGTGAAAAGTCAGTTTTTCAGTGAGATCCCTGCGGACCGTTCGGAGGTACTTTGCCTTCTTACGCCACTTGCGGGCCCAAATGAGGGCGTCCTCGAGTTGGCGTCGGAGGCTCTCAATTTCACGATCCTTCTTCCGAAGTTCGATCCGGAGGGTCGTATCGATGGCGTCGAGCCTGTCTTTGGCACAGAACATCAGTCGAACTCCAGGAGGAACTCATCGTAGAGACGCTCCCAAGGCTCGTCAAAGGCCTTTCTCGAACTTTTATTTTCGCGCCCATCGCGCAAATGTAAATCCTTCCCCCGCTCCGTGCATAGAGCGGAGGCGCGAACGCCATGATTTTCAAAGTCTACCATCACAAAACTCCTACTTTCGGTTTCGGCGAAACACCCGAGTTCAACGACGACAATTTCACGGTCGTCGCAGAGGTCGAGTGCCCCGCCGAAAACTACGGTGACGTATTCCGAATCACCAACCACATCGACGCGGATTGGTGGAAAAACCCCGAGGTCAAGTCCTTCACAGAAGGTTCGCGCTCAACTTCCGTAGGAGATGTCATCGTCGGCGACGACGGTGTGCGGCGCCGGTGTGAAAGCGCCGGCTGGACTCAGTTCTAGAACAGAGAAATGCCATGAACTGGAAAGTGAAAGTCATCATCCACGACGAGTACGGTGGATTCTCCCTGACCAAAGAGATGGTCGAACGTCTCAAGAAGCGCGGCTGCAAGTGGGTGGATCGCTGCGGACAAACCGGTCCCGGGAACTCGAACTACTACCTGCCCTACGACGACCGTGAATGGCTACGCAATGACCCCGATCTCGTCGCCGTGGTCGAGGAACTTCTGGCCGAGTACGAAGTCAAAATCGACTCCGACGAATCGCTGGCATGGCGCGAGCAGAGCAGCCTGCTTCGGACGATGACCGCCAATCTCAGGGTGGTCGAAGTGACGGTCAACATCGAGGTCAACGATCACGACGGGCGCGAATCCATCCGCGTCCACGGCGGGGTCTTCTGACATCGCGTGAAATCGTGTGAAAGCGCAGGTTAAAAGAGGGTGATGCGCAAGGCGCGTCTCCAGGAAAGCCTCCGCAATTCGCGTCCCAACTGGTGCTTTGCCACTGTGTCCCCCCGAAGATCGCGGGTACGACACGGTGGTGGGGCATCGCTAATTTGCCTGTGCTCCACTGAGGGTGTGGATCGCCAAGGAGACTACAGCAAGAAACGGGAACGTATTGCGTCCCCGCGATTGCGCGTGCCACAAACCGTGACCGAGGCGGATCGAGAACCGGAGGCCCCCGAGACACGGAACCATGAGTCGTCCAGCGGAGTCTTCTTCGTCAACCATACGACCGGAGCCGCCGTCGCCGGTCTCCTCGTCTTTCTCCTCATCGGGATCGCGTACATTGGCTCCGCATTTTTCACCCGCGAACATCAATTCGAGCACGTCAGAGAACAGCAGAAACAGATGCGTCAGGAACTCGATCAGATGAAGACGAAGCACCAGAAGTACGAGCGGAGTATGGTCGAGCTGGCCACCCAGGTCGAGAACATGGAGGAGAGCGGTGACTAAACATTTCGACTGGATCACTGACCCGCATCTGGATCATCTCAAGGGCGAGACGATGCTGTTGAACTTCGTAAAAAAACTGGCGGCTCGAAAGTCCGACGGCCTCGTCATCACCGGTGACATCGCGGAGTCCAAAACGATCTACCAGTTCCTGGAGATCCTCTCCGGGTGCTACCGGCGTCCCATCTACTTCATCCTGGGGAACCACGATCACTACGGTGCCTGGATGGCCGACACCCACGCTCGCGTCCGCAGCATCTGCAACGCCGTCCCTCCCGGGATCCTGAACTGGATGACCGACGTGGGCGTCCTGATGCTCGACGACCGCACAGCCATCATCGGGCACGAAGGCTGGTACGACGGGCAAGCAGGCGAACCAGGGCTCTCCTTCTCCCTAAGCGAGTTCTACATGCCCAACGGCATCCTGGACCTGGTCCACGCTTTCGACCAAAGCTCGCACGCCCTGTTCGACAAACTCCAGGAACTAGGCGCCGCATCAGCGGACCACATCCGCAAGATGGTCGTCCAAGCTCGAGACCAAGGAGCTCGACGCATCCTGATCATCACCCACGTTCCGCCGTTTCGAGAAGCCAGCTACTTTCGAGGCAAACCTTCCGAGGCCAAGGCCGCTCCTTTCTACGTCAACCAGGTGCTCGGTGAGGCCCTGCTCGAACTGGCCGACGAACACCGTCAGTTGAACCTCGAAGTCTACGCCGGACACACGCACGGGAAACGGGAATACCAACCCCGGGAAAACCTCGTGGTGCGTGTTGGGAGCGCTCGATACGGAAGGCTCCCGACGTTCCAAGAACCGATCAGGTTCTAGGTTTCTTGCGGATGAGTTCCCAGTCCCCCGTAGGGTTCTTGCGCCAGAGTCCGGTGTCCTGATCGGGCAAGTAGTCGGGATTCGTTTCCGGTTGCGTCAATGCCCGTTGAATCTCGTCTGGATCGAGGTCCAACGTGGACGCGTTGGGGTCCGTGCTCGGGGGCGGTTCCCGGTCGTCCCTGAAATAAAACCCCTCACTGCGAGCGACACATCCTACGACGAAACGATCGAGCTCAAACCTCTCCATGAGCGCCTGCAGAGTGCAACGCTCTTCGCCCGCATCCCAAGTGCGCAGCTCATCCAACAGGGCGCGAACCTTTTCCTGGGTTACCTGAATCTCCGACATGAGTACACCTACACCTACAGTGTCTCATGCAAAGGTTAGTGCGATTTGAAAAGCACGACCCTACGAAAATCGCAGGGTCGCACGTATCAATCGCCTCATTTTCCGCCGGATGCGCGCAGTGTCCCGGATCACAGGGTGACAAAAGGGTGACGCTCAGCCCTTCGGCGCAAGCATCGCTTTGTTTTTCCAGAACAACACCGACTCGCGCAGTGCCGTCTCGAACTCTTCCGGAGACATCCCGGTCGCGGTCCCACCATCGAGCTCGAAATGGTTGGCGATCAACGTCATCGGCGCGATCGGCATCTCCCCATCTGTGGGGTTCCCGTTCACACTGATCACGTCCCAGTCCTGACCGGTTGGGTCGTCGTCCCCCTCAGCCAGGACCTCCCGGCTGTAGAGCACGATATCGACTTTGACCGAGGGCATTTTGGTCTTGCCCTCGGAGACGGCCCTGAGCGTCTTCCTGGGCTCCTCTCCAGCGCGCCGGGCCTCGTAGGCCCCCGTGAGCTTGTCACCCTCCTGGAGCTCCACAACGCCGCAGAAGAATCCCTCTGCGGGCACCGGGACCAGGCATACCCCGGGCCGGTATCCAGGCACAGCCCGGTCGAAATTCTCGACGACGAGCTCAAGAAGCCGGTCCCAGCCACCCTCAAAGTGGGTGAACTCGCTCCTAGTGGTCTGCCGGAGCACGAAACTGTTGATGCCAAAGGTGGGGGTGCTGTTGCTGTCGGTCATGTGGTTTGGTCCTTGTATTTAGTAGACGGGCGGGGGCCTCTATTTCTGACACTCCGTGAAAAGAAAAAGCTGACACCCGAAGTCGAGAAACTATAAATCAAAGGGTTGATCCGGGGGAGATCAAACCCTGCACGGAGCCTGGGAACTTTTTACACAAAAAGTCGGCCGCGTAGGGGGTGCGCTCAGGCCCCCTACCGCCGACATTCCGCGTGTTTCATGAAGGCCAAAAGGTCACAATCGCGAAACCCGGCCGGTAAGCCCTCAAAAACCGTCCACCTTGTCACCGGGATCTCCCCGGGCACCATGCGCAGAAATCCCCAGAATGGGGGACGCGAGTTCACTCTACACGCTCCTGGGAGGAATCCTCCACCGAGGGTACGAAAGTTTTTTTGAAGTTCGACCTCCAGGTTGTCGGTCAGTTCATCAAAGGCTTCTTGGGGGATCCCCTTCATGTCGGGCTCCTGGGAAACCCACAGATCAAGGAGGGCTTTCGATATCGTGGGGCCTCGACCCGTTGGATCCATCAGCGTGACCATGGGGTTCCACCATTTCAGCGGACGCTGCTGGGTCACCTTCCATTTGCGCCCCCATGTGCTCGCCGATGAACAGAGCCAGCGAATGCTCGAAAGATTCGTGGCCAACAGAGCGGATGTCTACGACGTGGTTGTCCATCAGGGAGGAGTCCCTTCTTCCCATGTGTACGTTTCGGGCCCGTCTTCCCCGTCACAAGCCTCAGCAACGAAGCTCTGGTATTCGTCAGACTCCCCCTGGCTCTCGTAGGTGTAGGGGTTGCCCTCGGAGTCTGTCGCTTCGTGCGTTTCCATTGGGCAGCCTGTCAGCGCCCGGACCATCTGGTCGAGGGTCCAATCCTTGTGGTGGGCTCCGTCGATGCCTCCATAGGACATCGCAATTTCCAGGGTTTTGTCGATACGTTTTTGCTTAGACATGGCAGTCCACCAGGGTGAGAAGGGCGTCCTCGGGAAGCTCGGCGTAGAGCTGGTGGATCTTCTCGCACCACTCGTCATCGGTCATCTTGTCGTCCGACATGCCCCACCAACCCATGTCCCCTTTGCCGAACCACTCACCGTCCTTGATGACGGCGTAGGGAATCATCGCCTTGTTTCGCATTTTGGCGACGTAGGCTTCTTCGTCGTACCCGAACAGCTCCATCGGGGAGGACCGCAACCCACTCAAGTGGAGCTCGTTTTCGGCTTTGATGGCCGGTTGATCGTTGTAGGACATTCGGGCTCGCTCGTCTTCCTGGTCCTCCCGCGTCACCAAGTGTTTTCTGCTCTCGTACAGGGAAGACACTTCCTCTTTGTCGATGCCCTGCTCCTTGAGCTTCGCAACAGCCACGTCACGCATTTCGATGAAGTGGGAAAACGGAAGCGGCTTCCCGTGCTTCTCGAAGATCTTTCGCCACTTGGCGAAAGTTTCCCGAGCACGTCCCTCCGCACGGTCACGGCCGGCTTCGAAATCGATGTCCTTGATCCGAGCGTGGTCCGTGGAATGGGCGGCCGTCAGTTCGGCTACCAGCTTGCGTCGGTTCTCGATGGTGGACGGGTGCTTGAGGTACTTCTCCAGGCCGGACTCGCCGGCATGAAGCCAATGGTCGGCCGTGTACATGTCCCCGTTGCCCACGTCGTCGATGATGAACTCGGAGTCGGGCTTGAGTTTGAAGAACCGTCCCCAGCGCCCGCCGAGAACCCAACCGTCCCAGTGGGAGTTGGGGTTGGTGCGCCTGACGATGCGCTTGACCTCATCTTTCTCGTCCAGTTCGATGAACCGGTACTTGTGGCTCTCGTCGCGCTCCTGGCCTGGACGTAGGAGGTAGCCGGGCTCTTCCCCCTCTTCTTCGAGCGCCTCCCCAAGCACGTATTGGGTGAAGGTCTTGAGCTCTTTGGTCGGAACTTCGATCTCCACCCAACCATCGGGCTGCGTGTGCATGTCCCAGTCGACGCCTCTGGCTTTCTCTTCTTCCGTAGGAGGACGGGAGAAGCGTTTGTCGTAGTAGTCGTAACGCTCACCGTCCGGTGACCGGATCATCCGAGTGGTCGCCTCCGCGTACTCAAGGAGTTTCTCTTGGGTTTCGTCGATGTCCTGGATGTACTCGTCGTCGAAGCCGGTACATTCGAACTCGTGGTAAGGCTGGAGGGCTTTGACCGGCTCTTCACCGATCACCAATACTGGAAAGTGACTCATGTTTTGATCTCCTAGATGTGGCAGTCCACCAAGGTGAGTTGGGTGTCGGGCGGTAGATCATCGTAGAGACGCGCCACCTCTTCCCGCCACTTGTCCTCTTCCTTCTCGTCGTGCACGACGGCCCACCAGCCCATTTCACCTTTGGCGAACCACTTGCCATCCTTGACGATGGCGAAAGGCACCAGGGCGCCCTGACGGCACCTCTGGGCGTAGGCTTCCTCGTCGTACCCGAACTCCTCCACGGGGGACACCCACATACGCAGCTCTTTGAACGCCGCGATGGCCGGTTGCTCATGGTAGCGCTGGTGCCACGTGTGTCGTGCGAGGCCCTCCCGGTTCAGCTCGAAATCCTCTTCGGGATTTGGGTGTGGGACCTTCTCCTCACGGATGCCCTTCGCGTTGAGTTCTTCAATCTCGGCGTCGATATTCGCGTTCACCTGTTCCCAAGAAAGCGTCGGCTTGCCGTGCTTCTCGAAAATCGCTTTCCACTTGGCGAACCCGTGTCTACCCACGCGCTCTTCTTTGTCCCGAGCGTGCTCGAAGTCCACGTCGCCTAGGCGCACCTGATCGATACGGCGCTCGGCTTCGTAATTCGCACGGGGACCTTTGCCGTCTCGGATGTCGAGGTGCTCACCGGTTCCAGGTTCTCCCAGAAGCGCACCGTCGTAGTCGACCCCCGCCTTGAGAGGGAAGAACCCCCGCCAGCGCCCGCCGACTGCGAACCAGTCCCACTTGGCGTTGGGGTTCGTACGGTCGAGGCACTTGGCGACTTTGCCATCCGGGCCGAGTTCCACCCGGCCATATTTTTGTTCTTCGTTCGGCTCTTCGCCGTGCTTCACAGCCGTCCAGCCGTAGTAGTACTCGCACCAGTCAGCGAAAGTTTTGGTCTCCGAGATCGGAACAGTGATCTCGGTCCAACCGTCGGGCACGTCCAACACTTTGGCGCGGTGGCCCTTACCGTCTCCCCAGTCCTGAGACGTGTATGAAATCCCACGACCACCCCCGCTGCCAAAGAAAGGACCGTGCTTCTTGATCTCCGCTTCCGTAGGGTCGCGGTAGAACTGGTCATCGTAGGCCGACACCCGCTCGCCGTTTTTCTCCACCATCCGCTCGGTGTCCTTTTCGTACTTGGCCCGAGCCTCTTCGGTCATGTCCACGTCCACGACATACTCATCGTCGCGTCCGGTGCACTCGTACTCGTGGAAAGGAGCAAGGGCTTGCTCGTGATCAGGGCCGATGACTAGGACTGTGAAGTGACTCATAAATTTTCCTCGTGTGGCGGGTTCATGCCAGTGCTCTCTTGCACGCAGCCCCGGAACTTTTTACACAAGCTCTTCGGAGGCATCGACACGCTTTGCGTCGTCAAACACCATCCAAGAGACGTTTCCGTTGTTTGCAGCCAAATACAGGGTCAGGCCGTTTTTCTGAATCGCCTCGTGTTGGACATCCATGCACTGCCCCATCCAGCCCCGCTTCGGATCCTTCCAATCGATGCTCCAGTCGGTGCCATCCCAGGGGCATTCCCGGTAGTCCACCACCTCCGCCATCAAGACCGGAGAGATGCCGAACTCCTCTTGAAAGCTCTTCTGAGCTGCGAAGAATTTGTCGATCGCGTCCATCAGCAGTCGAACCAATAGGTGAGCCGGATGTCGGCAGGGTCGGTGTCTTTGGTGAATTCCTTGAGCGCAGGGATGGTCCAGGTGAGGAACGATCCACAGGGTTCCCTCAACGACTCGTGCCACTCGACCTTGGTGAAGTAGCTGTTGCCATCCGTAGAAGTCCACACCCTCTGCTCGGGACGGTCCTCTGTCGGAAGAGGTTTCTCGACGATCACATCGTTGTCGAACAACGCGTCCATCTCTTCGTTGGTGACGTGTTTGGCGGTGCCCCCACCAACACCCTGAGAATAGCTGCGTGGGGCACCCTTCTCCTTGAACTCTTGGTACTCGGATGCGCCAACCCAGCCGGATTTCAAAACGCTGGTGCTCCAATCGAAGTCGAGCAGCTCTCGGAGGGTCACATGCGAAGTGCTGTGTCCGTACCGCTCTAAATCGTTGTCCTTGAGCTGCGAATCCGCAGGCATCCCTCGGTACTTCCATGGAGACTCGATGTTGAACCGGTTACGCACGTTCGCCAACAACGCGAATAGCCCGTAGTTCCGTTGCGAGTACCAAGCCCACCCCGACATCTTGTCGATGTAGTTTTGGTCTTTCCCCCACTCCCCGTGAAGCTGTTCGGCCATGTCGGAGGAGGGAAAAATCAATTCCCACTCTCCGTTGGCGTGGCGTTTTTCCACATATAGATCGATGTCGGCTCCCATGTTTGTTGTCCTTACGGTTAGCTCAGAATTTCCCGTAGCCGCTCTCATAAGCAGCCACGGTTTTAAGAGAAGTGTCGATTTTGAGTGCGGCAATCTCCAGGAGTTTCCGATCCTGATCGTGTCGAAAGTCGCGGCCCATCAATTTCCTGCTGCTTTTCACAGCAGTGAGTACGGCTTGGGCTTCTTCCCCCGAAAGGATGATTCGGATTTCATCGGCCATCAGAGGGCATCCTTCCGTCGAGCCACGGCGCCCGGACCCACAGTTCCTTCGTCTCGGGTTTGTCTCCCTCGGGCAACCAGACCGGGGTGGTGTAACTCTCCCCGTGAGCGTTGTGCTCGATGATCCACGCCAGGAGTTTGTGCTCGTCCTTCGGTGGTTTCTCTTCGAGCAAAGAGATCACCCCTTTTGCGAGGGCCTCTAAGAACTCCGTAGTCGTCTCGTCATCCCCGATGTGGTAGCTGCCCATTTTCTGCACCTCCGGAGATTTGAGGTACTGGAGGAGCTTCTCGACGGCCCCCGTTTTGGGTGAGTCTTCCTGTAACTCGTCGAT
>Ga0255054_10002154_pt1 | contig 11374 bp, 10 predicted proteins | sample JV7_2_23_MG_FD_188634 | JGI IMG/M metagenome (GOLD analysis project Ga0255054, IMG submission 188634) | Seawater microbial communities from Jervis Inlet, British Columbia, Canada - JV7_2_23 | ecosystem: Environmental > Aquatic > Marine > Inlet | place: Canada: British Columbia | collected... | reverse complement strand
GTTCAGAAAGAAAAAACCATATTTCTTTATTAAACTTATCCCATAAGTATATACATCACCGATAAGGTCTGAATGTTGATTTGGTCTCAACATAACAATCTTGTTGTCTTCAAAAATATTCATAGGATTCTTCTTACCTGCAAATAAATCATATTCCTTTCCGTCAAAACCTTTGATTCTAAGATAGCCTTTGATTGTCATAAAAGTTTTTGAACTGTGATATTTGTCTCCTGTCAGCACAAGTTCATTCATCATATCAGAACCATTATCCATTGCACTTTTCAGATAACCTTTCCAATTCTCAAAAGGGATGTCTTTCTTATGTTTCTTAATGAATATAAACCAGACCACCCATACAGCAAACCCAAAGAATGCAAATACAAGCCCAATGGTTATGAAGAATTTTATTATTCCGAATAATCCTTGTGTGCCACCAAACAATAATGCAAGGACAAGGATGATGACTATTACTACTCCAATTATTAAGATTGCAATTCTTCTTGACTCTCTGTTATCAAAAGCACCCATCTTAATTCAACCTTGCACCTGATAAAAAATTAATGTATATTAAATATCCTGCTACTAAAATTATCAATGCTATTAATATGAAATGAAAGATTTTTCTTTTCTTTGAATATTTTTTTTTGGTTGGGGGTGGTAATGTTGGTTTAACCTGTTTTAGGCTGGTTTGTGGCTGTATCCCTAAAGAAACAGCATATTTATCAATACTTTGCTTGTAAATCATCATTTCACTTTTTAATATTTCATTTTCTTTCATCTGTTCCTGCATCTTTTTCAGGTTATCATCAAACTCTTTTGTTTTCTTATTCAGTTCATCTTCATACTTCTTAATCCTTTTTGTATGTTGCAATCTGTATTCTAATAATCTGAAAACAGCAAGGACAACTATTATGACTCCACCAAGACCGATTACAATAGATTTCAAAGCACCTTTCATCTCAGTAACTACTTCTTGCTTTATTTGGTCTCTTGCCCTATTAACTTCTTCTTTTAGACTTCTTTCAACAGCATTCATATTTGCATCCATCTTTGCACCCATCTGTGCAATGGTCTTCTGGTTGAGACCGTCAAAATATGCTTTATCAGATGCAGTCATCCCAGCCTGACATACTTGTTGTTCAGATGATTCTTGTGCAGACACAGATGATATAAATAGTATTAATAGAATTATAACGGTAAACCACTGAGCCTTCCCCATCCTATTTAAGAAAGTAACATAACATATTTATATTATTTTTGCTTAGTTAAGACCGACAGCACCGTAATACATATATGCAAAACTAACTAAGAAACTGCCAAGAAGGATTATTATCCACATTTGCCTGTTGAAGAGTTCAATGGTGAAGAAATAGACGGAAGGTCTATTATATTCTGTGCATTGGATATTTACCAAATCAGAACTATCTTGACTTCTTTTGACTCCACCAAGTTCCTTTATCCTGCTAAGTTCAACATTAAAATAATATGATTCATCAATGAAAGGCAGTAAACTTTCATTTTCAATGGTGAAAACCCAACCGTGTGCAGGAATATTTGAATGGTTGTAATAATATGGATTTGGTGGTTCACATAACAGGCAATATCTTGAGCCGAACAAGTCTAAGTTAAATAGATTCTTTGAACGAAAACCATCACTTATACAGATTGAATACTGTGCTTTATAATTCAAAGTTATATTAGTTCCGAAGAACTCTGCTCTTGATATAGCATCACAATCAGTGCATAATGCTGTGTATCCATACAATTCTTCTGAATTATTGAACACCGTCTCAAAACAACCATCAGGAATCCTTACAAAAGATTTATTTCCTTGTGGAAAATAATCTTCTGGCAGTTCAAATGAAGGCAGACCTAAAAACTCATCAAATCCTCTTTTTATATCTTGTATTGATTTTACTGCTATGCTTTGTATAGGAACTTGATAAAGTTCAAGATTGCCATCTTCAAGGACACAATCATAGCCGAAAAGACCAAGAAATAATGGGATTATAAAGGTTGCAATCGTTGTAATCAGAAGGATAAATATTAAGTAAAGGATTGGTTTAGGTGTGATGTTCAGGATAGTCATTACTATTTCGTTTATTGCTGGTATCCCACCTTTCTTGCTTTTTAATAGTTTTTTTGCTATCATATTTCATCTTTCATCTTTTTCTTCGCATTGCTATCAATAAAGGAACAACCAAGACTATTGCAATCAAGACAACTAATGTCATTAATATATTACTCATTGCAGATGCAAACAATGAAGAACCAATGTCAGACAGACAGGCTCTTGGCATACAAAGTCCGACAAGATTGCCTGTTATAGGATAACCTCTTGCCTCACAATTATCTGTTGAGAATCTTGCAGGGTCTCCTGTCCAGTTTATTGCACAGAAGAAATCACCATCATAGACATAATCAACAGTTTCTACTGGTGTAGTTCCATTAGTGTTTATCTCTCCAGTTGAGACCAACATATTATCTATTGTGATGTTCATACCTATGGTGGATGTCCAATAAAAATCAATATCTCCTATTGTTTCTGTTCTCTCTTCAAAAAATTCAACTGTCGTATTACTTCCTAAAACATTATAATCTATCTCTTTGTTTTCAAAATCAATTATTCCTATCAAAGAATATTCCACTCCATTAGTATAACTTCCAAGATTTGTGACATAAGGACTCACATAATCAAGTGAGAAAAGACTTCCACCATCCCAATATAGATATACTGCCTCTTCATAGATAAATGGGTCTCCAAGAGTCATTATAACTCTTTCATCAGTGTTGATAATCCAGTCAAAAGAAAACAAGACACTATTATACTCATAATCGTGAATCTCATCAAATTCAACTTCAATTCCATCTTGTAAAAATTCAAGGTTTTGCACAACTAATTTCTGATTGGTTGGATGTTTTGTTATTCCAGACCATCCGTTGCAAGTTATAGGATAACCTGTATAACTGAAATCATCAAGGAACTTACAATCACCAATGCAGGGTGGTGCTACAAATCCATCACAACCACCACCTTCTCCTTCTGTGGTTGTCAGTGCAACTTCAACTTGGTTACTTCCTGATGAATTTATTGGGTCGTGTGTAACATCAGTTACCCAAGCAACACCAGTATATGTGCCTTCACTTGAATATGTGCAGTTGAATTCCCATTTTTTACTTGAAATCTTTGTTCTGTTCAATACCCAGCCATAATCAAGTGTTCCGTCATTCTCACAGTCAAAGGCAGTGTATATGTCATCACTTTGGTCATCATCAAAAACACTAACTTCCCAACTTACAACTTCCGACACATTTGCAGGGTTAGGGTCTGGACTTACACTTGCGACTGTCGGTAAAGTATTATTTCCGACAACACTTTCTCTTAAAGAAAATTTATAATCATCAAAATAAATATATGAATATCCAGCAAAATCATACTCTGTTATCCAAAATCCTATGTCTGTCATATCGTGAAAATCATAATCTACAAACTCAGGACAAGCATTAAGCATTTCTTGGAAACCTATTTCAACATTGACCTTTGTATCTGAATTACAATCAAAGTCTTCTCCGACAATATCATCCAAATCACAACAATGTGCATCAGGTATCCCTATAATATTACATCCTGATTGTGTTGGAGAATCTTTGCCTAAACTCAATAATGCTGTTGCATTGTCATCCTTTCCAAAGTAAAGGAAAGCATCTATCTGGGTGCTTTGGTCAGGAATCATACAAGTGAAACTTATGGTGTCGTTGTATTCAATATCAATATTATCCCCACCAATAAAGATTGTTGTAAGTTTCCTATGCCTTAATGGAAAATTTAATGTAGTAGAACTATAAATATCAAGACCTTGTGGTGTGTTAATCTTTGATGTATCAGAAGTATTTTCAAAAGAGATGTAATTAAAGTTTTTTGAATCCATATAACATCTCCAAGAATAATTACCAAAATCCATTGCAGTGGCATATATCTTCATTTGTGTTGTCGTATCTCCTTGTGTTGTGCATTCATCTTCATCAAAAGAGAAAGCACTTTCTCCAAATAACTCTTCAAAATGGATTTCTTCTGTTACATTTGGAATTACTGGTGGAGTATAGTTTGTTGGAACACCACTTCCACTTACAATTATATTATCAAGATACACTGTATATTCAACATCATCGTGGATGACCGTGCCTGTCTGAGAAACAAATTCAATATCAGTAAGAGTCTCATTGATTATGTGACTTACTGTGCATCCGTTGTCTATCATATCTTGTATTGTGAATGAATATGTATCCCAAGAAGTGGTCAGGTTTTTGCCTAACAAAGTATCTAAATCACACCATTCTGGTTGTCCAGTTTTTTTATTAAGAGCAACTAAAGAAACATTAGTGCTGTGACGAAGTAATAAGTAAGCCACAACATCATCATTTGTCCATTGTATTAAGTTTTGTTTCATATCAAAAGATATTTCAAACTCTGGGTTCAATATGAAATTATAACTCTGTAAATCAACATCAACAATATCTACTCCACCCCTTACTCCTGAATAACCACTACCATATATATAAGTGGTATTCCCACGAACTGCATATGCAGATGCATCAGGTGTGTCAGAGACTCTGTTCAATTTATTTATAGTGTTATGTCTCAATACATCTTCATTAGTGGTGATGATTGGGTTTTCTGTGCTACCTATGTAAGTTTTAGGATTCCACCTGTCTAATGTATATTCAGTGAAGTTAGTGTCTTCAAAATCTTCAAAGTAAGTTAAATTTGTTATGTTGCTTGGTATTGCAACTTCTGTTATTGTCAAGTCATCAAACTGCCAGATTGTTCCTTCTGCGATTGAAGATGCACTCCATAACATAATGTAATCTATATCTTGGAAATCACCAGCATCAACACCACAAGAATCCACAATCTGCTGTGCTGTAAAACTTGGATTCTTAAAAGAAACATCTTGGCAAGTATTTGCACTTCCGATGACATCATCAAGTATACAACAATTATTGCTCAAATCATAGTCTGACAAGAATCCTGACATACTAACATCACAATCACTATCATCGTGACCTAAATTAATCACAACTCTTTCATTGGTTGCATTGCCTAAAACTAAATATATGAAGTGGTCAGCAACATCCGTATCAACATCAGGGTCTCTACAATAAAAGTCAAAGGTTGTATTCAGTTCAAAATCTTGTGTAGTATCAAACTTATGGACAAAAGTAGTGTGTTTGAACGGTGAACTTATATTAGATAGTGATATGAATATTTTAAGTCCGTTCAGAGTATTATAATATCCACCAAGAGTATTTTCAGTATATTTGACTTGATAATTACTGCTTGTGTTCACATCCCAAGCCTGATTTGACCAGCACTTCCAAACATTATCAAGAGTTATGTTCTCTGGATTATTTGTCCAGATGTCATCAAGTTCAAAATCTCCCCAGTCACATTCAAGGTCATCCAAAAAATTATCCACTTGATAAGAAACATTGCTGAAAGTTTCATTGAACAAAACTGTCTGACCGTTCACCATCCCAACTATTGTAAACAAGATTATAAAAGCCATCAACATCTTATGAAACATTTTCATTTTTCTTCTCCAAACGAATAATTAGTATTAAGTTCGTAACCTCTATCTATAAATAATAATACAAAAGTGAACATCATTATAATCATAAATATTTGTTCAATGCTCATTTTACACCTTTCACTAAAATTATTAAGATAGCAAGGATTATGAACAATAATAATATTCCACCGATGATATATCCTGCATTGCTCATCAACCATCTTGTCCTGAAAAATACGAACTCTGCACTTTCATATCCTATCGTGAACGGATGCACACTCTCAAGTGTCCTTTGGTCAGACTTGCAACTTATATGAAGGTAATAATCATACTCTGGCAATAAATTTTTCTTTGTTATATAGACATTCACGAACCTATTTGCAGGTGTGAAATATTCTCTACTTTCTGGTTCTCCTCTCCAAAAGTCAAAGAAACTTTCTGCTCTCTCTTTATATTCTGGTGTCACTTGTATAATCTCTTGTGGTGTGTCCGTCATAATATAAGCCATACATTTGAAACTTTCATTAGTATAATTCTGTGGGATTGAAACAAGACAATATTCTCTTTCTTCTGTTTTGAAAGTGAACTCTTCTGGACAGATTGGAGTCCCTAAATCTTGTGTATAAAAAGTGCAGTTCTGATGTGTGGTTTCATTATAAGGATAAGTCATTATTGAACAATCAGATGGAAGATTTGTTATATAACAGCAACTGAAAAAATTATTATCGTGCCAAGAAACTGATTGTGAACTATTGCTTTGGCACACTCCAAATATTGCCAATAAATCTTCTGAACAATAATTACAATATTGATAAGTTCCGTTTTGTGCTGGAAGGTCATCAACTGTTCCACAAGCATTCTGGTCTGTGTATGTTGCGAAATATGTGTCATTAATCAAGCAAGTGAATGAATCTAAAGTCCAATTTTCAGCACAAGGTGTGACACAAGTATAATTAATCTGGAGATTTGGGTCTGTTATGTTTGTGTTGTTTACATAATCGTGTGCAAAGACATATTCCCAGTCATAAATTTCAGAGACATCCATTCCACTTGGTGACAAATCATAATACCAGAAATCCGTATCTCTTTGTATTGCTGAATAATTTGTCAGATTAATCTGGAAATCTACTGACTGGACAGCAAAACCATCTGTTATATTACATTCTAATCTTGCTGTCTCATCACAGTCTAATGTGGTTGTATTTGTATAACAAGTATTTATAGCAGGAACATCTGTATCATTACCTTCCTGTCTAATAAAAATCTCTGAAACATTACTATTATAAGATGATGTTATCCTAAATTTTGTAAAACTTAAAGATAAATTATTTGTCATATAATTCATTAGACTATCAACTGGGATATAAAATTCACCTGTGCCTGAACTAAAACCAACAGTAGCAACTGATGAAACATTTTCAAAATCATCATAAGCATTTACAAAAAATAAATCTGTTCCTGATGAAACTTTATTTAATCCTAAATACCAATTATATCCACTATCATAAGTCAAATTCCAACTTCCACCAATATGGTCTCCTTCTGTATTTCCACAAAAACTATCATTATATTCTTGTATAAGTGCCTGTTCATCAAGCCCAATTCCTCTCCAAGAACAAACTTCATCAAGTTTTTGTGAATAATATTGACCAAGAGAATGTGCTGAACCTAAATAGATATGCTCTGTTGTTGCCATTGCACCAATAACTCCTGTTGCACCAACATCTTTCACTCCATCAAGCCACAATTCAACAGTTCCGTTTGCCAATGTAACACCACAAGCCTTGTGCCAAATACTGTCATCAACTGCAATAGTTCCAGTTACTGTTGTTTGGGTTGAACCTCTCCTTACAAAGAATTGGATATAATCAGAAGAAGTTAGTAAGAATTCAATACCTTGTGATGCACCACCACCTTTATTATCAATGAAAGTTTCTACCGAACCTATGCCACCGTCATTCAAAGCAAGACAGAAAACATTATCTGAAAGAATACTTAAATTTACATATCTTGGAACAATACCATATTGGTTGATACCGTTAAAATCAATACCTGAACCAAATGCACCACCCACATTCAAGTTTGGTGAATTATATAAATCAACATCTGTTGCGAAAAAACCATAATCTTTTGATATGTTTCCAGATGTCTCTTCAAATTTGATTGCTGTTGAAACTACTAAATCTCCTGTCAAGGAACTTCTGAAAACTTCTACATAAGTGGATGTGTTGCTATCTGACATTTCACTTGTAATGTCGGTAATGGTTGTATAATCATAATCTGGGTCTTCATAATACTTTCCGTCTATAAGATGTTCTGCTGGAATCGGTGAATAATCAACTGTGAATGTTGGGTCTACTGTGACAGGATAGACTGCTGTATTGTTCAACCAGTCAAAAGGAATATAGACACGGACATATAATTTTTGTGCTGTTTCTTTCAAAACATAATGACCGTAAACTATTGCAGAATTAGAATCTATTGCAAACGGTCTTGGTAAAATATAGATAGGATTATCATTTGAATCTGTTACAACTAAATCACCAACATATGATGTTTCTGAGCCTGTCCATTCAACATCATCAACATAAATCTTTCCATTGGATGTGAACTGGAATCCTAATTCCAACTGGACATTCCCACCATCAATGACATACTGAGCAGGGTCTGTCAAATCAGACCGTGAAGATATGACCAACCTTTCCTTGACTGAATCTTGTTGAGTCTCATAAATCAAATCAATGCCAGAACCGTAAACATCATTATATATAATGTTTGAGCCAGAAGGAGAACCAGAAACAGATTGTGGCATAGAAATCTGTTGCAACTGTGATAAATCATTGTTCCAGTTAAGTGCCATCGGAAGAAGAGTCATCTCAACTCCACCAGAACTGAACTTCACAACATTTCCAGTGCTTGGGTCATCCCCATACCATACTTGGAAATATCTGTTTGAATTTTCATAAGAGAAATCTTGGTCGGAACTGGCTGTCAATGTTCTTGGCAAATCAACAAGATGTATTTCACCACCTGCTGATATAGAAAGTATAATTATAAATGAAAAAGAAACAAGACATAATAGTATTAGTCTCAACAAATTATCGTCTTTATCTTTTCCGTGATACTCTGACATCCCAACCCCTTGAGATTATATTTTGCGAAAGATATATATAAATGTTTCTGTTCACTTCTTAGATATGCCCATCCAATACTCAAGAGTGGATATAAATTACAAAAGAAAAGGCAAAAAGAGAGAGAGTTTTAGAAAAAAAGAGAAAAAGACAGATTGGGTAAATATTTTTCTGATTATAGGACTTACTTTTGTGATAATTATATGGTTATTTCTAAGATAAAGAAAAAAAAAAGAAAAAATAAGTTAAATAAAATAAAAAATCTTTCCGAATCTACTTACCGATATTTAGGTAAGTGAATTTTTAGCCCATACTCCAAGTGTTACAAGTGCGATTAATCCAGCAAATGCAAGGATTTGGACACCGTATTCAACTATAAAGTCAATTACAACGGCACTCAAATCTCCACTATCGTGAGTTGGTGTGTATGCAGTCATTTTCGTTTCACCTTTTGGTTTGTTTATTTAATTCTAATGTGTTGTAAATAATCTGTTCAGTGTCATCTCTATTATGTTATCCCTTGTTATCAAAAGTTGCCTTTAACCCATACAGCAAGAGTTATCAGTGCGATTAATCCAGCAAATGCTAAGATTTGCACTCCATACTCAACCAAAAAGTCAATTACGACATTTGGTATATCGGCTGATGTGTGGTTTGGCACATATGCAGTTACCATTTATTATCACCAGATACTATTTTAGCAGGTTTATTTAAAAACCCTTCTGTAATTTTTCTAAGAAAACATATCAAAATATTTTATAACCATGTGTTTGTCTAAGAAATTTCAATATAAATATAAATATCAAAATAATAGTATTTTGCAAGGGTGATTAAAATAGCCAAGAAGGAGTATACTAACATTTATGTCAGCCTTTCAAGGGAAGATGATGGTTTCATTGATAATTTGAGGGTAGAAAAGATAAAATCTGATAAAAAACATTATACAAAGACTGACATTGTTCGTTATCTTATAGGACAAGGTATGGATGTGGAGAACGGTAAATTTCTTAAACTTGACCCAAGCATTGATGAGTTCGTGTCAAAATTACAGAATATGGTCATAGAGATGGAAGGACAAAAGGTAACTATAAAAAAATCTAAGGAACAAGTTTATACAATGCTCATCCAAAAAGGTTTGCAACATCTGAATGATTGAAAATGGCAAAAAGCAAAAAGTATCTAAAATATTTTGAATTTGCAGTAGAAAAGGCAAAGGACTGGGACTGGAAAGATTATGTCTTGTTTGTCATTGAATCTTTGTATCAGACAGTTTTTCCATTCGTTGCAGGTGCAGTTATGGTTCAGAGACAGGAACTTATATGGTTCTTTATGTTAATCTTACCTATATATTTTAGGTTAAACATCCAAAAAAAAGAAACACGGTCAAGGAAGAAAAAGATATTTGTAAAAGATTAGGTGATAAAGATTCGCACACAAAGAAGTCCTGCTGAGACTGAACAGATTAGACAACTTCTTATGACAGACAATACTTTCAAGAATGTCTTTGCAAAGAACTGGACAGATAATGTTATGAATGATTTGAGGAAAAGGTTGTTCGGCAGGATTCCAAGAAATTTTGTGGTAAACATATCTGGTTTGATAGGCACACCGACTGGAATTTTTAAGAGTAGTATGGGTTTGCAGATTGCACTTGCACTTGACCCAACCTTCAACATAAAACATAGGGTTGCTTTTTCTGTGAATGAACTTCTTGACAAGATAAGATACTATTCAGAATATAAATTATGCAACAGGTGTTTTTTGAAATTCATAAATTCATATTATGGGACATATGAGACATACGATTTCAGGAAAGATGAGAAATGTGACAACTGTGATAATATTGCAAACAAACAACTCCTTCTTACTAAATTAATATTTTTTCTTGATGAGCAGACCAAGACATTGAAGACAGGTGGTCTTATCAGACTGATGAACATTGTTGATACTGCAAGGCAGAGGCAATTATGTTTCATAACTTGTGGTGTTGAAGGTTATGATTTGAGTTTCACAACTTATAACCTGAAAAGGATTCAGGAAAGTAATGATGATTATCTCCCTAAGAAAATAGTCAGGTATTCTGTCCGTGATGAGGCAAGAAGGATGTTTTATGGTTTTTTCAGATGGAACATAACTCCTTTGACAGACCCATTCTGGAAAAGGATTTGGAATGAATATTCTGTTGTAAAGACAGATTTCCAAAGGATAGCAATGGCACAACAGACAACCCAGATGAATCTTGAAGATTATGCACAGGAGATTATTGACAGTGATGATTTTCTTAAATGTTTCAAGACATTAAGAGATAATAGAAAAGTATTCCAGCCAAGTCTGGCAAGGAATCTGATATATCAGAGGTATGCTGACTTCACCAGAGAAGAAAAAGATATGATACTATCCCAGATAAAGATGAACCTGTATGATGATGAAGAAAATGGTGAAGAATAAGGATAAGTATTTAAATAATCTTTTTTCTCTGATTTAACTATGGATAGGATTTGTATTTTATGTGATAAAAAGGCTTTTGCAAAAGCAATGTGTAAATTTTGTTATAATGAAGAATACAAAAAGAAGAATTATAAAAAACTCCTTAAACAAAATAGAGAAAGAAAGAGAGAAATAAGAAAAACTGAAAGTGGAAAAGAACATATGAGGAAGATTCATAAGAAATGG
>Ga0255054_10002152_pt1 | contig 11376 bp, 7 predicted proteins | sample JV7_2_23_MG_FD_188634 | JGI IMG/M metagenome (GOLD analysis project Ga0255054, IMG submission 188634) | Seawater microbial communities from Jervis Inlet, British Columbia, Canada - JV7_2_23 | ecosystem: Environmental > Aquatic > Marine > Inlet | place: Canada: British Columbia | collected... | reverse complement strand
CACTGTTTTTTCCTGGATAACACGGAGCAATTTGACCTGCATTGAGAGCGGCAAATCGGCAATCTCATCAAGGAACAGAGTGCCGTCGTCGGCGCTACGCACAAGTCCGACCTTGTCACTAACAGCGCCCGTAAAGCTGCCCTTGCGATGACCGAAGAACTCGCTTTCCATGAGTTCAGTGGGGATCGCGCCGCAGTTGACCGGTACGAACGGCCCATCTGCCCGGGGTCCGCTTTCGTGAATCAGGCGCGCGACGAGTTCCTTACCCGTACCGGATTCCCCCGAAACGTGCACCGGGGCTTGCGATCTGGCCACTTTGTCGACCATTTCACGTAATTCCTGTATCGGTCGTGAATCGCCCTGCAACCGTGATTGCTGGTTTTTCGGTTTTTCGACCTTGAGGGCGTTTTCGACGATATTCCTGAGATTGTTGAGGTCGAGCGGCTTCGAAATGAAGTCGAACGCCCCGAGTTTGAGAGCCTGAACGGCTGTTTCGACGTTGCCATGCGCCGTAATTACGGCGACCGGAACGCCGGAGGCATTGTTCTGCATCCAACTGACGAGTTCCAGACCGTCACCATCCGGGAGGCGCATGTCGGTCAGGCACAGGTCGAACTGGCTAGATCCGAGCAAGGCCTTTGCGCTCGTGATATCTGCGGCCGTCTCGGTGCTGATGTTCATACGCCCGAGCGTCAATTTCAGGAGTTCGCAAATATCAGGTTCGTCATCAATGACAAGTGCAAGCGGCTGCTTCATTTCTTATCCAGTGTCCCATCTGTCCGGGTCGGCGAACACGATACGGAAGATACTGCCTCCGTCGGGCCGGTCACGGTACAGGAGCGTTGCTCGATTGAGTTCGCACAGTTCGCGGGAAATATACAGGCCCAGTCCGGTGCCTCCGGAATGCCCAGTGTAAAACGGCTCAAACATCTTCTCGGCTGTAGCAGCGTCTACGCCATGACCGTGATCAAGTACTTCAACATATGGGCGCCCTTGTCCACGCATACGATCCGCCTGAATTTCGACCAGTATGCTACCCGTTTCGCCGGCGTACTTTACGGCATTGTCACATAGGTTCCACAGTACCTGACGCAAGTGCGATCGATCCATTCGAACCTTGAGGTCCCGCGATGTACAGTCGATTGTCATCTCGCCCTCGCGAAGCTCGAGCGTGCTCATGAATTCCTGTGCGAAATCGTCGAGCCACGGTCCAAGCAACAGTCTTTCCGGCCGGCTCGACTCACGCCGCGAGAGCTGCAGCACATTATCAATAATGTGGCTGACCCGGCTCGAGTGCGATTCGATGATTTCTGTCAGTCGCTTGTCGTCCTCAGTCATACCGGCGGACTCGCCAAGCAATTGCGCTGCATGGCTCATCGCACCGACCGGATTGCGAATTTCGTGAGCAATGCTCGCGCTCAGTCGGCCCAGTGACGCGAGTTTTGACTGCTGCACGCGTTCGTCCATCAAACTCGTGTCTTCGAGAAAAATCAGAATAGGTCCGCTGCGGTCACCATCTTTGCCGAGCGGCGCCAGATGGGCTGTCACGCGCATATTGTCCGCGGTGGTATTCACAGTGAATTCGGGATGTGCGGTCTGGCCTACGTCTTTTCGCCAGCGGTGTATGTAGTCAGCCAACGGCTCGAAGACAGTGCGCAGCGGCAAACCTCGAACCTGTTCTGTGGCCCCAAGTAGTGTTGTTGCCGATGCATTGCTGAGTCGCATCCTGTTTTCAGCATCGATAACGATGATGCTCTCCCGCAGATGCTGCACGATGTAATCGTTGAGTTCGGAGAGATTCTGCAGATCGACGCCACGCTGCCGTGCCAGCGCCTCGCTGGCCTGGATACGCCGCCCTAGTGGACGTGTCGCCAGCGCCATCGCAAATATGACGGCACTGAGTACGCCGGCGGCCGGGTAGTTAGCGTCGCTCGAAATGCTGCCAAGTTGTCTGAACGCCTGCTCTCCCAGGATCGCAAACGTAGCGACTGCCGCGAGTACGGTTGGATACTGCAGCGGCAGCACCAGGCTTCCTGCGCCTAAGAATATGATCAGCAAACCACCAAGGCCGCTCGAAATGCCGCCGCTCGCGTGCATCAGGACCACGATAGCACCGATATCGAAGACCGCTTGCGATACCGCCTGGATGTCGGCCGCCAGCCATCGTTGCCGGAGTGCAAACGCCGAGAATATTGAGAAGAGCAGGTATCCGGTAGCGGTAGACCAGAACAGGGTTGGGAATTGCTCACCAAAAACCCGTGGCGCGCCGCCAGCAAAAAACAGCGCTAACAGCGCTATTGCTATCAATGCGCGGAATGCGTTTAGAGTAGCGAGTACGCGCCAGGTAAGATCCGGTTCTTCGACCGCGCGCTGCAACAACGTGTCACGGCTTCCACGCCACGTTTGCCGGCGGTTAGTGTCCGTTGTCGCCTGATTCACCGCTGCTTTCCACCCAAAATAACCCACCCGTTGTACGAGTTGCGCCGATTGTAGACGAAGGCCGGGATCATTGCGGCGAAAGAGTCCCTAATTTGCTTTGCGTCGACCCTTGTTTTCCTACAAAATATATCGGATTTCGTGCGGCTGGCCGCACGCCACGGACTGAATTTTCCATGAATCTGCACGAATACCAGTCGAAACGATTGTTCGCTGACTACGGCATTTCGGTGCCCAGGGGCATTCCTGCGGAAAGCCCGAACACCGCTGTGGCCGCCGCCAAGGAACTCGGCGGTGAGTTCTGGGTCGTAAAGGCTCAGGTTCATGCCGGCGGGCGCGGTAAAGCTGGCGGCGTAAAGTTGGCCCGAACCAGGGATGAGGTCCGCAAATACGCCGAAGACATGCTTGGCGTTCAACTGGTGACACACCAGTCAGGACCGGAAGGGCTGCCCGTCAATGTCGTGTACGTGGAAGCAGGCTCGGACATTGATCGTGAACTGTATTTGTCGATGCTTGTCGACCGTGATGTTAGTCGGGTCGCGTTTATTGCATCTGCGGCCGGCGGCATGGACATCGAAAAGGTCGCCGCAGAAACCCCGGAGAAGATCTTCACGATCGCGATCGCGCCGGACGCAGGCTTGCAGGACTATCAGGCACGGCAACTGGCATTTGGTCTTGGTCTCGAAAAGAAACAAATGCGTCAGTTTGGAGACCTGATCAAGCGCATGTACAGGCTTTATGAGGAAAGTGACGCCAGCCTGGTCGAGGTTAACCCTTTGATCGTCACGAAGAGCGGCGATGTTTTAGCCCTTGATGCCAAGATCAACATCGACAGTAGTGCGCTGTACCGGCAGCCAAAGATCGGCGAAATGCGCGACATTACGCAAGAAGACGACAAAGAGCGTGAGGCAGCGGCACATGACCTCAACTACGTATCTCTGGAAGGTGATATCGCCTGCATGGTCAATGGTGCCGGTCTTGCGATGGCGACGATGGATCTGATCAAGCTGCACGGCGGCGAACCGGCGAATTTTCTTGATGTTGGCGGCGGTGCGACAAAAGAACGAGTGGCCGAAGCATTCAAACTGATTCTCAGGAACAAGAATGTCACCGCAATTCTGGTCAACATCTTCGGAGGCATCGTTCGCTGTGACCTGATTGCCGAGGGCATCATCAGTGCGGTGAAAGAGGTCGGAGTTAGTGTACCCGTTGTCGTTCGTCTTGAAGGTACCAATGTAGACAAAGGCCGCGAGTTGCTAGCCACCAGTGGGCTCGACATTATCGCGGCTGAAGATCTAACCGATGCTGCCATGAAGGTGGTCGCGGCAGCGGCCTGAAGAGTAAGAGTATGAGTATTCTGGTCAACAAAGACAGCAGAGTCATCTGCCAGGGCATAACGGGCAGCCAGGGGACCTTCCACACCGAGCAGTGTATCGACTATGGCACGCCAATCGTTGGCGGCGTGACGCCGGGACGGGGTGGCAGCGAACATCTCGGCGTGCCGGTATTCAATACGATGCGTCAGGCTATCGACGAGACAGCTGCGGATGTCAGCATGATCCTCGTACCGCCTCCATTTGCCGCAGATGCCATCCTGGAAGCGGCTGACTCCGGTGTGGGCGTGATCGTCTGCGTCACCGAGGGAATACCGGTATTGGACATGGTGAAGGTAAAATCGGCGCTGCGTGATTACGACTGTCGTCTGATCGGTCCGAACTGCCCGGGCATCATTACACCCGATCAATGCAAGATCGGCATCATGCCGGGATTCATACATAAACCAGGACGCATCGGCGTTGTTTCCAGGTCAGGCACGCTGACGTACGAGGCTGTCTACCAGACGACCGTCAACGATCTCGGACAGACGACGTGCATTGGCATTGGTGGCGATCCGGTTCGCGGCATGGGTTTTATCGACTGTCTCGAGTTGTTCGAGGCAGATCCCGATACCGATGGGGTTATTGTGGTCGGTGAAATCGGCGGAACCGATGAAGAAGCCGCAGCAGAATTTATTCAGTCCGATGTTACGAAGCCCGTTGTTGCTTATATTGCCGGCGTTACGGCCCCACCAGGAAAACGCATGGGTCATGCTGGCGCCATCGTCGCAGGAGGCAAGGGAACGGCGGCTGATAAATTCAAGGCGCTTGATGCTGCTGGCGTGGCAACCGTACGTTCGCCGGCTGAACTCGGCAGCAAGATGCTGGAGGTTCTCAGCAGTTAAACGCATGCGGTGGCTAAGGAGCGATGAACAATAAGCTTAAAATCGCCCTGGCACAGATTGATCTGGTCGTTGGCGACGTTGTCGGCAACGCTGCAAGAATCACTGATTACGCGGTCCGCGCGCGGGACGAGATGCAGGCAGATCTTGTTGTCTTCCCGGAACTCAGCGTGTGCGGCTATCCACCGGAAGACCTTTTGTTTCATGCCGGGCTGCGCCACAGGACGGAGCTTGCGGTCGCGGAGATACGCGAGTCAGTGCGCGGTATAGCCGTATTGATCGGCTTTCCTGAATACGTCAAAGACACTATCTACAACAGTTGCGCTGTTTTTTCTGATGGCAAACTGCTGTGCGGCTATCGCAAGCATTTGTTGCCTAACTATCGAGTGTTTGACGAAGAGCGCTATTTCACTGCCGGCAGGGAGCCCGCTGTCTTTCGACTCAACGGTGTCGGAATCGGCGTGACGATCTGCGAGGACGTTTGGCAACCCGGCCCGATTGCGGCGTCGCGTACGGCGGGTGCCGAATGCGTTATCGCGATCAACGGGTCGCCATTCGAGGTGGACACGCAAAGTAGACGTGAGGAGATTGTTAGATCCCGGGTTGTTGAGGCAGGCATTCCGGTCCTGTACCTGAATATGGTGGGCGGCCAGGACGAACTTGTATTCGATGGCGGCAGCTTTGTTATGGGCGCTGACGGCGAGATCTGTCTTCGGGCACCGGCGTTCGATGAGGGCTTGCACGAAGTTATCCTTACGGCAGGCGCAGACGGTGTCGGAACCGAGCCCGCCGCGATCTCCGCGCATCTGTCTACCGAGGAAAGCGTTTACCGGGCGTTGCTTACTGGCACGCGTGATTATGTCGGCAAGCACGGATTTCCCGGTGTAGTGTTGGGCTTGTCCGGCGGTATTGATTCTGCGCTGGTGCTTGCGATCGCTTGCGACGCACTTGGGCCCGACCGGGTTCGTGCCGTCATGATGCCTTTCCGATATACGTCGACGATGAGCCAGGAAGACGCGGCGGCGCAGGCAGCAGCACTTGGCGTAAAGTATGACGTTATTCCGATCGCGCCGATTTATGACGCGACCGTGCAGCAACTCGAGTCGATTTTTGAAGGTCGCGAAGAAGACGTCACGGAGGAAAACATCCAGGCACGCTGTCGCGGGCTGTTGCTCATGGCGATCTCCAATAAGACCGGGAGAATGCTGCTGACGACAGGAAACAAGAGTGAAATGGCAGTCGGGTATGCGACTTTGTACGGTGATATGGCAGGTGGTTTCGCCCCCATCAAAGACTGCAGCAAATCGCTCGTGTACCGTCTTGCGCGTTATCGAAACACGCTTGGCGCGATCATCCCCGCGAGGGTCATTACGCGCGAACCGTCGGCGGAATTGCGTGCCGGGCAAAAAGATAGCGATTCATTGCCCGATTACGAGATTCTCGATCCGATACTGGAGTCGTTCATCGAAGACGATCTGTCCGTTGACGAAATTGTCGGGCACGGATTCGATCGTGATACCGTGATACGGATTCTGGAGCTGGTAAGACAAAACGAGTACAAGCGTCGCCAGGCGCCACCCGGTATTCGCATTAGCAGCCGGGCTTTTGGCCGCGACTGGCGCTATCCGATTACATCGGGCTATCGATTTCCTGGCTAGCTCTCTCCAGGAAAATTGAGCGCGAGTACACGCCGTGTATCGGCCGCCAGATCAATCATGCCGAGTTTGTCGTAGGCCTCGGCCATGATCCTGAGAGATTCCGCATTTCCAACAGCACCGTTGTAATCCTCAAGCGCACTTTTTGCACGGTTCAACGCGGCGACGTATGCGCCACGGCGCAGATAGTAATCGGCGACATGATTTTCATAGGCAGCCAGACGGTTTTTCAGAAATACCATTCGCTGTTCGGCATCAGGTGCGTACTCGCTGGCTGGATATCGGTCCACGAGGCGGCGTAAAGTTGAATAGGCCTGGTCCACTTCTTTGGGCGGACGCTCGGTGACGTCTTTCTTGAAACGACGCTCCAAAAATCCAGCCTCGTCCTCGAAATAGGAGAGGCCCTTGATGTACAGCGCGTAGTCGACGCGCTCATGGATTGGATTCTCGCGCATGAACGTGTCGGCTGCTTCAATTGCCTGCTCACGTTGGCCGGATTTGTAGTACGCGTGCATAAGTTCCAGTTGGATCTGTCGACTCAGGTCGCTGAACGGAAAGCGAGCCTGGATCGCCTCGAATATTTGAATACCACGTCGGTAATTCTTGCGTTCGATCGACTGCTGGGCGGTTTCATACGCTTCGGTCAGGTTGTTGATGGCGGTTTCTTGCTCATCGTTTCCAGCGCATCCCGCCGCTATTGCCAAAGCCGCCACAACGATTGTCGCTCGCACCAGCTTCGCCGGGCACGCAGTCAGTTTCCTGATGATTCCTGATATTTTCATGTTGCGATGTGCTTCCAAATCCCGTTGTTTTTGATCTGGCCGTCCGCCGGGGTCGGCCAAGCCGGCGAGTATACCGTAGACTTGGCGTTGCGATGAACGCAGAACCAACAATCAGGACAGTTCCCCTCGAGTTTGCCGGTCAACGATTGGACCAGGCTTTGGCCAGGTTGTTTCCGCAATATTCGCGCAGCAGGCTCAAGGCCTGGCTGCTTGACGGTGCGATTATCGTGGACGGCGAGAGTCCCCGACCTCGCGATCCCGTGCAGGGCGGAGAAACCGTCGTGCTGCAGGCGGTGCCCGAGATCAGCGTGGCAGCCAAGCCCGAGCCCATCGTATTGAATGTTGTTCACGAAGACGAATCCCTGATGGTTGTCAACAAGCCTGCCGGGCTGGTCGTTCACCCGGGGGCCGGCAACAGCAGTGGTACGTTGATGAATGGCTTGCTACACCATGCGCCTGCGCTCGCGGAGTTGCCACGCGCCGGCATTGTCCATCGACTCGATAAGGACACCAGTGGCTTGTTGCTGATCGGCAAAACCCTGGAGGCACATACGGCGCTCGTAAGATCATTGGGTGATCGCGAGATCTCCCGCTACTACCTGGCCATTTGCAGCGGAGTCCTCACGGGCGGTGGGACCATCGACGCTCCGATAGGCCGGCACCGAGTCGATCGCAAGCGTATGAGCATTCGTGATGATGGAAAACCGGCGGTCACGCATTACACGGTACTGGAGCGGTTCGTGGCGCACACTTTTATCAGAGTAAAACTCGATACAGGCCGGACTCATCAGATTCGGGTCCACTTCGCATATCGACGTCACGCATTGGTCGGTGACCCTGTGTACGGTGGCCGACTGGCGCTGCCGGCCGGTGCCGGCGATCGCCTCATTGCAACTTTGCGCCGTTTTCGACATCAGGCCTTGCATGCCGTCAGGCTCGAGTTCGTTCATCCCGACAACGGCGAGCCGTTGAGTTTCGAGGCACAGCCACCGGCTGATTTTGCAGAGCTGCTCGATACACTGCGTGAGGATGTTACTTGAGTGCCGACTGGATCAGTGCTGACTGGCCCGCGCCGTCGAATATACTCGCCGGCACTACTTTGCGAGAGAGCCACTACGATTTGCCCGCAGAACCGCAGTGGCTAAACCAAGTTCATGGTAATTGTGTGGTTCGCGCAAGGTCGAAGGACTTCGAAGGCGGCCCCCCTGATGCCGACGCAATCATTGGCGACAAAGCGGGCGATATCTGCGTAGTTCGAACGGCAGATTGCCTGCCGATATTGCTGTGCTCAATGGATGGCGCCGAGATCGCGGCAGTGCATGCGGGCTGGCGCGGGCTTTCGGGGGGTGTACTCGAGGCTACTCTCGCGGCGATGTCGAGTCTCCCTGGCGATCTGATGGCCTGGTTTGGACCGGCGATTTCACAATCGGCGTTCGAGGTAGGTGATGAGGTTCGCGAGCAATTCGGGCCTTGGGGCAGGCCCGATGGCCCATATTTCGCCGTCAATGAACGCGGTCGCTGGCAGGCAGATCTATACGGTCTTGCAACAGCCAGGCTCCGCAAACTGGACGTCAGTGCTGTTTATGGTGGTGGCTGGTGCACCTACCGTGATTCGGATCGATTCTTTTCCTACCGGCGCGATGGAGAAACAGGTCGGAACTTGAGCTTCATATACCGCTCGTAGGGCTCTGACCCCGATCGAGCCCCTTGAAAATCAGGTACCTGACGTCATTTCAGGATGAGTTTCTGACGCCGGGACAGCGGCACGGGGTAATGCAATGCGTTTGGACAAACTGACAAGCAAATTTCAAATGGCACTCGCCGAGGCGCAGTCGCTTGCTGTCGGCCAGGACCACCAGTTCATTGAGCCAGTGCATGTCATGGTCGCATTGCTGGATCAGCAGGGCGGGACCGTACGCGGCCTGCTCACGAAATCGGGCGTTAACGTCAATCTGCTGCGATCACAACTCGGTGATGCGGTCGACCGGCTGCCGAGAGTTGAGGGCGCAGGCGGGGAGCTGCACATTGGCAACGAACTGACCAAACTCTTCAATCTAACGGACAAACTTGCGCAAGAGCGTGACGATCGGTACATCTCGAGCGAGTTATTCGCCCTCGCGGCGATGGACCAGAAGTCACCGTTACTGGCAATCATGGAGCAGGCAGGTGCTGTGCCTGGTGCGATTGAAAAATCGATCGACGACTTGCGCGGCGGGCAGCAGATCATTGACCCGAATGCCGAGGACACACGCCAGGCGCTCGAAAAATACACGATTGACCTGACTGAGCGCGCCGAGCAAGGCAAGCTCGATCCGATTATCGGCCGTGACGACGAGATTCGTCGGACAATCCAGATTTTGCAGCGCCGTACGAAGAACAATCCGGTACTCATCGGTGAGCCGGGTGTGGGCAAGACCGCGATCATCGAAGGTCTCGCGCAGCGCATCGTTAACAATGAGGTGCCTGAAGGACTGTCGGGCAAGCGCATTCTGTCACTCGATATGGGCTCGTTGATTGCTGGCGCCAAATTTCGCGGTGAATTTGAGGAGCGCCTCAAGGCAGTTTTGAGCGATCTCGCGAAGCAGGAAGGTCAGATCATCCTGTTCATCGATGAACTGCACACGGTGGTCGGTGCCGGCAAAGCCGAAGGCGCGATGGATGCGGGCAACATGCTCAAGCCTGCGCTCGCACGAGGCGAATTGCACTGCGTCGGTGCTACGACGCTGGATGAATATCGAAAATATCTTGAAAAAGACGCCGCGCTCGAAAGGCGTTTTCAGAAAGTGCTGATAGAAGAGCCGACCGTTGAAGACACGATCGCGATTCTGCGCGGGCTCAAGGAACGTTATGAAGTTCACCACGGTGTCGAGATCACTGATCCGGCGATCGTCGCGGCAGCCACTCTGTCACACCGGTACATCAGTGACCGCCAACTGCCAGACAAAGCGATAGATCTGATCGACGAGGCCGCTTCGCGGATTCGGATCGAGATCGACTCGAAGCCCGAGGAGATGGATCGGCTCGAGCGACGCATCATTCAGTTCAAGATCGAGCGCGAGGCTCTAAATAAAGAGTCCGACGAGGCATCGCGCAAGCGACTTGAAGATCTCGAGGCACAACTTGAGGAACTTGAAAAGGACTTCTCCGACCTCGAAGAAGTCTGGAAATCCGAGAAGGCGGCGATGCAGGGCACGACGCACATCAAGGAGGAGCTCGAGCGGGCTCGTCTCGAACTTGAGACCGCGCACCGCGCGAACGACCTGGCACGCATGTCGGAGCTGCAATATGGCCGAATTCCGGAGCTCGAGAAGCAGCTCGAAGACGCAATGCAGGCAGAAGGTATGGAAACGACCTTGCTGCGCAACAATGTAACGGATGAGGAAGTTGCCGAGATCGTCTCCAAGTGGACCGGTATCCCGGTCTCAAAAATGCTCGAAGGCGAGAAGGAAAAGCTGCTGCAGATGGAGTCGGTCGTGCAAGAACGCGTTGTTGGTCAGGGCGAAGCGGTTACAGCTGTTGCGAACGCAATCCGGCGGTCACGCGCAGGTTTGTCAGATCCGAGGCGGCCAATTGGATCATTCCTGTTCCTCGGCCCGACTGGTGTTGGCAAGACGGAACTCACCAAGGCCCTCGCCAATTTTATGTTCGATACCGAGGAAGCGATGGTCCGCCTTGATATGTCTGAGTTCATGGAGAAGCACTCGGTGGCCCGACTGATTGGGGCGCCACCAGGGTATGTTGGCTATGAGGAGGGTGGCTATCTGACGGAGGCAGTTCGACGTCGTCCGTATTCAGTCATCCTGCTGGATGAGGTAGAGAAGGCACATCCCGACGTATTCAACGTCCTGTTGCAGGTGCTCGATGATGGTCGCCTGACCGACGGACACGGGCGTACGGTCGATTTTCGCAATGCCGTCATCGTGATGACCTCGAATCTCGGCTCGCAGATGATTCAGGAAATGGCTGGCGAAGATCAGTACGATGAGATGAAGTCTGCTGTCATGGACGTGGTCGGGAAGCATTTTCGACCCGAGTTCATCAATCGCGTTGACGACGTCGTCGTGTTTCATCCGCTGAGTCGCAAACACATTCGGCGCATCGTCGATATTCAGCTCGGATACCTGCACGATCGTCTTGCCGATCGTGATTTGCGTATCCACCTGTCTGAAGCGGCGCGCGACAGGCTCGCTGAGGCCGGATTCGATCCTGTATATGGCGCACGACCTTTGAAGCGGGCGATTCAGCAACAGGTCGAGAACCCGCTGGCCCAGGAAATACTCGAGGG
>Ga0255054_10002147_pt1 | contig 11391 bp, 11 predicted proteins | sample JV7_2_23_MG_FD_188634 | JGI IMG/M metagenome (GOLD analysis project Ga0255054, IMG submission 188634) | Seawater microbial communities from Jervis Inlet, British Columbia, Canada - JV7_2_23 | ecosystem: Environmental > Aquatic > Marine > Inlet | place: Canada: British Columbia | collected... | reverse complement strand
CTCGGTGAAGCGATCCCCGGTCTTCTCGATGCCCAGGTCCAGGAACTCGTTGAAGCCGGAGCCCAGCGCCAGCAGCATCACCACGGCCGCTGCGCCCCAGACGATGCCCAGGAGTGTCAGGGCCTGCGCGCGCCAGCCCGCGCGCAGCTGGGCGAGGGCGTCGCCGCCCAGCGGAGCGAGCTGACCCAGGATGCGCCGCAAGCTAGAGCCCATCTCACAAACCCTCCCGTCGCGAGAGGCGGACCTTCGGCCCGCTGGCTGCGTTGCGCTTCCTGCGCCGTAGCTATGGCTCGGTCGCGCGCCTTGCCAGCGAACCGAATCTCCACCTCTCGCTCGGTCCGGGTCTATGAGATGGGCTCTAGGCATCGGCGACGATTCCGCCGTCGCGGATCCGTACCACGCGCCCGGCGGCCGCTGCCACGTCCTCGTTGTGGGTCACGCAGATCAGCGTGCGCCCCTCCCGGTGCAACGCGCGCAGCAGGTCCAGGATCTCGGCGCCGGTGCGCTGGTCGAGATTTCCGGTGGGCTCGTCGGCCAGGATCACCCGCGGCTCGTTGACCAGGGCGCGGGCGATGGCCACGCGCTGCCGTTCGCCCCCCGAGAGCTGCGCGGGCCGGTGATCCAGACGGTGTCCCAGGCCCACGCGCTCCAGCATCCGGCGCGCACGCGCCTCGCGCTCGCCGCGCGGGAGCCCGGCGTAGAGCAGGGGCAGGGCGGCGTTGCGCAGCGCGGACATGCGCGGCATCAGGTTGAACGTCTGGAATACGAAGCCCATGCGCGCCGCGCGCAGGTCGGCCAGGGCGTCGTCGTCCAGCCGGTGTACGGGCTCTCCGTCCAGGTGGTAGCTGCCCCGGGTGGGCCGCGAGAGGGCGCCCAGGATCTCCAGGCACGTGGTCTTGCCCGAGCCGGACGGCCCCATCAAGGCGACGAACTCGCCCTCGCACACGTCGAGATCGATTCCGTGCAGGATCTCCTCGTCGCGGTCGCCCATGCGGAAGCACTTGGCCACGTCCCGCAGCTGAAGGAGCGCTCCCACGACGGGCTCAGCGCTCGGCCCGGACCAGGAGGACGTCCCCCTCGGCCACGCCGTTGGCGACGACGGTCTGGAAGCCGTCGCTGTACACCTCGTGGATGCCCACCCACTCGAACCCCTCGCGGCCGTCCGCCTGCGCGAGGCGAACCCGTGGGCCGGCGTCGGTGCGGAGGATCGCCGCGTTGGGAACCAGCAGCGCGTCCGCGTGGTGGGCCACGGCGATGCGCGCGTCGGCGGACATGCCCACCCGGACGCGCCCGTCGAGGTCGATCTCGATCTCGACTTCGAAGCTCGACATGCTGCCGTCGCTCTCCCCGGACGCGGAGATCCTGCGCACGCGCCCGTCGAAGGTCTCGCCGGGGAAGGCGTCGATGCGCACGGCGGCGCGCTGGCCCACGCGCACGCGCGCCACCTCGTTCTCGTCCACCTCGGCCGTCATGTGGATGCGCCGATCGTCGGCCAGCTCCGCCACGACGGTTCCGCCGTTCTGGATGTCGGCCACGGCGGTGCCCACCTCCACCGGTCGCGACACCAGCACGCCGTCCACCGGCGAGCGGATCACGGTGAGCTCCAGGTCGCGCTCGGCGCGACGCAGGGCGTTGCGCGCCTGGTCCGCCGCTGCGCGCCTCGCCGCCGTCTCGGCCTTGGCGTCGGTGAGGGCGATCTCCTCCAGGCGCACGGCGTGACGCAGGTCCTCCAGCCGCTCCGCCGACAGGATGTCCTCCTTGCGCAGGCGCTCGCCCCGGGTCTGATTGCGGCGCGCCTTGTCCAGCTCGGCCGAGGCGCGCCCCACCAGGTCGAAGCGGGCGCGGGCCTCGCGCTCGGCCAGCTGGGCGCGCAGCTGTGCCGCGCGGTCCTCGAGCCTGTCGCGCTGCAGCTCCACCAGGGGCTGGTCGCGCTCGACGCGCTGCCCCTCGTCCACCAAGACCCGCGCCACCATGCCCGGAATCTCCGACTGCACGACCACCCGTGCGAAGGGCTCCAGGGTGCCGGTGGCCACCACTTTCTCGTCCAGGGGGCCTCGCGTGACGGTCTCGCTGCGGAAGCCGGCGGAGTCCCCCGAGTCGTCCTCGCGCAGGTCCCAGGTGAGCCCCAGGTACACGAGCGCCACGAAGGCCCCCAGTGCGAGGACGACGATCAACCCGTTGAGAAGTCTGCGCGGCATGCGCTGGGACAATGCAAGGCCCTTGCCAGCGCTGAGGCGCCCGGAGAATGCTCTCCAGCGCTGCGGGGCGGCTCAGCCGCAGGAAGTGGACTGCACCGCGCTGCAGTCGGCTGGCTGCGGTTGCGGCGGTACTCTCCTGGTCGGACGACCCAGGAGGACTCCATGGGGCGCTACCGCGCGGCGCTGCCGCAGCTGGACGGGGACGTGTTTCTCACGGACGGGGGGATGGAGACCACCCTGCTCTTCCACGATGGGCGGGAGCTTCCCGGCTTCGCCGTGTTTCCCCTGCTGGAGGACGAGCCGGGTCGTGCGCGGCTGCGGCGCTACTTCGACACCTAGTTCGCTTGCGCCCTCGAGCACGGGGTGGGCTTCGTGCTGGAGAGCGTCACCTGGCGGGCGAACGCGGACTGGGGCCGCAAGCTCGGCTACTCCGCGACGGCTCTGAGCGAGGCCAACCGCCGCGCCATCGGGCTGCTGGAGCCGATTCGGGACGAGCGCGAGACGCCGCGCACGCCCATGGTGATCAGCGGCTGCATGGGCCCCCGCGGCGACGGCTACGTGCCCGGCGAGCGCATGTCCAGCCAGGAGGCGGCCGACTACCACCGCGCGCAGGTCGAGGTCTTCGCGGAAACGGCGGCGGACATGGTGTCGGCCATGACGATGAACCAGGCAGAGGAGGCGGCTGGGATCGCCATGGCGGCACGGGCCGTGGGTCTGCCGTCGGCGATCTCGTTCACCGTTGAAACCGACGGCCGGCTTCCCAGCGGGCAGCCCCTGAACGAGGCGGTCGAGCAGGTGGACGCCGAGACCGGCGCGGCGCCCGCCTACTACATGATCAACTGCGCGCATCCGAGTCACTTCGCCGACGCCCTCGAGCCTGGCGCGCCCTGGCTCCGGCGGCTGCGTGGGTTGCGGGCCAACGCGTCCGCGCTGAGCCACGCCGAGCTGGACGAGGCGACCGAGTTGGACGCGGGCGATCCCGCGGATCTGGCCCGCTGGTACCGCGAGCTGATGGAGCGGCTGCCACAGCTCCGGGTTCTGGGAGGTTGCTGCGGCACCGACCACCGCCACGTGGCGGCGATCGCGAAGGCGTGCTGCGGGGTGGGCTGAAGCGAGGAGCCTGGGGCGGCTACGGCCGTTCCGTTAGCATCGCCGGCGTGTCGACGTCGCAGCCCGCTGCCCGGTCGGGCCGCCTGACGCGCAGGCGGCTCGCGCGCTGCCACAATGTGGCGGATCTGCGGGCGCTGGCACGCCGGCGTCTGCCGCGCGCCGTGTTCAACTACTTGGATGGCGGTGCCGAGGACGAGGCGACGGTGCTGCGCAACCGCAGCGCCTTCGACCGGCATGCCTTCTCCCCGCGCGTCCTGGTGGACGTGGGCAAGCTCGACCTGGCGACGACCGTGCTGGGCCAACGCATCGAGCTTCCGCTGATCCTGGCGCCCTGCGGCCTGGCCCGCCTGATTCACACCGACGGCGAGGTTGCTGCCGCGCAGGCGGCGCACCGGGCGGGCACCGTTGCCGTGCTGTCCACCATGGGCAGCACCACCATCGAGGACCTGGCCGCGCGGACCGACGGACCGCTCTGGTACCAGATCTATGTGTGGCGCGACCGCGGCCTGCTGCGGGGGTTCCTGGAGCGCGCTCGCGAGTCGGGCTACAAGGCGCTGTGTCTTACGGTGGACTCCCCCGTCGTGGGGCGACGCGATCGGGACCTGCGCGGCCGGACCGATCCCCCGGGCGTGAACCTGCGCACAGCGCTGGACGGTCTGCGGCACCCGCGCTGGCTTCTGGATCTGCTGCGTGGACCGGGACTTGGCCTGCCCAACGTGTTGCCGGGGATCACCCGCGATCTGGCCCGCATGGGCAGCCTGGCCTCCCGGAGCTTCGACCCCGCGGTGACCTGGTCGGATCTCGAATGGATGATCGAGCAGTGGAACGGGCCCTTCGCGGTGAAGGGCGTGCTGCGGGCCGACGACGCGGTGCGAGCGGTCCAGTGCGGCGCGCAGGCCGTGATCGTCTCGAACCACGGTGGGCGCCAGCTCGACCACGCAGCGGCCACGCTGGACGTGCTGCCGGAGATCGTGGATGCCGTGGGCGATCGCGCCGAGGTGCTCGTGGACGGCGGGTTGCGCCGCGGTACGGACGTGGTGAAGGCCCTGGCCCTGGGCGCCCGCGCCTGCCTGATCGGCCGCGCCTATCTCTACGGGCTGGGCGGGGCCGGCGGGGCCGGTGTGGACCGGGCGCTGGAGCTGTTGCGCCAGGAGATCGCCCGCACCCTGGCGCTGGTCGGTTGCTCGTCGGTGGCGAAGCTGGACAGCTCCTGGCTGCGAGATGCGGCCGAGTGACGCCGCCAGACGCTGCCGTCACGCGCGCGCAGCGTTCGTATCCTAAGCTCCGCACGATGAATCCGCGCCGCCTCCGAGGCCTCGCCGCGTTTCTTCTGGCCGCTCTGACCGGGTGCTTCACGGTCGACGACCGCATCACCGTGCAGCCCGACGGCTCGCGCCGGCCGGTGGTGGACCGCCTGGGGCCGGAAAAGGTCCGTCTGCGCTGGCCGGAGCCCATGGCCCAGGGGCCGGTCACCGTCTACGCAGGACTCTCCACCGGCACCATCGACTACTCCCGACCCCTGACCACCGGGACGAGCCCGCTGATCCTGACCACCCAGGTCTTGCCGGAGATCGAGGACGAGAAGGCGCGTCTCTACTACGGCCTGGTCACCCTGGACGACCGCATCTTCGTCACCGCAGAGCGGCGCCTGCCCTTGGAAGGTGCGGACAACTTCCGCGACCTGGGCGGCTATCGCACCCAGGACGGGCGCTTCACGCGCTGGGGACAGGTCTATCGCTCCAACGACCACGCCTCGCTCACCGGAAACGACATCCGGTACCTGTCTCAGCTGGGCATCCAGCTGGTGTGCGACTTTCGCTCCCGCGAAGAACGGACGGACGTGCCGGACCTCTCCATCGGATCCCACGTGGAGAACATCTCGGTTCCCGTGGATCCGGAGGGCGTCCAGCCCAAGCTCATCCAGAAGCGGATCCGGACGGGGACGCTGACCCGGGGAAGCCTCGAGACGATGATGCTCAATGCCTATCGCTCGTTCCCGACCCACTACGCGGAGCAGTGGACGCTGCTCTTCAAACGGCTCACCGATGGGCGCAGCCTCCCCGGCGTCGTCCACTGCACGGCGGGCAAGGACCGCACGGGGTTCGCGTCGGCGTTGGTGCTGCTGGCCGTGGGCGTCTCCGAGGAGACCGTGTTCGAGGACTATCTGCTCACCAACCAGTACCGGGCACGGCACACGCGGATCGTCTCGCGCCTGATTCCCATCTACTCCCTGTGGCGCACCCAGCCCGAGGACCTGCTGCCGTTGCTGGAGGCGCGGCCCGAGTACCTCCAGGCCTCTCTCGACGCCATCCAGGAGGAATGGGGTTCGGTGCAGGCCTACCTGCGCAAGGGTCTCGGCGTCACGCACGCCATGCACACCACGCTGCGCCGCAATCTCACCCGACCCTGATGGTCGGTATGCCCGTGAAGCTGACGCTCCGGGTCGGTAGCGTTGGGTGATGCAGTTCGCGAGCTTCGACTTGGAAGACCCGGTCTATTCGGCCTTCGGTTTCCGCTTCTCGCTCCAGCTCACCACGCTCGAGAACCTCTACGGAGTGGACCCGGAGCGCGTCCAGATCCGCGAGGCGGGCGATACGTTCCAGCTCCGCTGCGACCGGCTCTCCTGGGCCGGTCAGCAGCAGCGCGCCGAGGGTGAGCTGGAGATCGAGCTGCGCCGCGAGTCCGGCGGATCCGTGCGGGCGAGGCTGCGCGTCCGCGCGCCGGCTCCGGTCCGCACCGCGAAGCTGGTGCTTCGGGACCTGGAGCCGCCGCTCTCGATCCGTTGGCCGGGCGCTGTAGAAGCGGCGGTCGGCGCGTACGGAGAGCTGCTGGCCTACCCGGAGCGGCTGCCGGCACCGCTGGCCTGCATCGGCTGCGGTGACGAGTCGCTCGGGCTGCGGGCCGAGGACCGAGAGGTGCGGCCCAAGCGGTTCGCCGCCTGGGTCGAGCGCATCGGCCCCTTGGCCGGCCGCGGCACCGTGGAGCTGATCCACGAGGAGGCGGCGTCCCGATTTGGAATGCAGCTCGACACGCCCGACTGGGTGCTCGAGCGCGGAGCGGCCCCGGATGCCGTGGAGCGCGCCCACCTGGAGTTCGCCGAGCGCGAGTGCGGCCTGGTTTCGTGGGAGTCGCGTAGCGACGTGCCCGCCTGGGCTCGCGAGCTGCGCCTGGTGGCCACCCTCCACGGCATGCACTTCAGCGGGCGCGTGTTCCTGGGCTACGCCGAGATGCTCGAGATCCTGCGCTTCTTGACCGGCCGTCTGCCGGGCCGGCACATCCTGGCGTATCTCCCGGGCTGGGAGGGTCGCTACTACTGGCAGTACGGGGACTACCGTCCCGACGAGCGGCTCGGAGGCCCACAGGGGTTCGCCGCATTGTGCCAGGGGGCGCGTGCCCTGGGCGTGCACGTGATGCCCATGTTCGGTGCCAACTGCGCCAACCTTCGGCTGCCCGGCGTGCGGGACCTCCCGTCGGAAGCGGTGCTGGCCAGCGCCACCGGCAACCGCTTCCACGGCAACCAGCCCGACTGGGATCTGGCTCGTGCCCACGACACGGGCTGGCAGGCCTGGTTCAACCCGGGTCACCCTGCGTGGCGCGACAAGCTGTCGGGCTCCATCGAGGCGCTGGCCGGGGAGTACGGGTTCGACGGCGTCTTCCTGGACACGATCCACGCCTGGACCAACGACCCGCGCCACCCGGTGACCGACGGCATTCGCGCACTGGCCGAGCGCCTGCGGAAGAGCATCCCAGGCGTGCTGCTGGCGGCTGAGGCGGACTACGACGCGCTGCTTCCGCTCTTTCCGCTCTTCCAGCGCCCCTGGTGGACCGCGCCGGCGCCCTGGACGATCCGCTACGTGCGACGCTTCGGCCATCTCTGCGAGGGTGAGCCCCGCGGCTTCACCGGGGTGCACGAGGCCGGGGTGCATCACTCCGACGCGTGGCACCCGGGACCGGGCACGCTGCCGACGGTGGCCTTCCAGGACGGCACTCTCGAGGCGTGTCGCGACGATCTGGGGCGGCTTCTCGACGCGCTGGCGCAAGCTCCGGCGTGAGTGCGTGAGGAGCTCTTCGTTCGCCAGGCGGAGATCTTCCGGCTCCTAGCCCAGGCTAGGCTCCCGGCTCCTCGCAAGCGAACGCCAGGGCGTGGCCGTCCGGGTCCAGGCAGTAGCCTGCACGGTGGCCCCAGTCCCGAACGGCCACTCGGCTGAGCTCGGTCGCGCCGGCGCGGACGGCCGCTGCGAGGCGCTCCTCCGGATCGGGGACCCGCAGGTAGAGCTCGGAGTGAGGCGTTCCCTGTGCGCCGGCAGGGTTGGGAAGGGCGGGGCCCAGCAGGCGAGAGATCCCGGCCGACGGCATCAGGCCGAGCACGGCGCCGCCGGGCAGCTCGAACTCGGTCATGCCCGGGACGTCGAGCCGGGGCGTTGCGTCGAGCACCTCCGCATAGAAGGCGCGGCTGCGCGCCTGATCGGCCACGAACAGGATGAAGTGGACGCCGCTCGCCGGCGACATGGCGCTGCCCACTACTGGCTCTGGACGACGACCAGGGGTTCGAGGCCGAAGTTCAGGACGGTCAGCGAGACGCGGATCTTCCTGGTGTCGGTGTACGCGGTCAGGAGCAAGGGGATAGCGGTGCAGAGAACGGCTCGGAACCGCATGGGGGATTCTCCGGAGGCGAGCTGGCGTCAGCCGTCCGCGCGCTTGGCGGCCTTGCCCAGAGCCGAGTTCACCAGCTCCTGGAAAGAGCGCTCGAGCATGTCGCGGAAGGGGTCGAGGTCCGGGACGGCCGTGGCGTCTGCGTCGATGCCGACGAAGAGCCGGCCTCGGTAGCCGTAGAGGGCCACGCTGATGGGGCACTGGGGAGCCACGGGCGCGTACGGGTAGGCCGACGTGATCTCCGCGCCGGCCACGTAGCGCGGAATCGGAATGCCCGGCACGTTGGTCACGATCAGGTCGATCTGCTGGGCTGACGCGTAGACCAGGCGGCGGTAGAGCGCGGCGGGCAGGGCGGCCAGCGCGCCGGTCAGCTCCGGCAGCAGCTCCGACGAGGCGTTGCGCTTGCGCGCCTCGACGCGCTTGCGCACCTCGCGAAAGCGCGGGACTGGACGGCGGCGTCCGATGGGCAGGCGTACCAGGATGCCGGTGGTCCGGTTGCCGATGCCCGCTTCGACTCCCTGCAGCTCGGGCGGGCGCAGGTTGATGGGCACCAGGGTCAACAGCTCCTCGACCTTCCCGTGGCCCTGCTGCCGGTGCCACTCGCCCATGGCGCTGGCCACGCCGGTAAGCAGCACGTCGATCATGCGGCCCTGGAGCGCCTTGCGGGTCTGGCGCAGCTGCTCGAAGTCGATCTCCACCCCGGAGAGCCGTCGCGCGCGCCCGCTTGCGGTGAGCGGGGAGGGGCTTCGGTAGGCCACGTCTTCCAGAAGGCTGCCCACGGCCTCCGCTGCCTGCAACAGGGCGCCCGGCTCGCGGATCGTCCGCCAGGCGGCACCGGCCAGGGCGCGCCCCCGTTCTGCGTCTTGCGTCAGGCGATCGCGCACGGCGGTGGCCAGTCGGGTGGTGGCCGCAGGCTCGTCCCAGCCGCCCGGCGCCTTGTCGGGCGGCGGCGGCAGGGGCTCGCCCTGTCGGTCGGCGTCGGTCAGCGCCGCCAGGATGGTGTTGCCGCCCACGCCGTCAGCCACGGCATGGTGCAGCCGGAAGAAGATTGCGGATCCGTGGGGGTGATCGATCTCGATCAGCTCCCACAGGGGCCGGCTGCGGTCGAAGGGCCGCTCGTAGATCGGGCCGATCGTGTGGAATAGCCCCTCCAGGTCGCTCTGCTCGCCGGTGTCGCCGGCCAGGGAGTAGCGGCGCACGTGGAAGTCCAGGTCGAAGGTCGGGTCGTCCTCCCAGCGGGGCAGGGCGATGCCCAGGGGAGCGTCTACCACTCGCTGGCGCAGGCGGGGCACCGCTTCCACGGCCCGCGCGGCGGCGGCACGCAGGCGTCTGGGCTCCGGAGCGCGATCCAGCAGCATCAGCAGCGCCATGGTGGTTTGCTGTCGCGGCTGGTCCGCGTACCAGAAGGCCAGGTCTTCGGGGCTGAGGGGCGAGCTCTCGGGATTGGGGGGCATCGCGTGCGTTCCTCGTTCCTGATAGAGGAGAATACCGCGCTTGGCTGTCACCCAGACGACTCGGGACCGCGAGCCGTCGATTCCGTAGGCTCTCGCCAGCCGGCCGACCCCACCCGGGGCGGGCAGGGGGGTGCGATGAGCAAGGCTGGAGCAGGGGAGGTGGCGTGAGCGACGGCCCGCGGCGTCCGCCCAAGCGGCGTTCTCGCGTTCCCTCCGGCCGGGTCGAGCGCTTGGCCCGCTTCGGCTGGATGGCGGGCGAGCTGGCGGCGGGGAGCCTGGCTGAGGGCGCGCGCCGGGCGCTGCGCGGCGGAGCCGGCGAGGCCGCCAGCGCAATCCTCTCCGGCGCCAACGCCAAGAAGCTGGCGCGGCGCCTCTCCAGCATGCGCGGCGCGGCCATGAAGCTGGGCCAGCTGCTCTCCCTGGAGACCGACGACATCCTGCCTGCGGAGTTCGTCGAGGCCCTGGCGGTGCTGCGCGACGCCGCCGACACGATGCCCGAGACCCAGGTGCGCCGCGCACTCGGGCGCGCGTATGGCAAGGGCTGGGAGGAGCGCTTCCTCCGCTTCGACATGGATCCGATCGCGTCGGCTTCGATCGGCCAGGTGCACGAGGCCGTGGCAGTCGACGGGCGCGAGCTGGCGCTGAAGATCCAGTACCCCGGCGTGGCCCGCAGCATTGAGAGCGACGTGAACAACGTCGCCGCGCTGCTGCGGCTCTCGCGTCTGCTGCCGGGGGGGCTGGACGTGTCCGGCATCGTCGCCGAGGCGAAGCGCCAGCTTCGTCAGGAGGCGGACTACCTGACCGAGGCCGAGAACCTGTGCCGCTATCGCGAGCTGGTGGCCGACGAGCCCCGCCTGGTAGTGCCCCGCGTTCACGCCGACCTCACCACGAAGCGGGTGCTGGCCATGGATCGCATGCGCGGCCTGCCCATCGAAGACCTCGCGGCCCGGGGCACCGATCAGGCGCGCCGCGACGAGGCCGGCCGGATGCTCGAGCACCTGGTCCTGCGCGAGCTCTTCGAGTTTCACTTCATGCAGACGGACCCGAACTTCGCCAACTACCTGGTGGACCCGGCGGACGACCGCATCCTGCTGCTGGACTTCGGTTCGACCCGGGAGTTCGACCCCGCGTTCGCTGCACGGTACGCAGATCTCTGCCGCGCCGTCATCGCCGGCGACCGGCCCGCGGTGCACCGGGTCGCCGCGGCCATCGGCTACGTGGGCTCCGACGAGACGGAGCACCGCAGCGAAGGCCTGGTGGACCTGATCCTGCTGGTCTGCGAGCCGTTCCGGAACCGGGGACCGTACGACTTCGCCCACTCGAACCTGGCGGCCCGCGCACGCGACATCGGGCTCGATCTGATGTTCCGGCGCGGCTTCCTGCACCCGCCGCCCCCGGAGACCGTGTTCCTGCACCGCAAGCTGGTGGGCTCGTTCCTGCTCTGCGCGCGCATCCGCGCCCGGGTCGACATGCGCGGCCTGCTGGAGCCCTTCCTCGACAGCGGAGTGGAATCCTGACCGACGTGGCCTTTCCCGCGAACCTGGCGGATCTCACGCCCGATTTGCTGACCAGCGTGCTGGCCGAGCGCCGGCCCGGCGTGCGCGTGGACAAGGTCCGGGTCCTGGAGCACGCGAAGTGCGGCGACGGGCTGGCCTCCACCGCCGATCGCGTAGCCTTGGGCCTCGACTACATGCCCGGCTGCGAGGCGGATCTGCCGGCGCGGATGGTGCTCAAGACCATCCTGCTGCACCGCTACCTGCGCTTCGGTATACCGGTGATCCTGGGCCTGGCCCGCACGCTCTCGCGTCTGGACCGGGTGCCGATGTTGGGGGGCCGGGCACGGCCGCTGACCTTCAGCGTGGTCAACCTCTACCAGCGCTTCTTTCCACACGCGCCCGAGGCCATGTACGCCAACGAGGTCCACTTCTACCGCGACATCCGTCCGGAGCTGGAGATCGAGGCGCCGCAGGCCTTCG
>Ga0255054_10002145_pt1 | contig 11397 bp, 9 predicted proteins | sample JV7_2_23_MG_FD_188634 | JGI IMG/M metagenome (GOLD analysis project Ga0255054, IMG submission 188634) | Seawater microbial communities from Jervis Inlet, British Columbia, Canada - JV7_2_23 | ecosystem: Environmental > Aquatic > Marine > Inlet | place: Canada: British Columbia | collected... | reverse complement strand
TGGGAGGTTTTGATTAAATTTTTTCCTTTGTGTTCTTCGTGTCTTTGTGGTGAAATTTTTTATGGTTTTTTTAAAGCGGCATTCAGTGAGCCGCTTTTAAAGCCGTCCAAATCCAGCGTTACATATAAAAACCCTAAGTCGTGCAGCTTTTGGCTGATGGTCTTTCGTTGCTGCATGGCCAAACCGAAATCCTCAGGCACAATTTCGATCCTGGCCGTATCACCGTGATGCCGAACTCGCAACACCTGGAACCCCAGATCACTGAGAAACGCTTCTGCGGCTTCGACCTGTTTTAGTTTCTCCCCACTGACCTCCTGGCCGTAAGCTATTCGGCTGGCCATGCAGGGCATGGCCGGTTTGTCGGCAACATCCAGGCCGAAGAATGTGCATACATTACGGATGGCAATTTTATCCATTTTCAAATCCACATAGGGTGCCAGAATTGATGCCTCCTCAGCGGCCAGTATGCCCGGCCGGTAATCACCTAAATCATCGAGATTGACACCGTAAAAAACCGGCCAGGGCGAGTCACTTAAGGGATTTCCCGGCTGCATGCGCATTTCCTCGATCTTTTCAAACAGAGCCTTTTTGCAATGGTAACATCGATTGCCCTGATTAGCCGCATAATGCGGATTTTGCATTTCCTGTGTGTGAATGATTTGCAGGGGGATGTCGTGTGCTTGCGTGAAAGCCAGGGCATGGCCATATTCCCTGCGCGAAAGCGAAGGACTGTCTGCCAGCGCGGCCAGCATATTTTTCCCAAAAGCCAGGTGGGCGACATACGCCAGCAGGGCACTGTCAACACCACCGCTGTAAGCGATAATAGCCCCTTCATACCTGGAAAAATAGGCCTTCAATTTTTTTGTCCAGGTTTCAGACGACAAATTTTTTTCTGTGATTTCGTGCATGTCAATCAAGACTTTATCTTAACATGTCCTTATGAGGGCTCCAGCCCGATTGACTCCATATCATCCACGGTGTACCGGATGGTCTGTATTGCGTTAAGAAGTCGTGTATAAGTCATGGCCAATCCTATGTTTTCAGCGAGCACCAACAGCGAGTCGATGTCCTTGTCCGAAATTTCCCAGGCGTCATGGTGATACAGCCGCAAGGCTCCGATCGCGTTACTATTAAAAATGATTGGAACGGATATGATGGCGCCGATGCCTTCATTTTTGGCATCATCAGGGTATTGCAAGAGGTCGGTTTTATTCACATCTCGAATGACAATGGTTTTTTTCTTTAAGGTCGCACCGATGCTTTTTCCGGTTAATAATGGCCCCTTGTGTAAATATTTCATACTCAATCCAAAGCTTGCAAATACTTCCAGTTCTTCGCTTTCCTGATTTAGCGCAAATAGGGTACATCCCTTAATATCTAATGCTGCAACCAGAAGTTGGGTCAGATGATTGGCCATGATTTCCAGGTTATCCGATTCGGCTATCGCTCTGAAGACAACCTTAAAAATATCAATATCAATTTTTTCTTCGACAGACATGAAATCCCTCCTTTGCTGGTTAAACCGCGCTTCTAACCCCTTGAAATTTATCTATGTCGACAGATTGAAAGACTTTTTGTTGCCACAGGATCAGATGTGTTAAATCGACTCTATGACACGACGCAGATCGTCACGTCTTTTAGGGCAGAGATCACCTTATTATATCTGCTTCCGGTAAAAAACCGGGTTGCCTTGCCGGGTTTGTGACTGACGACAATGACATCGAATTTATTTTTCGTGGCGATATCAATAATCTCGCTGGCAACCTCTTTTTTGCGAGGCTGGAAAACAGTATAAACTCGGCCATCTGCAAATCCATTATCCACAAGCTTCTGTTTGATCGTTTTGAGTTCAGTTTCCTGCTCCGTAATTTTCTGGGAAAGGTAGCTTAGACTCGCTTTGAGTTTGCTGGTAACAGAACTAGCGGCTGTCTCAATCTCAGGAACAGGTGTGTACGCGTTAAATACGGTTACTTCAATTTCCTCTAGTTTGCCAAACGTGCTGATAACAAAATCTAAGGCTTTTTCATCGAGACGAGTGAAATTGTAAGGTAGCAACAGTTTTTGTATGGCCATTGGTTTCCCCCTTAAAGCTGGTTAGGATTTGACATATCAGGACGTATACCTCACGGCCAACATAGGGAGGTATCACTAGAACGGCTCAGGTTATATTGACAGCACCCCGGTGTGTGCTGCATTTGAGGACAATCAAAGTGGCTGGATAACTGCATTCGGATCAGATTCTGTTTCAGAATCTAAATATTTGATCTGCGAGGCTAAAGTGCCCATTGATGTTTAGCCTCTTGTAATTAACAGAAGTCTCACAAAGTGGTGACTTGTGTCAATAAAAAAGTTTGTTTTATGTGAGGCTTGGACGCATATGATTTCATATAAAACCGCGATTTTTCTATATCTAAAAGACTTGATTTTCGTCTTCAAACTTGAGATGGTGATAGGCTCTATGTTTAGCGGCAAATCATCCGGTCTGAGAATTTCGACAAAATTTCAATTGCGACAAAGGAGGATGCTGATGCACCTTAAGGAGGTTCGTATTTCGAATTACGAACTGTGCGTTGAAGTGAGAAATGTTTTACCCATGACCCGTAAGCCATGGGGCCCCGTTTTCCTGTATTTTGTCAAAATTATGTAGTTTTTGATATTCAATTCATATGGTTAATAATATAATTAGCTGAATTAATTAAAGTATTTAAAAATGGATAGTTTTTGGCTTGGATTTTGCTTTAATATTGAGACGATTTGCAACCCGATCAATCGCGGTTGGTCGATTATCCGTGATTGGATCGCACAGGTTTTGGCAGCGAAATATCTGAGCCCATGAAAAATTTATGGTACAAGATCCTTTTTTTATCAATTCTGCTCGTGGTGATGGCGTTATACAGTGTCGATGCCGACGCCGATACCGTCTCTGATACCTTTCCTGTATATGACAGTATTCGCCCCAACGTTTCTTTCTGGGAAAAAATATATTCGGAATATTCCACCACCCAGGGTGTAATTCATGATAAGCGCTACCTGGGTATCATTTATGAGATCATTGATCTGAAAGACCGCAATCGCCAGGGTAGTATAAAAACCAATCGGGACCGAATTAAAAAGGCTAAAAAGAAATACAAACTGATCCTGGCCAAACTCGCACGGGGTGATACCCCAATCGGGCCCGAGGAGCAGCGTGTGGCCCATTTATTTGGAACTGAAGCGAAGCGGTCCGATTTTCAGTCAGCGATGCGCAATCTGCGCTGTCAGGTGGGGCAGAAAGATCCATTCCGACAGGGCATCATTCGATCCGGTGCCTACCTGGAAGAAATTATGCAGATCTTCCGCGATTACGGTTTGCCGGTGGATTTAGTCTATCTGCCCCATGTGGAATCATCTTTTAACCCCAAAGCCTACAGTAAATTCGGTGCCGCCGGCATCTGGCAGTTTACCCGTGCCACGGGCAAGCACTATATGACCGTCGGCTATGCGGTGGATGAACGGCGGGACCCCATCTTTTCTTCACACGCGGCCGCCCGATTGCTCAAGCAAAATTTCAAAAAATTTAAGAACTGGGCTATGGCCATTACCGCTTACAACCATGGCCCTGCAGGCATGCTGCGGGCCCAAAGACGCAAGGGAAGCTACGAAGCCATATTCCAAGAATACCGCAGTCGCATATTCAAATTTGCTTCCCGCAATTTTTATTCGGAATTTATAGCGGCCCGCGAGATTGCCCGCGATTATCGTCAGTATTTTGGTGAGCTTGTATTGGACAAATCTTTAAGCAGTGAGACAGTGGTGCTGGCCGGATACGGCTCATTGCCGGAAATCGCTCGGCAGCTTAATCTGGAACTTGATGTGCTTGGCGATCTCAATCCTGCTTTGCGAAATCCGGTGCTGCGCGGGCAAAAATATGTACCGCGCGGTTTTCACCTGAGGCTGCCCGCCCAATCCGATCGGGACTGGCAAAGTGTGATTGCTGAACTGGCACCGAAAATCTATAAAAACTACCAGAAGCGTAGCCGAATCTATACGGTTCGCAAAGGGGATACCGTCGGAGAAATTGCCCGGATGCATGGTGTCAATTTAAATGATCTGATTGCAGCTAACAATCTGGATTCGCGCGCCACCATTTATCGTGACCAGAATTTGAGGATACCGCTGCCGGGTGAAAAACCACCCGTGCTGGCCGGTTTGAAATCCGAGCATGCTAAATCGGAGGCGCTATCCGATTCCAAGGCACCGGCGCCGAAGGCAGAAACATCAGCGCCAGAGCCCGAGACGATTAAAGCCCGGGTAGAAACGCCAGCGCCGGAGCAGACCCCCATACTTTCCCGTCTTGATTTTGATGCGATTGAATCAAACCGGATTGTTGAAGCGGCGCGTGCTCAGATGAGGCCGAAAAGTCCCGAAACCGAGGAAAATCTGAGCGCAGATCACCGGGTACGACAACAGCCATCCGTTAAGCCATCCCTGAATCCTAATGTGGCGCAGGCAAAGCTGAACGTTGAACACCTGCGGCGACGCCAGGGCAAACTGGTTGGCAGTATTCAGGTGGAGGTTGAAGAAACCCTGGGCCATTATGCCGAGTGGTTGGAGATTTCAGCTGGGGAGATTCGGCGGCTCAACGGTATTAGATATGGAAAACCCATTCGAATCAGCGAATCCATTATGATTCCATTGCGCCGGGTTACAAAAGAGAAGTTTGAAGAAAAGCGGTTTGAATTCCACCAGGAGCTGGCAGAAGATTTTTTTGCCACTTTTCGCGTTGAAAAAGTCCAAACCTATACCATCAAGAGAGGAGACAACATCTGGACCCTTTCAAAAGAGCAATTTGAAGTGCCCCTGTGGTTGATTAAAAAATATAATGTCCATCTGGATTTTAATGCGTTGGTTCCCTCACAGAAACTCATCATCCCGATCATCGAAAAAAACGCCTAAACTGGTGTTTAAACCATCATCTTTTGCCCGAGAGCTGTGTTGTTCGTCGTCGAAAGTCGCTAACGTACTAAATGTACGCTGCGCTCCTTCTCCTCCTCACGCCTTGCTCTCAAGCAAAACCTAACGGTTTAAACACCAGTTTAACAATTTATAATAGAATTTTTTTGTTTTTAATTCGAATCACGCCTTGTTGAACTCATTAATCTATAAAATCAAGACGTGAAATCCCGCTGGCGGGGCCCTCAAACAAAATCTAAATATTTTAGACCTGGTTTTATCCAAATAATTTGTTTGCTTTTATTTCGAATCACGTCTTTTGAACACATTAATGTATTAAATCAAAACGTGAAATCCCGCCGGCGGGGCCCTCAAACAGATACATTATCGAGGACGAGGAGGAGCACGAGGACGAATGTATGGTTATGCAACGTTCCTCCGTCTCGTACTCGTCGTCGTCCTCGTTAGTTTAAGAGTTTGAACTTTAGGCACTTTAAAGACAAACTGACCTATATCGGTGGTGCGATGGTGACCAGCAGTCTGAGGTCGGTTCTGGCACGCAGGCCATGGGGTTCGGCAATTTCGCTGATGACCACATCACCGGGTTTTGCCGGCACGGTTGTATCACCTTCCCCTATAAACTCGCCTTCGCCTTCCAGAATAACCAGGCTTAGCTGGCCTTCGATGTCGTGGCTGTGAACCGGCAGCTCCTGTCCGGCTTTGAAATTGAAATTAAGGATTTTAAAATAGGGTGAGTCATGCACCAGAAGCGTTTTAAATGCCTTTTCTGAAAAATCGTTTTCCTCGTAAAGATTGAGTTGCTTCATTCTGGCCTCCCGTTTTTATCTTGAAGCTACCTCAAAAATGCATTTTACCCGCCTGAGGCGGGCAAGCGCTCAAGGGCTTTGTTGCCCCGCCAAAGCGGGATTTCACATCTATTTTATGAATATTAAGGAGTGAATCAAACCAATTTAAGTTTGGGCCACTTGAGCTCGCGCCTTGCTGAGCACCTTAATTTTTGAAATCAGATGCGAAGTCCCGCTTTTAAGCGGGGAACGTGATCTACTATTTTTGAGAAAGCTTCTAATTATTAAAAATTAATCTGAGGATACACCATCATAAATGAATATTAGATGATAGATCATTGATTTAGGTCAAAAGTTTCTATAAAAAGACCCGCTATCGGCGCTAGCCTGTGCCTTCTTTGCCGATTAGCGGGTCATTATTGTAAGTGTAGTTAACACCGACTGTTAACTTGTCATCCGGTTTTAGCGCGCTGTTGCGGCACTCGGTGAAATGGTTACATCAATGCGACGATTCATGGCGCGACCCTTTTCAGTTGAATTCGAGGCCAGCGGACGCATGGATCCATATCCGACGGCAATGATTTTATCAAAAGGCAAAATTTCATTGGCGACCAGATATTGGCGAACCGCTTCTGCCCGCTGCTGGGACAGATGTTCGTTTAGCGGTTCCGGTCCAGTGCTGTCTGTATGACCGCCGATAATGACATCGGGCTCCCCAAAGGCCCGAATGGCACGCTGGACCTTGCTGAGCAGGGCATAATTATCCGGCATGATCACCGATTGTCCAACCGGAAAGCGCATGGTTTTCAGTCGGATAATCAGCTGGTTTTCTCTTTTATACACTTCAGCTTCATTGGGAGCAAAGTAGCCCCTGACCTCGCTGAAAAGCTTGTTTAATTGCTTTTGAGCCATAAACTGCTCCTGCTGCTGACGGCTCTGGCCTTCCAGCGAAGCGAGCTTGTGCTGCAGGTCGGTGATTTCGAATTGCTGTTCTTTGATTTTTTTAGCCGTAAATTCATGATCTGCTTGCTGAGCGGAAATTGTCGCCAGAATATTTTTTTCCTGCTGCTCAAATGATTGATCCCTCATATCCGGCGCCGTCAGCCGGCTGGATGTTGTGTGCAGGATGGCTTCTATTTTCAACGCAATCTGTTCCGCTTTCATCTGCTGAATTTTTTTGGTTTCTTCGGCAATTTTCATATGGCGGCGTGCCAAAAACAGGGCTTCATTGGCCAGCATACTCATGTGCTCTTTTTGGTAAGGATTTTCAGTGATAAACGTATCGGCTTCAGCTAATTTATTTTTGGCAGCAGTATAGGACTCCGGAGCGATTTTATCGGATTTTTGTTTTTCTGCCGCCCTGAGCAAATTGCGAACCTCACCGATGGTACGAATTTTAATAGCCCTTATTTCCAGCTGGCGGAATTGTTCGGTGACGGCGGCTTGGTTGCGCTGGGCGTAACCGAGATTTTCATTTTCAATCGCCCGGGAGAGGTTTAAAAACGCTTCTTCTGCCGCCTCGTAATCTTTGCCGAGCCCGGCAGCACCGGCTTTACGGGCCAGTTCACGTCCTTGAATGGCTTCAGCCAGCGTGGCTTTGGATACTTCCGCTATTTTTTTGGCCCGGTTGAGCTCGGCTTGGCCGGTTGCAATTTCATTAAAGATTTTCGATAGTTCAGCACCTTCTTCCAGATGTCTTCTGGCCTCATTGAGAGAAGACTCCGCTTTGGCAAACCATGTGGGGGACAGTACATTTATTTTTTTGTTGCGTGCCAGTGCGACCTCGTTGTCCAGCTGGTTGATCAGTTCCTGTGGATGTTCTGTTTTTGGAATCGATTCAACTTCCAGTTGTCGCCCCCCGCAGGCGGAGAACAAAACGAATATCATCAAAAACCATACGATGGCTGAAAATGAAGTCTTTTGAGTCATTTCCCTTAAGCCCTTTCTGTTTCTTTGATTCGATCGGTGTCCGCACGCGGCGGACCCTCTCCCTAAATACTTAGATTGTAAAATGTTACTTTTACAAAATATTGCGCCGAACAGCAAGTTAAAATATATATACCGCTTTCCATCATAATGTACCGAAATACGGAATAGGGGCATAAGTGGTTGTAGAAAAAAACGTTTCAATACCGGACGTTTTTTTGACAACCACTAAAGAACCGATTGCAGACCGGCATTTATTTTTTGGAAAAACCCTGCCAGGCGGTGTTGTGCTTTGACCTCAAAAATATTAAGATGATATGTAGAACCCTAATTGAGCGATAAACGCTCAATTAGGAGTTATTGGTTAATGGTTAATCGTTATTAGAATTCGATGACAAGCGCATTTTGTATTCCTATAATGGGTGAGATATCAAATTAGATCTCATTCCTTTTAAACGAATAACAGATAACGCCCAATTTTTTAGCGCAGCCGATATGAAAACAGCCCACATTAAAGAGATCATCACCTCACATGCCCGTACGAATAATCGCTGTCTATCCTGTGGCACCGATGAGAACATGGGTCGGCGGAAATATTGTTCAATTGAGTGCCGCCAAAAGCTGCGTTACTGTCTCAACATGCGGACGGGTTTGCTGAAAACGCTGAATGCAAAGTTTGCGACGTTTTATTTTACGACCTCTTTGCTTTTTATGGACGTATTGCCTTATGGGTCGATGAGCCTCTTCAGCTTTCTTTTTCCGCGAACCCCCGGCCGAAAACCAGTTGATGACTTCGGTACGATGGCCAATGTGCTGGGTAATGCCTGGTGGGCTGAAAAGCGCCGGACCAACAAGCGCTACATTGCCACTCAGCATATTTTGGAAAAAGCCCAAAACGAGAATACCACTGCAAAATCCATTAAACCGTTCGAAATCGTAGAACCGGCTCGTATGGCCAAGTCGCTGACTTTTTTAAAGCTGGGCCGTTCGGACCTGGATTCACCCGAGCTGCAAAGGATCATAAAAAGTGCCTACCGGCAGCAGGCCAAGGTTCACCATCCGGATCAAGGGGGCGACGCTGCGGTCTTTCTAAAAGTCCAATACGCCTATGAGCAGCTGATAGATTGGGCTGAAAACCCCACATTTACACGGCGACGCGGCTTTCCGGATAAATGGTTTTATGAAGGCTGTACCAACCGGTGGATACAGCCGGCGCCATTCAAATTTAACCGGCTAAACGGGCAAACCGGCTAACGGGCTTAACCGACAGCGGCGGCGACCATGGCCTGCACATTTTCCAGTTTGGCATTGGCGGGAATATCGCAGCCGGATTGCAGAATAAAGCCCTGTGGGCCGAGCTCCCGGATCAGGCGCGAGCAGTATTGGTAAACCTCGTCCGGATTCTTTAAAAACAGCATGGACGCCGGAACATCTCCCATGATACACATATGATTTTCCAGGACTTCTTTGGCCCTGAAAATATCGGTTTCGCCATCCAGAGCCATGATGCATTTACCCCGGGGAAGTTCTCCAAAACGCTCCAGCTCACGGGTCCAATCCGAATCCAGATGCAGCAATGCAATCAGACCGGCATCAACCACCTCATCAACCATTTTGCGGAAATAAGGCCACACAAACCGATTCCACATGGCCGGTGATAACAAGCATGGCGCCGACCGCCAACCGCCGACCCACACCAGCGGGTAACCCAGGCTTTTTGCCCGCCGGATTGTTTTGTGTGCCAGATGCGGCAAGATGGCATCCATGGCGGCTTCGACCTTGTCCGGAATTTCGAGCAGATCGAATGCAAATTTCATCAATGACCGGGCCCCGCACAGTAGTTCGATCGGCGTTGTGATGTCGCCTCCGGTCAACACAGGCACGCCAAGGCGTTGCCATTCAGCGCGCACATTAACGGATTTACGTTCTGGCGAAAAATATTCGGGCGGCACATCGTTGAGGATATGCTCGCGCATCATTTTTTTAAAAAAGTCCGGCCATCCAAGATCCAGGATACGGTCATAGTCATTGCGGTCCATCAACTCCGTTTCCACCACCTGCCACATCTCATTTTCAGGCAAATCCACGCCCGGTACGCGAACTTTGGACATAAAGACATTACAAAGCCCGTATGGCCAGAAAGCGCCATAGTTTACGGCATCCCCATCACCCACCAGATGAAACGCCTGGATCATGGTATCAATATTAGTTTTCGGGGATCGCAGAAACTCCGCCATGGGTGTTTGGGTGACATAGGCGGCAAAGCCGGAATACTCCAGAACAACCGGTGTACGGTCAGGCTTCTCCAAAGCGACCGCCTTTAAGATTCGGGTTAACCGCTGATTGTATAAAGCTTCAGTGCGCATGCTAACAGTTCTGGTTTTGAAATCGATTCTACCGTTGGAAGACCGCGCCCTTGTCCGCACTGGAAACCATCTGCATGTAGCGGGCGAGATAGCCGGTTTTGACCTTGGGCTCAAATTCCGGCAGTCCGGCAATCCTTTGATGGATTTCTTCCGCGGTTAGTTGAACGTTGAGGGTTTTACCGGGAATATCGATTTCGATGATATCCCCTTCCCGCAGAGCTGCAATGGGGCCTCCGGCGGCGGCTTCCGGTGAAACGTGCCCAATGGCTGCCCCGCGACTGGCACCGGAAAACCGGCCGTCGGTGATCAGCGCCACATCCTTATCCATTCCCATGCCGGCCAGGGCCGATGTCGGCGACAGCATTTCACGCATGCCGGGTCCGCCCTTGGGCCCTTCATAACGGACCACGATCACTTCACCTTTTTTGATCTGAGCGTCCATGATGGCCTCAAATACGTCTTCTTCGGAATTAAAAATCCGGGCCGGTCCGGAATGGGTCAGCATCTCTTCAGATACGGCCGCCTGCTTGACAATGGCACCATCGGGCGCCAGGTTGCCGGTAAGTATGGCCAGTCCGCCGATGGGATGAACCGGGTTTTCAATTGAACGAATAACCGTATAATCCTTTACACCGGCTTTGATTTCCGTCAGCATGTCGCCAATCGATTTGCCATAGACTGTCGGCGGATCTTCTTTGATGAGGTTGGCTTTTTGCAGTTCGGCTAAAATGGCGGGAATTCCGCCGGCATAAAAAAGATCCACAACATGGTGGGGACCTGCGGGGGCGATTGAGGTCAGGTGGGGGACTTTAGCGGTAAACGGGTCAAAATCCCTGAGCGTTAAATCCAATCCGGCATAGTACGCCAGCGCCGGAATGTGCAGGGCCGTGTTGGTCGATCCCCCCAGCGCCATATCGGCCGCAATGGCATTGTGAAATGCATCTTTCGTCATAATGTCCAGCGGCTTCAGGTCTTTATTTACCAGGTCCACGACTTTATAGCCGGTTTCTTTGGCCAGCCATATTCGCTCAGAAAAAACAGCGGGGGCGCTGCCGTTAAACGGCAGGGACATGCCCAGGGCTTCAGACAGGTTATTCATCGTGTTGGCCGTGAACATTCCCGAACACGAGCCGGCGCCGGGACAGGCGGTGCATTCAAATGTATCCAGTTCTTCTTTGGAAATTTTTCCGCTCTTGAAGCTGCCCACAGCCTCAAAAACCTTATCCAGTCCCGTATCTTTACCATAAACTTTGCCCGGCAACATCGGACCTCCGGACAGAAAAATAGAGGGAATGTTCAGTCGGGCAGCCGCAATCAGCATACCCGGAATAATCTTGTCACAGGATGCCAGCAGAACCAGACCGTCA
>Ga0255054_10002141_pt1 | contig 11404 bp, 7 predicted proteins | sample JV7_2_23_MG_FD_188634 | JGI IMG/M metagenome (GOLD analysis project Ga0255054, IMG submission 188634) | Seawater microbial communities from Jervis Inlet, British Columbia, Canada - JV7_2_23 | ecosystem: Environmental > Aquatic > Marine > Inlet | place: Canada: British Columbia | collected... | reverse complement strand
GACTACTTTGCAGTGTGGGAAGGACCTGAGCCGTCGCTGGTCACGATCATGCTGCGCTCCTCAGGAGACCGACAACGAGACACCAGGCGCATGCGGCGCATCCACGCGCTGCTCGCGTCTTATCCGGGCAACGATCGCTTCGCCTTCAAGGTGTACGAAGATGCTGGCCGATACGACCTGGCGTTTCCAAGTTCATCCACACGCTATACACCCGAGCTGCACAGGAAGCTTCTGCGGTTGGTCGGGGACAAAAGCGTTCATGTAGCTGCGCTCCACCCTCACTAATAGAATCGTTTAGAATCATGTTCAAGTGTGCAAAACGCCGCCGTGGCTATCGTCGTGGGACTGCTGCGTCTTGATCGCATGTGGAGGGAGAGAATGATGAAGACCCGACGGTTCACCCAATTGAATACGCGGATTTTGGTGGTAGGCATATCAGTGTTGCTGGCAACGCTGTTGTTGACAGCATTCTGGGGAGTTAGTGCGAGCAGCGCGTCTACCGTTGAAACCGCGTTTGTTGACCGGGATGCCGGCATGATGAGCAACGGCTCGGTCATCACGATTGGCGTATCTGCAGCTACTAGTGGCGGAGCCGATCGCATAGGATGGCGTCAGACGAACGCCGTGCAGATGGCAGTAGATCAGATAAACGCCGGAGGTGGGGTTGACATTGGGGGAACGAACTACACGATTGCTTTGGTCACTGCCGACAGTGGGTGTGATCCAACTCAGGCCATCGCTGCCGCCAACACCCTGTTCGCTGCGGGTGTTGCGGCCGTCGTAGGGCCGTCGTGTAGCGGTGCCTCGATCGCTGTCCAACCTGATTACGCCGCCGCCGGAGTGCCCATCGTCAGCGGCTCGACGACAGCGCCCGATGTCACTGAGCAGGGATACGCAACCACCTTCCGTGTCATCTCGCGAGATGATACGCCGGTGCTTATGCTGGCCGATTACTTTCGCAATTGGCTGGGCCTGGAAAAGGTGGCAATCGTCGAGTGGGCAGGCTCTTGGGGGAGCTTCGCCGCCGACGCGATGGAGACCACGTTTACCGGCCTGGGAGGCACGATCACCAGCCAGCGCACAGTTACTTCTACCGCGGATTTCGCATCCACTCTGGCGACCATCCAGGGTGAGGCCCCAGACGCTATCTTCTATGTTGATGAGGATGCCAACAATGCCGGCTTGCTGAGCAGCATCGCCGATGGCATAGGCATGACCGACGTGATCATCGGCTGGAGTTCCTTCACCAATGACAGGTCATCGCTTGATGACTACGCGAACGCGGCTGGAACAGCGGCTGAAGACGACCATGTCGGTATGCACTATCGAGCCACTGAGGACATGCCTGGGTACACCACCTTCAATGCGGCCTATCAGGCTGCCGGTTTTGCCAACTATGGGGACGAGGCCCAATTGTGGGGCGCTTTTGCCTATGATGCGGCCAATATCATCATCGCCGCCATTGACCGAGCCGACAGCACCGATCCCGCCGACATCCGTGATGAGATTGCGGCCACGGCTAATTATCAAGGTGTGGTGGGCACCTACGAAGGCTTCGACGCCATCGGAGACGTGATCCCACAGCGGGCATGGATGGAGCGATATCAGAGTGGACAGTGGGTGATGCTATCGCCCTCCCAAATATTTCTACCCATTGCACTAAGGAACTTCGGACCGTGAGGCTTCACATCTCCTCTAACGAACATGCTCGGTTTGATGGTGTGCGAGTAAGCGGCTTTTCACATGAGGGCTGGGCGTTGACCCACTTGGATTCAGGATGACCTAGCCACGACTGTTGCTCCCACTAGTGGCGAGGTGTGGTTGTATCTGCCAAACACCGTGCACCTACCGTTAGTGGTGAGAAATTACTGACCATCCATCCTGCGAACTCATTACTAGGGTAGATCTTGGCCCGTCCTGGCGGATGGCCACAACGTACTGATGGTCGGGTCAATAACCCGGGTGCATTTCGCCTGCCGATTGTCGCTATCACCGGCTGCAGGAATCGTTGAGTTATTCCTGGCCAAGCTATAATCTAGTCTCCGCAACCTAACCCTATTGTCGCGGTGGGGGCCCAATCCAACATATCAACGCAGCCAGCCCGACTTCGCGTGAGGTCGGGCTCTGTCATTTTCTATGAATTATGAGAGAGGCTACATATGAAGTTAATGCTTAAGCCTCTTATTGCAATCGGCTTGATTGCTATCTTGGCATTCACCGTTGTCATAGGATTTGATGTGGCGATGGCGCAATCGGAATGTCCGAGCGCGCATTGCATCTATCTTCCCCTTATCTCGAAGGCCAAACCTCCAGTATTTCTGCAATGGAGAACGCTAGGCTATAGGGTGGGGGGAGATTATTACATAACTGGCGAGCTTCACACGGACCCCAGTGTGACCACGCGGCCTGTCTATGATGTTCAAGTGGATGTGTACATCAATGACGAATGGCATGCCTCCACATCGCCGCTGCTAAACGCAATATTTCCGGGACATCCAGTGCCGATTTCACCGGTGACTATTCCTTCCTACAGCGTTGATCCGCGAATTACGAGTTGGAGTTTCCTAAGCACAATCGACTACCAGCCAACTACGGTTGTATCCATAAATGTTGATAGCGGATTCATAATATCTCGTGTCTCGGGAGAGGTAAGGAATGACAATTCCGAAGTGATGCACTCGATCAGAGTAGTAGCTTGGTCCCTGGATCAATGTTCATTTACAACGCCGGTGTATGCGACACTTGAAAAAACGAGTCTTTCACCAGGAGAGACCACGTCCTATTCAGTAGAGCTATGGGCAGAAGCTTACTGTCCTGGAACAATAACAACCGCTGAAGTGGTAGGTCAAGGTATTCTTGAACCTTCCCCCGCTCCCTGAGAACCAGCAAATGCACCATCAAGCCCCCTGCTTCGGCGTGGTCTTTGCTTTGCGGAGGAGATTCGGTGGCTGAATGGTGAGGAGGCTTGCCTTATTTTCAGGATAGCACAGAGACTACGTAACCTTCTGGACCGCGCAGGGTTGCAACTAATGACAGCAACTTAATCCTCTGCGGTGAGGTACCTAATCCAACCAATCATTGTAGTCAGAGCCCGACTTCGCAGTAGGCGGGCCTTGTTGCTTTCTTGGCCCTACTCTTGTTGTGCGGATCATCTGTTCCTGCCGGTCGATGGCATCGTCCGCGTCTGCCTTGAGCGCCGCGACTGCGTCCAGCACGAGCGAAGTGGACTCCGTGGTCAGCTACTACGACCAGACCAACGGCGACCTGAAGCTGGCCCACTGCAACGACGCCAATTGCACCAGTGGGGACGAGGGCCTCGTCTAAAGGTTGCTCTCTCTATGATAGAAGTAACTACCTCATGACTATAGCCAAACGCATTCAACTCGTTCTAGTCCTCATCACCCTATTCCTTCTGCTTATCCCCTCCATTCGAGGCAATGCCAATGAGGGGCCTGCAATTGACCATGCGGGTGGGTATGAAAACCTCATCGAAGTTGTATTACGGGCCGATGGTGTGCCATCTCCAGGGGGCATGGCCACGCTCAGCTTTGAGGCAACGCCACTCATAGATGCTCCTGATTTGGAAATTCACTGGGTAGTAGCGCCAGGCGCGGTTCTGCTAGGTAGTAGTACTGATACCCCGGGGGCAGTAGCCGCGCACCAGATGGTAAGCAGCCAGCGGCAGATTCAATTCCCGACCAATGGAACCTATAAGGTGGCTGTAGATGCCTCTTTTAGCCCGGCCAAAGGCATGAACTTTGGTGCCTCTGGTGTGCTTTTCTTCACCATTCAAGGAAACGGTTCGCGCGTTTCGGACAAAGACCCCGATGCTCGCAGCCCGATGCACTCGATTATGCCAACCCAGGTGACTACCAGTCCCAATCTAAGCGGCCCCACGCCCGTCCCCAGCAACGGCGACCCGTGCTTCATCGTGCAGGGGAATATCCGCCGTATAGACCGGCCACCCACCCCAACCGGCTTTGGGCCCGATCAAATTATTGCAGTCCACAATGCGTTGGTTGAGATCCGAGAAGAGGATATTTTATTCGACGATTCCTATGGTGAAGTATTCACCGACTCTAGTGGGAACTTCTCTCATATATTCTGTGATGACGATGGCTGGTTCGATGATGAGTTAGAAGTCTACATCCGGTTACACGCCGAGATATATTCAGGAGGCACGTTCGTCGCTGAAGTTATTGATACATCCTGGATTGATGAAACCTATGAGTACGATAGCGGGGTGGCGGCCTCAGAAGGGGGGACGCTGACGTTCAACATGAACTTGACTGAGAACCAGAGTGCAGTCTTTAACATCGCGGACGCGGTCTTAGACGCATGGACCGTTTGGGCCGACAGCGGGGGTGAGTCAGGTGGGGACAGCGTTTTTGCAGAGGAAGGCGAGGTCCACTGGGAGCCAGGATATGGTGAAACCAAGTCATACTACATTTCATTTTGGGAAGAAATCACCATCGCTGACGATCCTTCCAACCCTGATCAGTGGGATGACTCCGTTATCATCCACGAATGGGGCCACATGGCCGACGATATTTACAGTTGTGACGATAGTCCCGGAGGTCCACATTTTTTGAACAGACTCGTCGGCGACACCGAACTCGCCTGGGGGGAGGGTTATCCCGATTACGGGCAGAGCGCCGTGCGAGCTGCTGTGGGAGACCCATTTGGCAATTTCTACCTGGACATTTCAGGTAGTGGCAGCCCCGGTATTAGTGTAAACCTGGAAACTACCCCCACATCCGGCCTCGTAAGCGTGCTGTACGAGTTTGCTATCGCCTCGGCCCTGTGGGACCTCAACGATGGTGCCAATGATGGGCTGGACACGATCAGCCTTGGGCATCCCATGATCCAAGATGTTTACACATCAGACACCTTCGAATCGGTAGCAGATGGATTTTTCGATGACGATTGTGATTTTGATACCTTTATGCGAGCTTGGGGGAGAGCTGGCAAGCCTACTGATGCGGCGACTGCCGCCGCAGTCCTGCAAAATACGGGATACACGCTACCTCCATCACCTCCATCAATCCCAACTACGCAAGTTCTAAGCAGGGTTGGGACCGACCAGTTTGCATTTGGGCCAACTGACGGAATCTGGTGGAACCAAGTTACCTATGTGGTGGACAACAGCGCCAGTATGGCCGGACCCAAGTTTGACGCCGTCAAGACGGCGCTTGAAGAAGGGGTAAACGATCTAGCCACTGAGCCTGAAGGGACCGAATTTACGCTGGAGACCTTCAATAACACCAGCAGCATTAATCAGCAAGTTTTTGCAGGGCAGTTCTTCCCTGCAGATCTTACTCCAGCGATCAATGATCTCTCCACAAGCACTGGTGGCGATGGCACCTGTCAGGTTGATGCCTTCAATGCCTTAGTCCAGGCGGCGGATGACCAGTTTGGGGGCGACACCTGGCTGTTCACCGACGGCGATACGAACGCCTTCCTATCTGTCGAAAATATGAAGCAGATTTTGAACACACGGAACGTTCGCGCCTCTATCGCCCTGTTAGGACTTTGCCCCCCGGCGTCGTCGACCAATCTCACAGAGCAAGAACAACAGCACCTGCGAGGCGCAGCAGAAGCGTATCTGGGGTTGGCCGCTGACGAGACTCCGGGTGGGTTGGTCCCCTACCTGCTCACTGCGATTAACAGCGGCGGCCAATTCCTTTTCGTAGACTCGACCCAGGTGGCTGACGCCGCCGATATCCTGAGGGCACAGATCACCCACAGCGCTGGTGCTGGCCGCTGGAGCGACTACGTCAGCGACCAGGCAACCTACCGTTGGGATAATCTGGCATCCTGGGAGTATGACTGGATCGACGCCATGACTGGTGGTACCAATCATGGCAGGCCTACTTATAATGGTTTCGTCGACGTGACTTTGCCCCAGCCCTTCACATACTATGATGCGGGCCCATACACCATTGCTCATGTCTATGAGAACGGTTTCTTGACTCTTGGACCTCACTTTGCTGATGAGGTATTCAATTTTAACAACGCAACCCTGCCACACCCGGCTATTCCAAATAATGCCATTTACCCTTTCTGGGATGACCTAGATTGGTCTCTGCTTGTGTCACCATTGAGTACGGCCGATGGCTTTATATATTCCAAGCAAGAGGGAGACTGGTTTGCTATCGAACACTTCAATTTCTTCGCAGCAGGCACCCCCCCTCACTCTTTCAACACCATTGAAGTTTTGCTAAATTCGGTCACGAGCGAAATTCGCTTTCAGTATGAAGTTCTACCGGATGGCGCGGGAGGAGCGACCATCGGCATCGAGGACACGGCTGGGACTAACGGCGTTCAGGTGAGCTATAACGACATCAATGGCGCATCGAGTGGCATGGGGTACAAGTTCACCCCTGCGCCCCCTCAGCCGAGCAAAACCTACGAAGTCGCCGTGGACAGCATGATGCAAGGAGTGGGTTTTCTCTTGACGGGCTACAGTGGTAGTTTTGAAACTCTGGCCGTCTATTATCCTGATGGCGCCCAAGTAGATTGTGCAGACACGGCGAATGTACTCTGCTTGGATCTTGGGCTGGTGCAATACGTACAGGCGGACGTGGACGACCGTTATGGGGTATGGAATGCTGTTGTGGACGCCGGACCAACCGGTTCCGGCACCTTCTCTTTCATCAGTATGGCGGCCAGCGCGCTCTCAGTCGAAAGTCGGGGTGACCACAGTCTTTCGACCATCGGCGGTGGGCCAATTTTCGTCGACTTAGGCCAGAGCGTTGACGGCAACATCTTGGAAGGCTGGTTCCGGCAACCCAATGACAATCCGTTCGGAGGCACATTTACTCTGTACGACGATGGGGCTCACAGTGATGGCTTTTCTGGAGATGGACTCTTTGGCTCTGACCCCTATGAGCCACCTGGTGCTGGCACTGCCTATCTGTGGATAGCAGGATTATTTAATAGCGCCAGCTTCATCCGCAGCGACCCAGTGCCCTATACCTTCCAGCCGGTCGGCATTACCTCCTTGGGCGACGGTGCCAATTTTGGCGGCGCGACAGAGCTTGAATTTGAGTTGAAGAACAACGATGTGCATGACCATTGCTACTTGTACAGCTACCAGGCTCCTGAGGGCTGGCGGCTCGAAGGGTTGGGATTATTCTTCCCCATTGTCTGCCTGGATGATGGTGAAACTTTCATCAAGACCGTTGATGCCTACATGGGACCCGGGTTCACGAACGACTTGCCAAGCGGGACTACCGGTGAGTTTACACTCACGATTCTCGAGTTGGAGGAGGGGATAATGAGCGATACCGCCAGCGCTCAGGTGACGCGACACCGGCCGCCTGCCAGCATCTTGATCCACAACCCGACCTTTTATCTGCGCCCCAATGGTGATACAACCACCCTGGAATTCATGGTCTTTGATGACCAAGGTGTAGTCGTCGCGGATGGTACGAAGGTGGATTTGAGCGCGACCTTGGGTACCATTACACCCGCCACGGGGATAACAGCGGGCGGTGCCTTTACGGCCACATTTACCAGTGGCGCGACCCAAGGCACTTCAGTAATAACTGCAATGGCCGCCATGGGTGTCTCTGAAACAACCAATATTGACATCGGCACACCTAAAGCGAATCTAATCGCGTTGTCCGTCACACCGGGTGGCCTACCTGCCGACGGTACCTCCACCGCCATCTTGGTGGCAACGGTACACGACCGCTATGGCACTCCTATGGCCAATCAAGATGTACGAATCGGTCTTGAGGAGGATGGACAATTTGGCACCATTAACGGCGGCGAAGTCATCACCGGAACCACGGATGCAAGCGGACAGTTCTCGGCAGTCTTTACTGCCAGTACGATTCCCGGCGACGTTGGTGTGCGCGCTGAGTTGCTGGTGCGGGATGACGGCAGCTTCCGAGTTGTACACGAGGATCGCAAGGTGATCGTGATCGGAATCCTGATTTACCTCCCGCTAATCTTACGTTAGCATCATTGTCACGATCCTCGCTGGCCCTGGCCCAACGTTAGCTGCGGTCATCGTACTGTTCACCCTTAAAGCTGGGATTAGGTGCCCACTGGCGAAGCGTGAAGTATTTGCACTACTTTCCTCTTCATATTCTGGTTGCGGGAGCTAGGCTCTTTTAGACCGTCGAGTACCGAATACGACAAATAGCCTAGAGGGATATTCTTCTAAGAGCGTTCTGCACAAACTCACTCGTCGCCTGCCACCTCCCCCAGTGGTTGAGGAGATGGATTTAGCTCTTAGAAAGCCAGGTCCAGTACAAGGCACTAAATTTTAATTTGATCGTCAATAGCCTGTCCCGACGCATTCATCCTATTTGTTGACCCCCATAGCCGCATAATTTAGACTGAACCCATGCTCGCCAAAGTGCACACTGCGGCAGTAGTGGGGCTTGACGGTGAGGTTGTCGAAGTCGAAGTCGACACCTCACGCGGCTTGCCTTCCTTCTCCATAGTCGGCCCAATAACCCGGGTACATTTCGCTTGCCAATTACTGCTCCTGCCAATGGCATGAGCTGACGATCCACCGTGCAAGCTATAATCTAATTGCTGCAACCTGATCCCGCTGTCGCGGTGGGGCCCAATCCAACTTTTCATCCTAGCCAGCCCGACTTCGCATGAGGTCGTGCTTTGTCGCTTGCGGCCGGGCCGCTCAGCTCGCAGCCGTTAGGCGTAGTTAGTGAAATCTGTGCAAAATGATCATGTAGCTGCCGAACTCTCGCACTTGGTGAATTCGTTTGGTGAAAGTGATCCGATTGCGCCTCTAAGGACGCAAGTTGAGCGAGCGCTGCATAGCCATCCCGACCAACCTCAGGCATGGGAACCGCTATCATTGAGCGCTCTCCCGTTCAGTATTCCCGAGGGCATTCGATCGTGTTGGGTATTTGTTCTCCGTGCCGGCGCCTCATTTGGAGCGGAGCGTCACCCGAATAGCCATCAGCGCTCCGTCGCGCTGTCCGGCGATGCGTTTTTTGAAATATTGATTGATGATTCCTGGTCCCAACGTCCGATCCGCGCTGCGAATGGCGAGAAGGATTCCGATTCTGTGTTATCCATTCCGCCTTCGGTATGGCATCGAATAACCGTTGGGGGCATGAACTTCGTCACTATGTCGTTTCACACCGTTCCGGCCGAGCAGCTCATCGAGGAAACTCCTGTTGGGGAGGATCTTTCAGTCACGACACAAAGGCGATATCACGCTTAGCCATTCGGCCGCCTGGACGCGTAGTGTAGCTGAGGAACCTCGTAGGAGGCACGAGACGCACTCTGACTAGTGCACGACCTCAACGAGCGGCCCTGCATCGGTGTCTGGAAGTGCAGGAAAGAGAGAGAACGATAGGTATCAAAGTTCGAAAGACTGAGTTCGAAGAAATCGAACCCCTTCGAGCGCTCTATCGTCATGAAGCTAACTGCCAGATCATTCGTGACTCCATTTTGAGGCGGGGATTCGCCGACCCTTATCTAATTTTTGTCGACGGACAGGTCTCAGGCTATGCGGGCGTTTGGAACCAGCATTTCAACCACCGTGTCATGGAGTTTCACGCGCTGCCCCAAAGGCCAGCCGACACATTGCCAATGTTTCGCGAGCTGCTGGCCGTGAGCGGCGCGACTCATATCGAAGCCCAGACCAACATGCCAATCATGAACCAGTTGCTGTACGACTTCGCCTCCAACATCTCAGTCGAAAACATTCTCTTCGAGGATGGCCCCGCAACGAACGTGAGCTGTCCAGGCGCGGTGTTTGGGCCACGGGAAGCCAACGAGGAAGGGCCGGAAGGCAACTGGGTTGTCAGGATAAACGAAAAATTAGTTGCGGCCGGAGGAGTGATGGACCATTACAACCCACCTTATGGTGACATCTATATGAGAGTAATTCCCGAGGCACGGCAGCAAGGAATTGGCAGCTACCTGGTTCAGGAGTTGAGGCATGTAAGCTACGAGAAAGGGAGGAGACCCGCGGCCCGCTGCGACCATGACAATGAAGCCTCGCGTCGCACTTTACAGCAGGGAGGCCTCCTGCCGTGCGGACGGCTGCTGGCAGGCGAGGTAAGGGCCTAATGCAACGCGGAAATAGCCAGCCGGGTGTCGTTAGCCAGCAACAGACTCATCTTCAATTCGCCACGAGACTCTAATTTGCGGTGCCACCAGTGGAATGAGTGCAGTGCTCTGCGCAGCGGATTTGGACAAACATCGAATCCAATGCCTTCAAGGAAACGTTCAGCGAGCTCGGTGATCGAGTAATAACTCAGGCAGTAGTCTTCGAGGAAACGCTGTCGTTGTTCGCGCACGGTAACACCTTTCCAGGGCATGGGTGGCCTCCTTATGGAGGAGAGTGTTACCCATGTCCTGAGACAATGTGTTACCTATGTCCTGAGACTCTTTTGTTACCTATGTCTTGGAGTCGTACGATGCCCCGAATGTGCCACCTACTTACGCATTGCCATAATCGGCGTTGGCTGACGACGGCCCCGCGCCTGACCGTGACCGCACACTTTCGAGGGCAGAGCGCGGGTGTTCGCCAGCTGGTTGTTTAGCGAAGCCATCTATACTGTAGATGCCAGACCGCACAATGCCAACCCTGAAGGCGGCTTGAGGCGCGCTGCCGCTTACCCTTGCTTCTATGCCTGCGCCATCAACGCTTTGGCCATATCCACGGTTTCGTGTATGTGTTCTACGGGGACCACCTTAGTGTCCTGAAGAATGGGAATTGAAAAAACGTAGCGGGATACTGCATTAAGGTTGTCTGCTTCCAGCAGGACAAAGGCAACGTGATCAGGTGGGCACCAGACAAACGAGTGGAGCTTGACGTTCAGTTCCTTGGCAAGCGCTTCGACGTTCTCGAAGGCCTCAAGAACCTCAGGCATCCTCTCGCGGTGGTAGCCAGGGCAGTTGTCTTCCGTATGGGTCATGGTTACATGGAAAAGCATATGTATTCATCCTTTCGGACCGGCAGGAAGTCGGTCTCTTGCTCATAGGAAATACTGGCTCGAAATGGCTTGCATAATCAACCCTCTAGGTATCTGTTCGATGGTCAACTCCTTCCAATGAATCTCACAGTTTGATAGGGTCGAGCGGGTTTCACCAAACTTGTCCAGTAGCGAACCCAATTTTGTTCCCACCTGAATTCCTCAACCCAAAGTGGCCTAGCGGCTGCGAGCTGAGCGGCCGGGGACCGCTTCTTCAAGTCTTGGAGCCTGGCCAGAATCGCTCCTCTCACGTGTAGCTGCCGCTGAATCCCCGGTCCGCTCCAGCGAGTTGTTAGGAGGATCTTTCGGTACAGACCGGAGACATGGGTAACACTTTATTCTCAAGACATAGGTTACAGTCGGCTGGCCAGATCGACCTGCCGGCGGCTCAATCCCACTTTAGACACAATATCGTGGATCTTGTTCGCCCGCAA
>Ga0255054_10002140_pt1 | contig 11408 bp, 10 predicted proteins | sample JV7_2_23_MG_FD_188634 | JGI IMG/M metagenome (GOLD analysis project Ga0255054, IMG submission 188634) | Seawater microbial communities from Jervis Inlet, British Columbia, Canada - JV7_2_23 | ecosystem: Environmental > Aquatic > Marine > Inlet | place: Canada: British Columbia | collected... | reverse complement strand
TCCTTGTGATCCCTTGAGGAGGAAACGAACGCTAGCTGGGACCCGTCGGGGGCCCATTCCACATCGGAGAAAGCGCCGTTGCAGTAGATGTGGTCGCAGATGGTGGACCGGTGCTGGTCAGGGGCCATGTTCAGGCGCACGACACGGGGTGCGTCTGGGTCGTCCACGTGGATAACCACCCGGTGGATGCGGAAGATGACCGAGTCTTCAGGGAGTGGGTACTTCCAAGCCTCCAGCTCAGGGTGGCCCACTGCAGAGGAGACCAGGTACATCATCCCCACCCCTCGGGCGTCGTGCTGGAAGGTGGCGATCTTCTTCGAGTCGGGGGACCAGAGGAGGACGGGCCGGTCGCTCTTCGTCCAACCGGCGTTGTTGGTGGCGTACCCGAAATCCTCGATTCCGTCCGTGGTGAGTGCGGTCTCCTCCCGGGTTTGAGTGTTCCTCATCCATAAGTTGTGGTCTCGGATGAAGGCGGCCTTGGTGCCGTCGGGGGAGGCAACCTCGGGGGATCCACGGCGAGCCTGCGGCCCCGTCTGGGGAGCCTCGGACCCTTCAGCCTGCCGAGGCTCCGAAAAGCATTGGTAGTTGCGGATGTCACACTGGTAGGTACGGGCTCCGACATCGAAGCTGATTGAGCGGCCATCGGCCCCGGGATGGAAGGTGGTGAACGGCAGGTCCAAAGGCTCGTACGTTTCAGCCGCCGCCTCCGATAGAGCTTCGGCCAGGCGGTCATGATCGAAAGCTCTCTCACGGTTCCGGCCTTCAGGGTCGACCATCACGAACTCATGCCCCTCCGAGATGGCGTTTCGGTACCAGAATCGACCATCATCCATCCAGGTCGGGCGGACACCGGTTCCGAAAACCAGAGGGCCCATCGTTGCATTGAGGAAGCCCTGTGCCCGAGAGTAATCCTGGGCGGTAACGGATTCGGGAACATACGGCTCCTGGGCTTCCAGGACGGAAGACACGGTGCTGAGCGCTAGGACCATAATCGCGATTGGCAGGTGAGTTCTTCGCATGGTAAACCTCTGGAGCTGGGCCCGATGGGTGGGGACCAAGATGGCTGTCGATGCAACGTGATGAGGACCAGGTCCGGCGGCAAGGCGGAGGGTTAATTCCTTGCCGTCCCTCGACTCTGTCCCCCACCTTTGGGAAAATCCGGCTCGGGTTAATGTCTGAGATGTGGTTGTAGTGCCGGAATCATCTCCAGCCGTCTGGGAGATCCCGTTGGCGCTTTTCTCAAGCTCGTCGGAGGAGTCAAGGACCGAATTTCTCCTGAGGATCGAGGATCTGAAGGACGCCCTCGAGGCCGCTGAGGTGCCTCATCGGCGGAGAAAGACCCTGGGATTCGGGGTTTTGCTCATTGGGGTACTCGCGCTGATTCTGGGACTCACCGTGGATACGGGATTGCTCAGGTATGCCATATTGGCTTTTCTGATCCCGTTTTTTGGCCTCGGCTTTTTCCTCATGGCGGGGCAGGAAGTCCGAAGATTGAGACGGGAAGTGGACGCATTGGAGGGCGAGTGGCGCTCTCTGGAAACGGGTGAAATCCGTGGAGACAGCCCGGATGTGGTCCGGGTTTTGGAGGGCCCGGAAGGTGATGCCCGGACCCCGACGGAAGGGAAAGGAGAGGTGTAAGTGCGATTTCCAGCGTTCTTGCTCTTGTTATTGTGCGGTTTGACTACCCTGGATCTCGGCTCGGCCCAAGTGGTTGGCGAGCTCGATCCGGCGGGTGCGGGTCTTCCACTCTTTCGGCCTCAGAACGCTGGGGCGGTCCTTGCGGTAGCCACACCCGATTGGGAGGCTGTCCCGACAGACCCTCACGACCTCCTAGGCATTTATCAGTTCTTACCTTCCTATGCCACGGATGACACGAGAGGGCAGGTCTTCCAGCTTCTGGAGGCGGAACCGGGGCTCGAAACCTCCGATTCTGAGGGCCGTTTTGTGGCGGTACCTTGGACCGTCGGTTGTGGCTGTGCCGATGAAGGGTGGGCCCAGCCGGCTTGGGTGCCCCCCGGAGATACGGTGGTCTTTCTCCTGAACCGAACCCGTGAGTATGTGCCCTGGGATGGCCCGCCCGTGTTCGATGTGCTGGGATGGCACCAACCCTACCCGGTCGGGGAGTTTATTCCGTATTGGAGGCACACCCGGGCAGAGCCCCCCAGTTGGCTGACGAAGAGGGAGTTCTTCGAGTTCTTGAAGATTCTGCCGGCCGAAACCGGCTTCCGTTTGGATCCGACTTCTGCTATCCAGGCAGTTACTGGATGGTTGAGAGCGAACCCTGGGCGGGAGAGCGCCTTCCCGATTCCCACGATTTTATGGGAGTTGGAGAGGATCACGGGGGTGACCCCGGAGGTTGGGGGAGGGACTGGGGAGTCTAGATCCGGAGGGTAGAGTGTTTTCCGAATCAGTCGAGTTGTACGACACGATTTATTCCGAATTCAAAGACTTCGAGGCGGAAGCGGCACAGGTCGCGACCTTGTTGAGGGAGAAGTGCCCGACCGCCAAGAGACTTCTCGACGTTGGGTGCGGGACTGGTCGCCACGCCGCCGCTCTTGTGGCTGAGCACGGCTTTCAGGTGGATGGCTTGGACATCGAGTCGGGGTTCCTGGAGATCGCCCGGAAACGGTGCCCCACCGGTAAGTTCTTCCGCGGAGACATGGCCAGCTTCGACCTGGGGTCCACGTATGAAGCCGTGCTCTGCCTCTTCTCGAGTATCGGATATGTCCGCACGCTGGAGCGGCTGACCCTTGCGGCCCGATCAATCCGCCGGCACGTGGCTCCCGGTGGGGTGGCCATCATCGAGCCCTGGTTCACTCCTGGAAGTTTCCGGGAAGGAGCCGTGCACATGACGATTGTGGATCGGGAGGATCTGAAAATCTCCAGGGTGAACCGCACTGAGGTACGTGGCCGGATTTCATGGATGGAGTTCCAGTATCTCGTGGCTGACCCTCAGGAGATTCGGCATCTGAAGGAGGTGCACGAGCTGGGGCTGTTTTCTGAGGAAGAAATGCTGGAAGCCCTCGAGGCCGGGGGCTTCCATAAAGTGGAGTTCGATCCGAAGGGGCTCACCGGACGTGGTCTCTATCTCGCGCGAACGCACTCCTGATTATCGGAGGTAGTCGTGAAGATTCTGTTGATTGTCGTGATTCTTCTGGTTGTTATCGTGGCTGCCGTTGTCGGCTGGATGGGGTTGCCGAAGGGACCGTCCCTCAGCGAGGTGTCTCACCTCCAGACCCCCCAGATCCTGGAGATGGACCCGCAGAAAGTTCTTCAGGTCAGGGCGCAGGGGAACCCCAACGCCGTCGGGAAGAGTGCTTTTGGCCTCCTCATGAAGACCTACTTCGGGCTGAAGGGCGTCCCAAAAGGGGGCCCTGATTTCAAGGCTGCTCGGGCTCGATGGCCAATCGGACTGGATACGCCCATGGAGGAGTGGGTGGGACTCTACGCCATGCCGGTTCCCGGGAGCATCACGGAAGTCCCGGAGGCTGGATCACAAGACGGTCTTACGGTGGAGCTTACTACCTGGGAGTACGGCGAGGTTGCCCAAATCCTCCATGTGGGGAGGTACGACCAGGAGGTTTCTGACACTGAGGCTCTGAAGGCATTCATCCGGTCTCAGGGTTATGAGATCACGGGGCTCCACGAGGAGGAGTACCTAAAGGGGCCGGGTTTCTTGTTCGCCGGGAACCCGGACAAATACCTCACACTCATTCGATATCCCGTGAAAAAGATCGGTTCCGCCGGATCCTCGGAAGCGGGGGCGGTCGGACGTGGGGGGGAAGGGCGCTAGGTATGGTGAAGGGCCCAAGTTGTGGTGGGGGACGCTAGGCATGGCGAGGGCTTGAGGTGAGGCGCTTCTTCGGCTTCGTGAACTGGGATCATGATCCTGGTTCTCCTCATCGTCGTCACGGCCTCTCCGTTTCTCATGGTGGTGTTTTTCGTACGTCTTCAGAACGCGATGGACTGCGGAAAGAAGCTGGCGGCGACGGGGCCGGCACCTCTCGAGTTTTAGCCCTTTTCGATTTTCAGCTCGTTAGCACGAGATGAATCCCCCCTGCCAGCAGACCACCTGCCACCACCCATACCGCCGGGATCCGGTACCGGATCAGGCCCAGAAGGACCAAAAGAAAGAGAGCTCCTGCCCACCGATCTGGTAAACCCGGTGGGAGGAGGGTCAATCCGACGCCCAGGATTGCTCCCGCCACCACGGCGTTTACCCCACTTAGTGCTGCGCGGAAGCCCTCCACATGCCTCCACTTTTCCAGATGCGGAGCCACAGCCAGCACCGCTGCGAAGCTAGGGAGATAGATTCCCCCTGTGGCCACCACGGCGCCTGGGACACCGGCGACGGAATAACCCACGAATGCCACCAGTGTCACGATGGGACCGGGCACCGCCTGAGTGAGTGCGATTCCGTCCAGGAACTGGTTCGGTGTAAGCCACCCGTAGCTGGTTACCACGAAGGGTTCTAGAACGGCGACCAGCATGTAACCCCCGCCGAAGAGGACCGCTCCGGCTCCCAGCATGAGGAGAAAGAGGTGACCCAACGATCCGAGAGCAGGGATTACCCCGATGGTCGTGGCTGCTGAGGATGCCACAAGAGGAAACGCCAATGTGGAGAGTTTGGGTCGGGGGGCGGACCCTTTGGAAGGGGCAGAGGGCTCTTCCATTTGATTCTTGTCTGGCGGAGTCCGGAAAATACCCCAACTGATCACCCCTCCGACCACCATGGCCGGAACCTCGAGGCGGTCAAGGAAGAAGGCCGTCAGAACCCCCCCTATCGCAAGAAGGAAGAGATAGGCGTTGGGTTTTTCCGGCAGGCCCAGGGCCGTTTTCCCCAACTTCCATCCGGCCGCGAGGATCACAGCGAGGATGGCGGGCTTCAGACCCCAGAATAGTCCCTCCACGGCCGGTAGCGATCCATACCTGAAATAGAGGGCGGAAAAAAGTGTGACCAGAGTCAGGGTCGGGAGAAGAAAGGTCAGTCCGGTTGCCAGGGCCCCCCGCCAACCCCGTTGCGTGTAGCCGATATGGATGGCAACCTCGGAGGAGTTGGGTCCGGGAAGAAGGTTCGTGATCCCCACCAGGTGCATGAAATGCTCCCGGGTGATCCACCTCTTTCGGTCTACTACCTCGTCCAACATGAGGGCGAGATGGGCATTCGGTCCCCCGAATCCCAGGAGAGAGATCCGGAGGAATGTACGGATGAGTTGCCCGTACCCAGGGGGTCTGGTCGGGGGTGTCTTCACGGGGTCCAAGGTATTGTCTGAATCGGTCTCGTTCTAGGAGTAGGGCAAAATCCTGGCCGTACCTGCGGGCCGAGTCACAGTGGTAGCGGCCACAAGGAGTTTTCGAAGACCGATGGATATTGGGGGAGAGCTTGATCAAGGTCTACAAACAGAGGCTCAAACAGTTTAAGCAGGCTCAAGAGCAGGAGGAGGTTCGGGGTCTTCGCCTGGGCTGGGCGAGGGCTGGTGCCTTCGTCTCCGGCTTCCTCTTCTACCTGGGATGGGACCTCTGGTCCGGGTCCTTTGCCCGAGTATGTGAAGTGGGAGCGGGATTGGCTCTGGTGCTCTTCGTGGTTTTGGTGGTTTGGCATCGGAGAGTCCGAGCCCGTCGGAACCGGTTCGAGACCTTGGTCCGAATCAATGAGGTCGCCCTGGCCCGGGCCTTTAGGGATTGGGACGCCCTCCCTCCTGTGGCTTTTGAAGAGCCGGATTCCCAGCACCCCTACGCTTTCGATCTGGATATCTGTGGGGAGTCTTCCCTGTTTCGCCTTTTTACCACGGTCACCCTCCCGCCAGGTTTTGAAACCCTTAGACGATGGCTCCTGGGCCCGGCTCCTCCCGCCGAGGTCCGGAAGCGGCAAGAGGCGGTGGAGGAACTCGCCCCTCAGGTGGAGTTCCGGCAGACTCTGGAAGCCGAGGGACGTCATCTGGAATGTCCGCCTCCAGAGCCCATTCGTCGATTCCTGACCTGGGCCGAAAGTGAGGGATGGCTCTCGGGGCACATCTGGGTCTTGCAGGGGGCCAGAGCTCTTCCTCTCCTGTCCGCGGTGCTCTTCGCCCTTTTTTGGCAGGGCTCGATAGCAAATCCTTGGTGGCTTGTGAGCCTGGGGGCAGCGTTTTCTCTCGGAAGCTACTATCGAGCCAAGATCCACCCTCTAATGGAGTTGGCTTCTGCGGGGCAAGAGCGGTTCGGGCGTTACGCCGCCATCTTGGGCCTTCTCCTCGAAACCGAAATGAAAGCCCCGGCCCTTCAGGAGCTGCAGAGGTCGGTTCGCAGCAGTTCGGTGGGTGCGGGCAGGGAGCTCAGGCGGTTGGGTCGGCGGGTCGCTTGGGCCGACATCAGGTACAGCCCCATGGCCCATGCGCCTCTTCAGGCTCTTTTCGCGTGGGACGTCCACGTACTGGCTGGCCTGGAGAAATGGAAGACCCGATCGGGGCCCTATGTCCGAAAGTGGTTGGAGGCATTGGGGGAGTTGGAGTCACTCGCGGCATTGGCGGCGCTTCGTGCCGACCACCAGGATTGGTGTTTTCCGAAGCTCTCCGAGGACCAGCCTCGGAGGATCGTGGCAACGGGATTGAGTCACCCCCTCCTGCCTCAAGATGTCTGTGTTCCGAACGACCTGAGCATCGGACCACCCGGGACCTTTCTCTTCGTGACGGGCTCCAACATGTCTGGAAAGAGCACCCTTCTGCGGGCTGTGGGGATCAATGCGGTTTTGTCTCAGGCCGGTGGGCCTGTGTGTGCCGAGTCCATGGAGATGTCGCCGGTTCAGGTTCAGACCTCAATGAGAACCGCCGACTCCCTGGCGGAAGGCGTGTCCCAGTATATGGCGGAGCTGAATCGGATTCGGCAGGTGGTCGATGCTGCTCGGGCGAACGAGGCCGGCACCGTCCTCTATCTTTTGGATGAACCCCTCCAAGGCACCAACGAGGCGGAGCGGCGCGTAGCGGTACAAACGATTTTAGGGCACCTCGTGGAGGCGGGGGCCATCGGTGCCGTGGCTACCCATGATCTTCGGTTGGACGAGACGGATCGTTTGAAATCGGCTGCCCACGCCGTCCACTTGGAGGGCACGGTGAGAGAGGAGGAAGCAGGCCCGTTGCTGAACTTCGATTACAAACTGGTGCCTGGCCGAGCAACCTCCACCAATGCCCTCGCCCTACTGAGGGCGGTGGGTCTGGGTGAAGACGTCGAGGGGGGGACGTAGCGGGTCCACTCTGGCCAAGTTGGAACGGTCGCGGACGATCCCAGTATTAGGCGGACAGACCCAAGGGTCACTCAAGGGGCGGCGTCCACCGGGAGCCAGCTCTTTCCCGACAATCAGGAGGTGTTGACGTGGCCAGCAGCAAAGCCAGCACGGTGGAGGAGTACCTTCAAGAGTTACCTGAGGACCGGGCCGCCGTGGTCTCTGAGGTGAGGGATGTGATTTTGAAGAGCCTGCCGAGAGGATATGAGGAGACCATGAACTGGGGGATGATCGCCTATGAGATCCCCCTCGAGCGGTACCCGGACACCTACAACAAACAGCCCCTCATGTATATGGCCCTCGCTGCCCAAAAGAACCACTACGCCGTGTATTCGTCCGGGGTGTATATGGACCCTCTAGGTGAATCCTGGTTGAGGTCGGAGTTCGAGAAGACGGGAAAGAAGTTGGATATGGGGAAGTCCTGCATCCGGTTCCGGAGATTGGAGAACCTTCCCCTGGAGGTCATTGGGAAGGTGGCGGCGGCCCAGTCCGTAAATGAGTTCATCGGCGCCTATGAAAAGGCCCGAAAATAGTAACGACTAACCTGGATCTTCTGCCGGCGAACTTCGATATTTGAAGTACGTAGGGGAATCGCTCTTTTTGCCTTTTTTTGGCGAGTACGCCATGCCCAGATACGATTATCGGTGTCCAGACTGCGGCCAAGCCTTCGAGGTTCGCTTGTCCATGTCCGAATACTCCGAGTCAAGCAAACCCAGCTGTCCTGAATGCGGCTCAGGAAACGTCGAGCGAAGCTTCTCCTCTGTGGGAGTACTTGTTGGCTCCAGAGGAGGGTCCGGTGGATCTTCTGTGGGAGGCGGAGGGGCCTGCGGTCATACGGGGTTTTCGTGAGCCCATTGACCTTGCCGCCCGGTCAGGGCGGGTGAGAAGGCCGAGACTTCGGCCGAGGAAACTGACAAAGCGGGCTGGCCTGAGGGTCAGCCCGCTTTGTATAGGCTCCGAACGGTGCCAGGACCTCAGGGGGTTGGAGATCTGGCTGCCCCCGCGAGAATCCTCTCCGCCCGGGCCGGATTGAAGATGGAACACACGCAGAATCGAGCCAGTGTCCGGGCTGCCTCCTCCGGGGTCCTTCGGCCGCACCGAACCCGTTCCAGCATTTTCCCGGCCAGGGCGAAGGAAATGGTCCCATGCCCGCACATGGTGCTGAGCTCCAGGATCTCCTTTTCCGGCAATTTGTCGGTCCGCCCAAGGAATCCCAGGGAGTATTCCACGCTGTGTCGGGTGATGTCGCATTCCTGACAGCATTGGGCCGCCCGATGGGCGAGGGCACTGATATTGATAGACACCCCCAGGTCCAGCTCTCGGAGTTCCCGGACGAAGGAGGCCATGGCATCGTAAGCCTCGAACACCGCTGCCACGATTCCCGGTGCGTCGACACCGTTGATTACCCATTCAGGATCAGGATCTGTAGCTCTTCGCCAGTGGACGGCGGGACCCAGATCCTTCTGGGCTCGGTACCACCCGCCTCTCTTGGCGTCCCCCAGGTTCACGGGACGGTGTTTCAGGGCCCGTCGAAGGAACTCCTTCTCCTTCTCCACCGCGTCGGAGTCGTTAAACCCCCGGGCCGGCATGGCGAAAACGATGTAATCACCGGTGAGATCCTCTGATCGTCCAAAACGGTGGAGTGAGTGAGTCATGACACTGCCTCCACCCGGCCCAGGCCCAGGTTGGTTTTGGCTCTGACGATGGGGTATCCATATTCGGGGAGGAGACGTTCGAGTTCATTCTCCCCCTTGTCGTCGCATCGTGTGGCTACTCCCACGGCCATCACGGTGTCGATTCTCTCGGCTACATGCCCGAGGGCCGTCAGGACGAGTCCCACCTGCCCCATGGGTGTCCGAAACTCGATGATGGCAGACATCACCTTCTCGCTCAAAACCTCGGGGTTAATGAGCCCGCGGGTCGGATCAGTCATGAGACCTGTAAGGGGGTTTTTCTCTTCGAACTCCACCCCGATTTCTGCCAGCGCCATGGCGACCGTCTGGATGTCTTGGAACCGGGCGCCAACGGAGGGCCTCCCCAGCTCCACCACGAAACCGGCAAAGCCCGGACCGAGACGCCCCGTGACATCGTTGGTCTTAACCTCCTCCGTTCCCCGGCCCAGAATCCCGGTGCTCTCGTGGGTCATGAGAACATCGCTGAACACACGGCGCACTACCCGGGGCCACTCCAGTTCCTGGGGGATGATTGCTGAGGTGGGACAAACATCGGGCTCCGGGTCGAACCGGAAGCGGAAAAGGCCCAGGGTCCTGCGGATGAAGCGAATGAGGATTGGGTTCATACTCTCCATGCTCATGCCACGGTAGCATGCGAAACACTCCACGCATTCATCTTCGTCCACCACGGCTCTGCGGATAGTGGGATCGATGGAGATGGCCCCCATGGGGCAGACAGCCACACAGTTCGCACACTCAACACATCGCTTCGGATCGATTCTCATCTGACCAACCCTTCTATCAACTCCATGGCCGACACGGGTTCTGCGCCGGTGAAATGCCGAATCTGCTGTCGGCAGGAGAACCCGGGGGCCACAATCGTTGTGTCCGCCCCGGATTCCCGAATTGCCGGGAAGAGCCTCCGCTCTCCCACCGCTTCCGATATGGGGTAGTGTTCCTTCTCGTACCCGAAGGAGCCTGCCATCCCACAGCATCCGGCATCCACATCTATCACTTCGCTGTCGGGGATCCGGCCCAGTAACTTCGTGGCTGGGGAGAGTCCGCCCAGGGCTTTCTGGTGGCAATGGGCATGGAGGAGAATGCGTTGGGGCCCACTGGCGAACCCGAGTGGTTTCCCGGATTCGGGGCCGGCCCCATCCCGAACCTCCATGGCCGATTCTGCCCACTCCTCGAAGGTGAGGCAGGCGGCGGAGACCTTCGCAGCCTGCTTGCTCAGATCACCCTCCAGCAGGAGGGGATGATCGTCCCTGACGGCGGAATAGCAGCCGGGCTCGCAGAAGACAATGGGGACTCCGGCCCGTGCCAGCGGGAAAAGGGTGCGGGTAGTTGCCTCTGCCTGCTTACGGGCCGCGTCAAGAAAGCCCTTCGAGATTTGAGGACGACCGCAACAAACCCGGGGGGGGACCTCTACTCGGACCCCCACCTTCTCTGCGAATTTGACGACCGCGATACCCTGCCGCGGTTCGTAATGGTTGGTGAAAGTATCGGCGAAAAGGGCTATCCCCCCGGTGGCCGATTCCCCTTCCCCTAGCCGGTGACGGCCCTCCCCCGCTGCCTCCCACCAGCTCATGAACGTTCGCCGGGACGCGGTCGGGACACGTCTGCGACCATCAATCCCAAGGAGTCTCTCATTGATCCAGCGGGCAGGGGCACTCTGAAGAATCCAATTGGAGAGGGGGGCTAGGCGGCTTCCCCAGACGGCAGCCACCTCCGCGGAAGCCAGTACCCGAGCGCGAAGAGGCGCCCCGTGCGCACCATGGTACTGGTGGAGGAACTCGCTCTTCAGTCGGGCCATATCAACGCCGGTGGGGCACTCCGATTTGCATGCTTTGCACTCGAGACACAGATCCAGAACCGTGTAGAGGGCAGGATCGGTGATCCCTCCCAAGCCCAGTTGTCCTGAAATCGCGAGCCGGAGAGCGTTTGATCTGCCCCGGGTGGAGTCGGCCTCGTCCAGGGTGGCCATGTACGACGGGCACATGGTTCCCACCACAGTCTTCCTGCAGGCCCCCACACCACCGCACTGCTCCACGGCACCTGCGATTCCCCCGAAGTCGGAAAAATCAAAGGACGTCTCCAGGGCGGTGGTGCGGTATCCGATGCCGTATTGGAGGTTTTCGGAAAGGGGGGGAGCGTGGACGATCTTACTCGGGTTGAACACCCGGTGAGGGTCGAAGGCTTCCTTTACCTGACAGAAAGCTCCGTAAAGGGGTTTCCCGAACATCTTCTCCTGGAAGGGTGAACGGGCCAAGCCGTCCCCGTGTTCCGCCGAAAGGGCGCCACCGAATTTCAAAACGAGGTCGGCTGCCTCCTCAGCAATTCCTTGGAAGCTTTGGAGGCCACCGGCGGTCTTCATGTTGATGGCCGGCCGGATGTGGAGAAGCCCCACGGAGGCATGGGCGTAGAAGATGGCCTTGGTTTGGTATCGATCCAGGATTTCCTGAAAACGATCGATG
>Ga0255054_10002138_pt1 | contig 11413 bp, 8 predicted proteins | sample JV7_2_23_MG_FD_188634 | JGI IMG/M metagenome (GOLD analysis project Ga0255054, IMG submission 188634) | Seawater microbial communities from Jervis Inlet, British Columbia, Canada - JV7_2_23 | ecosystem: Environmental > Aquatic > Marine > Inlet | place: Canada: British Columbia | collected... | reverse complement strand
CGCGATGCTGAACAGAGACTGCCCGGTCGTGGGAATGGTGCATGAGGACATGGCGACCAGTATGGTGCGCGCAGTCGCGTTGATCTTCCGTGTCTTCTCAGCAATCGTTTTGATGTCATCACCCTGCTCTGCCAGGGCACCAGCTATTTTGAGTCCGAAGATCATGCCTGCCATGCCGCGTCGATTCTCTTCATCGCCCTTGGGTGCACTCGCAATATCATCGTAGAGGAGGACGCTCTCCACCTCGATGCCGTCGTCACGAGCCATTTCAATGCCCAGATTGCCGTTGAGCACATCACCCTCATGGTTGGCGATGAGCACGAGCACGGGGCTGTTGCCGCTCATCTCCCAGGCGATCTTTATACCCTCGTATATACGGTCGCCGCCAGCACAGGCGAAGATATTCCCTGGAACTGAAACATCGTGCATGCCATAGCCGAGCATACCGGTCAGACCCGGTTCATGACCTATGCCCTGGGCAAACACAATCTGCACCTTGCCCTTTTCCTTGGGCTTGTTGCGTATCATGATGTCGCTGCCCACCAGCTTCAGATAATTGCTGTAGCCCTTGACCAGTCCGAGGGTCAGCTCCTTTGCAACATTTTCAGGATTATTGATAAACTTCTTCATTACCATGTTGGGTCTCCCTTCATATGCCCGCTGCGATCTTCTTCAGATTCTTTAGGCCCTCTACGGCGAGATCCTCACCGGAGTCGGCAAACTTGCGCCATATGGAGCAGAGGCTGTTGAGCACCTCAAAAGATGGATCAAAGGATTCGATTACCATGGGTCCATCATAGCCGATTTTCTTGGTTGTGGTGAAGAACTCCTTCCACGGTACAAGACCGGTGCCGGGAATGCCCCTGTTGCTCTCGCACACGTGAATGTACCCCAGATACTCCTTGCCGCAGGTTTCAATAGCGTCCTTGAAGCTCAGCTCCTCGCGTATCATGTGGAAGCAGTCGAGGTGCACGCCCATGTTGCCAGTACCCACATCCTTGCAGTACTGCACCCCATCCTCTGCAATATTGAGGAAGTGGGTCTCGAAGCGGTTTATCGCCTCGACGCAGATCTTCAGGTCTCCCTTCTCTTTCGAGTAGGATGCGATCTCCTTCATGCAGTCCACCGACCAGTTCCACTCATCCTGTGTCCGGGGTTTTCCTGTACGATATCCCCACGCAGCATAGTTGACCCCACCCAGTATGGATGAACCGAGTTCATAGTTGATGTCCACCACATGTTTCATGCTCTCGACGCCCTTTTTTCGCACCTTTGGCTTGGGTGAGATGAGGTTTGTCTTCTCCGTCAGTGTGGTTGTAGTGACAATTTCAATTCCCGTCTTGTCGACTTCGGCCTTCACCTTCTCGGTCGGGAAGGTTTCAGGGCTTGTAATGGCAATGTCGAGTGTCTCGAAGCCCAGCTCCTTGGCCTTGGGTATGACCCAGAGGTCCTTCTCGGAAAAGACCTCCGCCCAGATGAATGAATCAACACCAATTTTCGGTTTCATACAGTCCTCCCTTCCTTTTGTATATGTACCATATTAGAGCGAATGTTGAGTTTCATACATCGGTATAAAAATATAACATTGGCATATACATAACACGGTAATTTTGAGAACTTCGGTAGAAAAACATGGTTGGATTCACCTTTTCAATTAAAATAGTCGCTTTTCCCGCATGAATATGAAAACTCGACTAGCGAAGCGACAGCGAGCGATGTTTTTATAGTTCGACCTATGAATCTTATAGTTACTTCAGATGCTCCGGCCCCGACCCTGACCGTAATAGGCATCCTCTCCATGCTTCCGAAGATAGTGTTTGTCGAGCAGGGTTTGCTTGATATTTTTCACATCCGAATTAAGCGTCGCTGAAACAAAACCCATCCTCGCCACTTCCTCGAGCACGGCGCTGATAAACACGGCCTCTTTCACATCCTTCCCCCATGTGAAGGGGCCGTGACAGGCCACGAGCACGGCCTTCATGCTTCGATAGTCCCTGTTCCTGAAAGTGTCGATGATCAGAGCCCCTGTTTCGTCCTCATAGTCCTTGTTTATGGAGCTGTCAGATATCACATCTGTGCAGGGCACCTCTCCGTAAAAGTAGTCGGCATGGGTTGTGCCGAAGCAGGGGAGCGATTTCCTCGCCTGTGCCCATGAAGAGGCATACCTCGAATGGGTGTGCACCACCCCACCGATATCTTCAAAGGCATTGTACAGCCTGAGGTGTGTCTTGGTGTCGGAGGAGGGATTGAAGTCCCCTTCCACAATGTTTCCCTTCAGATCGAGAAGCACCATGTTTGAAGGATCGAGCTCAGCATAATCAACACCGCTTGGTTTGATGGCGACAATGCCGCTTTCCCGATCGATACCTGAAACATTGCCGAAGGTAAATATTACGAGTCCCTTCTCCACAATCTCCATGTTGGCCCGATACACATCCTCACGAAGCTTATGCAACCGTTTCTTATCTGACATTTTTTCTATCACCTCAAATTAAGGGGACAGCTCACTATGCGCGAAGCTGTTTCTCCAATGCCGAACCAACCGCCTTGTACCGCTCGTAGAGCTTCTCATATACGACGGCATTCTTCTTATTGGGCCTGTAGGTCTTGAGAAACCCGCCACCCATCTTCTTCTGCGCAGCTCCCACATCTGTATAGAGCTCTGCAGCCACGGTGGCAAACATGGCGGCACCGAGAGCCCCGGATTGATCTGCGTTGGAAACCTTGACAGGAACGTTCAGCACATCGCTCATCACTTGCATGACAAAGGGAGACTTTTTCGGTATGCCGCCCGAAGCCACGACCTCCTCAATGTCCACTCCCTCCTCGTGAAAACGCTCCACAATGGCCTTTGCGCCGTAAGCTGTAGCCTCGACCAGGGCCCTGTATATCTTAACCGCATCGGTGCCCAGGTTTATGCCCACAATGGCCCCTTTTAGCAGTTGATCCGCATAGGGCGTCCTTCGCCCGTTGAGCCAGTCGAGGGCAACGGGGGCCGATTCCTCCACCGGCATTGAGGCAGCCTTCTCTGAGAGGTCCTGTATCGCCCTGTCCTCGATCTCCTGCGCTATGGCGCTGAGCGTCTGGCTGTCAGCAGATTTTAAATGAGGCAGTATGTTTCGAACAGGCCAGAGCAGCACATCCTTGAACCAGGCGTACACATCTCCAAATGATGATTGCCCCGCCTCGAGCCCCACCATGCCGGGCACGATGGAGCCGTCTACCTGACCACAAATTCCATCGACAAGCTTATCGCCTATGATCTCAGGCGATGCGATGGCCATATCACAGGCCGAGGTGCCCAGTATCATGATGAAACTCTTTTCCCTGACCTCCGAACCAACGGCACCCATATGGGCGTCAAAGGCACCCACTGCCACGGCCGTTCCCTCTCTGAGCCCCAGCCTTTTGGCCCACTCCCTGCTAATCCCGCCGGCCTTCTCATCGGAGGTAAAGGTATCTCTGAAAAGCTGTTCGCGAAGCCCTTTGAGCAGAGGATCTATCTTGACGAGGAACTCCTCGTCTGGAAGACCGCCCCACTCTTTGTGCCACATGGCCTTGTGGCCGGCTGCACATCGGTTTCTCTTCATGGTCAACGGGTCGGTGTTGCCCGTTAGAATGGCTGGAATCCAATCGGCATGCTCGACCCATGAGAATGCGGCTTTCCTGACCCTCTCATCTTCCCGGATGACATGGAGAAGCTTCGCCCAGAACCACTCGGATGAGTAGACACCGCCCTCATACTTGGTGAAATCGGTGCCGCCCCAGCTCCGTGCCACGTTGTTGATCTCCTCTGCCTCCTGAACAGCCGTATGGTCTTTCCACAATACGAACATGGCATTGGGATTGTCCCGGAACTCATCCCTCAGGGCAAGCACTCTTCCATCCCGGTCCACCGGTGCAGGCGTAGAACCTGTGGTGTCAACCCCAATGCCGATCACTCCTTCGGCAGCACCACCGGGCAAATTCGAAAGTGCAGTTGTGATCGATGTCTCAAGCCCCTCCATATAGTCCAGAGGATGCTGCCTGAACTGGTTTTTCGAGGCATCGCAGTACTTCCCATCACCCCAGCGGGAATACCATGCAACGTGCGACGCAACTTCTTCGCCAGTCGATGCATCGATCACCATTGACCGAACCGAATCTGTTCCAAAATCAACACCGATAACATATTTCTTTTCAGCCATCTCCACGCTCCATAAGGTTACATAACTTGATGCTCTGTCACTCTATTCCTGGATGAGATCTCCAATAACAATGTGAAACAGCTACCCTGTTCTGACTCATTAAGTAAACTGTCCCCTTTTGAATTAAGTGAGCTGCTCACTTAATTAGTCGCCTTTTTATTTAGGGCCGAAATGCTTCAGCATGACCAGGTTGTCGCGGTCGCTCTGATTGGTGATCTCGATTCCCTCCTGCGCCGCATTCACGGTAACGAAGAGCTCATCATTGGTCATCTGGCCGAAGCGTATCAGGGCCGGTGATTCTATGTCGAGCCCGCCGAATGTTCCCTGTCCCTGAATGACCACCAGGCCGTAGGCCGCATCCTCCTTGATGGTGATCGTTTTACCGGGATGCACGGTCAGTTCCTTGGCACCAAAAAACTCGGATTTGTACTGAATGAAGTACTCTTCGTACCCCTGCTTCTTCATCTCGTCAAGCGGCTTCACCGGTTTCGGGTCCAGGAATCGGTTCTTCACAAAATCGGGATCGGTGTTCAGGTCCCAGTCGATGAGGCTGATGATGTAGTCGAGGTCCTTCTTCTTCCCCTCGGGTACGTTCCACACAAGCATGTCCCACTGAAACACCTGGTCCCAGACGAGCGACTGAAACATGGCAAACACATCGGAGGATCGCTGGGGCTCATAGGTCAACAGAGAACCAGGCGCATGAAGAATACCCGGCGGTATGTCCCAGCCTGTCTTAAGCTTGAGCTTGTATGCGCTGGACAGATAGAGAATGCCGTTGTCGCCCTTGTCCCAGTTTAAGAGACACTTCTTTACATCATCCTTGGTCGTCCCCGGATTAAGGCCGAGAAAGGAATAGGGGAACCATCCACCGTGATTGTTGAGCTGCGATGGAAAGTAATAGCCCTCGGGCTTTCCCTTCAGTCCCACCTGTTCGGCTGCCTCGTCGTCCTGATGGAGGTGGTGGGGAAGGGGACCCATGTTGTCGAAGTATTTGGCAAACATGAGCCAGCCGCCGTGTTTGTCCATGACATCCTTTCCGAGCAGTTCCGCTCCCATGTCATCTACAGAGTCCTTGAGGAGTATCTTCTTCTCTTTACTCCCGTCCTTGAAATAGATATAGCTCAGACCCTCGTCGGGAAGCGTTTCTGGTCCATTGTAGGCATTCACCGTGGAGGCAAACCAGCGTTCATCGATTCCTCCCCTGTGGGCGCCGAATGCGTAGATGTCATCGGGGTGAAGCTTCATCCGTTTACCCGGCACACAGAATGTGCGAGGGACCCATGTGGGGAATAAGCGCAGCATGCCCTTCCCAGCGTCAAGTGCGTTGTTCAATGTGGTTTTGAGATCGGCCATCTGTACATCCTCCTTCAATATATAGGGATTTTTTATTTTACGTTTGGACACTATATTACAATCAAATGTGGATATTTTAAAGCAATTTACGACGGAAAGGCTGCGGGCAGGGCCGTTCTATATGACACAGGGCATCACGGCTGCTCAGCCCTGTAGAGGCACTTGTCGCGCATGGAGCAGTAGTTGCAGTGAGAATCCCCCTCCTCCTTCACCCTGTGATCGTAGATGCCCACGAGAAAGGAGACGGAGTTTTTAGGAATGAGCAGGCATGAGTCTGTAATCGTCACTTCCTGGAGCTCTTCTGAGAGAAGCTCATAGATGGTGCGCTGGTCCTCGACAGGCCAGCCCACTGTCTCTCCTGGAGAGAGTGGAACGCCCACAAAGTCTCCAGATGCCGCACACCTATCCTCCATGAAACGAAAATAGCCCTCAACAGCAGCATCGAGGGCAATAGCACCGAGTGCTTCGAGCGCAAAGGAATAGAGGAGGCCTTTCTCCTTCATGTTGCGTGCCGCATCCTCCACACCCGAACCGATTGTCGCAATACCGACGCAGCATGCATGGGCACCGTCGAGCTTCTCCTCGACCATCTCTCCCACCTCGAGTGTGGTACCGTCCACCTCCATCACACCCTGTGATGTCCATGAGAAGGAATGTGTTCTGTGGCAGATAAAAGGCCGTGCCCTTTGGGCGACAAGGGGAATCCCTCCATCCAGGTCCCTCATATAAGGCCTGTTCCGCGCCGAATTTGCATCATCGATATGCAGCCGATGAAGAACATGCTTGAGATCCAGGTCGATTCTTTGGCCGTTGTATATGGGCAAGAAGGTCGATCCTTTTAAAAGGATATACTGTGTCTGAAAATGGTGTCCTTTTCATCAGGACCGGTGGAGATAATGGAAATGGGAACACCAAGCAGTTTCTCGATCTCCTCAGTGTAGTGCACGCAGCTTTGGGGCAGTTCAGCATACTTCCTGATGCCGGCTATACGTTCCCAGCCCTTGAACTCACGGTACACGGGGACGGCCCGATCAAGCCTCTCCACATTGGCCGGGAATTCATCGGTCTCTTCGCCGTCTATCCGGTAGTGTGTGCACACCATGAGTGTATCGAAGCCATCGAGAACATCAAACTTGGTCATGGCAAGCCTGTCTATCCCAGAGGACCTCACCGCATGCCGTGTGCATACCGCATCAAACCAGCCGCAGCGACGCGGCCGCCCTGTGGATGCACCGAATTCACCGCCGGCATCCCGAATAAGCTCTCCTGTTTCGTCCTCAAGCTCGGTTGGAAAGGGCCCGCTTCCAACCCTGGTGGTATATGCCTTGGTTATACCGAGAATTTCTTCAACCATCTTTGGACCAATGCCCAGGCCGGTGAGAATTCCCCCGGATGACGGGCTCGAGGAGGTGACATATGGATAGGTTCCAAAATCCACATCCAGAAGCACTCCCTGTGCTCCCTCGAATATCACCTTGCTACCCCGGTCGATATGCTGACGGAGTATCTTTGATGTGTCGGCCACAAAGGGTGCCAGTATGGTTTTGTACTCCTCCACTGCCTCCATGACATCAGCAAGCTTAACCGGGTCTCTGCCGAAACGTCCGGCAAGTGTGGCGTTCACCTCTTCGAGCGCGTGCTTCACCATGCGTTCGATATAGGAGGATTCCCAAAGGTCGCATGAACGCACTCCAATGCGGGCATACTTGTAGGCATAGGCGGGCCCGATGCCTCTCTTTGTGGTCCCAATGCCAAGGGCCTCCTCATAGGCATGGTCGAGCTCGATGTGATAGGGCATGATGAGCGAAACCCTGTCCGATACGAACAGCCTGGATGTGCAATCGATCCCATCCTTTTTCAGCATCTCCATCTCTTCCCTGAGTGCATAGGGATTGACGACCAGTCCGTTGCCGATAATACAGACCTTGTCCTCGTTCAGTATGCCGGAAGGGAGCAGGTGCAGCACATACTTCTTCCCCTCAGTGACCACCGTATGGCCGGCATTGTTGCCGCCCTGATACCTGCAGACCACGTCTGCCCGTTCTGAGAGGAGATGAACGATCTTTCCCTTGCCTTCATCCCCCCACTGCGCACCGATAACTGCAATAGTTTGCATGATTCGCTCCTGAAAACAGGATTCTAAACTTTACATACTAGAAATAATACCAAAATTCAATGTAAAAACCCAATATTTCCACTTTTCTGCCTGTTGCTCGGCACCAATGCAGGCAGAACTCAATCCCTTTACCCGACACATACACAGGCAACACCCAATCTTTTCATTGACAGCCCCCATAGCTGTTATTACCATAACACCATCTCAAATTTGGACCCTCACATGGCTGCTGAGAACAAACCAAAAGTTGCTGCAAAGAAGATACTCGTTTCAATCATCATAGTGTTCGTGGCTGTCGCATTTGTAGGCAGCTTCGCCTACCGCTACATCTCGCGGGGTAGCTCCGACTCAAGTTTGGCAATCATCAATGGAGAACCCATTGCCGTTGGAAGCGACTCCCTCTTCGCAAATCTATCCCGTCAATACTTCGAGGAAGAAAAGCAGAGGAACGAAGAGGGTGTATCCGAGGATAAAAACCGCGAACTGATGCGCCGGGCCCTCGACACAGTCATTCAACGCACGTTGATACTGCAATACGCTGAGAGAGAGGGAATACGGGTGGGCCGCGACGCGGTGCTCACACGTATCGTTGAAAAGGGCTACTATGCAGCTGAGGGGAAAAAGTTTGACGAGCATCGATACAACAACACACCCCAATACATGCGGGACCGCATTTTCAAGAGTGAGGAAGAGCAGCTCATAATTGCCATGTTTATCGATGATTTCATCACCACGCCAAAGGTCTCGGATATGGAAGTGGAGCTCTTCTACCGTTTCGTAGAGTTCGGAAAGAAGATCGACTACGTCTTCATACGCTACGACGATATTCCTGAAGAAAAACTGAAAGCCTTCTACGAAGAAAACCCCAGGTTGTTCGAGCGGGCCCGCGCTTCTCACATACTCATCAGGGACAGTGAACAGAAGGCAGAGGATATTTACATTCAGTTGAGTGAGGATCCCGAAAGGTTTGAGGAGATCGCCAGGGCGGAATCTGAAGACACGACTGCAGAGGAAGGGGGAGATCTGGGGTGGTTCTATCGAAAGGATATGGTCGCAGAATTTTCCGAAGCAGCCTTTGCACTGAAGGCTGGTGAAATCAGCACCCCGGTAAAGACTGTATTCGGGTACCACATCATAAAGGCACTGGACGACCCGGAGACTCCTTCCTACGATGATGCTCTTTTCCGGATCAGGCAGGAATACGTAGCCGAGTACCGGGAAGCAGTCGAGAAAGAGACCTCAGAAAAGAGTAAAAACCTTTTAACCAGTATCATCAATGATCCGGACTCCTTTGATAAACAGGCCGAGCTTGCAGGCTTTCGAACACAGAGAACAGATTTCATCACGGTAGACGGTCGATACATACTGAACGAGGAACGAACCCTGCCCCTTTTTGATATCATGAACATACCGAGCCTCGTCGACATTGTCATATCCACAGAAACAGGAAAAACAGGAGGTCCGGTTAAATCCTCGGATGGCGAGATCCTCTTCAGGGTCGTTGAGGAGAAGACCTTTGACCAGTCGGAATTCGAAAAGGCACAGGACTACATAGCGCAGACATACACAAACCTGAAGGAGAACTATCTCTTCAACGACTGGTACATGTCGGCCCTGCGCAAATCAAAGATCGTGGACAATTTCAACAGCTTTTTCAATGAGAGCGGCTGATACATGGGGAAGCACGTCCCCTTCCCCTGAAACCCTTCCTGGAACCCAATGGAAAAGGTTGCGAAACGCAATAGAGATTTCCTGGATTCCAACTTTCCCGGACTTTCCCATGTCACTGACACCCATACCTCCTCGAACACATTCACCTTCATATCCGATCCTTCACCGAACATACGTTTACATGGTAAAACCATTCATTCGAAGAGAAATCCCGAAGGAGAGGCCCACAATCTGGTCCATGATATCCCCGTTCAGGACGGAATTGTGCTGCTCTTTCTGGGACTGGGGCTGGGATATCAGGTAGAGAATCTGAAAAAACGTTTTGCAGGCAAAGGCACCGACGCAACCCTCATTGTTGTCGAGAGAAGTACAGAGATCTTCTCCCTGCTCTGCAACAACAGAGACATATCATTTCTCAAAAATGCACACCTCTTCATAGGTGAATCACTTAGGGATGTTCAGGCTTTCACACAGGAGATAGGTGCATTCAGCTTCTCGGGATACCGGATTGTCAAGCTCAGGGGGAGTCATTCCCTCCACAGTGACTACTACGATGAGGTCGAACGCTGCTTCAAGGAGAGCCTGGCCGGCAAGCTTTCCGACCTTCTGACACGCTATGCCTTTGAAGCGATGTGGATGAGGAACACAATCGACAACATCCCCTCTCTCGTCGGAAGCAGATCGATTTCGTCATTGAGGGGCATACTTCGCGGCAAGCCTGTCCTGGTTGTCAACGCGGGCCCATCACTGCACAATCAACTGCAGCTGCTGCACAAGATACAAAACCGCATACATCTCATCGCAGTCGACACCGTACTCACCCCGCTTCTCAAAGCGGGTATAGTCCCTGACTTTGTGGTTACCCTTGATGCGGGTTTTCACAATTCACTCGACTTCAGGTATCTCTTTACAGGCGGTGGGGGCTGCTGCGATATGAAGCTTGTTGCAGATATTGTGACAAACCCGATCATACTCAGGCATTGGAACGGGCATGTTTTCTTTAGCGAGACATCACTTGCCATACCGGGCAGCACTGTTCCTGACAGCCCCATCATGCCGCTGTTCAATCTGCTCCACAACTGTTTTCCCCCTGTCGACGCCCTCGCCTGCGGGGGGTCAATATCAACAACTGCTCTGGAACTGGCCATGTATCTGGAAGCCGAACCGGTGTACACGACAGCACTCGACCTTTCCTACACCGATTATAAAACTCATGTAAACTCCTCTCCCCACTACGATGCCTTGTATGGGCAGAGCAACCGGCTCTCCACGATTGATACAGCCATGGTGCGGGCCATTTCAGGGCGGAAACTGATGGCCCTTCCTGCCATACAGGGGGGAGAGGCTCTGTCCGACTATGTCTTCTCACAGTATGTCCGCTGGATTGAGAGACGGCGTGAGTACAGAAACCGGGTTGTCAACTGCACTGCAAAAGGAGTGGCCCTGAAGGGGCTTTCCCATATGCAGATCGAGACTCTTTCACGTCAAGGCGGGCTCCCTGACAGGAAACAGTACGTCAATGCCGATACAGGAGGGCAGCTCACCGCAGGTGGGGCAAAGGCATTTCTCGAGGCCATGAAAAATGCCGTGCAGGGCGCACGGACAGATATGGAAAGAGACCAGGCCGTGGGTTCCCTGAGAAGCCCAGATCATCTGTTTCACAACATCTTTGCTGAAGCCGAAAAGATGTACCATGATTCAGAGTCCCTCAATACATACCTGGCCCTGTTCCTCTCCTTCATGAATCGCCACATCGATAGAGCGTTTGTCCGCATTGAGAAATACAGCAGGGATTGAGCTTCTACCCGCTTTTTACTGCACCTTTTTTAGCTTTACCTTTTTCGGATGAGCATAGTACACTATGCCTTAGCATGGAATCGCGCGAACAGCCCAGTGAAAAAACCAGGAAATATGTTCAAAACTCCATTGTATCCTATCTCTGGCAGGAACCCTACAGCACGCTTCCATGGATCAAGAAGGTGATCAGGGAATCGGCAATACCATCAACCGAACTAAAGCGTGCGTTTCGTGACCTGGTGACGGAGTATGGAAATCAAAAGCGGTTCAGAAAACTCTTCAACAT
>Ga0255054_10002135_pt1 | contig 11423 bp, 2 predicted proteins | sample JV7_2_23_MG_FD_188634 | JGI IMG/M metagenome (GOLD analysis project Ga0255054, IMG submission 188634) | Seawater microbial communities from Jervis Inlet, British Columbia, Canada - JV7_2_23 | ecosystem: Environmental > Aquatic > Marine > Inlet | place: Canada: British Columbia | collected... | reverse complement strand
TTCCCAACGACGTTACCTATGTCGCGGACTCGACGACCCTGAACGGAGAGCCGGTCGGACAACCCGATGCCGGTGTGTTCCCGCTCATGAACCGTATCGACGTTAGTTCCGCTGACCTGACGCCGCCGTTGCCGGGCGCGGCGGAGGGCGTGCTTTCGCCGGGCGAATCCGCGGTCGTACAGTTCGATATGCAGGTCAACCCCGGCGTTCCGACAGGCACGCTGATCACCAACCAGGCGCTCGTTTACAGCGCCGAGCTGCCGAATCTGTTGACGGATGGGGACGGCAATCCGGCAACGGGTCCCGAGCCCACCGTAGTCGTGGTCGGTGACGCACAGCAGCTGTCAATCGCCAAGGACGTCGCCGTCGTCGGTGGCGGTCCTGCAATTGCCGGCGCGACACTCGAATACACGGTATCGGTGCGCAACGTCGGCGCGGTGCCCGCGCTGTACGCAATGATTACCGACGATCTCGATGCCGACAATCCGGGCTACCTGACCTACGTTGATCAGTCCGCGATGATGAATGGCCTCTCGGCTGGCGTGAGCTTTGCCGGCACGACGATTACTGCCGACTACTTTGGTGAGTACGGGGCACTCGATCCCGGCCAGACCATCATCATGCGATTCCGCGCGGTGATCGATCCGAACCTCGTCGATGGCACGCCGGTCAGCAACACCGCGCAGGTGACGTGGAACGATCCGACACAAACGGCGACGGCAACCGCGATCATCGACGTGGGCGGTGTCCCGGGTGCCGGCATATTGAGTGGTGCCGTATGGCACGACTCGGATTATACGAATACGTTCCAGGCGGTTGAGCGGCCGCTCCAGGGCTGGACCGTGGCACTGCTGCGTGACGGCCAGCCGATTCGCTCGATGCTGACCGACGTGGATGGCCTGTATGTGATGATGGGCGTGCCGCCCAACTACCTCAGCGGCCAGCAATACTCACTGCAGTTCAGTGCGCCCGGAGCTGGTTCGAGGACAGCGTTGCTCGGTCAGACAGATTCGGACTTCACGGACGGCCTGCAGCGCATTGACGACATCATCGTGCAAGGCGGCAGCAATCTGCGCGATCTCAATCTGCCGATCGATCCGAACGGTGTGGTTTACGATTCCGTCGCGCGCTCGCCGATCGCGGGCGCCGTCCTGACGCTGGTTGATCCGCGCAATGGGATTGGCATTCCGTCCGGATGTTTCGACGATCCCGGTCAACAAGGCCAGGTTACGCTCGCGGACGGCTACTACAAGTTCGACATGAATTTCTCGGATCCTGTCTGCTCGAGCGGAGGTGCCTACGCGATCCAGATCGTACCGCCGAACAGCAACTACGTCTCGGGCGTGTCGGAATTGATCCCTCCAACATTAGACGTGTCCGGCGCTCCGTTCGATGTACCGGCATGTCCGGGCTCCATAGACGACGCTTTACCTGGCACGGCACAACACTGTGAAGTCCAGCTATCGGAGTTCGCGCCGCCATCCACCGTACCGGCGCGGAGCGCGGGTACGGTTTATCACACCCTGCTTAGGCTGGACAACAGCCGCCTGCCAGGCTCTGGTCAGCTGTTCAACAACCATCTACCGCTCGATCCGCGTCTCGGCGGTGCGGTAGCGGTGACCAAGTCGACGCCGCTGATCAATGTCTCGCGCGGCCAGATGGTGCCGTACACGATCACGGTCAGTAACTCCTTCGGCGTCGACTTGCAGGATGTCGTTATCGTGGATCGCTTCCCGGCCGGTTTCCGTTACGTGGAGGGCTCCGCGCGATTCGACGACGTCAAGACCGAGCCAGTAATCAACGGGCGTGAGCTGATCTGGTCTGACCTGACGCTCGCCACGGATGGCAAGCACACGATCGTGCTGCTGCTCGCGGCAGGCGCCGGCGTTAGCGAAGGCGAATTTACCAACCGGGTGCAGGCCGTCAATGCGCTGACCGGCGGAATCATGTCTGAGGAGGCGTCGGCGACCGTACGTATCGTTCCCGACCCGACCTTCGATTGCACGGACGTGACCGGCAAGGTATTCGACGATGCCAACCTCAATGGCTACCAGGATAATGGCGAGACCGGCCTGCCTGGCGTCAGGGTCGTGACGGCACGAGGCCTGTCCGCGAAGACGGATAGCTACGGCCGTTACCACATCACCTGCGCCATTACGCCGAACGAAGCTCGCGGCAGCAACTTCGTACTGAAGCTCGACGACAGGACACTGCCGAGTGGCTTCCGCGCGTCGACCCGCCCGGTCCAGGTACAGCGTGCGACGCGCGGTAAAGCTCTGCGCATTAACTTTGGCGCCTCGATTCATCGCGTCGTCGGCCTTGATCTTGCGGACGCCGTGTTCGAACCGGGCAGCGTGGAATTGCGGCATCAGTGGCGGCCACGATTCCACCTGTTACTCGAGGAGTTGCAAAGGGCTCCGTCCGTATTGCGCCTGTCCTACGTCGCCGATGTCGAGGACGAGGCACTCGTCAACGAGCGGCTGGACCTGCTCAAGAACCAAATCATGACGGCTTGGAGACACCTCGACTGTTGCTACGAACTCGTCGTCGAGCCTGAGATTTTCTGGCGCCTGGGAAGCCCACCTGCGAAGGGCAAGGGGGCGGGCCAATGAATGCCGCGACGAAACTGAGCCGCGTAATGCTGTGGAGCATCGCGTTGGCCGCATTGCCGGCGCATGCCGCTCAGGTCGATGAAACGCCGATGGGTGAGGCCGTCGAACGCCACCTGTCGGACGACGAACCGCTCATGAAGTGGGTGCAGAATCCGGAGGACACGGAGACCGAGCAGGGCGACACGATCGAAACGCGCGAGACGCTCGAGGACGCACTCGAGACCGTCAAACTCAGCAACCTCGTGGCGCCCATCCACTTCGAATCGGGCGTTGCTCAGATCCCTGAATCGACCGTCGAGGCACTCGGCAGGATACTCGAGCGCATGCAGGATCGCATCAACGTGCGTCTGCACCTGATCGGTCACGCGGACAACCGGCCACTGTCTCCGCGGCTCGAGGCAATCTACGGTGACAACGGCGGGCTGTCGAGAGAACGTGCGGGACAGGTCGCCGAGCACTTCCAGACCTCGCTGGCGTTGCCACCCGAAGCGATTGCCTACGAGTGGGCTGGGGACACGGATCCTGTGGCTTCAAATCTGACCGAGGATGGCCGCGCGCTGAATCGCCGCGTCGAGGTCGAAGTCTGGTACGACGAAGTCAGGGACAAGGTTGCGCTGGAAGAATTCCTCGTCCCCCACGAAATCAAGCGCGTGAAAGTCTGTCGCATGGAGACCGTGTGCAAGTTGCGTTATGTCGACGGTCATTCGAAACGGGCGCGCGTGCAAAATCTGATCGCGCCGCTCAGATTCGGTGAGGAATCCATCGACGTTAGTACCGATTTCATTGAACAGGTAAGGCAGAGTTTCCGGAACCTCGGCGACAAGCAGAATGTCGTCGTCAGATTCGTAGGCTACACGGACAACTCGCCACTCACCGGCCGGACCGAGCGGATCTACGGTACCCATGTCGGGCTCTCGAAAGCGCGGGCACGGCGCGTCGCGCTGGCGGTCCAGGACAGTCTCGCACTGCCGACGGCGTCGATAAAAAGTGACGGAAAGGGATCCTCGAGGCCGCTGGGATCGAACCAGACCGTGCCGGGACGCGCGCTGAACCGCCGTGTCGAGGTCGAGTTCTGGTACGACGACCCGTTACAGGAACTCCCTGACGAGCCACAGCTTTGTCCCGAGTCTGCCGGCGCCGTGCTGGTGACGAAGGCGTACGATCCGCCATGGGGCAGCATCGCGGACCTCGGTTTCGCCGACGGCAAGCCCGTGCTGCCGGCCGGCTATTCGAGCATCCTCAATCGCGCGCTGACGGACATCGCCCGTAAGAACAATCCGCGGCTTCGGTTTGTGGGCTATACGCGCAACGAGCGCCTGTCGCGCCGTACCGCCGCCGTGTACGGGGACGACATCGGTCTGTCTGCTTCACGTGCCCGGCGGGCGATGGAGCAGATTGCCTCAGACATGCAGCTCGACGAATCTCAACGCGAGTTCGAAGGCCGTGGCTATGTGCATTCGGACGATGTCGTTAACGCGGGCTTCGTCCAGGGCGACACGTCACACGTGGCAGTGCAGGTCGTCTACGACGAACTTGCGGTACTGGATGACTACGAAGGTGTGGACATTACGCGCGTGACGCGCGAGCTCGCGCCGCAGAATCCACTGGGTCTCAACCTCATGCGTATCACGGTCGATGGTGAGCCGATCGACGATCCGAAACGAAGTTCATCCGACATCCAGCGCTGCACCGACGTTGCATTGGAAAAAGCGGACATCCAGTTCGGTTTCGACAACCTGCGCTCGGCCCCCAGGCTCAGCGTTACCGCGAAACCCTCGCGCATCGCGTTGTCCGAGGTCGTCCACTACGGACCGCAGCTGTCACCGGCCGATATTTGGGTGTCGCGAACGGCCGCCCCCGTGCATTTCAGGATGTACGCGAATTATTCTTACTTTATCGAGAATGCCGAAGTCAGAGTCTTCGAGACCGGGCAATCGGTCGAGTCCGAGCCGCTCGAGGTTGTCCCGCTTAGCCAGGACGGTGTCGCCAAATGGACCCCGCCCGCGAAATGGTTCAAGTCACCGGTTCTCGAATTGGCCTATGTGCTCAGGGCCTACGGCACCGACGGCAATTTCGACGAGACGCGGCCGCAACCGTTGTGGCTCGTCTATGACGCAATCGACAAACGCGACGACACGGATGATGCGATCGACTTCGAGGCCGATCCCGAACTCTTCGCCGCCTACGGCGAGAACAACCTCAACCTGCACAACATCGCGATGAGCAGCGGCACCGTCAGCGTGCGTGGCAGCGGTATTGCGCCCGAACAGGAAGTGTGGGTAGCTGGTCGTTCGGTGCCGGTGGATGCGAACGGCAACTTTGTAACAGAAGAAATCTTGCCATCAGGTGCGCATACGGTCGAAGTCGCTGTCGTGAACCAGGAGGGCAGCGGCGAGCTGTACCTGCGCGACCTCGAATTCGAATCGAATGACTGGTTCTATGTCGGCATGGCCGACGTCACCTTGTCCGAAGGCGAGGCGAGCGGCCCGATCGACCTGTTGCAGGGCGACAATTCCACTACCGATCCAGACTCGAATATGGATGGGCGCCTGGCGTTCTTCGTCAACGGCAAATTCGGCGAGCACTGGAAACTCACTGCCAGCGCCGATACGCGCGAGGGACCGCTGGAGGACCTCTTCAGCAACTTCATGGACAAGTCACCCGAGTCGCTGTTCCGGCGTATTGACCCCGACTATTACTACCCGACCTTCGGCGACGACAGCACCGTCGAGGAGATGGCGCCGACAATGGGCAAGTTCTTCGTGCGCTTGAGTCAGGACGATAACTACGGGCAATGGGGTAACTTCAAGATCGGCTACATGAATAACGAGCTGGCGCAGGTCGATCGTGGTTTGTACGGCGCGAATTTGCATTATCAGTCTGATACGACCACCGAATTTGGCGACCAGCGATTTTCTGTCGACGCCTTTGCGGCCGAGCCCGGCACGATTGCGAGTCGCGAAGAGTTCCGCGGTACGGGCGGTTCACTGTACTTCCTGAGGCGTCAGGATCTTCTTACCGGCTCCGAGCGGGTGCGTGTCGAGTTGCGCGACAAGGCGTCGGGTATCGTCACGGGCGTGCTGAACCTGACGCCGGTTCTCGACTATGACATCGACTACTTGCAAGGACGCATCGTACTGACTGAGCCGTTGGCATCGACCGCGGACGACAACCTGCTGGTCCGCAGCAATGCTCTCAGCGGCGACGAGGCGTACCTCGTCGTGCGCTACGAATACACGCCAGGATTCGAGGAAATCGATTCACTGTCTGTCGGCGGCCAGGCGCACTACTGGTTCGGCGAGTACGTCAAAGTCGGCGTGACCACGAACACGAACGAACAGGATGCGAACGACAGCAGCCTTAACGCGGCGGACCTTACGTTACGACTGGCCGCGCATTCATGGGTGAAAGTCCAGCATGCGAAGAGTGAGGGGCTGGTCTCGCTGCCGCAGGTTTCCGAGGATGGCGGCTTCGAGTTCGCGAGCTATGATCCGCTCTCGTTCGTCAATGCAGAAGCCGATGCGAAACGCGCCGATATAAGTGTGGCGTCGAACGACCTTCTCAATTTCGGTAATGGCCAGCTGACGTTTTATGTGCAGGAAGTCGAAGCCGGCTACTCGGCGCCGGGAATGACAGCGCTCACGGATACGAAGAACTATGGCGGCACGTTTACCATGCCGGTCGCGGACCGTTTCTCGGTTGGCGCCAAGGTGGACAACGTGGTGCAGGAGCAGGGCCTCGAAACAGACGTGCAGGAGGTGAACCTCGGTTACCAGGTGAACGACAGCTGGGAGCTGAGCGCCGGATACCGCGTCGACAATCGTGTCGATCGCTCGCCCGTTGTTCTGCTGACACAGGAACAGGGCGAACGCACCGATGCCATATTGCAGGTCGGTTTCGATTCGCAGACGACCTGGAACGCGTACGCGTTCATGCAGGACACGGTTTCGGTCACCGGTGACCGCCAGGAAAATGCTCGCGCCGGACTCGGTGGATCGTATCGGGTATCGGAACGCCTGCGGGTCGATGCCGAAGTCTCGGACGGTGACCTCGGCACAGGCGCGCGGCTCGGCACCAACTATCTGCATTCCGACCGCACCAGCATGTACCTCAACTACGCGCTGGAGAACGAGCGTACCGACAACGGCTTGCGCAGCGGGCGCGGCAGCGAGGGCAACCTGGTTGCCGGCGTCAAGTCGCGCATTGCAGACAGCACGAGCGTATTCCTCGAAGAGCGCTACCAGCACGGCACGACGATGACCGGACTGACGCATGCCACGGGAATCACGTTCGCACCGACCGAAAAATGGAATCTCGGTGTCAACACCGACATCGGTACACTGCAAGACAGGCAAACGGGCGCGGAGACGGAGCGCCTGGCCGGCGCCGTGCAGATCGGATTCGGATTCAACGACCTGCAGATATCGAGCGGTATCGAGTACCGTTATGATGATGCCGAACAAGCGGATCTGAGTCGGACCGAGCGCACGACCTGGCTGTTCAGGAACAGTTTCAAGTATCAGCTCAGCCCCGGCGCGCGTCTGCTCGGCAAATTCAATCACTCGGATAGCGAGAGTTCGCTCGGGACCTTCTATGACGGCGGGTTCACCGAGGCGGTACTTGGTTATGCGTATCGACCGATCCACCACGATCGACTCAATGCCCTGGTCAAGTACACCTATTTCTATAACGTACCAACGACCGATCAGATTTCGTTGCAGAACATCGCCGCGGAGTTCATACAGAAGAGCCACATCGCCGCAGTCGATCTTACTTACGACATTACGCAGCGTTTTACGATAGGCGGCAAGTACGCCTACCGCCTGGGTCAGGTCAGCCTGGATCGTGAGGATCCGGAGTTCTATGACAACAGCGCGAACCTCTATGTTGTCCGCGGTGACTACCGCTTCCGCGACAACTGGGAGTTCCTGCTGGAAGGACGCCTGCTGCACATGCCGGATCTCGATGAGCGCAGAGCCGGAGCGCTGGCAACGGTATCGCGTTATCTCGGGGATCACCTGAAGATCGGCCTGGGCTATAACTTCACCGATTTTTCAGAAGACCTGACGGACCTCAGCTACGATCACCACGGCGTGTTCCTCAGCCTGACCGGTTCAATGTAGTCCAGGCGAGGTGCAAGCTAACTGGCTGGCTGGAACTTCGCAGGTTCCTGATTGGCCATGTGTTCGTACGTCTGCCAGCGTAACTCGACGAGTTCCTGCGCACTCTGCATGAGTTTCTCGGCTTCCTCGGGATGCGTCCGCGTCAGAATCTTGTAGCGCATCTCGTTGTACGCGTACTCCCTGAGCGGAATGCTTGGGCGCGGTGAATCGAGGACGAACGGTTTCTTGCCGGCCGCGCGCAGCGTCGGGTTATAGCGAATCAGCGGCCAGTAACCACTGGCGGTGGCGAGCTTCTGCTGCTTCAGTCCGTCCACGAGGTCGTAACCATGGGCAATGCAGTGACTGTAAGCGAGGATCAGCGAAGGTCCCTGGTACTCCTCGGCTTCGCGCATCGCGAGCAGCGTCTGCTGCGGGTTGGCGCCCATCGCAACCTGTGCAACATAGACGTTGCCGTAAGAGATCGCCTGCAGAGCCAGATCCTTCTTGCCGATGCGTTTGCCGGCCGACGCAAAGCGGGCCGCAGCGCCCAACGGCGTCGCCTTCGACATCTGGCCACCTGTATTCGAGTACACCTCGGTGTCCAGGACCAGCACGTTGACATTTCGACCCCCGGCAAGCACGTGGTCCAGGCCGCCCGCGCCGATGTCATACGCCCAACCATCGCCGCCAACCAGCCAGATGCTGCGACGCACGAGATGGTCGACGATGGAAAGCAGTGAAGCAGCTCTTTCGTCACCGCTCTCTTCATCCAGTTTCCGCAGCTTTTGCCTGAGCACGGCAACGCGCTGTCGCTGTGCACGCAATTCGCTACCGACTCGTTGACTGGAATTGACGATCTCGTCGGCGAGCGCCTCGCCTATTTGCGGCGCGAGTTCCGTGACGAGCCCTTTTGCGATCGCCATGTGGTGATCGGCGGCAATGCGCATGCCGAGCCCGAACTCGGCATTGTCTTCGAAGAGGGAATTCGACCACGCAGGGCCGCTGCCCTCCGCATTCTTGCTCCAGGGTGTCGTCGGCAGATTACCGCCGTAGATCGATGAGCAGCCCGTGGCATTCGCGACCATGAGGCGCGGACCGAACAGCTGCGATAACAGCCGGACGTAAGGGGTTTCGCCGCAGCCGGCACAGGCGCCCGAGAATTCGAACAGCGGCTCGAGGAATTGCGATCCGCGCACCGAGGAGAAATCCACGGTCGCCCGGTCGCTGAACGGCAAGGTCTCGAAGAACGCGATATTCGAGCGGCCCTCGTCGAGGATTGGCGCTTTGTCGGTCATGTTGATTGCGCGCGTTTCCGGGTCATCCGGGCTGATTACGGGACAGGCGTCGACGCACAGCCCACAGCCCGTGCAGTCCTCGAGATAAACCTGCAACGAGTAGCGAGTTTCGGGAAAGCCGCGAGCGCTGATCGGTGCGGATGGGAAGCTGTCGGGCGCGTCGTTCAGGACGCTCTCATGGAAGAACTTGGCGCGAATAACGCTGTGCGGACACACGAAGCTGCAGTTGCCGCACTGGATGCAGATGTCTTCTTCCCAAGCGGGAACGAGATCGGAGACGTTTGATTTCTCGAAGCGCGTCGTGCCGCTCGGATAGGTGCCGTCAACCGGTAGCTTGCTGACCGGCAGATCATCGCCGTGGCCGCGCATCATCTGCGCGGTGACGTCGCGCACAAAAGCTGGCGCATTTTCAGGGACGATTTGCTCGAGTGCGCGCGTGCTGCGCCGGTCTTTCGGAATCTCCACTTCGTACAGGTGATCGAGCGCGGCGTCGACGGCCGCAAAGTTTTTCTCGATGACGGCCTGGCCCTTGGCCTTGTAGGTTTTCTCGATGGCCTGTTTGATCTGTTGTATTGCCTCGTCGCGCGGCAATACGCCGGAGAGCGCAAAGAAGCAGGCTTGCATCACGGTGTTGATGCGTTTGCCCATACCCGCATCGCGTGCCACGCGAGACGCATCGATGACGTGGAGGTGAATGTCGCGCTCGACGATAGTCTCCTGCACGGGCTGTGGCAGCCGGTCCCAGACGTCATCAGCGGCGAGCGGGCAATTCAACAGGAACACTGCGTCATCGGCCGCGTGTTGCAGCACTTCGATCTGGTCGACAAGTTCGAACTTGTGACACGCGATGAAGTTTGCCGACTGGATCAGGTAAGGCGCGTGTGTCGGCTCCGGCCCGAAACGCAAATGCGAAATCGTGCGTGAGCCGGATTTCTTGGAATCGTAAACGAAATAGCCCTGGCAACTGAGGTCGGTGTTTTCACCGATGATCTTGATGCTGTTCTTGTTTGCGCCGACGGTTCCATCGGAGCCCATGCCAAAGAAAAGTGCGCGGGTCGCGCGCTCGTCCTCGATGTGCAATTCCGGGTCGAATTCGATGCTGGTATGCGTGACGTCATCGTGAATGCCGACCGTGAAGTGCTGCTTGGGGTCCGGCTTCTCGAGTTCTTCGTAGACGGCCATCACCATGGCCGGTGTGAATTCTTTCGACGACAGGCCATAGCGCCCGCCGATGACTCGCGGCATGGTAGTGCGCACGCCACTGCCGACACTTTCCGCCAGCGCCGTGACGACATCCTGGTATAAAGGCTCGCCACTGGCACCGACTTCCTTGGTGCGGTCCAGCACTGCGATTGAGCGAACGGTTTGCGGAATCGCGGCGAGCAGGTGTTCGGCTGAGAACGGCCGATACAGGCGCACATTGATGACGCCAACCCCTTTCGGATGCAGCGCATCGATGGTCTGTGTCACCGTGTCCGCACCAGAACCCATGAGTATGATCACGCGTTCTGCCTGCGGGTCACCGTGGTAATCGAACAGATGGTATTGGCGCCCCGTAATCTCGGCGAAGCGGTCCATGCACTGTTCCACGATCGCGGGCGTCGCTTCATAAAAGCGGTTGACGCTCTCGCGTCCCTGGAAATAGACGTCGGGGTTTTGTGCCGTACCGCGGATGAACGGGTTGTCCGGATTCAGCGCGCGATGGCGATGTTCGTAAATGAGCTTGTTGTCGATCATCGCGTAGATGTCGTCCACCGAGACGATTTCGATCTTGCTGACTTCGTGTGATGTGCGAAAACCATCGAAGAAGTGGATGAAAGGGACGCGCGAGCGGAGCGTCGACGCATGAGTGATCAGCGCAAGATCTTGTGCCGCCTGCACGGACGATGCAGATAGCAGCCCGAATCCGGTCGTGCGCGCCGCCATGACATCCTGGTGATCGCCGAAGATCGATAACGCCTGGGCGGCGAGGGAGCGTGATGCAACATGAAACACGGCCGAGGTAAGTTCGCCGGCGATCTTGTACATATTCGGCAACATCAGCATCAGACCTTGCGACGCCGTGAATGTCGTCGTTAGTGCGCCCGTTTGTAGTGCGCCATGTGCGGTACCGGCGGCCCCGCCCTCACTTTGCAACTCGATGATGTCGGGCACCCGACCCCAGATGTTCTTTTTGCCGCCAGCCGACCAGACGTCAGCGAGTTCGGCCATCGGCGACGACGGCGTAATCGGGTAGATCGAGCAGATCTCACTGACCGCGTAGGCAACGCGGGCGACTGCTTCGTTACCGTCGAGCGCACGCATCTTCGTCATGTCGCTGGCACCTCGGCGACTTCGGGTTCGTCGGTCATTTCGATGGCGTGGCAGGGACACTGCTCGAAACATACGGCACATCCGGTGCAGAGGTCGAAATT
>Ga0255054_10002134_pt1 | contig 11432 bp, 11 predicted proteins | sample JV7_2_23_MG_FD_188634 | JGI IMG/M metagenome (GOLD analysis project Ga0255054, IMG submission 188634) | Seawater microbial communities from Jervis Inlet, British Columbia, Canada - JV7_2_23 | ecosystem: Environmental > Aquatic > Marine > Inlet | place: Canada: British Columbia | collected... | reverse complement strand
AGGTTTACCCGCGGCAGGTGGTCCAGCAGCCAGTCGGACGAGACGGGCAGGGCGCGCTGGTCCGCGTACCAGCCCAGGTTGGCGTAGAAGGCGTACGAGGCCAGCACGAACAGGACGAGCCCCGCCAGGACGCCGACCCACCACTTGTGGTCCACGTCCTCCCAGCCTCCGCGGATCTCCTCGATTTCGGCGCGGACCTCGGCGCGGGCGCGCGCGCGCCAGCGCTCGCGCAGGGCGCGCAGCTCTTCGGCCGACTCGCGCACCCGGAGCTCGAGCCGCTCGATCTCGCGCTCGAACCGGTCCGGCGGCGGCGTCACGCCCGCGTCCGATCGCGCAGCGCGTTCAGCACCTGACGCAGCAGCGGCTGGTCGACGCGCGGCAGGCCGAGAAGCTGGGAGAGCCAGAGCCCGTCGGCGGCCAGGCGCACGAGGGTGGCGGTGGCCGGATCGAGGCCGTCGTCCTCCAGGCGCCGCTGCCAGCGCGCAAACGCGTCGCCCACGGTGGCCAGGCGCTCGGCGTCTCCTCCGATGCAGGCCAGGATGCCGGCCATCAGCTTTGCGGAGGAGTCCGCCGGACCGCCTTCGGGGTCCACCGTGGTGTCCAGGTAGGCCCGGGTCCAGCGGCCGGCACCGGCATCGGCCCGGGCTCGCAGCGCCTGGCTTTGCTCGAAGCCGTCGAGCATGCGCTCCACCAGCCCGTCCACCAACGCGGTCTTGGAGGGGAAGTGGTAGAGGAGGCCGCCCTTGGAGACGCCGGCGTCGCGGGCCACCGCGTCGAGCACCAGCGCTGAGGGGCCGCCGGCCAGCAGGCGGGTTTCGGCCGCGTCCAGCACGCGCTCGCGAGCGCTGGGGAGGTCGCTCAGGGCGGGGCTGGCCATGGCAATCACTGTACCGTCTGGACGGTCCAGCGCAATGTCCGGTACGCCCCCTCACGACCGTGCGATAAGCTGCGGAACCCCGCATGGCTGCAGCCACTTCCCAACCCGCCGCATCGGCCCGCCTCGAGCCGGGCCCCGAAGGCCTGCGCCTGTCGGGCCACCTGGATGCCGCCACCGCCGGCGAGATCTGGCGGGACGCCATGGATCGGGCCGGCGGTGCCGGGGCTCTGGTGCTGGATGTCTCGGGGCTCGAGTCCTGCGACGCGGCCGGGGCGGTGCTTCTGGTGGAGATGGAGCGGGCGCGGCGGCAAGGCGGTGGCCGCCTGGAGCTGCGCGGCCTCCCGTCCAACGTGGCGGAGATCCTGGAGATGGTCGAGGCGGGCGAGAGCGAGACGCCATCGCCCGAGGCCGGTCGCAGAAACTTCTTCGAAGCGCTGGGCAGCGCTTCCATCGACCTGCTTCTCGGGGTCCGCGAAACCATCGCCTACGTCGGCGCCCTGACCCTGGGCCTGCTGCAGGTGGTGCGGAACCCGCGGCTGCTTCGCTTCAAGGACGTGATGCTGGTGGCGGAGCGGGCCGGCATCGGCGCCGTTCCGATCGTGGCCCTGATCGGCTTCCTGCTGGGTCTGATTCTCTCCTTCCAATCGCTCATTCCCATGCAGCGTTTCGGCGCCGAGATCTTCATCGCCGACCTGCTGGGCATGTCGCTGCTGCGGGAGCTGGGCCCGCTGATGGCGGCGATCATGCTCACGGCCCGCTCCGGCTCGGCGTTCGCGGCCGAGATCGGCACCATGAAGGTGAACGAGGAGGTGGATGCGCTCGCCACCATGGGCCTCGAGCCCATGCGCTTCCTGATCCTGCCCCGGGTGGTGGCGGCGATCATCGTCGTACCGGTGCTGGCCATGCTGATGAACGCCGCGGGGCTTGCCGGGGGCGCGGTGATGTTTCTCACCCTCGACTTCCCCCTGAACCTCTACGTCTCGCGGATCGCGGAGATGGTGAGCGTCGGGGACTTCCTGGGCGGCATCTTCAAGGGCTTCGTGTTCGGCGTCATCGTCGCTGCCGTGGGCTGCCAGCGCGGCCTGGAGACCGGCAAAGGCGCGGGCGCCGTCGGCCTGTCCACCACCAGCGCCGTGGTCAGTGGCATCACGCTGATCGCGGTGATCGACGGAATTTTCGCGGTGCTCTTCTTCATGCTGGGAATCTGACGTGCTAGCGACGGCTGCAGAGCCCATCGTCCGCGTGGAGAATCTCTCCGCGAGCTTTGGCGCCAACGTAATCTTCGACGACGTCTCGTTCGAGGTCATGCCGGGCGAGATCTTCGTGATCCTGGGCGGATCGGGATCCGGCAAGAGCACCATGCTCAAGCACATGATCGGACTCTACGAGCCCGTCGGCGGCCACATCTACATCGCGGGCGACGACATCACCACGGCGCGCGGAAAGGATCGGCAACGGATCATCTCACGCTTCGGCGTGATGTATCAGATGGGCGCGCTCTTCGGGAACATGACCCTGCTGGAGAACGTGCGGCTTCCGATGGAGGAGTTCACGGACCTGCCGCGCGAGGCCATGGACGCCATCGCGGCCAGCAAGCTGCGCATGGTGGCCCTGGAGGGCTTCGAGAACTACATGCCGGCGGACATCAGCGGCGGCATGGCCAAGCGCGCCGCCATCGCTCGCGCCATGGCGCTGGACCCGCAGATCCTGTTTCTGGACGAGCCCTCCGCCGGCCTGGACCCGATCACCTCAGCCGAGCTCGACCAGACGATCCTGCGGCTTTCGCGGGCCCTGGGTGTCACTTTCGTCGTGGTGACTCACGAGCTTCCCAGCATCTACACCATCGCCGATCGGGTGATCATGCTGGACAAACGAACCAAGCGTATCATCGCCACCGGCTCTCCCCAGGAGCTGCGCGACCACTCCGAGGACGAGTGGGTGCGGCGCTTCTTCCATCGGGAGACGAGTGAGTCTGCGGCGACGGAGGTGAGTACGTGAGCGAGGCGGCCCGGAACTTTCGGGTGGGGCTCTTCGTCTTCGCGGGCATGATTGCCGTGGGGAGCTGTGCGGTGATCCTGGGGGGCGAGGGCATGTTCGCGCCCCGGATCCGCTTCGAGAGCTACTTCGATGAGGCCGTGACCGGGCTCGAGGTAGGCTCGCCGGTGCGCTACCGCGGCGTGAAGATCGGAGTGGTCAAGAGCATCGGGATGCTCGAGGACTACTACGAGTTCGCGAGCAAGGAAGAGCGGCTGAAGTACGGGCAGATGGTCTCCATCCTGATGGAGTTCGTCATCGCCAGGGAGGAGGACGCTGCACTTCGCGACCTCTCGTACGAGCAGCATCGCGAACGGCTCGAGGGCCGCGTGAAGGAGGGCTTGCGCCTGCGGCTGGCCCAGTCGGGCATCACCGGGATCGCCTACATCGAGGCCGACGTCCTGGATCCGCTCGAGAACCCGCCCATGAAGATCATTCACACGCCCCGGCACATCTACATCCCGTCCGCGCCCAGTACCATCGCCACGCTCACCGATGCGGCCACCCGCTTCGCGGCCAAGCTGAACGACGTGGATGTGGTGCAGCTGGTCGCGAACCTGGACACCCTCATCGTGGAGCTCACCACGGCGGTTCGGAATGCGAAGGTGGATCGTCTGGAGGAGGAGGCGGTCGGGTTGCTGTCGGAGCTGCGTGTGACCAACCGGCAGCTTCAGGTGACCCTGGCCGAGGCGGAGGTGCCTGCCCTGACCGCCGGCGCGACCGAGGCCATGCAGGAAGCCACCGCCACCCTGGTGCGCGCGCAGCGCATGCTGGACGGCGGCCGTTACGACCTGGAGGCGGCGCTGGAGAACGCCCGGGTCGCCAGCGAGAACCTCCGCGACCTGACCGAGACGCTCAAGGCCCAGCCCTCGCTCCTGGTGCGCGGCGATCCGCCCAAGGAGATCGAAGTCGAGGTGGGCCAGTGACGCGACGCCCCTGGATGGCGCTGGCCGTGATGGCGCTGCTGGCGTCGGGCTGCCTGGGCCAGAGCCAGCCCGAGAAGACCCGCTACCTGCTCGGCATCTCGCCACGGCAGATCCTGGATCCGGGTGACCGGGGACGGGTGCAGGTGGCCCGCATGCGGGTGGACCGGCCCTTCGAACGCAAGGGGCTGGTCTACCGGGTCTCCGAAGACCGCTATGTGGCGGACTTCTATCACGAGTTCTACTCGGCTCCGTCCGAGATGATCCGGACCGGTCTCGAAAAGTGGTTCGAGCGCTCCGGGCTCTTCACCCACGTGGTGGGCCCCACTGAGGTGATCCATCCGGACTGGAGGGTCGAGGGCTTCGTCTACGCCCTCTACGGCGACTTCTCGGGCTCGGGCCGGCAGACTGCGGTCGTGGAGATCGAGTTCGCGGTGCTGGACGCCCGCTCGATCCAGCTCGACGTGGCGTTCACCAAGTCGTACCAGTCGATCGTTGCGCTGCCGGATCGCAAGCCCGCCAGCGTGGCCCACGGCCTGCGGGATGGGGCCGCGCAGGTGTTCCAGGCCTTCGATCAGGATCTGCGCGAGGCGCTGCCCCCCGCCGAAGGCGCGGGAGCGGCTGAGGAGGGCATGAAGTGAGACGGCTCGGGTTCTTCGGGATGGCTGCGCTGATGGCGGTGGTGGCGTCGACGGGGTGTACGTCCCTGGGCGTCGAGTTCGATCCGGATCGGTCCCGTGATTTCGTCGACCTGCAGCGCTTCTCCTTCGCGCCGGGGCCCGACCTGAGGCCCAGCGCCGGCCAAGCCGACGTGGCGGAGCGTCAGCGCAACCGCGACGTGGCGCGCCAGGGGCTGCGCCAGGAGCTGGAGAAGAAGGGCTACGAGCACGACTCGGTCAAGCCGGACTACATCGTGCACTTCTGGCTGGGCCGGAGCTTCGGCGACGCCTTCCAGCCGTACGAGGGCCAGGCCGCCCGAGGCGAGCTGGACGTGTGGTTCAGTCGACCGGGGAAGAAAGACCGCTTCTGGTCGGGCTGGGCCTATGTCAGCTTGTACGGGCGGATCGACGCGGAGCAGGAGGTTCGCAAGGCCGTCGAGCTGCTGGTCGCCGACGTGCCCGCGCGCTGATCCGCGTTCAGGGTGAGAGGACCTCGTTGCGCAGGGGATCGCCCCGGCCGTAGCGGGCCAGGTTTTCGAGGAAGATCTCGGCCGCGCGCTCCTGGTTGCCCGGCGTGGTTCCCGAGCTGTGGGGCGTCACGATCACGTCCGGCCGGCCCCACAGAGGGCTGTCCTCGGGCAGGGGTTCCACCTCGAAGACGTCGAGGCCCGCGCCCGCCAGGTGTCCCGAAGCGAGCGCATCGGCCAGGGCGGCTTCGTCCAGCAGCTCGCCGCGTCCAACGTTGACGATGCGTGCGCCCTTGGGCAGCCGCGCGATGGCGTCGGCGTCCAGAATGTGATGCGTGGCGTCGCTGAGCGGCAAGGCCAGGACCAGGTCGTTCGCGCGCTGCAGCAGCTCGTCCAGCCGTGTCAGGGGCCAGGTCTCGCAGGGCTCGTCCCCCCGCGGCTCGCGGCGCATCCCGATCACGTGCATGCCGAAGGCGGCGCCGAGCCGGGCGACTTCCATGCCGATCGGTCCCAGGCCGAGCACGCCCAGGGTGCGCCCCGACAGCTCCTGGACCGGGCGCGGCTCCCAGGCATGCTGGGCCTGGGCGCGCAGCCAGCCCGGCAGATTCCGGGAGAGCGCCAGCAGGTAGAGCATCACCGTGTGCGCGATGGGCGTCGCCATGGCGCCGGACGACGTACTGAGGCGGATGCCGCGCTCCAGCAGTCCGGCGAAGAAGGGATTGTCGACCCCGGCGGAGAACGTGTGGAACCAGCGCAGCTCCTTGCAGCGAACCAACTGCCGGATGAACGGGCCGACACGCTCGGGAAAGAGGTCGCCGGAGAAGAAGGCGATCTCCACGGCGTCCAGGTCGCCGTCGACGGCGTCGTCCGCCACGCGCACCAGTGGCCGAGTCGGCGCCAGGCTCTGCATGCGCCGGCCGAAACGCTCGGCGGCCGTGTCGGAGAGGAGAATGGCTCCCGGAGTCACGGCGGATCAGCATAGGGCATCGTGTCGGCAGCCGGCCCGCCCAGGGCCGCGCTCGGACTCGCGTTTTTGCTTGGCCGACACCTTGCATTGTCGAAGGAGCGCCGGAAATCCACTCCGGGGCCTGTTCCGGGCGGTCGATACCCGCTGCGGTGTGGAGGCCCGGTTCGCGCGGGTCTCGGTAGGACGGGAGCCCATGGCCACGTTGCTCGTCATCGAGGATTCACCCAGCCAGCGGGCAAAGATCCGCCAGGCGCTCGATCCCGTGGGGCTTTTCGATCGAATCCTCGAGTCCGGAAACGGCATCGAGGGTCTGAAGCTGCTGCTCGCGGAGCGGATCGACGTGGTCCTGTGCGACGTGGAGATGCCGGGTCTCGACGGGGAGAAGCTGCTGCAGATCAAGGAGTCCCGGGCGGACGTGCGGGACGTGCCGCTGCTCTTCCTCAGCGCGACCACCGACGTGGACCGCCAAGTGCGGCTCATCGAAGCCGGGGCCTGCGACTCGATCGTCAAGCCCTTTCATCCGTCGGAGCTGGTCGCCCGCCTGCGTCTACACCTGAAGATCAAGCTCCTCCAGTCCGAGCTGCGCGAAAAGAACGAGCAGCTCTCGCGTCTCTCGACGACGGATCCGCTCACCGGCCTTCGCAACCGGCGCTACGTCGACGAGATCCTCAACATCGAGGTGCTGCGGGCTCGTCGCTATCAATCCCCGCTGACCCTGCTGATGGCGGATCTCGATCACTTCAAGCGGGTCAACGACGATCACGGGCACCAGGCCGGTGACGCCGTGCTGCGCGGCGTGGCCGAGGTGCTCCGCTCGAGCCTGCGGGCCACCGACGTGGGCGGCCGCTATGGGGGCGAGGAGTTCATCGTCATCATGGCGCAGAACAGCGTCGATGGCGCGACCCAGTTCGCCGAGCGCTGGCGCCAGACGGTGGAGGCCGCCCGCTTCTTGATTCCGGACGGCCGAGATGTCGAGGTGACGATCAGCATCGGCGTGGCCGGCTACCACGGCCGCGAGCAGACCGCCTCCGACCTGATCGCCGAAGCCGACACCGCGCTCTACGCCGCGAAGGAGGCCGGCCGCAACCAGGTCCAGATCAAGCAACGGGATTAAGAAAGGGGACGGTCCTTAGAAACCAAGTAACTCACCACCCGGGACGTGATCGCAACCCAGGTCTTGAGTGACTTAGTTTCTAAGGACCGTCCCCTTTCTTAATCCGGCGCTGGCGCCAGGCGCGCAGGCGCTCGGCCTGGTCGGCCTCGGCCCCGCGCTCGCTGGGCTCGTAGAAGACGCGGTCGCCCAGCGCGTCGGGCAGGTTGCGGTCGGGTACGAACGCGTCGGGCTCCGAGTGGGCGTAGCGATAGTCGCGCCCGTAGCCCAGCTCCTTCATCAGCGGGGTAGGGGCGTTGCGCAGGTGCAGGGGCACCGGCGCGGGGCCGAGCTTCTCGGCGGCTTCCCAGGCGCGCCCGAGCGCGGTGTACGACGCGTTGCTCTTGGGCGCGCAGGCCAGGAACGTGACCACCTGGGCCAGCGGGATGCGGGCTTCGGGCATGCCGATGCGCTCCGCCGCCACCAGCGCGGAGCTCGCGAGCTGCAGACCCTGGGGCTCGGCGTTGCCCACGTCTTCGGAGGCGAAGATCACGAGTCGCCGGGCCACGTACGTGGCGTCCTCGCCGGCCGCGAGCAGCCGGGCCAGGTAGTAGAGCGCGGCGTCCGGGTCGCTGGCCCGCAGGCTCTTGATCAGCGCGGAGATCACGTTGAAGTGCTCCTCGCGCTCCTTGTCGTGGAGCAGGATGCGGCGCCCGGCGGTCTCCTGCACGCGTTCCGGGCGCAGCTCCGTCTCACCCGAGCGCCGGGCCAGCGCCACCGCGGCTTCGAGCAGTCCCAGGGCCCGGCGCGCGTCGCCGTCGGCCGCGTGGCTGATCGCATCGCGCGCCTCGGAGCCCAAGGCGACGCCGCTCTGGCCCAGGCCGCGCTCGGCGTCGGTTGCCGCCCGCTCCAGCAACGCGGCCAGGGCTTCCGGCGCCAGGGGCTCCAGGGTGAAGACGCGGGCCCGGGAGAGCAGCGGCGAGATCACCTCGAAGGAGGGGTTCTCGGTTGTGGCGCCGATCAGCGTCAACGTCCCCGCCTCCACGTGGGGCAGCAGCGCGTCCTGTTGGGCGCGGTTGAAACGATGGATCTCGTCCAGGAACAGCACGAAGCGTCGGCCCGTCGCGCGATCCAGGTTCGCCTGCTTCACGGCCGTCCGCACGTCGGCAACGCCGGCGTTCACCGCGGAGAGCGGGTGGAAACGCACGTCGTCGCCTCGGGCCAGGAGCCGCGCCAGGGTGGTCTTGCCGCAGCCCGGCGGCCCCCACAGGATCAGCGACGGCAGCTCGCCCGCGTCGGCCAGCGCGCGCAGCGGTGCGCCGGCGCCCACCAGCGCATCCTGGCCGGCCACCTCGTCGAGGCTGCGCGGGCGCATGCGATCGGCCAGCGGGGCGCGACTGGACGGTGTCGTGCGGCGCGCGAAGAGATCGGGGGCGTCGTCGCCCATCCCGGCAGCGTAGCAGCGCTCGCTTGAGGGCCCGCCGTCCCTGTGATACGCAGTCCACGCCCCCGAGGCCCTTCCATGAAGCTTCAGACCGTCGGCATCTGCATGAAGCCGGACCAGCCCCAGGCGGCCGGTCTCGTGCGGGGCTTGAAAAAGTGGCTCGAGGAGCGCGGGCTGCACCTCGTGCTGGACGAGGACGCCGCGCTGCACACCGGTGGCTCCGGCGCGTCCCGTGCGGAGGTCGTCGGGAGCGCCGACCTGGTGGTGGTCCTGGGCGGCGACGGGACGCTGCTCTCGGTGGCCCGCAGCGCCGGGTCGCGGGCCGTCCCGATCCTGGGCGTCAACCTGGGCACGCTGGGCTTCCTGACCGAGATCGCCCAGGACGAGATGTACGCCGCCTTGGAGCGCGTGCTCGGCGGCCAGATGCGCGTGGAGTTGCGTATGCGCCTGGCTGTTCGCGCCCTGCGCGGCGATCAGGTCCTGGGCGAATTCCTGGCCCTCAACGACGCCGTGCTGGCCAACGCCACCTCCGCGCGCATGGTCGAGGTGCAGACGCGGGTCGACGGCGACGAGATGACCACGTATCACGCCGACGGATTGATCGTGTCGACGCCGACGGGTTCGACTGCCTACTCGCTCTCCGCCGGTGGCCCGATCCTGATGCCCCAGTTCGAGGCCTTCGTGCTGACGCCCATCTCGCCTCATACCCTGACCCAGCGCCCGGTGGTGCTGCCGGGAGCGTCGCGGATCCAGCTCCGCGCGCGCGGCCGCGGCGAAGATGTGCGCCTCACCGTCGACGGCCAGGACGACGTCACGCTGCGCGATGACGACCTCGTGGAGATCGAGCGTTCGCCCCACGCCGTGTCCCTGGTCGTCTCCCCGTTCCGCAACCACTTCGCCATCCTCCGCGAAAAGCTTCGCTGGGGTACGCGTTGATCGAGAGCCTGCGGATCCGCGATCTCGCGGTGGTGGAAGAGGCGGAGCTCGATCTGGCGCCGGGCCTGAACGTCCTGACCGGGGAGACCGGTGCCGGCAAGTCGCTGGTGCTGGGGGCCCTGGAGCTGCTTGCGGGAGCGCGCGGGTCCAGCGACCGGGTGCGCTCGGGCGCCGAGGCCGCCGTGGTGGAGGCCGTCTTCCAGGTGGAGGGCATGCCGGACCTGGTCGCCGCGCTGGAGGAGCGCGGCATCGAGGCGGAGGAGGGCGAGCTGGTGGCGCGGCGCAGCGTGTCGGCCGCCGGCCGCAGCCGCGCCTGGCTGGGCGGGCAATTGGTACCGGTGTCGGCGCTGGCCGAGGTGCTGGGCGAGCGGATCGAGGTGGCCAGCCAGCACGAGTCCCAGGCCTTGCGCCGTCCGGAGAGTCACGGCCGCCTGCTGGATGCCTACGGCGACCTGTTGGAGATCCGGGCGGTAGTGGCGCGGGCGCACGCGGGCGCGCGCGAGGCAGAGACCGAGATCGCGGGCCTGCGCGGCCAGTCCGAGGAGCGCGCCCGGCGGCGCGACTTCCTGGCCTTCCAGGTGTCCGAGATCGACGAGGCGAAGCTGCTTCCCGGTGAGCTGGAGGATCTCGAGGCGGAGCGGGCGCGCCTTCTGCACGCCGAGCGCCTGCACGGCGAGTCCGCGCAGGCGGCGCGGCTTCTGGGCGGCGACCCGGCCGTCACGGATGCGCCGGCCGCCGCCGACCTGGTCGCCGATGCGGCGCGGCGCGCCGCCGAGCTGGCGGACATCGACGCCTCGCTGGCTCCCCTGGCCGAGCGGCTGAGCGCGGCGCACGCCGAGGTGGCCGACGTCGCCGCCGACCTGGAGCGCTACGCGGAGGGAATCGAGGCCGATCCGGGCCGCCAGGCCGACCTCGAGGATCGGCTCGACCGGCTGGAGCGCCTGCGCCGCAAGTACGGCGCCACGGAGCAGGAGATCCTCGTGTTCCGCGATCATGCCGCCGCCGAGCTGGAGGTGACCGAGACCGCCGACGAGCGGCTCGCGGAGCTGACGGGCGAACGCGACGCCCATGCCGTCGAGCTGGCGCGGGCGGCGAAGCGGCTCAGCCAGGGTCGCCGCAAGGCCGGCCGCGCGCTGAGCCGCGCTCTGGAGGCGGCGTTGCGGGATCTGGCGCTGCCCCACGCGGGCATCGAGGTGGAGCTGGCGCCGGTCGCGGGGGAGCGCGGCCTGGTCTGCGGGCCCGGCGGTGCCGAGGCGCCGCAGCTCCTGTTTCGCGCCAACCCCGGCGAGCCGGCGCGGCCACTGAGCCGGGTCGCCTCCGGCGGCGAGCTCTCGCGCGTCTTCCTGGCGCTGAAGAACAGCGTGCGGCGTTCCGAGACGGGCATGCTGCTGGTCTTCGACGAGTTGGACGCCGGCGTGGGCGGCGCCGTGGCGGAGCGCGTGGGCCGCGCCCTGGCCGAGCTGTCGGAGCGACATCAGGTGGTGTGCATAAGCCACCTGCCGCAGGTGGCGGCGCTGGCCGATACCCATTTCCGTGTGGAGAAGCAGGCCTCCGGCGGGCGCACCTGGGCGCGGGCCGTGCGTCTGGACGACGAGGCGCGCGTGGAGGAGATCGCGCGCATGGCCGGCGGCGAGCGCGTCACCCAGGCCACTCGCCGCCACGCCAGGGAGCTTCTGGCCGCCCGCGCCCGCTGAGGGACTCCAGGGGCACGCAGGCGCGCCTCCAACCTCCTGAATCGGGGAGGGTTCAAGGCCGGCCGGCGGTGCGCCGATGTATCCCCAGAGACGACTCCGCGTGTGCTCGTACGCGCGGCGCCGGCGAGGAGATCATGGGCGCCAACGGAAGCCAGAGCCTCGAGACCGTCGCGGACCGGGCCGTTCCGGCCGGCGCCGCCGTGCGCGTGATGCGCGGCTTCTACGAAGGGCTGGATCTCCCCCTGGATCGCGACTGGCTCGTGGTGGGGCGTGGTCGCGGTGCCGACATGGTCATCCACGAGCCCACCATCTCCCGCGCCCACGCCGCCGTGGGCTTCCGT
>Ga0255054_10002130_pt1 | contig 11446 bp, 10 predicted proteins | sample JV7_2_23_MG_FD_188634 | JGI IMG/M metagenome (GOLD analysis project Ga0255054, IMG submission 188634) | Seawater microbial communities from Jervis Inlet, British Columbia, Canada - JV7_2_23 | ecosystem: Environmental > Aquatic > Marine > Inlet | place: Canada: British Columbia | collected... | reverse complement strand
CGCGCGTTGTCTTGCCCGCTCCGGGTGCCCTGTGATGGGGGTGCTGGGCTGTGGCATCCAGGGTCGCAGCAACGTGGAAGCCCTGAATGTTCTCTTTCCCTTAAAAAGGGTGATGGCTTACGATGTGGACCCCGAGGCCCTCAGGCGCTATGCCGCGGAAGTCAGCAGCCATTTCGACTTGGAGGTTGTACCGACCAAAACGCCGCAAGAAGCAGTAAAAGGTTGCGACATCGTGGTTACGGCCGGACCCATTATGAAACAACCCCATGCCACCATTCAGGCCGGCTGGCTGGACCCGGGCGCTTTTGCATCTTTGATCGATTATGATTCTTACTGGCATCCCGAAGCGATGCAGGAAGTCGACAAGTTTTGCACGGACGACACGCCACAGCTTCGCCTTTATCAGCAAAATGGCTATTTACAAAATATTCCGGATATTCATGCGGATTTGGGAGAGCTGGTTGCAGGCAAAAAGCCGGGCCGCGAGACTCCCGAAGAACGGACCATGACCGCCAACCTGGGAAATGCCTTAGATGATATGGCCGTGGCACCGCTAATTTACCGGCGGGCAGTGGAGAAGGATATTGGAATATGGCTGGAATTGTAACCATCATAGAACCTCCAAACGGACGCCTGGATTTATGAAACTGAAAGAAAAAGTAGCCCTAGTAACGGGTTCCAGCCAGGGAATCGGAAGCGCCATTGCCCTGAGTCTGGCAGAGGCAGGTGCGGATCTTGTTCTAAATTACCATCAGAACATTGAGGCCGCCAAGGAAGTTGCTGAAAAAATTCGAATGCAGGGACGTCGTACCATCGTTTCACAGGGAGATGTTTCCAAAAGTGAAGATGTTCGACGAATCGTAAGGGAGGCGATTGAGGCTTTCGGCAAAATCGATATCCTCGTCAATAATGCCGGAATTTTTATTGGCAACCCGATGGAAGAAACAAGAGAAGAAGATTGGGATCGGGTCATGGCCGTTAATCTAAAAGGCGCATTTCTATGCTGCCAGGCAGTCGGGCGGCACATGCTCGCAAGAAAATCCGGTGGATCGATAATTAATGTGGCTTCCATATCCGGCCATATCCCTGAAATCAACGGGGGGGCCTACACGCCCAGCAAAGCCGGGATTATCGGGTTAACAAAGCTTCTGGCGATTGAATGGACAAAATACAACATTCGGGTCAATGCCATCAGTCCCGGTCCGGTAATGACCCCTCTGCAACGAAAAGCGTACCCCAGCGAAAAGCTTTTAGAAGCTCGCAATCGTGCCATACCCATGGGAAGACATGCAACTCCTCCAGAGATAGCCAGGGTGGCGGTTTTTCTCGCATCCGAAGACGCCGCCTACATCACCGGTGAGGAAATAACGGTGGATGGAGGATCACAGATCAGTATGTTTCAACTGGTCCATCGACTGGCCGACAGTATCTGACCTCCGGCCGAAGATTCCTGCCATAGGGGTATCGACTATGATGACTCTTCAGTCAAGCCTGGAGCCGCTCCAATAAGTTTAAAGGAATATATCAAAAAGGAACAATTTTTATGCGTTTAACGGATGAGGAAAAGCGTATCCTTGACGGCCAACAGGGAGGCGCGGCCCAGATGGCCCTGGCGGTGCTGGTCGACCTGGGAGAGCTGTTCGGTGCCGAGGAACTGATAAAGGTTGCACAGGTGCATATCGACGCGACCCTGTACATGGTAGATGCCGGATTGGAATTTGCTGAAAGAATGGCCGCTTTGGGCGGGGAGGTGGGCGTTCCCACTTCCCTCAACCCCAGCGCCATCGATCTCAGGCAATGGGAAGCATACCGCGTGCCGCCTGAAATCCTGACAAAGCACAAGCGGCTGGAAGCAGCCTATCTAAAAATGCGGGCGATGCCCACCTGGACCTGCGCCCCCTATCAAAACGGAATCATACCTCGATTCGGGCAACAGATTGCCTGGGGTGAATCAAACGCCATTGCTTTTGCCAACTCAATCATCGGCGCCAGAACCAACCGGTACGCAGACCTCATGGATATCTGTGCGGCGATCATCGGAAAGGTGCCCAAATTCGGTCTGCATCTCGCCGAAAATCGAAAGGCCACGATCCTGATTCGGCTGAAAGGTATCAGCGCTCAGATGTTTGCAAATGGGGCCATCTATCCGCTGCTGGGATATCTTTTAGGGGAGATGGCCGGAGATCAGGTGGCGGCCATCACAGGAATCCCTCCGGATGCAAAAATCGACAGCCTCAAAGGGTTTTGTGCCGCGGCTGCTTCTTCCGGGGCGGTGGGCCTTTTCCACATGGTAGGGATCACCCCGGAGGCGCAGACCCTGGAAATGTGCCTCCATCAAAGTAAACCGCAAAGCGTATTTGACATAACCCCCAAATTGATCAAGAAAGCCGAAGATCGACTCTGGACGGTGAAAGGTGATGCGGTTGATCTGATTGTCAGCGGCTGCCCCCATTACTCGCCGGCCGAGTTCATCCAGCTGGTTAAACGGATAAAGGGCAAAAAAGTCCACAGCGCGCTTGTATTCTGGGCATTTACCAACAGAAGCGTTTATGCCTGGATAAAAAACAATGGTATCCTGAAAGATCTTACCGATGCGGGTGTTATGGTGTTCACCGATGGATGTCCATTGCAATACCCCAAAGAGACCTGGCACTTTAAGGCTGCCATGACCGATTCTGCCAAGTTTGCCAACTACTGCTTTTCGCAGCGGGGCCTTGATGCAGCCTATGGAAGTCTTGAAGACTGCGTTGAAACCGCTGTGCGGGGAAAAATCTGCGGGAGGGAATCTCTGTGGAGAAAAAAATAAAAGGCTGCTGTGTGGTGCCGGGAGTTGCAAAAGGAGAGGTGCTGACGACCTCGCAACCCATCAGTTTCTGGGGCGAAGTGGATCCCGCAAGCGGCCATATCAATGACCCTCGTCATGAACTCTTCAACCGGAGCGTGGCGGGAAAAGTGCTTGTGTTTCCCTTTGGCAAAGGGTCGAGCACCGGCTCGCTGATAATATTGGAATTGGCCAGGGTGGGCAAAGCCCCGGCGGCAATTGTTAATGTGCGAACCGAGCCCATCCTGGCCACGGGACCCATCGTCTGCAAACATTTTTACGCCCGGGAAATTCCCATTATCACCCTTGATGAAACGTCCTTCCGGATGTTGCGAACCGGACAGCAGGTAACCGTCAATGCCACGGAAAGAGTCGTCATCATCCACAGTTGATCCCGATTAGATATTATAAACAAGAAAGAGGAAAAAATGAAGATCACTCATCTCAAACGTAGAGAAGTACAAGCACCGCTTGTTTCATCACTCATAAGAGCATTTGCTAATAAAATGGGTTACGACAAAGCAGTAGACATAGCAAAAGAAGTTATCAGAGAAGATGCGATATTGTCAGGGAAAACTTTAGCAGAAGAATATTCTGGAAATTCTATTGCTGAACTTTCTAAAATTGCGAAAGAAGTATGGGCTAAGGACGATGCACTGGAAATAAAAATGGTAAAGGAAACTGAAAAGGAATTATTTTTTGACGTTTCTTATTGTGGATACGCTGAGATATACGAAAAATTAGGTGTCAAAGAATTTGGATGCATTTTTTCTTGTATTAGAGATTTTTACTTTTTGGAAGGGTTTAATTCAAGAATAACATTAAAGCGAACGAAAACAATCATGGAAGGAAGTGACTATTGCGATTTTCGATATGTAGAGGAATGAGCCATATTATTCTGAATTTTTCAGCCTGTCATCAATCATGGCGCCCTCATGGGCCTGCAGGGCAGTTCTGGCGTAAATTGCGAGAATTCCTCGCTTCACCTTTGCTGGCGGTGGGGACCAAGCTTCCACTCTTCTATAAATTTCTTTTTCAGAAATATCCAGATCCAGTTTTCTGGAAGATATGTCGATCACAATGGGATCGCCATCTTCTACAATAGCTATGGGGCCGCCAACAGCCGCTTCAGGGGCCACATGACCGATGGCAGACCCTTCGGTAAAGCCCGAAAATCTGCCGTCGGTAACCACAAAAACATCCTTCGCTTTTCCCATGCCCACCAATGCATCTGTTGTCATCATCATCTCTCTCATGCCGGGAGCGCCCACAGGTCCTTCGTAGCGAATAATGATCACATCTCCCGGTTCAATTTTTTCTTTGATCACAGCTTGGTAAGCATCTTCATCCGAGCCAAATACCCGCGCCGGTCCCCTGTGAGTCATCCGGTTATTGGGAATGGTCGTCACCCGGCATATGGCACCTGACGGCGCCAGGCTGCCTTTCAGTACCGCAATACCGCCGCTCGGGAAAACCGGATCCTCGATCGTTGTCAATACGGCAGTATCGCTCGATCTGGCATCTTTTATGATTTCCTCCACTGTCTTTCCTGAAACTGTCATAGCACTCCCATCTACCATCGATGAAAGCTCACCCATTATAGCAGGGACTCCCCCAGCGTTATGTAAATCAACAACCGTGGCACGCCCGGTTGGAATTACCCTGGAAATAACCGGTATCCTTCTGGAAAGTCGATCGAAGTCCTCAAGACCTACGTCTATCCCCATCTCGCGGGCGAAACTGATAAGATGCAACACCGCATTGGTTGATCCGGCGATGGCAAGCTCTACCATGATGCCGTTTAGGAGACTCGCTTTCGTAATTATCTCCGAAGGCCGCAAATCTCCTTTCACCATTTCCACAATTCTCCTGCCGGTCTTTTTGGCGAACCTCAATTTTTCGGCATAAACGGCTGGAACTGTTGAAGACCCCGGCAGCGCCATACCGATTGCTTCGGCAATTATTTGCATGGTATTGGCGGTTCCCATCAATGAACATGCGCCCGGTCCTGGACACACTTGATCTTCAAAAGCCCTCAGCCTCTGCCGATTTTCTTTTCCTCTGTGCTGAGCGCCAAATACCTCTTGACCGAGTTCGGACATAACCACCTGCCGCCCCTCAAACCTTCCCGGAAGTTGCGGACCGCCTGAAATAAAAATGCCCGGAAGCCCAGCCCTGAGCGCCCCGATGATAACTCCCGGAATAATACTGTCACAGGAAGCCAGCAGGACTAATCCATCAAATAATTCAACATTGGCCATGATTTCTATAGAAGAAGCAATCACATCCCGAATAACCATCTCATAGCGCAGGTGCGGCGTGCCGATGGAGATTTCGCCACAGGTGGAAATGGTACCAAATTCAAAGGGTGTCCCACCCGCCTGCCAGATTCCGGCTTTGACGTGTTCGGCCAGTTTATCAAGATGTACATGGCCAAGTGCCGCGTCGTTGCAGGTGTTGACCACCCCGATCAGCGGCCGCGAAAGATCAAGATCATCATATCCACACCCCTTGTAAATAGCCCGCCGGTGGGCGGCATTATCTCCCGAAAAAAGTTTCTGGTCTTTTGAACGGTAACCCATTGTCGCTCCTCGTCAGGCGCATAGCCGCGCCATATTGACAAAATTTTATTCTGTAGTGTAAGTTCTGAAGCAAGTCGGTACAGTAATGCCCCATCCTGACTGCCATCAACTTGCGAGACATTCGAAGGAGACCGGTTTGGCCGGAATTCTCGAGGTGAAAATATCCCGTGCCTTACGAATACCTGAAAATTTCCACATTAATTCGTTTATTACCTGACCGCAGATACGCCCCTGACAGTGTCCCATCCCCAGCCTGGTTCTTCTTTTGATATCGTTCACATCTCTGGCGCCGTCCGCCACCGCAGAAATCACATCCCGCACAGTTACCTCTTCACAGCGGCATACAATGGTATCATCAGACAGGATATTGAATACCCCCGGCCTTGGCGCTGATAGGCTGTCCATGATTTGACCAAACCGATTGAATCGTCTTAATTTTCTTAAAGAGGGTCTAAGTAATCTATCGACTTCTCTTTTGTCCACACGGTCAAGCTGGGTGCAGGCCTCAATGGCAGCAACCCTGCCCTCCTCAATGGCTGCAGAATAACCTTTGATGGTCAGACCATCACCAGCCGCAAATACTCCGGGTACTGTGGTCTCCATCCTATCGTTAAGCTCGACTCTCCAATAGCCGAGATGCTCATCGTAGATATGTTTGCATCCACAGAGCCGGGTCAGCTCGGTACACGGAATCAGACCGAATCCGTAAGCAATCGTATCGACATTGATTTCCTTTTCCGTTCCCCTTACCGGATTCCAGGATCTATCAACTTCTACAATCTCCGCCTTTTCTACCTCGCTGGTACCTAATATCCTGGAAATAATATGAGACCGATAGATAGGGATATTATGCCTTTTGATGTTGCGCAGGTAGTCAAATCCGGATCGTAATTTCAGGGAGTCAATACTTGCAAAAAGCTGGAAGGCACTTGCCGTAATGTCCCTCAGGGAGGCAGCATTAACAATAGCGCTCAAGTTGGCACCGGCATTGATTAAATGATTTGCCAGTACGAGCTGTAATGGACCTGCTCCGGCGAGTAAAAATCTTTCACCAGGCAGAATTTTCTTTTTAACCAGCGTGTTCAACCCACCGACCGAAAACACACCGGGAAGGGTCCACCCCGGGAAGGGAATTGCTTTTTCAAAGGCTCCAATGGAAATAATCAATTTCTCACCCTTGATGCGCTTTATTTGTTTGTCAGAACCGGCTCTCGGATAAAGCAACACTATTCGTTGATCAACAATATCCCATACCTCTGTGTTCAAAAATACACATATTTTATCACTAACCCGATTAAAGTCTTTCAGTATTTGACTCCGAATGTCCTTCTCGATTTTATCCGAAGCACTGCCTTTGATAGCGTTGCCCGTCGGGCCAAATACTTTTCCGCCCAGGTTCTCGTTTTCATCAATGAGAGCGACAGAGGCTCCGATGCGGGCTGCCTCAGTTGCAGCTGTGATCCCCGCCGGGCCTCCTCCGATTATGATCAGCTCAACTTCTCTCATTTCTTGACCTATTCGAGAACAGTTTTTGGAGATTTAATGTCTGAATCATCTTGCGTAATTACTTTGCAACCTGGTGTTGCCAGGGTCATGCAAGTGCGAACATTGGGCATGCCATTGACAATCATCCTGCACTCATAACAAATACCCATTCCACAATAGACGCCCCTGGGCGCCTGCTTTTTGGTCATCCGCAAAGTCCTCACACCATTGGCCAACAGCGCTTCGGCAATGGTCTGCCCGCTGGAAGCTAAAAGGGTTTTGCCATCCACTTCAATTTCGAATTTTTCGTCCATATCCATTATCGTATTTAATTTTTTTATCCCTATGCGCCATGCTCTATGCCTGCAGTCTTCTGACACCTGACACCTAAAACCTTCGGTTTCTTACCAACATGTTGCCAGATAAACGCCCCTAAGCGCCTATATTAATGCTCCTGAGAAAAACCGCTGGTTTGCCCCTTAAACCGGCTTAGCTTTAAAGACTCGATGGGTATTGCCGGTGGTTCGTCGCAGATCATTTGGGATATTAATTTTCCGGTGATCAGCGATAGACCAATGCCATCGCCTTCATGACCCGCAGCCACGTAAAAGCCCGGTATTTCGGTTTCTGATATGATGGGTAGATGATCCGGCGTAAAAGGCCTGAGCCCCGCATAACTTCGAATAACTTTAATATCCTTTACCACGGGAAAAAAACGAATGGCTCTTTGAGCCATGGCATGTAAGACTTCAATCTGGCATGAGCTGTCCATGCCCACGAACCGCCGACTGCTGCCAATAAGAAAATTCTGTGCTTCGGTGGGTTCGAAAACGAGTGCAACCCCGTATTTTTCCATTTCGGGTGTTACATTGCGAGTATAATCGCTGTTTTCAAATTTGGCCATCATATACCCGAATTCCATTACTTTTCGTCTTGCAACGGGGAAAGTGCGCTCAGCCACCAGCATCTGGCCTTGTCTGGGCCTGATAGGGATATCCAGCCCCACCAGTTTCCCAATCTCAGGTGCCCAGGCGCCGGCAGCATTGACCACCCGCCTGGCGAAAATCTCCTCGCCTTCGGTAACAACCCGCTCGATGCAGCCTTTGGCATCCAGCCGAATGTCGGTCACAGCAGTATGGGTCAGGATTCTAGCGCCCATTTTTTTTGCGCCATAAACCAGTCCATAGGCCAGGGCCATAGGGTTCAAGGAGCCGTCACAATCGGTCTCCATACCGCCCACAATATCGGGCGCCAGATAAGGTTCATCCTCATGGACCTCATACTTATCCAGAATTCTGACCGGCAGTCCTTCGGCAGCCAGCTGGGCGCAAAACGTTTTGGCCACCTCCATTTCCTCTTCGTTTTCAATAGCAAGCAGACTTCCCTTCTGTGTCCAGTTGATATCATAATCTAATTCATTCGCCATCTCCGGAAAAAGATCCTGGCTGAGCCTGGTCAAGCGACTGTCGAACCCGGGTGTCTTATCACAAACCAAAACATCCCCTTCGCCTCTGCCGGAGGTTCCGGCAGCAATCGCTCCTTTTTCCACCAGAATAACGTCTATATTATTCTTAACCAGAAAGTATGCAATCGCTGTTCCGACGACCCCGCCGCCGATAACAACAACATCAGCAGTTTTGGCTGTCTTCATCTTATCTCCAGAATAGCGCTCAACTAAGCACTTTGCGGCATCATATCGACAATTTATTGTCGATTTTAAACGATTTACTGTATTTCAAAGTTAAAAATAAGCTAAAATTAAAAGTGACCTAAAGTGACTAAAGTTAAGGAATTCTGTCATTTTAAAAAAAGATGGAGCGACACGCGGCGCAAGCGCCTGCGCTGCGCGAGCGAATCCTTAACTTTAGGCACTTCAAACTTTAGTTCACTTTAGACACTTTCTACATTAACCCCACCTCACCCAACATTCTGCGCAATTCGTTTCTTTGTTCTTCATTAATAGGGAGAAAGGGTCTTCGTGGTTTTCCTCCCGCTTTGCCGATCATATTCATCGCCTCTTTTACTTTCGCTAATAGTTGGCCCTCTTCCAGGTAACTCAGCAATGGAAGCATCTTGAAATAAAGCGCTTTGGCTTTTTCATACTCCTTATTCTCAGCCAGCGTGACCAGCTCAACCGCGGTCTTGGGCATAAAATTAGCGACGGGGGCCACCCAACCACGGCAACCTAAAGAAAAAAATTCATAGGCCAGATCATCCCATCCACACCACACATCGATTCTGTCGCCGCAACGCAGCATAATTTCATGAACCCTTTTAATGTCCCCGGTGCTTTCTTTAAGGTATAAAATATTATCGATGGCCGCGAGCTTTTCAATCAGGGGGGGTAGCATATCGACACCTGAAAACCCGGGATTATTATAGACCATTATCGGAATCGCCACATTTTCAGATATGGATTTGTAATGTTCGAATAGGTCTTCCTGGGTCGGCAAGCCGTAGAAAGGCGCAACAATTAGGGCTGCATCAGCTCCGGCGTCTTTCGCATATCCTGTCATTTCAATAGTCTCTCGGGTGGAGTTGGCAGCGGTACCTGCTATTATTGGAACTCTGCCCTTCACCTGATCGACCGTGAGATCAATGACGCTTTTGCGTTCTTCAATTGACAGATTGGCAAACTCGCCGGTACTTCCCAGGCAAATAACACCATGAATCCCTTCCTCAATATACCAATCGATGTTTTCCCGGAACCCATTTTTATCCAGTTGCTCATCTGCAATGAAAGGCGTCACCATCACCGTGAAAACTCCTCTCAATTTGTTCATCTAAATGCCCTCCATTCTTTTAGCTCAAGAGAAAACCGTTTTTAAGAGGATCATCGGGATCTATGAATAACTGATTAATTCCCATAATATGAGCACTGCCGGTTACCTCCGGGACAATCGCGGTAAAAGGACCGACACGGGTCTCCTCGACGATTCTGGCCTTAAATATGCTCCCGATGATACTCTCGTGGACGAACTCCTGATTGAGCTTTAACTCGCCCTTGGTATGCATAACGGCAAGCTTGGCGGAAGTACCCGTTCCACATGGCGATCGGTCAATTCCGGCCTCAGCAAAAAATACAACATTCTTTAAGTTGGCCTCCGGCGAAGTGGGGTCCCCATAAAACTCCACATGCGTGCACTCATTGATAAAATCCTTTTCGGGATGCTGTATCTTCACCTGGGCATTCACCGCTGCTTTGATCCTTCTGCCTATATCGATGACCTTGCGCGCATTTTCGGGAAGAATCTCAAGGCCGACGGCGTCCGCCGGCAGGATCGCATACACATTGCCACCGTAAGCCACATCCATGATAATTTTCCCCAGTCCAGGGACATCGACCTCGGCGTCTTCGGCCATCACAAATGAAGGTATGTTTTTAAAAGTAACGCCCTTGGCTTTTCCGTTTTCAACATCCACACGAATATGTGTTAATCCGGCAGGGGTATCCAATACGATATGGGTTAGCGGCTCCTCCACCTTGACCATGCCGGTTTCCACCAGGGCGGTACAGACACCGATGGTGTCATGGCCGCACATGGGCAGGTAGCCCGTGGTTTCAATAAAAATTACCCCGATATCTGCCTCGGGGTGAGTCGGTTCGGTTAAAATTACGCCGGACATGATATCATGACCCCGGGGCTCAAACATCAAAGAAGTTCGTATCCAGTCCATGTTTTCTTTTAAATAGGTCATTTTTTCCACGATGGTAGATCCGGGGATATATGGAATTCCTGCGGTAATGGTTCGGGTGGGTTGCCCGCCGGTATGGGTGTCGATTGAGGAAAATACATGCTTGATTTTCATTTTCGTTGCCTTTCGCTATCTTGGTTTCAGGTGTCGGGTGTCAGGTGTCAGAGGACAGAGGTCAGACGACAGAAGCCAGATGGTAAAAACTGGAGAGGATGAAGGATTATATCTGTATTCTTTTTTCTGTTCTCTGTCATCTGTTTACTGACACCCGACACCTGACACCTGAACACTGAAACCCCGAATTTATATTCCCAAGGGTTGTAAAGTTTCCCGCAATTCTCTCATTTCAGAATCCGTCAAGGGTTGAACGGGCTTGCGGCAGGGACCTACTTTTCTGCCGGATAGATTCGTGGCTGCCTTTACCGATGCGTTGTATACATGCGTCCAAAAGAAAATATTGGCAGGAAACATGCGCTGCCAGAGATCACCTGCTTCAGCCAGCTTGCCCGAATTAACAAAGTTGAACAGATCGACCGCCTCTTTGGGCATGGCGTTGGGGGCCCCCCATACACAGCCGGGGCATCCGGCTACTAGGCTAAAGAAGGCAATCGGATCTGCTCCGTTGAAAACCTTGGCGCCCATGGCAAGCAATTGCTGGATGCGTATCAGATCGGCGGTGCTGTCTTTGATGTATTGGATGGTATCGATCTCCATAAGACGCTTGAATAAAACCGGGGTAATATCGATGCCCGCATGCACCGGAATATTGTAGACCATGATCGGAATCTTAATGGCCTCAGCGATCTTCTCATAGTGATAATAGACTCCTTCGTTGTCAGGCCCTTCAAAATAAGGCGGCAGA
>Ga0255054_10002129_pt1 | contig 11449 bp, 10 predicted proteins | sample JV7_2_23_MG_FD_188634 | JGI IMG/M metagenome (GOLD analysis project Ga0255054, IMG submission 188634) | Seawater microbial communities from Jervis Inlet, British Columbia, Canada - JV7_2_23 | ecosystem: Environmental > Aquatic > Marine > Inlet | place: Canada: British Columbia | collected... | reverse complement strand
AGCTCTGATCAGACACCCAGCGGGCCCCCGACGCCCAAGAGCCAGCGCCCCATCCATTTCCCAGGTTCAGGATTTCTGGAGTCTTATGTTTACGAGCGTGAGGAACTGGTGCCAGGGCATGCGATGCTTGGGCCCTGTCTCGTCGAGGAGACCACCTCGACCACTGTGATCCCTGCGGGCTGGCGAGCCCACGTCGATCCGAATAGAAACCTCGTTGTTTCACCCCACACCGGCGAAAAAGAAGCGGACTCACTGTCTATGAAGGTTGAGGCCTAACGCCATGGAATTCAAGGCCGATCCCATCACGATGCAGGTCATCCGATATTCGTTGGAACAGGTGGCGGATGAGATGGGCCATACGTTGGTCCGAACCGCACGATCCACGGTCATCAAAGAGATCAAGGATATCGCCTGCGCGGTTTTCGATCGCTTCGGAAACACCATCGCCCAGGCCCACCACGCCCCCATGCTGCTCACCGGGTTTGAACTCGGGATGCGCGCACTGCGCGAACGCTACTCGGACGAGGAATTGGATGAGGGAGACGTCATTGTCTTCAACGATCCGTATGCGGGCGGCCAGCACGTCATGGATCTGGTGACCTTTTCGCCGGTTCGGGTGGGCGATGATCTGGTCGGTTTCGTCGGCAGCATCGCCCATCACACCGATATGGGCGGGGCCGCGCCAGGTGGTACGGCTGGGGGTCTCACCGAGATCTTCATGGAAGGCATCCGCCTCCCCTTCGTGAAGTTATACAAGCGAGGTCAGGAGGACCGGGAACTCTTTGAGATTCTGGCCAACAACATTCGCGTTCCGGATAAGACCCTGGGGGATTTTCGCGCCCAGGCTTCGGCCGACTTCGTTGGCGCTCGGCGCATGGTCGAGATCTTTGAGAAATATTCGCCGTCAGTGGTCCATGAATGTCTGCAGATGCTTCTGGATGGCTCGGAAACCCGCATCCGGAGTGCGCTCAAGGAGATCCCGGATGGAACCTACAGCGGTGTGGACTATGTGGACGACGACGGGTTCAGCGAGGATCCCATCAAGCTGCAGGTCAACATTCACAAGGCGGGAGATGCGGTCACGGTGGACTTTGAAGGCACCGCGGACCAGGTCCAGGGGAATATCAACTGCCCGATCGCCACGGTGCACGCAGCGGTGTACTACGCGCTGATCGCGGTGATCGATCCGCACGTTCCACCAAATTCAGGGTGCTATCGCCCCTTCACTATTAATGCGCGGGAAGGACTGATCGTAAATCCGATGATGCCGGGGGCGGTGGGTGCCCGCACGAATACTTCTCAAAAAATTACCGAGGCGATGATGCTGGCGCTCTCCGAGGCGCTGCCCGAGCGGATTATGGCTGGAAGCCATGGGCAGATCACAAACTGCGGTTTTTCTGGCGTGCAGCCTGAGTCAGGCAAGCGCTTTGTCTTCATCGACATTCAGGGCGGCGGGGCCGGCGCCCGACCACAAGCCGATGGACGCGACGGGCAGGACTCACATCTGGCGCGCTTCAAGAACACGCCTGTTGAAGCGGTCGAACTGGAATACCCGGTCCGCATCGAGCGCTACGAGCTCATCCCCGATTCCGGTGGGGCCGGGACAACCCGCGGCGCGCTCGGACTGCGGAGAGATATCCGAATGCTTATCGACAACATCACCTGGGCCCGATACGGGGATCGACAGAAATTTGCTCCCTTTGGCTTGTTCGGAGGGAAAGAGGGTGCCAAGGGTGAGTTTGTACTGAACCCCGACACGCCGGAAGCGCGTCCTATGAAATCCAAGGGACTCGACCGCCTCGCCAAGGACGACGTCGTGTCGCTTCGCCTGCCAGGCGCCGGCGGGTATGGAGATCCAAGGAAACGCGATCGTGATCGACTGCTGCGCGACGTTCGGGATGGAAAGATTTCCGTGGAAAGCGCGATGCGAGACTATGGAGTCGAGGTTACTTCGGAGATGCTTTCTGAACTCGGCTGAAGGCTGGGATTTCCAATGACTGACAACAGTGTTTTATCCGAATTGACGTACTCGGCTGAGCGAGGCGCGCTCGAATTCAAGGGCGTGCGCTATTTGCTAATCCGACCCGAGACGCTGCGCTCGCTGCAAGAAGCATCGGCGGGCGAGCTGGGAGCGCCAAAGTCTGCCGACATGCTGTTCGCCGGTGGGTTCACGGGCGGAAAGCTCTCGGGCCAGCGCTATAAGCAAGCCCTCGGTCTAACCAGCGCGGAAGCGGCTGAATTTATGTGCCGGATGGGCGGCGAGATCGGATGGGGTCGGTTTCGATTGGTCGAGCTGGACGAAGCCAGGATTCGCCTGGTTGTGGAAGTCGAGCATTCGCCCTTTGCCGCAGGCTACGACGAGCCAACGCAAGCTGGTGTCTGCCACCTGACGCGGGGCGTGCTCAGTGGATTGGCGGCCGGGCTTTTCGGAGTGGAGGTGGAGTCGACAGAAGTGCAGTGTTTGGCCAAGGGCGATCCCTTGTGTCGCTTTGACATAGGACCTGCGTCATGACCGATCAGTTCAATCATCGTACGCCTGTGAAAGTTCGGTTCAACGAAACCGATCTCCAGGGGCACGTCAATTTCGGTCACTATCTTTTCTATTTCGATATCGGTCTCACCGAGTATCTGGAGGCCATTGGATACGATTACAGCAGCTTGATCGAGGACGGTACCGACATGCTGTATATCGAGTCACACTGCAACTACAAGTCTCCCGCAAAGTGGCCAGAGGTATTGGATGCTAGGACCCGGGTCGCGGAGCTTGGACGGCGAAGCATTCGCTTTGAGTTTGAGCTAACGTCCCAGACGGATGATCGGCTCGTCGCGACGGGTCACATCGTGACCGTGACGGTTGCCAAGAGTAATTTGGAGCCCTGTCCGATCCCAAACCGATTACGGACGGCGATCGAGGTTTACAAGAATAAGTCCTAATCCGAGGCTGGTTGGAGTAAATCTACGATCATTTGTTTTGCCATACAGGCTCCCGCTTCTCCATGAACGCCTCGAGACCTTCCTGGGCATCCTCGAGTGCCATCAGCTCCTTAAGGTAGATTTCGTTAATCTCCTTCATGGTTGATTTCCAGCCTCGTGTAACGACGAGATAACTCTTCTTGTTCAGTCGCGAGGCGGCCGAGCTGAGAGAGCTCAACTGGGCGGTCACCTCCGCTACCGTTCGATCCAGATCCCCTGGCGGTACGGCCGCATTCACCAACCCGATCTCCTCCGCCGTCTTGGCATCCACGGCCTCACCTGTGAAGAGCATTTGCGCTGCCCAGCGTGGTCCAATTGCTGGCGGCAGCAGTAGCGTCGCGAGGGGTGCAAGCGCGGAGAGCTTGATCTCGGGCTGGCCAATTGTGGCACCCTCGGCCATCCAGGCCATGTCGCAGCAGAGCACCAGTTCACACCCGCCGCCCAGAGCATGGCCGTGCACGACTGCGATCGTCGGCACCGGGAACTCTGCTAGGGATACGCACACTTGTTCAACCAGCGCTATCATCTCCTCCGCTCGGTCCGCTGTGTGATCGAGCACATCAACGCCCGCTGAGAAGAGCTTTCCCTCCGCACGGAGCTGCAGGACCTTGAGCTCGCTTTCCCCTGCGGCTACCTCAAGCGCTTCTATCAACTCCCGCAGCATCGGAATGTTGATCACGTTCACCGGGGGGCGGTTCAGGGTCAGGCTACCCACACTTTCCTGCACCTTGAGATTGGTAAACTCGAACTTCAAATCACCCATGGTTACTCTCTCTCTCGTTGTGCTTGCGCGCCGCATCGGATCCGACCGCTGGCCGTATTCAGTAATGCAGTATCAATGATCGATCCGTCGGCTACGGCGTAACGATTGAACGGAGGCCTTTCCCCGAGCGCAAACCATCAAATGCGTCATTAATGTCGTCCAACTTATAACGCCCGGTAACTAACTCAGCCGCTTGTGCCTTGCCCTGCCGAACCATCTCAATCACGCGTGGATAATCAGCACTGCGACAACCTAACGAACCAACGACGTCCATTTCACGGTACATCACGCGCCCACTGTTCAGCGTCATCGTCTTCGGACTGTATCCCACAAGCACCAATCGTCCGCCGTTGCGAGTGGAGGCAAAAGCCTGCTCCTGAGTTTCCGGGAGCCCGATGCATTCGAAAGCCACCTCGGCACCGCCTCCTGTCATTTTCCGAATTAGCTTGTCGACGCGTTCCACACCTTCTGGATTGATCGTATCAGCCGCGCCGAGCTTCATCGCCCACTCCAGCTTTTCATCGGACAGATCGACCGCCACCACTCTGGCCCCCAGAATGGCCGCCATCTGCACGACGTTGGCACCGATGCCGCCGGATCCGAAGACAACCACATTCTGTCCCGGATTGACCTTTCCACGGTTGACAACCGCGTGATAAGGCGTGGTGGTTGCATCCGCGATGATGGCTCCCTCTTCCAGCGGGATCTCTTCAGGAAGATTGAAGGCACTGTGCTTGGGCGCAAGAACATACTCAGCATAGGCTCCGTCAACATTATTCCCTAGCATGATCTGGTTCTGACAAACGTTGTCGCGTCCATCGCGACATGCCGCACAGTAGCCGCATGCGAACGTCGTGGGAAGCAGGACCCGATCGCCCTCGCTCCACTCGCTGACGTTTGAACCAATCTCAGCTACTGTTCCAGAAGCCTCATGTCCCAAAATGATGGGAGGCTTCTTGAAAGTCGGCGTACCGTGATCAACGTAGTGCAGGTCGCTGTGGCATACCCCACAAGCGGCAACCTTTACTAGAATCTCGTCCGGCCCTGGCTCAGGCTTAGGGACCTCATCAACAACTAGAGGTTTGTTCGGTTCGACGAGGAGTGCTGCTTTCATCTTGGGGTTTGCTCCTTCTCGATGCCAGCCTCACCACTTTCCTGGCTATCGATGGCTAAGTTGCGGCTTTTGGTACATCTTGTGCAGTCTCACCTGTTCCTCGGTTATCGACCGATAAACTCCGGTTTCTGCTTCTCCTTGAAAGCCTCATAGAAAATCCGGTGATCTTCTCCCATCATCATCAATGCTTGAGCTTGCGCCTCCGATTCCAAGGCGGAGATCAAGTCCATGTTCCACTCGTTGTTGACCATTCGTTTGGTCATGCTCAGCGCGAGGGACGGCCCTTGCACAAGCCGATTAGCCAGTTCATGGGCGGTGGATATCACATCTTCAGGCGGTACCAGGCTCGTGACGAGGCCGATCTCCTTGGCTCTTGAGGCATCGATATCGTCCCCAAGCATCAGGATCTCGAGCGTACGGCCGGTGCCGACAATGCGGGGCAGTAGGTATGCGGCCCCCATATCCGCGCCGGTCAGACCGACACGAGTGAAAAGAAATGCGAATTTTGCTTCCTCCGACATCACTCGCAAATCCGATGCTAGCGCAATAACCGCGCCCGCACCTGCAGCCAGTCCGTTAATGGCGGCGATGATGGGCTTGTCGAGAAGCCGCATGTTGCGCACGACCGCACCGGTCATATAGGTGAATTCAAGATGACCACGCATGTCTTGATCAAGAACCTCGCCGATGATCTCATGAACATCGCCGCCTGAGCAGAAAGCGCGACCTTCCCCCGTGAGAACCACGACCTTAACGCTGTCATCATGACGGAGATCCTCTAGCAAGTCCCGGAATTGCGCGTAAATTTCCAGAGTGAGTGCATTCAGCACCTCAGGCCGGTCGAAGGTGATGGTCGCTATCTCGTCTTTGACGTCATATCGGAAATCGTATTTGGTCATTCCACCCTTCCTGTCTCTGAACTCATTAGAAAAGCACCTCACCGCCGTCGATGTTGATCGCCTGGGAAGTAATGCCGCGCGAGGAGTCACTCGCCAGAAGTACGGCTACAGCAGCCACCTCCTCGGGAGTAATCAATCTTCCCTGAGGGTTCCCCTGCTCGATGATCTTGAGTATCTCGTCGGGGGATCTACCCGTCTTTTTTGCTGAATTCGCAATCGTTGCTGTGGTCATCGGCGTGTCCACATATGTCGGACAAATGGCATTCACCGTGATGTTAAATGAATTGAGTTCGAGGGCCATGGCACGCGTTAGTCCGAGCACACCGTGCTTCGAAGCCGTGTATGCAGACGCGTAACGGGTCGGAGTTTTGCTGGCGACGGAGGCAACGTTGATGATGCGTCCCCATTCACGCTCCACCATTTGGGGGACTACTGCCTTGCTTACTCGATATACGCTGGTCAGGTTGATCGCGAGCATGCGGTCCCACAATTCATCAGGGTGGTCGATAAATTTGTGGCTTCCTGATGCTCCCGCGTTATTCACCAATATCTCGATCGAACCCAGGCCCTCCACGACCTGATCAACGAGTTTGGTGATCTGGTCTGCATCGGTCACATCGCATTCAACAGCCAGGGATCGCTGCCCGGAGTTTTTGATTTCGCTTACGACCTCTTGAAGATCGCTCATCGTGCGGGAGCTAACCGCAACATTGGCCCCTTCTGCGGCAAGCGCCAACGCAATGGCACGTCCGATGCCCCGGCTTCCCCCGGTTACCAGCGCGTTTCGATCAGCGAGCGAATTCGTCAATGGTCGACCTACCTCTCTTCAATCCTCACCGCTCTGTTGAATCAGATTGCCGATCTACAGGCTGTGCTTGCAGCCTTTTCAATTCGTGGCAGAAAGCCCGACCGCCTCGGCCAGGGCACGTTGCACATACACTCGGGTGATCTTCTTGCGGTAGCTCAATGCCATATCCGTGTTGTCCAATGGTTTGGCGAATTTGGCCGCGACTTCCGCTACTTGCTTCATCAGCAGCTGATTGATCCGCTGGCCGATCAGCATCTCGGATGCCTCCGAGATCAGTAGTGGTTTCGAAGACACTGCCCCGAGCACCAGACGAGCCTCTTCGCATGTACCGTCTTCATTCAGTCGAAGCGCAACCGCAACGCCCAGGATCGGAAAGTCGATCGATCCTCTCCGACGTAGCTTCCAATAGCTGGTCTGCCAGCCTGTCAGGTCTGGCAGCTGGATCGATACCAGCAATTCATCCCGACCTTTTTCGAGGTATTCCATTCCATCATTCCGATAGAGCTCTTTGGCTGGGATCGTGCGCTCCCCCTCCGGACCCACAAGCCGCACCTCGGCCCCAAGTGCGACCGCGACCGGTGCGCAATCGGAAGAGGAGACGGCCAGACACTTTTGGCTGCCCAGCGCCACCCAGCATGTGTCGCCGTCCTTCTTCATGCAGAAACCAAGCGCTTTACGCCAGGAGTGGGATTGGTTGTAGTAAGTACAGCGTGTATCCAGGCACAGATTTCCACCAATGGTGCCTGAGTTTCGCAGCTGTGGTGTTGATACCAGGCCAGCGGCGTGGGCCAATGCCGAATAGTTCTTCCGAATGGCGGGGTGATTCTCGAGTTGGGAAAGCGTGACGCCTGCTCCGATTGTCATCCCGACACCATTGCTAATTCCTTGAAGCTCATGCAAATTGCGAAGCCCGATGATCACCTTCGGCTCAAATTGTCGCCGCTTCATGTTTGGCAACAGATCCGTTCCACCCGCCAAGAACATAGCATCCACACCATGCTCTACCTTCAATGCCACGGCTTCATCGATGGTCGAGGGAGCATAAAACTCAAATACGGGTAACCTGATCATTCGGCGACTAGCTCCTCAGGTGGCTCGACCTGCACCGGTTCGGGATATTCGATAGTGGGAAATTCAGTCGGGCCTACCCGGCCCGGCTTACCGCGCGCAAGGTCATGCAATCCCTTAAGCACCTTTTCCGGCGAAATAGGTAGTTCATCCACGCGCACACCAGTAGCGTTGTAGACAGCATTCGCAACTGCTGGAGGAACCGGAAGCAATGGGCCCTGCCCCGCCTCCTTCGCCCCATAAGGCCCTTCAGGATCATTCGTTTCAACCAGATAGCTTTCGATTTCAGGGGTCTCGAAAATGGTTGGGCTCTTGTAATCCAGCATTGAAGGGATCTTATGCAGACCTCGCCTAAAGACCTGTTCTTCCATCGTGGCTTCACCCAGACCCATGTAAACGCTGCCTTCCAATTGACCTATAACAAGCATGGGATTGATTGCCTTACCCACATCATGGGCTAGCCAAAGCTTATCGACCGTGAATTGACCTGTCTCGAGATCACAGGTCACCTCCGCCACACAGGCGGAATAGCTGTAGGCAGGAGAGGGCCCGACTCCAGCGCCTTTAAACCGTCCCCCTCGACGAGGAGGGGTGTAGCTGCCTACGGCACCCAAGGTCCCATAGGTAGCTTCCGCCAGCTGAGCAGCCTCTTCAAATGACAACTCATGAGTGGGATTGTCGACCGAAAAAACTCGGTTCTCAGACATTGCCAGCCGCCCGGGAGATACATCCAATTCCTCAGCGGCAGCTGAAAGGATCATGTTCCTAATCGGTTCGGTGGCGGAAATGGCTGCCTTGCCAGTCATCAGAGTCACCCGACTGGAATAGCTACCCAGATCGACCGGCGTGAGATCTGTGTCGGCCGTCACCACGATCACTCGATCCAGGCTCAGCCCGAGTTCCTCGGCGACAATCGCGGCGAGCATTGAGTTCGATCCCTGACCGATATCGGTGCTGCCGCAAAAAACCGTCACGGCGCCCCCACGATCGACCTTGATCTGCACACCAGAGTGCGGCATCTTATTCCAGTAAATGGGAAGGCCGGCGCCCGTCAGGTAGGAACTGCCCGAGATCCCAAGGCCCTTCCCGGGTGGCAGTTTGCCCCTTCGCTCGGAGAATCCTGAGGCGTCAACTACCTTCTGGATACAATCGCCCAATCCCATTGTGGTAACGGACAGGTGATTGACCGTCTTAGAATGCGCAGGGACGAGGTGTCGCAAGCGTAGCTCCGCCGGATCCAGATCCAGATCTTCAGCGAATTTGTCTAGTTGAACTTCCAGTGCGAAGCGTGGTTGCGGCGTAGCGTGTCCGCGCTTGGGTCCACATGGAGGCTTGTTGGTGAAGACCCGCGCACCTTCGAATTTATAGTTTGCGATCGGGTATGTAAGGGTCTGGAGCGCTCCGGTGTAATAGGTACTCGCTACGCCGTAGCTGCCGTAAGCGCCGCCATCCAGAAACGATCGGAAATGCATTCCGGTAATGGATCCATCCTTTTTCATTCCGGTCTTGATCCACATGAGCACGGGGTGTCGGCCACGGTGGGTGTAGAAGACCTCCTCCCGCGTCAGAGTTATCTTTGCCGGGCGGCCCGTCATCATGGCTAGCTTGCAGGCCACGACCTCGTGCGAGAAGGGATCGCTCTTTCCGCCGAAACCACCGCCGACGGGAGCTGCGATTACACGAATGTGACTGGGAGGCAGTTCAAGTACCTTCGCCAATGCTCGATGCACGTAGTGCGGCGTTTGGGTGGAGGACCATAGCGTGAGGCGTCCCTCCGCACTGTACTGCGCCACCGCCGCGTGCTGCTCCATCGGGAGGTGTGTGTTTCCTTCGTAGTAGAAGATGTCCTCGCGGATGTGATCGGCTTCGGCAAAACCCTGCTCGATACTTCCGAACTCCAACGAGACGAGCTTGTGAATGTTTCCCAGATCAGCATATTCGTGGATTTGCACCTCGTCATGAGAGAGCGCCTCATCAATGGACATGATGGTCGGCAATGGCTCGTATTCCACGATGATTTCTTCCAATGCCGCCTCGGCAGTCGCCTCGTCGAGCGCGGCTACGGCGGCGATGGGATCCCCCACCATCCGTACCCTATCGACACATAGGGCTTCCTCGTCCTGGCTCACGGGCAGGATTCCGAATTTCATTGGTACATCTTCGCCAGAAATCGCCGCAATGACTCCCGGGAAGTTGCGAGCCGGTTCGAGGTTGACCTTTTTGATCCTCGCATGTGGCTGGGTACTGCGCAGGATCTTGCAGTACAGCATTTGTGGGAGATGCATATCGTCGGCGTAGAGGGTATCCCCGACCACTTTGCTCATCGAATCGATCTTGGTCCAGGATTTGCCGACCAGGTTGAGCTCGCCGTGATCGGTCATGATGGATTCCTGACCTCGCTCATCCGTTCGGCCGCCAGCTCAACCGCTTCGATAATTTTGCTATAGCCAGTGCACCGACAGAGATTCCCCGCGAGTGCCTCGCGAATTGCAGGATCATCGGGTCGTGGATTTGCCATGAGCAATGCTGTAGCAGAAATCAGCATTCCAGGCGTGCAATAGCCACACTGCGCCGCGCCCAGCTCAGCAAAGGCGGTTTGGAGCTCATGAGGACGCCCGTTTGGGGCAATGCCCTCCACTGTGATGATTTCCTTGCCTAGAAGCTCAACTGGAATCACCAAGCAGGAGAGGATGGGGTTGCCATCGATCAGCACCGTGCACGCGCCGCATTCGCCGAGCTCGCAGCCGTGTTTAGTGCCGGTGAGTCCGAGATCTTCTCGCAGCACTTCGAGCAGCGTCTTATGAATGGAGGTCCAGACCTCCCGAATATGGCCATTGATGTTGAGTGTGACGGGTTGCTTCATAGCTTACTAACCGGACACCTCGGTGCGTGGTGGATCAAATGAAAAGCAGCGCGATGAGTCACACCACAGGTTTTGGCAAGGCGTGTGATCGATCCTTTCATGATTCTTCGGTCGGCGGATAGGAGCTGTCTTCAAATATACGAACGCGTTTAGCTTTCAGCTCAAAGCGTGGCAAGCTCCCCCGCTCGGCGACCTTCACAACAGGCCGGAGGTTTAGCGCGTTGGTCAGGGAACGCTGGATCTTACGGCGCTCCTCTTCCACCCCACTCTCAGTGGATAGCTCAAGTTCGATCTCAAGCACACCCATCTCGTGTTCCGTATAGACGTTCACACGATACTCGTCTACCGATTCAAATTGGCGCACGAGGTTTTCGATCGCACGCGGAAAAATGTTCATTCCGCGTATGACGATCATGTCGTCTGCACGCCCCAGGATTCCACCATCGAACCGCATAAAGGTTCGCTCGCATTCGCATTGTGTGTAATTCGGACGCACTAAATCGCCGGTTCGGTAGCGGATGGCAGGAAAGCAGGGGCGACCTAGACTAGTAATCACGAGCTCTCCGATTTCACCTTGCTCCACGGGGTCCCCGGTTTCGGGATCGAACACTTCGGCTATGAACTCGGTTTCAATAAGGTGGAGCCCTCCGGGTTGAGGGTCACACTCGTATGAGTAGGCGCCTACTTCCGAGGCGCCGGCATGGTCGAAGCATTTGGCAGTCCAGGCAGATTCGATACGGGCTTTTGTGGCAGGAATGTTGGCTCCTGGTTCGCCGGCGTGCAGCGTGACACGAATGGGAATTTCGCCTAGATCAATGTTCTCCTCGCGCGCAACTTCTGCCAAACGCAGAGCATAAGTCGGAGTACAGCACAGTACGGTTGGGCGGACCTCTTGCATGAGGCGCAGGCGTTGCGACGAATCACCACCACCGCTGGGAATCATCATGGAGCCCATCCGTCT
>Ga0255054_10002128_pt1 | contig 11450 bp, 9 predicted proteins | sample JV7_2_23_MG_FD_188634 | JGI IMG/M metagenome (GOLD analysis project Ga0255054, IMG submission 188634) | Seawater microbial communities from Jervis Inlet, British Columbia, Canada - JV7_2_23 | ecosystem: Environmental > Aquatic > Marine > Inlet | place: Canada: British Columbia | collected... | reverse complement strand
GAAGCGCTTGAGCGCGAGAAGCTGCGCAATCAGGTCATCGAAGCCGTAGCAAGCTCGCTCAATCTTTCCGATGTCCTGAAGCGAGTACTGGATCTAGCGGTTGAGGTTGTGCAGGCCGATGCCGGCGCCATTGGGTTGATAGCAGCCGATGGCAATTCCTTGTCTTATCCCTACCTTATCGGAGTTCCTGGCTCCTTGAAGCGCGAATTCACGCCGAAGGGCGAGGGATTGGCCTGGCGACTCATCGATACCAGAAAGCCGATCTTGCTACACGAGTATTCCCACCATCCGAGCGCACTTCCAGAGTGGGTTGAGGCGGGAGTGCATTCCTTTATGGGATTTCCATTGATCGCGGGCGACGAGCCGATAGGGACGATGGGGCTCTTCATCAAGGAAAAAGATCGAGCGTTCGCAGATGTTCAGATGGAACGGGCGCAGGCAGTAGCCACAATGGCCGCAATAGCAGTTCACAACGCGCGACTGCTCTCAGAAGCCAATCAACGTGCCGAAGAAGCGCAGGCACTGATCCAGACCGCTCGCTCCGTATCCGCCTCTCTAGACCAGCAGACGGTACTCAACTTGATTGCCGAGAAGGCGAAGGATCTGCTGCAGGCAGATGGCAGTCGCATTCACCTTCACGACCCCGATGCAGACGTGTTGCGTTGCGTCATCGCGTTGGACGAGGCCTCCAAGGCATTTCAGGCGGTCGAGCTCAAGCCGGGTGAGGGCCTGGTGGGGCATGTCATGGAAAGCGGAGAGCCGCTACTAACCAACCATCCGTTTGACGATCCGCGGGGGATGCAGGTTCCTGGTACTCCTAAGGAAGAGGCTGAAACATTGATTATGGCTCCGCTCAAGGTCCGCCAACGCACGATGGGCGTCATGACCGTCCGCCGCGTGAGTACTGAGCGTCCTTTCCTGCAGAGTGATTTGGATATTTTGATCGCCTTCGCAGCGCAGGCTGCGGTTGCTCTTGAAAACGCGCATCTGTACGGTCAAATCATGTCGCAGGCGCATCGCCTCGAAATCGAGATCAACGAGCGCACGCGGGATCTTGCATTATCAGAAGCGCGCTACCGCGCCCTGGTAGAGACCGCGGTGGGCGGAATATTCCAGGCCGATCTGGAGGCCCGATTTGTCTATGTGAATCAGGCCTTCGCGGACATGCTTGAGTACAAGGCGGACGAACTGCTTGGACAACCGGTCACGGTCTGTATGCCGAAGGACGTTGGGCCACAGATCTTGGAACGGTATCAGGCTCGACTGCGCGGGGAAGGGCCGCCCCGCGAGGTCTATGACACGGTATTCCTCAGCCGGAATGACGTTCGAATTCCCGCCATCGTCGCTGTGAGTCTGATCCTGGATGAGCAGGACGAGCCTCAAGGAGTCAGTAGTCTGGTCTTTGACATATCCGAGCGTAAGGCGCTCGAGGCGGCGGTCAAGGCCGAGCGCGACCGGCTGACGGCAATTCTGGCCAACGTTGGTGATGCGGTATTCGTCATGAACCCGGAAGGTAACATCGAATTCGTCAACGCTGCCTGGGAACGGCTAAACGGCTTTGAATTTAGCGAAGTGGTGGGGCAAACTCCCAAGGTCATCAAGAGCGGCCACCACACCCCAGAATTCTACGATTCGATGTGGGACACCATCCTGAGTGGCGAGACATGGACCGGAGAGTTGGTCAACAAGCGCAAGGATGGATCCACCTATGAAGCCGTGGTTACGGTCCAATCAGTAGTAGGCGTGGAGGGGCAAACGATCAATCTGGTGGGCGTAGAGCACGACATCAGCGCACTGAAAGAGGTGGATCGGCTCAAGTCCCAATTCGTGTCGGACGTTTCGCACGAGTTGCGGACCCCGCTGACCAACATTCGACTCTATCTGGACCTATTGGAAACCACCGAAGATAAAGCCAAGATTGAGCGCTACCTCGAGACCTTGACCCGCGAAAGCGAGCGACTGGCCAATCTAATTGATGATCTGCTCTCGCTCTCTCGGCTTGAGGCAGGCGCCACTCCATTCAATCCGGAGCAGGTCGATGTCGGCGAACTGCTGCTGGCGCTGGTCGAAGATCGTCGCAGCCTTGCTGCCTCCCGCGGGCTTGAGTTATTCATAGAATCAGATACAACTCTGCCAGAGGTTTACGTCGATAAACGACTGATGAGCCAGGTCTTCACCAACCTGGTTACCAACGCCATGCATTACACACCGGAAGGAGGGCGTATCACGGTGCGTTCTACCGTGCCCAAGCGCAAAAATAAGGATTGGGTTACTGCAGTTATTGAAGACAGCGGCATAGGCATCTTGCCCGAGGAACAGCCCCTAATATTCGATCGTTTTTATCGTGGCCATGCGGGGGAAAGCTCGGGGGAAGCAGGTACGGGTCTCGGTCTGGCGATCTGCAAGGAAATCGCCGAGCTGCACGGCGGTCGTATCACCGTCGAAAGCTCTGGACGTGAGGGAAAGGGCTCGAAGATTACGGTGTGGCTGCCCATATATGAAGAAGTGGCGGAGCCTTCTGACTAGTATTGCTACGAAGCTCACCATCCAAAAAAGGGGCCGCTGGCTCCTTTTTGTAGTAAATTCCGCACCGAGGGTTAGCCCGGCCGATCGGTCTTGGGGCGATCCTTTCCCAGCAAGCTGAGGCAGAGAAACAGCTCTCCCCGGTGGTGAATTTGTTGCTCCAGGACATGCCAAATGATCCAGCCTAATTTTGGCGTGCCGTCCCCCGGCACCTGAACGATACGATTGAAGTCCTCAATCGGTAGCGTCCCCAAATAGGCTTCTGTTTCTTCATGCGTACGGATGATCTCGGCCTCGATCGCGCTCACCGTAACCAGACGGCCGTCATTCTCCGGCGGCCATTCATCGATTTCGCGACGGACCACGTAATGAATCCAACCTTGCTCGAGATTAATGATGTGGCGCAGGACGTCCCCCACGGAGCGATCGTATCGCTCCGCAGGCCGAAACTCTAGATCGCCATCTTCCAGGACTGCAACCGCCCGAAGGAGATCTCGCCTGACCTTGTCCCAGTGGTCAAAGTACTCAGCTGCATTCATGTTTAGCCCTCCACGCTCCCGGCTTGCTTGGCCCATCGATCGGCCACCTTCACCTGAGGCTGAAATGACCCTAACCGCTCTAATAGTCTACCCGGCTCGTGGTCGCTGATGAGCAACTCCGACTGGTCAACATAAAGAAAGCCCTCGGTCCGTGCTCGATCCAGCAATGACACCAACGGATCAAAGTAGCCGTTCGTATTGAGCAGACCTACCGGTTTTTTGTGGAAACCAAGTTGGACCCAGGCCAGGCCTTCCATCAACTCGTCAAAGGTTCCCAATCCGCCAGGTAGAGCGACGATACCATCCGAGAGATCTAGCATTTTTGTTTTGCGCGCCTGGATGTCATCCATAACGTGAATCTCAGTCAGATTTTGATGTCCGAGTTCCTTCGAATTGAATTGATCGATGGTGACTCCAACGACTTTCCCGCCGCTTTTTAGAGCGGAGTCCGCCAGCGCCCCCATCAATCCGGTTGCGCCGCCGCCGTAGACCAGAGAAAGTCCAAGCTGCGCGATCGCGGTTCCCGTGTCACGCGCAGCTTCCAGGTAAGCGGGCGCGACATCCCCGCTGGAGCCGCAGTAGACGACGATACTCTTCATTGAAATGCCCTATGGATACAACACGCCCAATAAGTACGCGGTGGTTCCGAATTGCTTCTCATTTGTCTTAGTTTTGCCAGGGGCAACGCGAGGGAGGATTCTACCATGTGCGCTTTTCCGGGAGGGTAAAATCAAGCCTTCATGAGCCCACTAACTAGCGCCGTCATTACACTTGCTGCAATTGCGCTGTGGGGCGTGCTGCACAGCATCTTGGCTGGGCCACGCACCAAGCGGTCGGTGCACAAGAAAATCTGTAGGCCCGCAGACCGAGGATATCGTCTGTTTTTCAACATTGTTGCGGTGGTGACACTGCTACCGGTAATGGCCGTCCCGGCCCGTTATCCCGGCATCACGCTCTATCAGATTCCCTCGCCCTTGGTGCTCATTACCACGGCGGTTCAGATGCTTGCCATACTGGTCATCGCGTTGACCGTGCTGAAAACTGGTGCGGCAAATTTCCTCGGTGTTCGCCAGCTTTTCTACCCCGAAGATACCGGCGCAGCACGGCTGCAGGTAACCGGCTTCTACCGCTGGATCCGGCACCCGCTCTACACCGCGGCCTTGATATTCATCTGGCTGAGCCCGGTCATGACCACCAGCACGATGGCCCTATATCTGGGATTTACTCTCTACATCGTCATCGGGAGCCGATTTGAGGAACGACAGCTAACGGCGGAATTTGGCCAGCCTTATGTGGACTATCGGCAGAGAGTTCCGGCGCTTGTCCCCCAGCCGTGGCGCAGTTACTAAATGCAGCGCGCTGTTGCCGCCCGGCACCGTGCTGTCCCTAGTTACGCCACCGCCCAATAATCTTCTGTCTCCACAAGCCCCATGTCATCCAGTCGCTCTCGGATCAGCTGACGCGCGCCTCGCGAGCCCACCGCTGCAAGCACCACGGGGGCCTGATATTTCTTCAACATGATCGGTAGGTCATCCGCGGATACGATCGGCAAACCACGTTTTACGCTGCCAATTTTCTTGGGGTCGATATCCACGAATGCCACTAATGGTGCCCCGCATCGCTCCAAGTGCTTGGAAATTCGCCGCCCCATCTGACCCGCGCCCCAAACGACCACCGCTTCCCGATCAGATAGCGGGCCCTGGCACAGGTAGTGTGCTTTGGCGCGCAGGAAATTTTCCACCGAATAACGGCTGTCGGTGCGCGTCAGCCGGTCGGGATCTTCGCGCCATTCGAGCAGTACCTCATCCACTTTCCCGAATTGCGCACCGGCAACATGCATGCGGAGCCAGAGATCATAGTCTTCTGGCCAGCCATGTTCCTGGTAGCCACCCACGCGTTTCAACCAGTCGGCGCGGATCAGGGCAGATGGGTGTGCCAGCGGACTCTCCACGAAGATGTCACGTGCGATCAGCTCTGGGGTATCCAGGCTGTTGAGCCACTCGACGTATCGCCTGAATCCCTCTTGGACCTTATTCCGCGGGAAAGCCTCAACATAGCTGCTGACCACGGCGATTTCCGGATGTTCAGTCAGGTAGTCCACCTGGCGGGCCAGGCGTTCAGGATGTGCGCGATCGTCGGCGTCCATGCGAGCAATCAACTCTGTTTTGCAGGCCACAAGGCCCGCATTGAGCGCTTCGATGATCCCCGCATGGGAAAGGCTCAGGATCCGGACCCGCGGGTCCTTGCCAGCCCAATCCTGAAGGCGATTGGCGGTCTGATCGGTTGAACCGTCGTCTACCGCAATGAGTTCGAAATTGCTGAGTGTTTGCTTCAGGATCGAGTCGATCGCTTCATCCAGTGTGCTTTGAGCGTTGAAGCACGGCATCAGCACCGAAACCGCTGTATTATCTTTGGCTGCATTGGAGGATACGGACATGGAGAATCTTCAACCTCTCGAAATCCTGCTAACCCAGTTCATCGAGTTCCTGCCCAAACTGATCACCGCCATCGTGATCTTCATCATTACTCTGCTCGTAGCATCGTGGTTGGCCAAGCTCACCGCAAAGGCGATGAAGCGACGCGATCTCGATGCTGAGCTCATTCTACTTTCGCGCCGAGTGGTGCGCATCACCGTTCTGCTCTTTGGCACGATTCAGGCCTTGGCTCAGCTCAATTTTAATGTGACCGGTTTCGTGGCGGGATTGGGCATCATCGGCTTTACCGTCGGGTTTGCCATGCAGGATGTGACGAAAAACTTCGTGGCCGGCATCCTGCTGTTGCTTCAGCAACCTTTCAATATCGGCGACAGTATCGATGTGGCTGGCCATAGCGGTACGGTCACCGACATCACCCTTCGTACTACGGAAATGCGAACCTGGGATGGACGCGACGTCTTAATTCCGAATGGTGACGTTTACGTCAAAGCGATCACCAACTACAGTCGTGATCCTCGAAGACGGCTCGAGATTTCCATTAGCGTCAGCAGAGACTGGGATTTGGAGCAGCTCACGGATACGGTGCTCAGTTCCCTGAAGGTCGGGGAGGGCGTGCTGGAGGAGCCGAGTACGGATGCGGTATGGACGACTTCAACGGAGGGGAAAACGGAACTGTCCGCATATTATTGGGTGGATACATCGCAAGTCGATCTGCGAACTGCCCAGAACACCGGGCTTGCGGCGGTGAGGGCCGCTCTGGGCGGGGCAGCGGAGGAGTTCTCGTTCTCGGTGAAAGCCCCCTTGTTGGATGCGCCGTAGATTTCTCTGACGAAGTGATGCCTAGAATGACCGCCAGGGCACTCTAGTTTATTGCAGGAATTCCTCTGCGTAGTGGCACGCGACCCAGTGTCCCGGTCGCAGCTCACGTAGCTCCGGTTCCTCCAGGGGACAGTGATCCGTCCTGACCACCGGGCATCGGGTGTGGAAGTTACATCCCGTGGGCGGATTGGCCGGGCTGGGAATATCCCCCTTCAGAATTACGCGCTCTCGTGTTTCCAATAAATCCGGGTCTGGAACTGGCACGGCCGACATCAGGGCTTGTGTGTACGGATGCAGCGGGTTCAGGTAGATTGAATCTCGATCCGCCAGTTCCACTATTTTTCCCAGATACATCACCGCGATGCGATCGCTGATGTGGCGCACCATGCTCAAGTCGTGGGCGATGAATAAATAGGTCAGCCCCAACTCATCCTGCAACCGATCGAGTAAGTTTACGATTTGTGCCTGGATGGAAACGTCGAGCGATGAGATCGGCTCATCACAGATGACCAATTCGGGATCCAGCGCGAGCGCACGCGCGATTCCGATCCGCTGTTGCTGACCCCCTGAGAACTCATGCGGATATCGATTGACGAATTGCGGGTTGAGCCCCACCAGCTCAAGGAGTTGCTGGACTCGTGCTTGTCTTTTTTTCTTGTTACCTGCTTCATGGACGACCAGTGGCTCTCCAACGATGCTTCCAATGGTCATCCTTGGGTTGAGCGAAGCGAATGGGTCCTGGAAAATCATCGAGATTCGCCGGCGCATTCGATCCAAATCCTTGCCCTTCATGCTCATGAGATCGACGCCGTCGAAAATGACTTCGCCTGCTGTCGGCTCGTACAGCCTCAGCATGGTTCGCCCGACTGTGGTCTTGCCGGATCCTGTCTCACCGACCAGGCCAAGGGTTTCTCCCCGATACAAATCAAACGTCACCCCGTCCACTGCCCGAATCTGACCGACTTCCCGCTTTCGGATGGTGCCGCGTGTGATCGGGAAGTGTTTGACCAGGCCGCGTACTTGAGCCAGAGTACCGTTACCATCTGCCACTAGACCGCTCCTCGCATGATGTCTTCCCAGCGCCAGCATGCCACCGTGTGACGTTCGCTTTCCGTGGGCTCGAGCACAGGCGTCTCAGTCCAGCACTGCTCATTAGCGTAGGCGCACCTTGCCGCGAACGGACACCCTGGTTCGAGATCGATCAGATCAGGTGGTATTCCCGGAATGGTCGCCAGCTCCGCCCCAGGATCCGCTTCCAGCCCAGGAAGTGATCTCAGTAGACCAAGGGTATACGGATGTCGAGTGCGCTTGAAGACGTCCCGCACGTTGCCGCGCTCAACAATGTAGCCGGCATACATGACGTTGACCATCTCGGCCAGATCTGCCACCACACCAAGATCATGCGTGATCCACATCACCGCCATGCCAAGTTCGGCCTGAAGCCGTTTCATCAGATCCACGATCTGCGCCTGGATCGTCACGTCTAAAGCAGTGGTTGGTTCGTCCGCAATCAAGAGCTTCGGATCACAGGACAAACCCATCGCGATCATGACCCGTTGGCGCATTCCCCCGGAGAATTGGTGGGGATAGTCATCCAACCGATTGCTCGCGTCCGGGATGCCTACCATCGTGAGCAGCTCAGCGGTCCGATCTTCCGCCTGCTGGTCATTCATTCCGAGATGCAGCTGCAATGCTTCTTCGATCTGAAAGCCAACCGTCATGGCGGGATTGAGGGACGACATAGGGTCCTGGAAGACCATCGCCAGTCGTCCACCTCGCACCTGGCGTATCTCTTCGTCGCTGACCGTGAGCAGGTCCTGTCCATCGAACCAGACTTCGCCGCTCTCGATCTTTCCTGGCGGATCGGGGATGAGCCGCATGATGGACAGCGCGTGGACGCTCTTCCCACATCCGCTCTCGCCCACGACGCCAAGGATTTCGCCTTCGTTGATCGAATAGGAAACACCATTAACGGCATTTACTGTCCCGTCCCGAATGTAGAAGCGGGTTTGTAGATCTTCGATCCTTAGCAGTTCATTCACTAAATTAGCCTTTGGGTTCGCACGCGGTCATGTTCGGAGAAATAAGACCGATGACTTGGGTTTAGTCCTCTGGAAACTATTCGATGTGCTCAGTCGAGCTTCGGGTCGAGTGCATCCCTCAACCCGTCCCCCAGCAGGTTGAACCCTAATACGAGGAACATGATCGCTATCCCGGGAAAGAAGACCATCCACGGGGAGGTGAACATGTAGCCGCGATTGCGGCTTAGCAACAAGCCCCATTCCGGCGTCGGCGGTTGAGCGCCAAGGCCAAGAAATCCGAGGGCGGCCGCGTCCAATATGGCAGAGGCAATCCCTAAGGATGCCGCAACAATGATCGGTGACAGCGTATTTGGCATGACATGCCGCCACAGCACACGGCGAGCGCCCGCTCCGACCGACCGAGCCGCCATCACGTATTCTTTACCGCTCTCGCCTAGCACCGAAGCCCGCGTAATCCTGGCAAATGCCGGTATGGCCACGATCCCGACTGCCACCATGGCGTTGAACAACCCTGGCCCGAGAATGACCACGATCACCAGCGCGAGCAGGATCGTGGGGAACGCGATCATGATATCCATGATACGCATGATGACGTTGTCTACCGTTCCTCCCGCGAAACCCGCGATCGCGCCGAGGGTGGCTCCGACCAGAATGGCCAGGCTCACCGCGAATACGCCTACCAGCAATGAAATGCGCGCGCCATAAATAATGAGACTCGCCATATCTCGGCCGATTACATCCGTTCCCATGAGGTGCTCGATCGAAGGTGGCAGCTTATTGTTTCTAGGGAATGCCTCAAAAACTCCATTTTTATCCGGATGCTGAGACGCGAGCCAGGGAGCGATAAACGCCACAAGAATCACGGTCCCGATCATGAGCATGCCCACGATGGCGAGCTTGTTGGTAAACAGCCTGCGCATGGCGTCCCGAAACGGGGAGCGCACCACGGCCTGGCTCTGCTTTTCGGTCCCAGGTCGGGCCAGCCCTTTCAGATCGGGTTCAGCCACTGAACCAGGCATCGATCAGTTGTACCGAATCCGAGGGTTAAACCAGCCATACGAAACATCTACAACGAGATTGACGGCAACAAAAATCATGGCGAAGACCAAAACCCCCGCTTGAACTACCGGAAAATTGCGGGCAATTATTCCATTAACCACCCAGCGACCCATTCCTGGCCAGGCAAATATCGTCTCGGTGAGGATGGCTCCGGTCATCAGGAGCCCCATCTGGAGCCCGATCACCGTGATCACCGGCAGCATCGCGTTCTTGAGTGCGTGACGCGATACAACCGATCTCTCCTCCAGGCCCTTTGCGCGGGCGGTACGCACGTAGTTTTCGCCCAGAACGTCAAGCATCGCCGATCGAGTGATGCGGGTGATGAAGGCGGTCGGAATCGTGGCCAGGGCAATTGCTGGCAGCGTGAGGTGGTGAACAGTACTAAGAAGCGCGGGAAAATTCAAGGTGATGATGCTGTCCACGATGTATAGGTTGGTGATCACCTGCAGGTCTACCGATCTGTCGATACGGCCACCGATCGGAAACCAGCCTAGCTTGAGTCCAAAGATCCATAACATCATCAGCGCCAGCCAGAAGATTGGCATCGAAACCCCGACCAGTGACCCAAACGTCGTGCCGAGATCAGTCAAGCTGTTATGTCTGTAGGCGGCAATGACGCCCAACGGCACTCCAACTACGATAGCAATCGCCATGGCCGAAAGAGCCAGCTCTATGGTGGCCGGTAAGAATAAGCGCAGCTCGGTGGCGACTGGGATCCTGGAAATGATCGACACTCCGAGGTCGCCTTTGGCGATCCGTGCCAGGAACCGTCCATATTGCACGGGTAACGGATCATCGAGCCCCAGCTTCTCGCGCAATGCGGCACGCATCTCGGGCGTCGAATGCTCCCCGGCGAGCGCATATGCTGGATCTCCTGTGAGCAGCACCATGCTGTATGCAAAGAATGTGACGCCCAGGAGCACTGGAATTGCAAGGATCAAACGTCGGATCAAGTATTGAGTAATCGTGGCACGGCCAAAGCAGTTCGGGGATTATATCAACCGGCGGTTGCCGGCTCTGTCGCAGAAAAGCAAACCGGGGGAACTTCCGTCCCCCCGGTAGGGTTTACTTTCGTTCCGCTTGACCGTTACTTGCTGAGGTACGTCAAAATCTCGCGTACTGGGCTAGGAACATAGCCCGAAACATCGGAGCGGAACAGCGTGGGCGGCGTGCGAGTAACAACAGGCACACTGATCACGCGGTCGAAGATCATCTGATTGATCTCTTCGTACATGGCCTTTCGAGTATCGAAGTCCGTCTCGGCAACCGCATCTCTCAGCAGCGCGGCGATCTCCTCGTCGGGTGGTGCTCCACCACCGGCCCCGTCGTTGTTGAAAGTGGTATCACCGCCGCAGAAGAAGACACACAGGAAGTTGTCTGGGTCACCGTTGTCACCCACCCAACCTAGCATGAACAGGTCATGTATAGTGCCGTCAGCTTGCAGGTCGCTCAGATACGGATTCGGCCAAGCTGGCGACCGGATTTCGGTGTTGATTCCAACCGCAGCTAACTGAGCCTGAATCAACTCACCAATCGCCGCCGGATCGGGATAGTAAGCCCTGGAGACCGGCATCACATAAAAGATCGCTGGGTCTGGAATTTCTACTCCCTCCGCAACTGCCTTGTCCAGAAGCTCCATGGCCAGATCGGGGTCATATGCACGATCCGTGATGCCGCTGTTGTAGCCCCACAAGCTCTCGGGCTCAAACTGGCTTGCCGGTACGGCGTCACCGGGATAGATGGCATCGATGATTGCCTGCTTATCGATGGCATGCGAAATCGCAGTGCGGACGTCCAAATTCTGGAGCCATTCCTTGCCGACGTTCAGACCGAGATATCCAACGTTCAGGCCAGGATTGTACAAGACCTGGAGATTCGGGTCGCTCTTGGCGGCCTCAATGTCATCCGGGCTGGGGCTTGCCCACATGCTCAGACCATCGATGTCTCCTGCCTGCAGAGCCAGGAAAGCGGCCGATGTATCGGGGATCACCTGATAGATGACCTTGTCGGGGGTCGCAGCATCGCCCCAGTAA
>Ga0255054_10002127_pt1 | contig 11457 bp, 12 predicted proteins | sample JV7_2_23_MG_FD_188634 | JGI IMG/M metagenome (GOLD analysis project Ga0255054, IMG submission 188634) | Seawater microbial communities from Jervis Inlet, British Columbia, Canada - JV7_2_23 | ecosystem: Environmental > Aquatic > Marine > Inlet | place: Canada: British Columbia | collected... | reverse complement strand
TCGAGGGCGCGGCTCGGCTCGAGGACGTACTCTACCGGCGAACCCGCGCTGCCCTCTACGAGCCGACGGTGCGGGGGGCACTGGCCGAGCCAATCGCCGACCAGATGGCGGAGCGCCTCGGCTGGAACCGCACACAACGGGAGCAGGAGATCGCCACCGTGAGAGAGCTGATGGCCCGCGAGCTCGACTTTCTGGGAGAGAGCCCATGACTCGCATCGTCGACCAGCTCCGGAGCGCACTGGGGAAGAGCGTCATCACCGACCCGGCAACACTGAAGGAGCACTGCCGCGACCTCTGGGTGCTGAACGAGCTTCGCGATCTGGAAGGAGAAGCCCTTTCCCACCCCCTGGCCGTCGTCGAGGCCCGCTCGACCGAGGAGGTCTCCAGGGCGATGCGTCTTTGCCGCGAGGCCGGCGTGACCGTCGTCCCCTACGGCGGCGGCTCCGGCGTCTGCGGCGCCATCCAGGTTCCCGAGGGCGCCGTGGTGATCTCGACGGCAAAGCTCCAGGGCCTGGTCGCACTCGATTCCGAGAATCTGCTGGCGACCTTCCGATCCGGGACCAACGGAATGGAAGCCGAGAAGCGAGTCCGCGAGGACGGACTCACCATCGGCCACTGGCCCCAGTCCATCGACGTCTCCACCGTCGGCGGCTGGGTCGCCACCCGCGCCGCCGGCCAGTTCTCCACGGGCTATGGAAACATCGAGGACCTGGTAATGGACCTGGAGGTCGTCCTTCCCGACGGCGCCGTGCTGCGAACCCGCCGCACCCCCCGGGCGTCCAGCGGCCCCGACCTCCGCCAGCTCTTCCTGGGAAGCGAGGGCACACTCGGAATCGTCACCGAGGTGACCTTCTCCCTGCGCCCCCTTCCCGAGGCGAGCCGCGGGCAGGCCTTCCATTTCGAGAGCCTGGCGGTCGGCGTCGAGACGATCCGACGCCTGATGCGCCCGGGGTACCGACCGCCCGTGATCCGCCTCTACGACCCCAGCGAATCCGGTCGTCACTTCCCCGAGGCCTGCCCCGAGGACCGGGCGATGCTGATCCTGCTCCACGAGGGTCCCGCCCTCATGGTCGCCGCCGAGGCGGAGGGCGTGGCGGAGATCTGCCGGGAGACGGGAGGGATCGAGACCGACCGCGCCGTGGTGGACCACTGGCTCGAGAAGCGCAACGACGTGCCCGGCTTCCGGGAGTTTCTCGAGAAGGGGATCATCCTCGACACCATCGAGGTGGCGTCGACCTGGGACCGCGTCTTGCCCCTCTACGAGCGCGTCACGCAATCCCTGTCAGAGGTGGAGGGGATCCTGCTGGCCACCGGCCACTCGAGCCACAGCTACCGCTCCGGCACCAATCTCTACTTCACCTTCGTTGCCCGGCCGGAGCAGCGGAGCCGTATGGCCCCCGTCTACCGGGAGTGCTGGAAGCGCACCATGGATGCGGTCCTGGAGCTGGGCGCGGGCATCTCCCACCACCATGGGATCGGACGGGTGCGGCGAGACGCGCTGCCCGGCGAGCTGGGCCAGAGCGGGATCGCCGTGCTCCGCGCCGTGAAGCGTGCTCTCGACCCGGGGGGTCTGCTCAATCCCGGTGCGCTTCTCCCCGAGGAGGACGTCTCGTGAGCGACAAGACGCCGAAGCGGGATCTCGGCTTCACCTACATCTATCCGGATCTGGACGCCAGCGAGCAGCGCAAAAAGGACCAGCTGCTGCGCGAGAGCGTGCGCCCGCTGTTCCCCTCGAAGACCGAGAGCGTCGCCGATCTGGTGCACGCCATGGCGGGCATGAGCATCCAGGCCCGCAACATCGGCCAGTGCTATCAGGTGATGCAGCAGATCTACGCGGACGAGGACCGACCGACGGTGCTGCTCGGGCTCGCGGGCCCGCTGGTGGCCGGTGGGCTCCGTCAGGTCATCCGCGAATTCATTGCGAGCGGCCTCGTGGACGTGGTGGTGTCGACGGGAGCCATTCTCTACCAGGACCTCTACCAGGCGCGCGGCTACCAGCACTTCCGCGGGACGCCCGACGCCGACGACTGCGAGCTTCGCAGCCTTCTGATCGACCGCATCTACGACACCTACGTGGACGAGAAGGGATTCGGCGAAACCGATACCTGGGTGGGCCTGGTGGCGGACCAGATGGAGCCGGGCGCGGTCTCCAGCCGGCAGTTCATGGATGTACTGGCCGACGAGATCGACGACCCGAATTCGATGGTGAAGACCTGCCGCGAAGCCGGAATCCCCATGTTCGTCCCCGCGCTGAACGACAGCTCCATCGGCATCGGCCTCACCGAGCACCACCACCGCTGCATCCAGACCGGCAAGGCGGGGATCAAGATCGACTCGATCCAGGACAACTACGAGCTCACCCAGATCGTCGCGGCATCGAAGGCCACCGCGGCCATCTACGTGGCCGGAGGCGTGCCGAAGAACTACATCAACGACTCCATCGTGATGAGCTACATCTTCGACCGCAAGGATCAGGGACACCGCTACGCGATCCAGATGACCACGGCCGTGACCCAGGACGGCGGGCTCTCGGGCTCGACCCTCGACGAGGCCAAGAGCTGGGGAAAAGTCAAGGTGGACGCGTCCCGAGCCATGGCGTGGGTGGAGCCCACCGTGGCTCTCCCCCTGCTGGTGACCGCCGCCCTTCAGGACGGGCTCGGCAAGCGGCGCACGCGGCTGGTCCTCAGCTGGAACGGCGAGCTGCTCGACAAGATCGCCCACGTCGAACGGAGCTGATCCGGCGCCGCCTCCGGGGGCTCTCCCGCGGGCTGGCCTCACTTCGCGTGGATTGGAATCATCTCTCACCGTGTCCCCCTGGTGCGTCTACATGCTTCGCTGCAGCGACCGCACCCTCTACACGGGAATCACCAATGATCTCGAAGGGCGGCTGGCCGCTCACCGCGATGGCACGGCCTCGAAATACACGCGAGCCCGGCGCCCCGTCCGACTCGTCTACGAGGAGCCCCATTCGAACCGGTCCAGCGCATCGAAGCGCGAAGCGGCAATCAAGAAGCTCTCGCGGTCGGCGAAGCTGGCACTGATCCGTTCGCGACGGCGAAGAGCGTCCTCACCAAGGGGATGACGATCAAAGCGCCTCCCCACCCAGTCTTCCGACGGTCTCGGCGAAGATCTCATCCCCCCGCATGGCCTCCTCGAGCGGGACCCCGCTCTCGCGAAGCCGCCGCACGGGATGATGAGAGGGAAAGGCCGTCCTCACGATCGCGTCGGCGCGCTGCTCCAGCCGGTCCGCCGTTTCGCCCTCCCCTTCGATTCGCTTCGCGTCGGAGAGTCGCAGAAGCACCACGGCCACAGTCGGATCCGTGGGCCCGGCCAGGCGCTCCCACTGCTCCCGAGAGCGCTCGAGCAGCGCACTCGCCTCTGCGGCCTTCCCGAGCCCCGGGTACCGGAGGTAGACATCCGCGAGGTAATAGAGAGAGAGGGGAAGACCCCAGGGGCGCGCCGAATCCCGCTCGGCCTCGGATACCGCCAATCGCAGCCGCCGTTCGGCGCCCGTGCCGTCGGTGTGGTCGGCGAGGGTGCGGCCTCGCTGAACGTCGTAGGGCCACGTGGGGCGAGTCGGGCAGCCGAGCGCGAACAGCGCCGAGAGGACGAGAACGGCGCGAACGCCGCGCGATGACTCACGGAAGATCACGGGTCGCCGCCCTCCGGTACCTCACCAGGATCCATTGTCCTTCTCTCGACCCCGATGGCAGGAGTCAGCCCCACCATCCTCGCCGGCGCTTCTCCACGTAGCGCTGGTGGTAGTCCTCGGCCAGACAGTATGCCGAGGCCGGGGTGATCGCGGTGACGATCTCACTTCGATAGCGGCCACTGCGCTCGAGCTTCTCCTTGGACGCGTGAGCAGTGGCCTCCTGCTCGGGGCTGTGAAAGAAGAGCACGGATCGATACTGGGTCCCGACGTCCGGTCCCTGCCGGTTCAGCGCAGTCGGATCATGACACGCCCAGAAGACCTCGAGGAGATCCTCGTAGGAAATCCTCGAGGGATCGAACTCCACCTGTACCACCTCGGCGTGACCGGTTCTGCCCGTGCACACCTCCTCGTACGTCGGGTTCTCGAGGCTCCCTCCCATGTAGCCCACGGACGTGGCGGCAACGCCGTCGACCTTGCGAAAGGTCTCCTCGGGTCCCCAGAAACAGCCCACTCCGAACGTCGCTTTCTCCACCGACCCGACCCTCCAGGAGGATTCTAGCCTGCATTGGTAGCGGCGGAGGGCGAGATGCAGGCTACGGTTGCCCCTGCCATGGAGCTCCACCGCTCATCGGGACGACGCTGGCTCGGACTCACACTGGCCAGCATCACCATGTTGCTCTGGGGCATCCTGCCGCTGGCGCTCAAGATCCTGCTTCGCGCGATGGAATCGCCGACCATCGTCTGGTATCGCTTCTTCCTTTCCTCGGTCCTGCTCGGAGCACTGCTCGCCTGGCGCGGCGGACTCCCGCCGATCGCGCGCTTCAGCCGCGCGCAGTGGCTCCTGTTGGCGATCGCGACCGTTGGTCTGGCGCTCAACTATCTCGCTTACATGGAAGGACTGGACCTCACCACCCCCGCCAACGCCCAGGTATTGATCCAGCTGGCGCCCCTGATGCTGGCACTGGGAGGGCTGCTGCTGTTCAGGGAACACTTCAGCCGGCTCCAGTGGGCGGGTTTCTGCATCTTGATCCTGGGCCTGGCGACGTTCTTCAGCAGCCAGCTTCGCGCGCTCGCATCTTCTCTGGATCGCTATCTGCTGGGCAGTGCGACACTCGTCGGCGCCGCGCTCACCTGGGCGATCTACGGGATGGCCCAGAAACAGCTTCTGCACTGGTTCTCTTCCCAGGCGGTGATGTGGTGCATCTATGTGGGCTGCACCGTCTGCCTGTCGCTGGCGGCAAAGCCGGCCGCGATCCTGGAACTCGACGGGATGGAGCTCGGAGTGCTCCTCTTCTGCGCGCTCAACACCCTCGTCGCCTACGGTGCCTTCGCTGCCGCCCTGGCTCATTGGGAGGCGTCACGGGTGAGCTCGGTACTGGCGCTCACACCACTCGCCACCCTTGCATTCGCCTGGCTGATGGCGGCCCTCTGGCCGACCCTGGTGGCGCCCGAGGTGATCTCCACGACCAGCCTGCTCGGCGCCGTCGCCGTAGTCGGTGGCTCGCTACTGACCGCGCTGGGCGGAGACTCGAAGGGGTAGAGGCGTAGCCTCCAGGCCCCGCTCAGCTCTCCAGCTCCAGGGTCGCGGCCAGCAGCGAGAGCGGCGGCAGACTGGCACGCGCTCTTCCGCCGCGAACCTCGATGCCCTCGAAGCCCTCCGGGCGGATCACGTCGGGGGCATCGAAGGAGTTCGCCGCTTTCGGGTTCGGCCCGGTGAGCAGCTCGGCGCTCTCCGAGGCAGAGATGGAGCGGTCCGCCACCTCGATGGTGAGATCCATCTCCTCGTCCTGGCTGCGGTTGGTGGCGAATACCTTGAGCCGCCCTTCATCCAGAATGGCGCTGCAGTCCAGGTAGTGCACCTGCCCATTCCGCGCGCCCTGGTAGCTCGGACCCTCGACTGCGGTCCGGAGCGCGACGCCTTCGCGTCGCTTCGAAAACATCTCGAAGGCGTGGTAGATCGACTGGATCAGGATGTCATCTCCCCTCGTGATGATCGGCGCGATCACGTTCACGATCTGGGCGATGTTCGCGATCTTCACGCAATCGGCGTGGCGGATGAAGCTGTTCAGGAAGCCCGCGGCCACCAGCGCATCCTCGAGATTGTAGATCTCCTCGATGAGATGGCGCGGGAACTCGCCCCCCGGGTCCATCCCCTCGCGGTTGAACGTCTTGTACCAGACGTTCCACTCGTCGAAGCAGAGATAGGGACGTTTCTGCGCCCTGCGCTTCCCCTGGACGAATCGGCAGACGGCGTCCATCTCCTCGATCTGCTGATCGATGCTGTTGGTCACGGCGAGAAAGTCGGCCGTGTCGTCGGCGCGGTTGTCGACGTAGCGGTGGAGACTCACGTAGTCCGCGAGATCGCCGAGGTACTCGAGCACCACGCGGTCCCACTCCAGGTAGGTGGGCAGAACCGTCCCGCAGGAGCCGCACGCGACGAGCTCGATGGAACCGTCCAGAGCCTTCATCAGCTTCCCCGCCTGCTCGGCGCGCAGCGCGTACTGCTCGGCGGGTACCTGGCCGAGCTGCCACGGACCGTCCATCTCGTTGCCCAGACACCAGAGCGGTACGCCGTGGGGCTCGCGGCGGCCGTTGGCCAGCCGCAGGTCGGCGTACCGGGTGCCCACTTCGCCGTTGCAGTACTCCACCCAGTTCCGCGCCTCCTCGGGGCTGCCAGTGCCGAGATTGACCGCGAGCATCGGCATCCAGCCCATCCTGCGGCTTAGCGAGATGAACTCGTCGGTGCCGAACTGATTCGGCTCGATGGTCCGCCAGGCCAGCTCGCGTACGGTGGGCCGCCTCTCGCGTGGTCCGACCCCGTCCTGCCAGTGATATCCGGAGACGAAGTTCCCTCCCGGATAGCGCATCACCGTCATCGACAGCGGCTCGAGTGCAGCGAGCACATCCTTCCGGAATCCCTCTGCGTCGGCCTGCGCGCTCGTCGGGTCGTAGACGCCCTGGTAGACGGCCCGGCCCATGTGCTCCAGGAATCCGCCGAAGATGCGCGGATCGACCTCGCCGATTGGGTACGCGGTGTGGAGAGTCAATGTCGTGGGTTGCATGATGCGGTGAACCGTACCACGTCTTCCGTCGCCCTCGCGACGGGCGTCAGCCGGCGATGCGCAACAGGTGCGGGCCGAAGACGAGCAAGCCGATGACGGCTGCCCCGGCGGCGCTCAGGAGCACCGCCGCAGCGGCGACGTCCTTCCCTTTCTGGATCAGCGGATGGAACTCAGGAGAGGCGACGTCACACAGAAGCTCGAACGCGGTGTTGAGAGCTTCCACCGTCCAGACCACGACGATTGCAACCACGATCGCGCACCACTCGAGCAGCGAGATCCCGAGCAGCAGGCCGAGGCCACAGGCGAGGACGGTCGCGAGCAGATGGATCCGGGCGTTGTGCTGGGAGACCAGCATGGCCCGCACACCACGAAACGCGCAGCGAAAGCTCTCCACTCTGGCAGCGACGCTGAATTGAACGACGTCTCTGGGATTCACAGCGAGCCCCCACCTCTATTCGACGAAGGCCACGACACGCGCCGGGGCGGCGCTCGCTCTCGCGATCTTGATGGGAAAGATACTGGATCTTGGGGGCGAGAACCGCCGCCAGTGGTCGAACGACTTCCGGCATACGGTCTACGTCCGTCGGATCGAGCGCTCGCGTCAGATCAACCAGTCGCATCGCGCCTCCTCGAAGTCAGGGACGGGGGCCATCGCTCTCGCCGGGTGCTCCAGCCAAGACGGCAAACACGCGATGGTGCACCGACAGGATCTCTGAAGGGAACCGCTTCACGAGGAGCGACTCGAGTTCCCGGTCGAAGGCGGCGACCTCTCGCTCGGAGAGCGCCCCACCCACACCACCGCTGGCTCGGACCCGGCCGCGCCACGCCTCCGGCGTGTAGGGAGCATCGAGATCGTACGAGAAGGTCTCGACCTCGCGAAATCCGGCTTCGCCGAGATCTCGAAGCCAAGGGGGATAGACGCCCATGCCTCCGGCGCCGGGCCAGCTCGGACTATGGGCCAGGATCAGCTTCTCGGTGGCTTCGACCACGTTGCCCGGTAGCGGGATCCAATCGAAGTGCGCAATCAGGATGCGTCCGTCCCGGCGCAGGATCCGAGAGGCCTCGCGTGCCGCCGCAGCGCGGTCGAACCAGTGCCAGCACTGGCCTGCGGCCACCACGTCGACAGATCCCGAGGCAAGCGAGGTTTCCTCCGCCCGTCCGATCCGGTAGTCGACTTCGACGCCGGCCTCGGCATCGAGCTCTCGCGCTTGCGCGAGGAGGCGGGAATCGGGATCGATGCCGATCACGCGGCATCCGCGTCGCGCGAATCCGCGGGCCAGCGAGCCCGTGCCCGTGCCGAGATCGACGATCTCCTGACCGGGTCTACCGATACCCATGGAGCCGAGCCGGTCGAAGAGCGACTCGGGGAAACCCGCGCGGTATCTCCGGTAATCTTCCGCCGCCGCCCCGAAGTCAGGCTTCATGGCCGGGACCCCAACCCGGGGACCGGTGCGAAAGCCACGAGGGAAAGACCGCCCGGCCCGCCTGCAGCTCTCCCAGCCACCAGCCGTGAAAGCCGTTCGCGAACAGCCACTCGAGCCGGTCCCCTCTCCAGATGATCCTCTCGCCTTCGTAGGGTGACGGCCCCTCGAGGAACTTCTGGGCCGCCATCCGCTTCACGTAGTCCAGGTCGCTTTGCACGATCGGCAAGGACCTCATGCGCCGGATCCACTCGCGGAGCCTGGGATGCCTCTCGGCTTCGATGACGATTCCGAGAGGTTTCAGCGCGGAGAGATGGGGGAAGATCGCGAGATCCGCCACCGTGAGCTCACCGCAGAGAAATCCGTCGCCGTCCAGCGAGGACTCCATCATCTCGATGAACTCCTCGAGATCGCGCCTTCCGGCCTCGATGAGGCCCTGGGGAGGCTCATCCTGCCGCTGGTGCGTCGGCCACATCCAGATCGAGATGTCGTGGATCACGGAGTCGACGAACGAGTCAGAGAGTCTCTCCCAGTATCGCGCCTTCGCCCGCTGCTTCGGAGCCGAGGGAAAGACTCTTGGCTCCGGGTGGCGATCTTCCAGATACGCGACGATCTCCGAGGAGTTCGACACGATGAACCCGCCGTCGTCCACGACGGGAACCTCGGCCCGCGGGTTGGCGCGGACGAGCTCCCCATGGTGCTCCTTGGCCAACGCATCGATGCTCTGGAACGGGATCTCTTTGTGGGCCAGAACCATCCGCACCTTTCGCGCAAACGGACTGAACGGATTGTCGTAAAGCTTGATCATGGGCGACTCCTGGCTCCGGCCGATGCCCGGCCGACGGCGGGTTCAAGCGGACCGGTCTCTACTCCCCCGCGAGAATGACGAAGAAGTGGCTTTCCACATCCTCCGCCTTCCCGGTCAGGCTCGGGAGAAGGTCGACCCTCGCGAACCCGCAGCCGCGAAGAAGCGACTGGTATTCCGCATCGGAATACGCCTGATTGGTCGCACCGTGCCGGGTGGCGACACCCGTATGTGCGTCAACGATGAAATACCGCTCGGTGGCGGTCTTCCCGTTCGGCTCCCAGGAACTCTCCCGGAGGCAGAGGTGGGGCCTGTCCGAGAAGAGGCCCGAATCCGCGCTGTACCAGGATGGGCCTCGCTCCCCGATCTCGCGAACCGCGGACACCGTATGCACCTCGAGCAGGAGAACGCCCCGGTGAGAGAGCGCCGCATGTGCCCTTTCCAGAAGGCTCCGACCATCCTCGGGAGAGAAGACATTGAACTCCCCGAATATCAGCAACGCGAGATCGAAGTCCTTCCCGTACGGCGCGGTTCGGATGTCCTCCTCGAGGTAGCTACAACGCAGCTGGTGGAGATGGGCCTGTTCCCTCGCGTATTCGATGGAGGCAGGCGAGTAGTCGATTCCCACGCACTCGTGACCGAGCCTGGAGAGTCTTTCCGTGTAGAGACCGGGACCGCATCCGAGGTCGAGAACGCGCGATGGTCGGTGTGAGAGGATCTCCCGGTCGATCCAACTCACGTGGTGGTCGACCCGATCGAAGCGGCGGCTGGCCAAATCGTGCTGCTGGCTCAGATGCTCCTCCAGCATCCTCCTGCTGAAGGCGGGCTCGTGCCACGGGATCTTCTCGCCCTCGGTCCACGGCTCGAGGCTCGGACGTCTGCGGACGATCTCCAGGAGATTCACGGGCGTGACTCCAGGTCGGTGTTTCGCCTGCGCGCCCGTTGCCGCGGGACCTGACGCCGATGCTCTTCCAGGTACGCCGTCTGATGGAAGGGCCCCACGAGGACCACCCCCGCTACGAATCCGCCGACATGAGCCCAGAACGCGATCCCCGATGACGCTCCTGCGAGCACCGGAAGCCCGCCCAGGATCTGTATCAGAAACCAATAGCCCAGCATCGCGACGGCGGGCAGCGAAACAGTGGTAAAGAAGAACCCGAAGAAGACGAGGGTGTGGACTCGGGCCCGGGGATAGAGTCGGGCGTAGGCTCCCAGGATGCCGCCGATTGCACCCGATGCGCCGACCATCGGAACCACGCTGTCCGGATCGGTGATCACCTGCGCGAGCGCGGCTGCCAGGCCGCAGAGGAGATAGAACAGGACGAAGCGGGGGGCGCCCATGGAGTCCTCGACGTTGTCGCCGAACACCCACAGGAACCACAGGTTGCCGATGACATGGAACCAGCCCCCGTGCATGAACATGGAAGTGATCGGCGTCAGGAGAGAACCGGTCCCTTCGAGAACGCAGCGCGTCTCGGGCCCGAGTGGAATGGAGATTCCCGCGGGAGCCGTACCGAGGAGGTCACCGGGAATGAGGCCATAGAGGCAAAGTGACTTCGCGAGGGCGGCGTGGGTACCGAGGCCCTGGACGAAGACCCACGAAGCGATGTTCAATCCGACCAGCGCGATGACGGCAATGGGCGTCCGGACGATGGGGTTCTCATCTCGGATGGGAAACATCACTCTCCCATCTGGGACGGCGCCGTCCCGGCCGAGCCCGAGATCTGGCTAGTCAGACGCGCCCGAGACGCACTGGAAGGTGTACTTGGCGATACACTCGTCGGAATCGCGATCTCTCGCGCCGACCACGTCTTCACAGTAGTCGCGAGCGGCGCGCTCGCAGTCATCGTAGCCAGTCGTTTCCGCCTCGGGAACCGTGACCACCGGAGCGAGCGTGCACCCTAGCGCGAGGCAGCCGGCGACCACTGCGATTCCTCCCAATCGCCAAAGCGGACGGGAAGCTCTTCCTCTTGTAGCGAATCTCCCACGAGTCGAGCCAGCGAATCGAGACATGATCTGAAGCTCCTCCTGCCGACGGAAGCTCGAGTGTGTCTCGAGCCTGCCGCCGCAGGGTATCGCAAGGACCGTGCCACCGCAGAGCGCGCCTCGGAGCCCGAACGGGGGCATTCGGTGCAGCTTTTCGGCGTCAGTGTCAGGACGTTGCTGCGGTCAGGTGGTGGGCGGCCGCTCTCGCAGTCTCAGGGCCACCGCATGCTCGGTGGGGAGCTGGGTGGGCAACTCGACGCGGAGGTTCGCTCCCTCACGGGACCACCGGAGAGGTGCGTCGCCGCCGAGGAGTTCGACGCTCTCCGGCGCCCCTTCCCCGATCCCCTCGAGCGCCAGCTCCGATCCCGGCGCGGCGTCGAAGACGATGGCGTAGAGCGTGTCCCGCTTGGCAGTGAAGCGCACCGGGTTTCCGCCGGTCGTCCGGCCCTCCGAGCGCTGCCAGGGGCGCGTCCCGTAGATGGCCTCCCCTGCCTCAGCGAGCCACCTTCCCAGCGAGCGCAGGCGCTGCGC
>Ga0255054_10002126_pt1 | contig 11457 bp, 6 predicted proteins | sample JV7_2_23_MG_FD_188634 | JGI IMG/M metagenome (GOLD analysis project Ga0255054, IMG submission 188634) | Seawater microbial communities from Jervis Inlet, British Columbia, Canada - JV7_2_23 | ecosystem: Environmental > Aquatic > Marine > Inlet | place: Canada: British Columbia | collected... | reverse complement strand
TGTTGCGGCGCTTCGCGCACAATCTCGGTCTCGATCCCGGTTTTTCGGTGCTCGATCGCGGTGACTCCGCCGATCTCATGGATGTAGCGCGACACGAACTCTCGCTGTCGAAGAAGTCGCGCCGTTTCCCGAAGAAAGATACCTGCCTTGCGATTTACTCGCGCTGCGTTAATTCGCAGGGAGCCCTCGAAGACACGCTCGACGAAGTTTACCCGTGGTGCGCGGACTGGGAGCAGGAACTTCGCGAGCTGTTTCAACAATACGTCATTCGCAAGCAACAGATTCAGGCGCTCGATTACGACGATTTGTTGTTGTACTGGAGTCACCTGGTTGGCGAGCCGGAATTCGCCGATGAAATTGGCTCCTGGTTCGACCATGTGCTCATCGACGAATACCAGGACACCAATCTTCTGCAGGCGAAAATCCTGGGCGCGCTAAAGCCGGATGGCAACGGGGTCACGGTGGTCGGTGACGATGCGCAATCCATTTACTCGTTTCGCGCTGCCGAGGTCGACAATATCCTCGGCTTCCCGGAGCAGTACACGCCCGCGGCACGCATTGTGACCCTGGAGCAGAACTATCGCTCGACGCAGTCGATTCTCGATAGTGCGAATTGCCTGATTGCAGCGAGCGAGCGCCAGTACCGCAAGTGTTTGCGCACAGAGAAGGCGACAGGCGGCAAGCCTCGCTACGTCACCGTCGAAGATAGCGATGCCGAGGCGGAGTTCGTCGTCGAGGCAATCCTCGAGAATCGCGAAGAGGGGTTGCAGCTGAAGGACCAGGCCGTGCTGTTTCGTGGCTCGCACCACAGCGACAGGCTCGAGATCGAACTTATCCGCCGCAATATTCCGTACGTGAAATATGGCGGGCTCAAGTTTCTCGAGGCCGCACACGTCAAGGATATGCTGTCGGTATTGAAATGGGCCGAGAATCCGAAGAACGAGGTTGCGGCGTTCCGTGTCCTGAAGTTATTACCGGGCATGGGCCCGACCTATGCGTCCCGTTGTTTTGAGCACCTGGCGACGGCTGACTACCGCATATCGTCGTTGCGGTCGTTCCGGCCGCCATCGGCGACCTGGCCGGACTGGGTTGGCTTCTGCGATCTAATGGATAGTGTGTCATCGGCGGAATTCGACGACCGCGGTTGGCAAGTGCAACTCACGGCTGTGAGGCGATGGTACAAGCCACAACTCGAGCGCATTTACGATGCTATCGATACACGCGAAGCGGACATCGATCAACTGGAACAGATCTCCGGCCGCTATCCCACTCGCGAACGGTTCCTCACCGAATTGACGCTGGATCCGCCGAGTGCCGCGGGAGACCTGGCCGGCGACCCGTTGCTTGACGAGGACTACCTGATCCTCTCAACAGTGCATTCCGCAAAAGGCCAGGAATGGGATGCGGTTTTCGTACTCAACGTGACGGATGGCAACTTCCCCTCCGAGTTCGCAACAGGAAAACCGAAACTCATCGAGGAAGAACGTCGTTTGATGTACGTTGCGTTGACGCGCGCAAAGCAATCGCTCATCTTGCTCGCACCGTTACGCTTTCACGTGACACAGCAGCGCAGGGATGGCGACAAACATGTATACGGCGCGCGGAGTCGTTTCGTTACAGAACCCTTGCTCGAAACGATGCAGCAGTGCTGGCACGGGCGCAGCGAAGCGTTGGCGACGTCATCGCAGCGATCTTCGGATCGACAGCTCGACGTTGCCGCGCGCATGCGCGAAATGTGGCAGTAGGCGAGCTGTAAAAAAAGGCGGTGGCAAACGCCACCGCCAATCAGTACGAAACAAACAGCATAAGGGATTTTCAGTTTGTTACGTCAACCTCTTGCCTGATGACATGCACGCGCTCCATCGTGGCGTGGTCACCATGTGCATTATTCGTGTCGATGAACGTCACTTCACCTGTGCGGCCGGACGACAACAGCACATCGCGGATCTGCTGTTGTGTGGCATCGTCGAGCGAGTCATTCGTAATGATAGTGACGTTGTCACCAGTACTTGTGCCGTCAAACTTCATTACCTTTACTTTACGTGCGATGTGAACGTCTTCATCGGCATTGATGAGCATCTCTGCATGATGTTCGCCATAGCCCATTGTGTAGTCGACACCGTCACCCATGTCGTCCAGCTGTATTTTCTTGCCGTTCACGTCGAATTCGAAACCGTCTTCTGTACGGACGACCAACGCCGTCTCGCCGGACTCTCCTGTAATCGTGCGTGACTCGCCGATCTGCATGTCTTGCAGGTCAAATCCGGCGTCGGCACTGTCGAAGCTGAATACCTGCATGCCTTCTGCATCGTCATCGACGACGACTTCGACGTGCATGCGATGCTGCTCGCCTGCGTAGGCTGCTGCAACGAGCACAATCGTAAATACACATACCAGGATGGCTTTGACTTGCATGGAGGTCCCCAATTTTTTGCTTTGTTACCAGTTCGATGCCCAGGGGCACGAAATGGTTGCAAACTATTTGGAATAAGGCGGGCGGTTATGCCGTAAATTCGATTTCAGATGCAACGGCATTGATACAGTTGGAGCGCGGTCGTTCCGCGGCCAGTCAGGCCAGGAACATGGAATACGCGGGATTATCCGTCTCCTCCCAGTATGCGTAGCCGAGTTCGGCGAGATGCGCTTCGAGATCGGCGGTTTCCTCCTCCGGTACGTCGATGCCGGCTAGGATGCGGCCATAGTCGGAACCGTGGTTGCGATAGTGGAACAGGCTGATATTCCAGTCCGTCCCGATGGCATTTAGAAAATCCAGTAGCGCGCCCGGCCGTTCGGGAAACTCGAAACGAAACAGACGCTCATTCTCGATGCCGGGAGAGCGGCCGCCGACCATGTGACGAACGTGTAGCTTGGCCATTTCGTTGTCACTCAGGTCTTCGACGAGGTAGCCCTCCGTTCGCAGTCTTGCCACGAGTTCGTTGCGCTCGGCGATGCCGTGCCGGAGTTCGACGCCAACAAAAATGTGAGCATTCGCCGAGTCGCTGTAGCGATAGTTGAACTCGGTAACACCGCGCCGCCCGAGTGCCCCGCAAAAGCGGCGAAAACTTCCGGGTTCTTCAGGAATTTCCACGGCGAGCAGCATTTCCTTTTCTTCGCCGATTGCCGCGCGTTCCGCGATGTGCCGCAGCCGGTCGAAATTGACGTTTGCACCACTGCAAATCGCGACGAGGTTCTGGTTCTTGATCTCATTCTCGACGATGTATTTTTTCGCTGCGGCGACGGCGAGTCCACCGGCCGGCTCCACTATCGAGCGCGTGTCCTCGAAGATGTCCTGGATTGCCGCACAAACGTGGTCGGTGTCGACCGTGATGATCTCGTCAACATGCTCCTGACAGAGACGGAATGTCTCGTCACCGACGCGCCGCACCGCGACGCCGTCCGCAAAGATGCCGACATGGTCCAGCGTAACGGGCTTGCCTGCTGCGATCGAATCGCGCATCGTCGCGGAGTCCTCTGGCTCCACGCCGACGATGCGGACGTTCGGAAATAGCGATTTCACATAGACGGCGATACCGGCAATCAACCCGCCGCCACCGATCGGTACGAAGATCGCGTCAATATCGTCTTGAGCTTGTTGCATGACTTCGACGCCGATCGTTCCCTGGCCAGCGATGACATCAGGGTCGTCGAACGGATGGATGAACACGAGCCCACGCTCATGCTCGAGCGAGCGGGCATGCGCATACGCGTCGTCATAGGCGTCGCCATGCAACACCACCTCGCCGCCGAGTGCTCGCACTGCGTTCACTTTGATCGATGGTGTCGTTACCGGCATCACGATGACCGCACGAATACCTCGGCGGCGTGCTGCGAGGGCGACGCCTTGTGCATGGTTGCCAGCGGAACTGCAGATAACGCCAACGGACAACGCGCCCTCGGGTATTGCTGCGATCTTATTGTAGGCACCACGCAACTTGAATGAGAAAACCGGCTGCAGGTCCTCTCGCTTCAGCCAGATGCGATTCTTGAAACGCGCCGATAGATTTGGTGCTTCTTCCAGCGGCGTTTTGTCCGCAACGTCATAGACGCGGGCATGTGCGATTCGATCCAGGTAATCGGTGTTTCTCATGGCCGTTCACGTAGGTTTGAGCTTTGGTTATCGCATACCCGGGCAGGCGTCGCAAAAATTTGCGAAATACCCTGAATAAGGGCTCGTGACTCTGGTGTGCGCGTGTTTGCATGTTGACGATGTCGGATCGTCAGTCTCAATCTCCAATTTCTGCGCCGCCGCCCAAGCGCGACCGCTCGCCGCTGTTTCGTGAACGGGCTGCAGCGTCTCTACAGCAGCGCTGGTTCGGTCCGGTGCAGGTTCTGACGCCGCCTTCGGCGCGCGCGATGGTGTTCGTCGCGGCAGCGGCAGTCACGATGTTGCTGATCGCAGCGATGATCGTTGAAATCCCCGATCGTATTCGAACGGTCGGCGTGCTGTTGCCTGTAGATGGCCTGTTGAAAGTACGTGCGTCAAGGGCCGGTCGTGTCGAAAAACTGGTGATAGCGAACGGCGACGTCGTTGCTCGCGGCCAGGTGCTGATGCGACTTTCAGGAGTCCAGCGCGCACCCGGGAAGGAACCTGAACTGGCTGCACGTATCGCGTCGCATCGTCGCGAGATGCAATTGCTGGACGAAACGCTCGAACGGGAAATCGATACCGTCAAATCACGCGTGCAGCTCAATAATCGTCGACTGCGACTGACGCGAGAACGAATCGAGGCTGCCGTACGCGAGCAGCGGACGCGTGAGCAGGAGGCCGAAAGGTACGGGGGGCGTGCCGGCCGAATTCAGCAGCTCGCCACATCGCAAGTGATTTCCGATCATGTCGCAGACACAGCCGCAGCGACTGCATTGCAGGCGCTGGCGGCAAGTCAGGCGGCTCGGCAGCGCAGTTTGTCGTTACAGGACGAATTTCTGACGATCGAACAGCAACTGTTGCAGGATGGTGCGCTGCCGGAAATTCTGCGCCGCCAGGCCGATCTGCGACGCGAAACGATCGCGCGGGAGATCGCGGCCAGCGAACTGCAATCGGCGCACGAGATAACCGCACATGAAGCGGGCATTGTCGCGGGTCTTGCAGCCCGCGTCGGCGAAGACGTCAGGGCTGGCGAGGTACTCATGACTTTGCACAATCCGGACAGTCGTCTCGAGGCGCGTCTCTATCTGAGTCCCGACAATGCGGGCATGATCGCGCCGGGTCAGATTGTGGAATTGCAGCTGAAGGCTTATCCGCACCAGCTCTACGGTACCCAAACCGCGATCGTCGAGTCCGTGTCCGCGGTCGCCGTGCCGGCGCAGGAAATCGACGCGGGGCTGCCATTCGCGGGTCCGGTATTCGAGGTTCGGGCCGCGCTGCGGCACGAGACAATGAAGGTGCACGCCGGCGCCTGGTCACTGCCGCCCGGCACGTCATTCACGGCGGACCTGGTACGGCACCGCTGGCCGCTGTATCGCTGGCTGCTGCGCTCCGTGTTGGGAGACGCGTCGAATACCTGACATGGCAGTGCCCCTCATTTTGCAGTCGGAGCGGGCCGAGTGTGGTCTTGCTGCGATAACGATGATCGCCAACCATCATGGCCACAAGCTCGATCTTGCGGCGATGCGCAGGCGTTTCGGCGCAAGTTCACCGAATCTGCGGAGTATCCTGACAACCGCGGCGGAGCTCCGGCTCGTCGCGCGTCCGTTGCGGCTAGGCCTGTCGGATTTTCGTCGCCTGTCGTTGCCCGCCATCCTGCACTGGGAGTTTGATCACTTCGTCGTCGCAATTCGAGTGCGTGGCCGGCAGGTGGTCATTCACGATCCCGCGGTCGGTCGTCGAGTTCTGGACCGCAAGGATCTCGACGAATCATTCACCGGCGTTGCCGTCGAGTTCGCCCGCGCGCCGGACTTCTCCAGGAGTGTCGGCCACGGCCTGCCATCGGCATCGGGGTTGCTGCGCTCGTTCCGCGGGCTAGGCCGCTATCTCATCCTGATGCTATCCATGCTGATCGTGACCCAGATGCTCGCGCTGGTACCGCCCGTCGCTACCCAGTTGCTGATCGACGAAGTCGTGCTCGGCCAGGATCGGCAGTGGCTCTATCGAGTCATAGCGGGCATCGCACTCGTGATGCTCGCGGCGGTCGTTATCGATACCATGCGACGCCACGTCGCGCTCTATGCGGGTATGCGGCTCGCGACCGACAGCACGACGCTCATCATTCGGCACCTGCTGCGCCTGCCGGCCGCCACGATCGATCGCCGCTCGGTCGGCGACATGATGTCGCGGGTCGACTCGTTGCGGCCATTGCGTACCGTGCTGACGGAAACGTCGTTGCAAGCAGTTGTGCAGGGAACGGTCGTACTGACCACGATCACGGTAATGATCGCCTACAGCCCGGTCCTGGCGCTGCTCGCCATTTCGGCGCTGATCCTGGTCGCGTTGCTGCAGATCGCCGTTTTGCCGCGTTCCCGGTCACTGAATCTGGAAGCGCTGCTGGCATCGGCTCGTGCAAACAACTCGCTGATCGAATCGCTGCGAGCGTATGCATCGGTCAGCGCGCTCGGGCTCTCGACTCAACGGCTTGCCCACTGGCAGCATGGCTTCGTTGCCGCGACCAATGCCGTGACGCGGCAGGCGCAGCTCGGCGTTCTTGCAAGCGCCGGCGGTGGCGTCATCAATGTCATCGAGTACGCGTTATTTCTGGGTATCGGTATCGATGGCATCCTCAGCAAGCAGTTCACCCTGGGCGTACTCTTCGCATTTATCAGCTTGCGAGGCAGGCTGACGGTGGCGACCGCTGACCTCGTAGGCGCTGCGCGGCAGCTCTACCTCGTGCGCTCGCATGTCGAGCGGGTCGCCGACATTGTGGCGGAGGAGCCGGAGCCGGTGACGAACGGTCCGGCAATGCGCCGGACTTTGCGCGGCGGTATCTCGTGCGTCGGGCTCGAGTTCCGCTACCCTGGCGGTCCTGCCGTTGTCGTGGGCTTCGATGCCTGCATCGACGCGGGCGAATCGGTCGTGATCCTAGGTCCGTCAGGCGCCGGCAAATCGACTTTGTTACGGTTGTTGGCGGCTACGCTTGTGCCCGATGGCGGGTCGCTGCGCTATGACGGCGTTGAGGCCACGCTCTGGGACCGCGGCGCGCTGCGGCAGCAATTCGGTGTGGTATTGCAGGCGGATCGATTGTTCGAAGGATCCGTCGCGGACAATATCAGTTGCTTCGAGCACGCACCGGATCTCGGCCGAATTCGTGAAGCGGCAGAACTTGCGTGTATCTGGGAAGAACTGCAGAGTCTGCCAATGACAGTGCATACGCCCATCGCGGGCGCAAGCGCAGGACTTTCGGGCGGACAGGTGCAGCGCCTGTTACTGGCGCGGGCGCTGTACCGGCGGCCTGCTGTACTGTTTCTCGACGAGGCGACCAGCCACCTCGATCACCTTACCGAATGCTGCGTGCTGGACAATCTCCGCTCGCTCGGCGTGACGTTGGTCAGCGTCGCACATCGTAGAAACGCCATTGCGACGGCAAGCCGGGCAATTCAACTCGGTGTTGCGGCAATGCGTGGCAATTGATCCGCGACCCTTCCATAATGCTGAGTCCCGGCGCCATGCTGACGTCGACTGCTGGAAAGAACGCGATTGAACAAGCTGTTGATCACAAACGCACGCCTGATTAACGAGGGCGACATTCGTGACGCCGACGTATTGATCGAGGGCGAACGCATCGGGAAAATCGCGGCCAGCATCCCTGCCCAGGACGGCGTCGAGGTCATCGACGCCGCCGGCCGATTCCTGATGCCCGGCATGATCGATGATCAGGTACATTTTCGCGAGCCCGGTCTTACCAATAAGGGCGATCTGGCAACGGAGTCGGCGGCGGCGGCCGCAGGCGGCATTACCAGTTTCATGGACATGCCGAACGTCAATCCGCAGACGACGACACGGCAGGCGCTCGCCGACAAGTACGCCATGGCCGAGTATCGATGTACGGCCAACTACGGATTTTATCTTGGTGCCACGAATCGAAACATCGAAGAAATCAAGGCGCTCGCTGTCGGCGAGGCCTGTGGCATCAAAGCGTTCATGGGTGCATCCACCGGCGACATGCTCGTCGACGATCCGGCAGCGCTCGAACGAATATTTGAAAGTGCGCCAATTATCGTACTCACGCATTGCGAGCACTCGCCAACGATCTGGGACAACGAAGCGCGGGCGCGCGATACGTTCGGTGACAACGTGCCGATGTCGGAGCATCCCAATATTCGCTCGGCAAGCGCATGCCTGACATCGTCCAGCCTGGCCGTTGAGCTGGCACGTCGCTTCGATGCCTTGTTGCACATTCTGCACCTGACGACGGCGTTGGAAATGGCGCTGTTCTCGAAAGCGCACCGTTCCGAGAAACGCATCACCGCCGAAGTCTGTGTGCATCACTTGTGGTTCGATGAGTCGCGGTACGAAGATCTCGGCACACGTATCAAATGCAATCCGGCCATCAAGGCGGCGACCGATCGAGCGGCGCTGATCAAGGCCGTCAATGAAGGCCGCATCGACGTGATCGCCACAGATCATGCCCCGCATACTGCAAGCGAAAAGAGACGCAGCTACTTCAAGGCGCCAGCCGGGCTACCGCTAGTGCAGCATGCGCTGCTCGTCCTTTTCGACCTCGCGGCTCGCGGGGAGTTGACCCCAGAGCTCATCGTCGAACGTGCCTGCCACGCACCCGCAGACTTATTCGGCGTACAGGATCGCGGTTATGTTCGCGAGGGTTGGTACGCCGATCTGGTTATTGTCGATCCAGGCAAGCCATATGGTGTCGACAAGTCGAACTTGCTCTGCAAATGTCATTGGTCGCCGTTCGAAGGTTACGAGTTCTCTTCCACAATCGACACGACAATCGTCAATGGCGAGGTTGTCTATCGTGACGGCGAGTTGACCAAGAACATCGCAGGGCAGCGCCTCGAGTTCCTGCGCGAGCGGTAGTTGGTCAGCACTAGCGGCAGCGCTTGTTGGCGCCGGCCGCAACATTTTCAAAATTGTTTACTTTCCGGGCGATACAGTTATGCTACCGCCCGTAAGGGGCTGGGCCGTCATCGGGTACTAGATGCACCCTTGGCGCACTATTCGAATGAAACCGACCGATACATCCAATCCCGACTACTTTCACAAGGTAGTCGATTGCCAGTGGGCCTGTCCGGCCCATACCGACGTTCCCCTATATATAAGGCTCATTGCCCAGGGCGATTTCAGCGATGCCTATATGGAGAATCGCAAGTCGAACGTATTTCCGGGGATTCTCGGCCGCGTCTGCGATCGACCCTGTGAACCCGCGTGCCGGCGCCGGCGGGTGGAAGATAAACCGGTCGCGATCTGTCGGCTGAAGCGAGTCGCCGCCGATCATCGTGATGACGTCACGGACCGGTTGCCACGAGCACCCGAGACGAGTAACGGCAAGAAAGTGGCACTGATCGGTTGTGGCTGTGCGTCGCTGACGGTGGCGAACGATTTGCGGCCGCTGGGCTACGAGGTCACTATTTTCGAAGCGCTCGATACAACGGGCGGCCTGATGCGTACCAATATTCCGAGGTTCCGGCTGCCACCCAAAGTTCTGGACGAAGAGATTAACTACATCATCGACATGGGCGTCGACCTGAAACTGAATCACCCGATCGAGAGTATGAAGCAACTGCTCGACAGTCAGGAGTTCGATGCGGTCTTTGTCGGTACGGGAGCGCCACGCGGAAAGAATCTCGAAATTCCGGGACGCTACGACAGTGATTGTATTCACATTGGCATCGATTGGCTCGAATCTGTCGCATTCGAGCACATCGAGAAAATTGGCAAACGCGTATTGATCATCGGTGTCGGCAACACGGCGATGGACTGTTGTCGCACCTCACTGCGGCTGGGAGCCGACGACGTCAAGGTCATGGCGCGCAAGCCCCGTGAATTTTTCAAGGCTTCGGACTGGGAGCTCGAGGATGCCGAAGAAGAGAATGTCGAAATCCTAATCAATCACTCGCCAAGGGATTTCGTCATCGAGGACGGCAAGCTTGTTGGCATGACGTTCGAGTTGATGGAGTACAACGTTGGTGAGGACGGTCGCATCGATCGTGGCACCGTCGTGGACGAGAAGATCATTCCCTGTGACGACGTTATTCTCGCGATCGGGCAGGACAATGCGCTTCCGTGGATCGAGCGCGACATCGGCATCGAGTTCGATGAGTGGGAATGCCCCGTCGTGGATGAGGCGACAATGATGTGTTCACGCGATGGCGTCTTCTTCGGTGGTGATTCTGCATTCGGGCCCAAGAACATTATCTGGGCTGTGGCCCACGGGCACGAGGCAGCGATATCCATACATAAGTATTGTCAAGGCGATGACCTCAGCGAACGTATGCCCCCAGGCGTCAACCTGATTTCGCAGAAGATGGGCATGCACGAATGGAGTTATTCAAATGACTATGACCCGTCCGCACGAGGGCTGATGCCGCATGTCGAACTCAAGGAGCGATTCAAGAAACTCGACATCGAGGTTGAGCTCGGGTTCACCGTGGAGCAGACCATTCAGGAAGTGGAGCGCTGCCTGAACTGCGATATCCAGACTGTTTTCGCTGCCAAGCTGTGCATCGAGTGCGACGCCTGCATCGATATATGTCCGGTCAATTGCCTGACCATCGCCCAAAACGGCGATGAATCCGAACTGCGTGGCCGCTTGTCGGCGCCTGCAACCAACCCGGATCAGGCGATGTATGTATCGGAGGAGCTGCCACAAACGTCGAGGGTCATGGTTAAGGATGAAGATATTTGCGTGCATTGCGGCTTGTGTGCCGAGCGCTGCCCAACTGGCGCCTGGGACATGCAGAGATCACAGGTTTTGATCCCATACGTCGCGGACGAAGCATCCGGCGACCAACTGGGCGGCGCCGAAACGACGGCGGCCTGACAGGAACACACGTGGCAGCAATCAACGACGTAGTCATCAAGATAGGCACGGTCAATGGCACCGGGTCAGCAAGTGCCAATGGCCTGTTGCGCAAGGCCATCTTTCGCATGGGCATACCTGTCGTCGGCAAGAACTATTTTCCATCCAACATTCAGGGATTGCCGACCTGGTATGAGATTCGTGTTACCAAGGACGGTTACCAGGCGCGGTCGGACCGCGTTGACATCATGGTTGCGATGAATGCGCAAACCTACGCGAAGGACATGACAGACGTCACGCCCGGCGGTTGGCTGGTCTACGATTCGACCTGGCCGCGCAACCAACTGCTCGACCGGGAGGATATTACCGTAGTCGGTATTCCGTTCTCGAGAATGTGCAATGAGCACTTCGACGGTGTGCGCACGCGTATCCTGATGAAAAACATCGCTTACGTCGGCGCGATCGCCGCATTGCTGGACATCGATCTCGAAGTCATCAAGGAACTGCTCGAAGAGACCTTCGCAGCCAAGCAACACATGATCGCCTC
>Ga0255054_10002125_pt1 | contig 11460 bp, 7 predicted proteins | sample JV7_2_23_MG_FD_188634 | JGI IMG/M metagenome (GOLD analysis project Ga0255054, IMG submission 188634) | Seawater microbial communities from Jervis Inlet, British Columbia, Canada - JV7_2_23 | ecosystem: Environmental > Aquatic > Marine > Inlet | place: Canada: British Columbia | collected... | reverse complement strand
GGCTGATCGTCTACATGGGGAACGACGTCTGGGGCGTGAAATGGCGCAACTGGAAGGTGAACCTGAAGGAGCAGCAGAACATCCTCAGCGAGACCCTCGACTACGGAATGCCGCGTATCTACAACCTCTACAAGGATCCGGGTGAAACGCAGAACGTCCTCTTTCCGGAGACCTGGGTGCCGAAGGCCGCCCTGGGGCAGCTGGGGGCGCACGTGGTTTCGCTGAGGACCCATCCACCGATCAAGGCGGGGACCAAGGACCCCTATGTGCCAGGTGGCCCGTAGCCAGTAGGAGGTACCCGGTACCCGGTATCCAGTCTCCTTCCCTCACTGGGTACTGGGAACTGGGAACTGGGTACTGGGCGGGTGGTCGGGCCGCATACCACAAAGGTGTTATGGCGCCAGCCCTTGCCCCGCAATACCTTACCGAGTGGTTGCCAAGGAGTACATGGTCGAGATCTGAGGAGAGGGGGTATGTCGATGGCGGTGAACAGATTTCGAGTCGAATCGGCGCTGATGCGATCGGCCGTGGTCGCGCTCACCGTATTGACTCTCACGTTGATTGGCTCGCCGGAGCTGGCGGCGCAGCAGGAAGGGTCTGACGTTTCTACTCAGAGCGCCGACGACGATACGGCTCAGAAGAAGAAAAAAAAGAAGGAGAAGAAGCAAAAGGCCGAGGGCGAGGAGAAGAAGGGGCCGAGCTTGCTTCCGGTCCCCATCTTCATCACCGAGCCGGCCATCGGCTATGGTCTCGGCGCCGCCGTGGGTTACTTCCACAAGAAAAAGGGCGTTGATGCTTCGGACCAACGCCTCCCCCCGGGTATGACGGCCACGAGTGCATCCGACACCGGAAAGAGCAAAAAACAGCCACCAACCATCAGCGGCATTGCGGCCGGCTACACCGACAAGGGTTCGTGGGGGGCCGGTGTCGGCCACTTCGGAAACTGGGCCAAGGACACCATTCGCTACAGGGGCGCCCTCGGCTACGTCAATATAGAGTCCGAGTTCTGGTTTCTCAACCGCCCCTTCGAGTTCAATGTCAAGGGCGGCCTGCTCTTCCAGGACATCAACTTTCGGATGGGCAAGAGCGACTTCTGGCTCGGTGGTAGGCTCATCTATGTGAACACCGATCTCAAGTTCAAGCGCGATCTCCCCGGCGACCTCCCCGAGATCGAGTCTCGCGGACGGAACATCCAGGACCTCGGTCTCGCCTTCCAGGCCATCTATGAAGGCCTCGACAACCTGACGACGCCCAACACCGGTCAGTATGTCGAACTCCTCACCTACAAGTATTTCGAGAGTTCGATCAGCGATTTCGACTACTTCAAGGCAGGATTCAGGGTGCTTTCATTCCACCAGTTTGCAAAGGACAAGCTGGTGCTCGGACTTCGGTTCGACATCGATGCCGTCGACGGCGATCCGCCCCTGTGGGGCTATCCGTGGATCACCCTTCGTGGCGTGCCGGCGCTGCGATACCAAAACGAGCAGACCGGAGTGGTCGAGGCGGAACTGCGATGGAACATCCTCGAAAAATGGGCGTTGCTCGGATTTGCCGGCGCCGGCAGAACCAGGGGCGACACGAGACGCTACCCGGACGAGAGCGGGATCTACGCCGGCGGCATCGGTGCCCGTTATCTCTTCCGGCCACAGGACGACCTGTGGGTCGGGATCGACCTCGCCCGTGGGCCCGAGGATTATGTCTTCTACATCCAGGTGGGCCACGCCTGGTAGCCCGTCCACCCGCCCAGTAGCCAGTAGAAGGTATCCAGTACCCGGTACCCGGTATCCAGTCTTCCTCCCTCACTGGCTACTGGCTACTGGGCGGACGGTCGGGACTGGTCACTGGTCACTGGCTACTGGGCGGGTGGGCGTGAGGGTCTCCAACACCTGGCGTCACCAGTTCAGATTGACGCCGAAGGCGAGGGTGTCCTCGTACAACGGCCCACCCGTCGCCGTGGTGCTGTCGGTCAAACGCAACTCCAGGGAGATGAACACGTTCCGGTGGGGCTGGTAGGCCCCACCGATCAAGTAATCGAGAATGCGGTACTCGCTATCCACGTTGTCGTCGTCGGGCTCGAGCCAGTTGAGGCCGCCGAAGATGGACCAGCGCTCGTCGAACGACCATTGGCCGAAGATCTCGCTTCCGAGGCTGTCGAACCAGGTGCCCTCGTCATCCCGTTCCCGCTGCTCGCCACGTGACAGCACCAGCGCCAGCTCCAGGGGGCCACGGTCCCAGCGGGCACCGATGATGGTGGCGATGTCGCCGAGGTGGGGCTCGTTGGGACCGGGATCCTCAACACCGTCCCTCACCTGGTTATAGGCCAGGCCAATGGTCAGCGAATCGCCGGGCGACCACCGGAGTGAGCCACTGATTGTGTCGCCGAAGTCCTGATCATTGGCAGTGCGGCTGCGGTTCTGAGACTGCAGGCCGAACATCACCGGGCCCGACCCGATTCGGTAGATGGCCGCGTTCGCAGCTCGGCCGGTGCCGTTGATACCGCCGTCTCCAAGTGCAAATGCCCCGGAGGCCTGTGCTCCGAAGGTGTAGAACCGGTCCGTCCACCCGGCCACGTCGTAGTACACCGACCACTGCTTGCCCCATGTCAGGTCACCGTAAGGTGTCTCGAATCCGACATAGCCGAGGCGCGTGGTGAATGCCTGAGAACCCTCGCCGATGGCGTAGCCGGGGTCTCCACCCACGTCGATCGAGGGATTCTGGTTGACCAGGTTCACACCCGCCTCCAGGCGTCCGAGCACCGCCCAGCGCTTACCGCCCAGGTACCGGCCGTAGAACCCGACGCGCGAGAAGCGGTCGATGAACTCGATGTCGTTTGCGGTGAGCAGGGTCCGGACGCGGAGGCTGCCGTAGAAATCATTTTCGAATCGGCTCAAGGTTGCCTTCTTCGCTGGGGGCGGATCGCTTACCTCGACCTCCACAGGCTCGGCCTCCGGTTCCTCGAGTGCCGCGAGTCTGGCCGCTACCGTGGCGAGCAGCGCCCGGATTTCGGCGATCTCCGCGACGCGCTCGGGCTCGCCTCCAGCCTCGAGAACGGCCACCCGCGCTTCAAGGGCTTCGAGCAGCGCGCGCAGCTCCTCGATCTCCGAGCTTTCTTCTCCGAACCCCTGACCCGTAAGGAAGGCCAATGCCAACACCACCGACACCAGGCACCGGACCCATCGCATATTGCCGAAGATCATGCCGCAACTCCTTCCCGGCGACCGAGCTGCGCTTTTCTAAAAGAAAAGGATGATGCTGCCCGCGACAGTCAGCATCACGTTCGCAAAGGCGTAGGCGCCCGTGTATCCCAGCGCGGGGACCGCGCTGCGGGCCTCGCCGGTCACGATGCTGAGCGACGCCCCACTGGTCATCGAGCCGGTGATCGCCCCGAGGAGAAGGACCGGGTTGATCCCGAGCACCTTGCGACCAAACGCGTACCCGACCAGCACGGGCGTCGAGGTCACGAGGACTCCGGCCGCCACCAGGCTGAAACCGGACTGCGCCAGCGTTTCGATGATGCCGCTCCCCGCGCGCAGACCCACCCCCGCCATGAACGCGATCAAGCCGAGCTCCATGAAGACCCAACGCGCCGCCCCTGGAACCTGTCCGAACGTTGGATGCAAGGCTCGCAGATAGCCGATCACGAGCCCCGCGGCCAATAACCCGCCCGCCGTTCCCAATCCCACCGAGATTCCGGCGACCGTCACGGTCCACGTGCCGACGAGCAGACCGACGGCGATACCGATGGAAAAGGTCGCGAGATCAGTTTGCTCGGTCGCACGCTCGATGTGACCCACAGCCTCGCCGACCGCCTCCACCCGCGAGGTCGGACCAGTGACATGGACGACGTCACCTGCCTGGAATTCGATGTCTCCTTCAAGCGGGATGTCGACCCCGAGGCGCTGAATTCTCGAGACGAAGCACCCTTCCTCGGCCACGACCTCATTGAGACTCTCGGTGAACTTCTTGACCTTCGTCCGCAGAACCACGACCCTGGCCGATTCGATTTGCACGTCAAGGAGGTCGGGATCCGACACCTCGGGACCGATGCGTCCGGCGGACGCGATGAACTCGTCCAGGAACCCCACGATGCAAACCTCGTCGCCGAGCTCGACCGTTGTCTCCTCGGTAACGGAAACCAGCTCACCACCGCGCCGCAGCCTCTCGATGCTGACCCGGCCCGGAAGTCTCTCATGGGCGGCGCCCAGCGGAACTCCGACCAGACTTTCGTTCTCGACGCGGTATCCCCGAACCACGATGTCGTTTAACACATGCACACGATCTTCAATGCCTCCGCGACCGGCGGCTTCCAGCTTCGCCGCTTCAGCCGGGAGGTTCAGCCCCAGCAGACGCGGGAGAAAGCGGATGATGAGGATCAGCCCGACGAGGCCGAAGATGTAGGTGATAGCGTAAGCCGTGGTGACGTTCGTCATCACCTGGTCGGCCGTGAAGCCTGCCGCCACGGGAACGTCGCCCGCCCGGATGGCCTCCTGGGCGGCCGCGAGAGTCGGTGAGCTCGTCAATCCGCCCGCCAGCAGGCCCGCCGCCGCTCCAGGCTCCAGCCCCAAGAGCTTGGACAGCGTCAGAGCCAACGCGAACCCGGTACCGCCGATAACCACCGCCAAGACGAAGTATTTCAGACCATCTTGCTTGATGACGCTGAAGAAGCTCGGTCCGGCTTGAAGACCAACCGAAAAGATGAACAGCACGAAGCCGACCGACTGGGTGGTTGTGTTGGGAACGTAGCCGAGGTGGCCGAAGACGAGCCCGACGAAAAGCACACCCGAGACCGAACCCAGCTCGAAGCCGCCGATATTGATTTTCCCGACGAGGTAGCCGAGACCTAGTACGAGGAACAGCAGGCCGACGGGGTTGGTCTGAAGGAACTGGTCGATCATCTCCATCATGTCGTCTCCTCAACGAGCGTTGTTGCTAGCATTGGTCATAGCATAATCCCTGGCAGAGAGAGCCGCCATACCATCTTCGTAGTACATGGCCACCCACCCACCCAGTAACCAGTAGCCAGTTCCCAGTACCCAGTTCCGCACGCCCGCCCAGTAGCCAGTGGCCAGTCCCACCCACCCATGCAGTAACCAGTGCCTAGTACTCAGTGAAGAAGGGGGACTGGATACTGGGTACCGGGTACAGGGTTGCCTCTGCTGGCTACTTCATCTGGCACCCGTCATCGACACCCCTTCGAGCGTATCTCGACACACCCCTCAGAAGGGGAAAACGATCGGCGTAAGGATCACGGTGATGATGCCGACCAACACCGTCAGCGGCACACCGATCTTTACGTAATCGATGAACCCGTATTTCCCCGGGCCGTAGACCATCAGGTTTGTTTGATATCCCATCGGTGAAATGAAGCTGCAGGATGCGCCGACCATCAGGGTCACGGCAAAGGGCATGAAGCTCACCCCGAGGCTGCTGGCCAAGACCAGTGCGATGGGGTACATGAAGGCCGCCGAAGCGACGTTGGTGATGAGGGTGTCCATGATGATGCAGCCGACGAAGATGGCGATCAACGCGATCATCGGGTTATCGCCGCCGATCGCGCCTAACCCTCTCGCGATGATCGACGACAGACCGGTGGCACTGACCGCCGACTCGATACCGATCGCGCTCGCGATCACCACCAAGGTCGAGAAATCGATGCTCGCACCAGCCCTCTTCAGCGGCAGGCACCCGCTCAGGATCAGCAGGCCACTGGCCAACAGGGCCGCGTTGAGCATGCTCATCCACCCCATCGAGACCACCACCACCATCGCGACGGTGATCAGGGTTGCCCCTGCGGCCTTGTCACGCCGCTGGATGTGCTCCTCGGTGATGCGCCGGGTCATCGAGAACTCCGTCTCGTTCCGGTTTTCGTAGAAGAACTCGCTGTCGACCTCGGCAACGACAATGTCTCCCGCCTGAACCACCGCGCCGCGCATCTGACCCGGCAGCGGTCTGCCGCCGCGCGAAGCTGCGATGACATTCGCCTTGTATGGGCTGTCCGGGTCAACCGTCCCGATCTCCCGGCCGACGAACGAGCTCCTGCGCGAGAACGCCGCCTCGACCAGTATGTGTCGATATCGTTCCTTGCCCAGACGACCCGACTCGATGTTCGATTCAAGCCCCTCGAATCGCCACAGATCGGGCAACGCGTCCGACACGGTCGAGAACCGCAAGACGTCGTTGGCCTCGAGCACCGTTTCGGGTGCGGCGGCTTTTTCTTTATCGAATTGATCGGTGAGGGCCGTCAGCTCGAAGTCGGGAGAGTCGAGCAGACCGGTGTCCGCCAAGCTCCGACCCACCAAAGAGGAGCCTCCCCGAACCCGAAACTCGGCGCCGAAGAGGCGGCGAACCGACCGGTCCGTCTCCACTTCGCGGGAATCAGGGAGCAACCATCGACTCGTCAGCATAATGAAGAGAATGCCGGCCACCGTGATCGGCACACCGACCCAGGCCAGATCGAACATTGCGATCTCCCGCATCGGGGGCAGGTTTTCGCCGCCTCGCTTGAGCGTGTCGAGCACCATCCCCGCGACCACCAGGTTGGTGGCGGTACCGATCAGGGTGCAAGTGCCACCGAGGATGGACGAATAGCTCAGAGGGATATAGAGCCTGGTCGCCGGCAAACGGCACGACTTCGCAAGATCGCGGATGACCGGAATCATCATCGCCACCAGCGGCGTGTTGTTCAGAAAGGCGCTTCCGAAGGCCACCGGAGGCAGGATCCTGGCCTGGGCAGTGAGCAGGGTCTTGGGACGCCCGATGAGCTTTTCGCTGATCATCGTGATCGCGCCGGTGCTGTACATGCCCGCAGCCACCATGAAGAGCGCGCCGATCGTCAACACGCCCGGATTGGAGAAACCCTTGAGACTGGCCTCGAGGGGGGCGAGCCTGAAGGTGATCGTCAGGGTCAGCGCGCCGAGAAACACCGCTGCCGGCGGCAGCTTGGTGAATACGAGAAGCGCAAACGTGGTCGCCAGGATCCCGATCATCAACCACACTTCAAACGTCATGACTCAACCTCCGTGCGCCCTGATCGACGGGCGTCGCGAATCGCTCCGCTGCAATGCAAATCATCAAACACCGTTCATCAACGGAAGAGCATGAACATGCTGAACACGATCAACGTCGGGACCAAAGCCGCCCGAACCAGGCCGAACGGTGAGACGCCGCCGTCGAAATGACCTTTGAGGATCGCCTGGCCGGCGGGATTGGGGGCGTTGGCGATGACCGTCAGCCCACCACCGCTGACCGCACCGGCGACGACCGCGTACTTGAGCGCATCGGTAAAACCGGGAACAAGTGTGGCGAGGTAGGTGATCGCCGCGTTGTCGTTAAAGGCGGTGAGGGCCATCGACGCAAACGCCAGAGGCAGCTCACCCAGGCTGCCCAGCACGGGCTCGATCCACCAACCCTGGACCCCGCCGTGGGTCACCAGCCCACCAAGAAAGAAGCCCACCAACAGCGGCGACTTCAGGTTCACGTTGTTCTGATAGTCGGCGGTCACCTCGGCAAAGCCGAGGAAAAACAACAGGCCGGCAACGAAGAGCGCTGGATGGTGCGCGTTGAAGATCGTCCAGCCCATGAACACCACATGGACCAGCATGACCCACGCCGGCACCGGGTCTTCCCGTTGGTCCCACCCCGGGTCCTTGAACGGCGCTCGCTGCTCCTTGGGGAGCAGGTGGGGGTATTTCTTTTGCATGCGATGGAGCTTGATCTCCTCGAAGCGTTCTTCGAATGCCGTGGCGGCGATCTCGGGATCCACACCGCGTTCGGTGACCCTCGTCTGCGCCTGCTCCCAGAGGCGTTGCTTGGTCTCTGCCGCGAAGCCATCGACCAGCGCAGCGATCTCTTCGCCGACGTCGCCGCTCTCCTGCATGACCTCGGCCGCAAATTCGTCGACGGCCCGTTCCCCAACCTCCCGGGGCATGTGCGTCGTCAGGATCTCTTCCTTGAGCGTGCGCACCGTAAACTTGTCACGCAGCGCGGCGAACTCCTTGCGGAAAAGAACCCAATACAGAAGATTCGAGATCACGATCCCCACCGCGGCCTTCCAGCCGAAGTGCAGCAGCATAAAACCCGTGCCCCAGCCCCAGGGCGCCGCCACCATCAATACCGGCGGTGCGGCGAAGTGGGTCAACGTCCCACCGACCGAGATGTTGACGAAGAGCAGGCCCAGCGTTGCGTATTTGAGCTTTGGGCTCGGGTCGAGCTGGTAGAATTTGCGCACCAGCAGAAGCGCACAGATCGTCATCGCGGCCGGTTCGGTGATGAGCGAACCGAGCAACGGACCGAGGGTCAGGATCGTCAGCCACCATGCCGTGAGCGAACCACCGAACAGGCGGGCGATGCGGTTCATGACGGCTTCCGAGAGCTTCAGGATCGGCCGGGTCGAGGCCAGTGTCATGATCACCACGACGAACATCGCTTCTGTGTAATTGACAGTGTGCGAGACGTAGCCGACCACGGTCGACCAATCGAATAAAAAGACGATGCACACCAGGAGTGGGATCGCCCAAAGACCGAAAACGACCTCGATCTCGCCCAAGAAATGCAGCAAACGTGCGGAGTGGGAAACCGAGTTCCGCGGAGCCGTACCGGCTTCGATCCTCCGTTGGTGGGCTTCTTCGAGCCGGTGGGAGATGTTGCTGAGTCTGGTACTGAAGAAGGTATGGAGGATTGCGAGCAGGAATATCACCGTGCCGACCAGATTGAATGGGTTGGCTTCGATCCTGCCGGCCAGTCGCGCCAGAAGACTCTGGTCGGCGTCGTGATAACCCTGCAGATCTGGTGGGAAGCCGGAGGCTTCCGAGCTCGAGTGCGACTCTTCGGAGGCGAAGCAGGGTGTCGAAGCCATCGGCGCGAGCAAGGCGACGAGCACCAGGAGAGCACTCAACCACGCGAATTTCTTAGCCATCGATCCACCCCCATGTGATGAACGGCGAGTAAGAGCGCAAGGGCTCGTTCGCATCGCTCATCGAGCTCATGCAGAACTCATCATACGCGTAGCAGGCCTGTTGGCCCGCGCCTCAACGAATTATAGTCATCCACCATAAATACCCAATTCGCGAGTGTGATGTAGGACAGGATACGGCCGGGGCAAGGGGAGTGGTATTACACTTTTGTGGTATGCGCTGTTGACAGTAGCCAGTGGCCAGTAGCCACTGGCTAATGGGTGGGTGTCAAGTCCTGAAGAAAAGTTGTCACTTTAGGCAGCCTTGGTGTGGACACGCGCCGGCATCTGGTTGTTGAGGCTTCCGTGGGGCCGACGATTGTTGTAGATCCAGACAGCCTGGTCGACTGCGCGCCGTGCTTGTTTTCTGGTATTGAGGGTCCAGCCGAGTCCGAGTTCCTGTTTGAGAATTCCGTTCAGTCGTTCGGCGTGCGCGTTTTCATAGCAGTGATTCTCCTCAGTCATGCTCACTGGAAGGTCTCGGCCTTGGAGAACCTCCACATATTCATGGCAGCAGTACTGACAACCGCGATCCGAATGGTGAATTGGAAATCGGTTCGCCGGGAGGTTTTGGAGGGCCCGATTGAGCGCGACGAGGTTTGAAGCCGCGTCGAGATTCTGGCCACATTGATAACCGACAATCTTCCTCGAGTACAAGTCCATTATCAGCGTCAAGTACTCAAAGCCCTCGAGTGTCCGTATGTACGTGATGTCGCTGACCCAGATTTGATCTGGACCCGTTGGCTCGAGATTCCGAATCAGGTTTTGAAATACGGGGAGGCTGTGGCGTGAATCTGTCGTTCTGTGAGATGCCGCTGGGAGCCGCTTGACCAGCATGTCGTGATCTCTCAGAACGTCGAAAAAACGATCACGACCAATCTCCACGCCGACCTCAGCGAACTCCTCGCTCAACAGGCCGTGCAGTTTCCTGACACCTATCCTCGGCTGCTGTCGTCGCTCACGAGAAACAAGGGCCACCACCAGCTCCTCGTCAACCTGGCGCCTGCTTCTTGTTTGCCTTTGCTTGTAGTAGTTCTGTCGAGTCATCCCGACTTTGTCGCACAACCGGCTCAGGCTTACTCCCGGGATTTTTTGGAGCTTTTCTCGCGCCCGGTGGACACCTTCCCACCGTGCTTTTTTTTAAACACTTCGGGATCAACCCCTGTCTGCTCGCTCAGAATCTCGAAAAACGACTCGTCCAACGCCTGATCCATGTGCGAATCTGCTAGGGCAGCTTCCAAGCGCCGCACCCGATCTTTCAACCGCTTGATCTCACCAGGTTCGTCTGGTTTCGCCACTCGTATAACCTTTCGTAACAGGTGCGCCTTGCCGCACTGCTTCGCCCATCGCTTTACTGTGCTCTGATCAACCCCATATGCCTGCGACGCCTCGTACGGGCTCCCGAACCGCCCCGCCTCCAGCTCCTCCACGACCTGTTGCTTGAACGCCTCACTGTACCGCACCACTTTTCCTGACACCATTGCCTCCTCCTCTGGTGTCAACTTATTTCAGGACGACACATGGCCTGGATACTGGGTACCGGGTACTGGGTACCCTTCACTGGTGACTGGCTACTGGGTGGGCGGCACTCGCTACTCCAGCAGCTTGAACGAAATGGCGGCGAGGAACCCGGCCAAAGTGCTGAGCCCTACCGCGTTGGCGTTTCCCAGATGAACCGCCTCGGGGATCATTGCGGAGGCGATCATCGTCAGCATCGCGCCGGCCGCCACGCCTTCCGCAAAGACGACCCAGGTCGGATCGAGCGACTCCACGAGAAAAAACCCGAAGCCCGCTCCGACAGCAGTGATCACCATCAACGACGTCCACAACCAGAAAATCCGCCTTTTGCTCCAGCCCTGAAGACGCATCGTGGTCGAGCTCGCGAGCGCTTCTGGAAAGTTCGAAAGGAACAACCCGGCGACCAGGGTGTAGGGAATCACCTGCGCGAAGGTGATGGAGCCGAGATCTGAAACCCCCCGCAACAGCATGAGCAGACCCGCGCCGATGACGAAGCTCTCAGGTATGCCATCGAGAAAGATCCCGAGCCAGATAGCGAGAGGAGCCCCCGAATGCTCCTCCTTCGCCCTTCGGAACTCGGTGGCATCCGGCATCTCGGAGGCGGTCTGAAGGGAGGCAGCGGCATCATCGAGCCACTGCACGCTCCTCTCGTGTTTGCCGGCGACACGATCACGAACGTATTCCACGATCGCTTTGACCTCGTCCCGGCAGGCCTGATCGAACTCCGGCGATTCAGCGCGAAGAAGATCGATGTCCGCTTTGGTGACCGCAACGCCCTTGACTGGGCCCCGAGCGACGGTCTTTCCCACCGCCGTGAGGCCCGTCTCTGTCAGCGCCAGCCCGAGAACCTCTCCTGGGCCTCTCTCACCGAGGGTGCCGTCGGCGCTCTTGGCTTCGACGTGGCCTTCGAAAATGAAAACCAACCAGTCGGGTTCATCCCCTTGCCCGTAAATGACGTCACCGTCAAGCCAGGCGACCGGACGCGCGGCCTC
>Ga0255054_10002124_pt1 | contig 11461 bp, 11 predicted proteins | sample JV7_2_23_MG_FD_188634 | JGI IMG/M metagenome (GOLD analysis project Ga0255054, IMG submission 188634) | Seawater microbial communities from Jervis Inlet, British Columbia, Canada - JV7_2_23 | ecosystem: Environmental > Aquatic > Marine > Inlet | place: Canada: British Columbia | collected... | reverse complement strand
TGCCCTTCCTGCCCACCCGCGCCGGGCTGGGCTCCGACGTGCTGGAGATCAACGAGCGCTGGATCAAGCCGGTGACTTCTCCGTACGCGGACGGCGAGGAGCTGGTGGCCATGCCCGCCATCGAGCTGGACGCCGCCTTCGTACACCTGAACCGCGCGGACGCGCGGGGCAACGCCCAGTACCTGGGCCCCGACCCCTACTTCGACGACCTCTTCTGCGGCGCCGCCAAGCGGCGCTTCGTGAGCTGCGAGCAGATCGTCGAGACCGGCGACCTGGTCAAGGGCGGCGTCCCCCAGACGCTGCTGCTCAACCGCAGCCAGGTGGACGGTGTGATCGAGGCGCCGCACGGCGCCCACTTCACCGAGTGTCCTCCGGACTACGGGCGCGACGAGGCCTTCCAGCGCGAATACGCCAGCACCGCCAAGGACCCGGACCACTGGGACCGCTTCTACGCGAAGTACATCGACACCGTCGACGAGGCCGAGTACCAGAAGCGGGTGCGCGAAGCATGAGCGATGCGACCCGCGCCGAGGTCTGCACGACGGCGGTCGCCGACGCGTTCCGGGGGGACGGGGAGCGGCTGGCCAGCGCCTTCGGCGCCATCCCCGCCCTGGGTGCGCGCCTGGCCCGGAGCACCTTCGAGCCGGACCTGCTCATGACCGATGGCGTCGCCTACCTGCGCGACGACGTGGCGCCGCTGACCGGCGACGCCGTGCAGGAGCCGATAGTCGAGGGCTGGATGCCTTTCCGGCGCGTCTTCGACCTGCTCTGGAACGGGCGCCGCCACGTGGTGATGACCGCCACCCAGATCGACCGCTACGGCAATCACAACTTCGCCTGCATCGGCCCCCACGCCAAGCCCAAGGCCCAGCTCCTGGGCATGCGCGGCGCGCCCGGCAACACCATCTGCCATCCCACCAGCTACTGGGTCCCCAACCACAGCACGCGCGTATTCGTGGAGCAGGTGGATGTGGTCTCGGGCGTCGGCTACGACCGCGCGCGCAAGCTGGGCTCGGCGGCGCGCTTCCACGAGATCCGCTGCGTGGTCTCCAACCTGGGCGTCTTCGACTTCGACACGCCGGATCGGCGCATGCGTCTGGCGTCGCTCCACCCCGGCGTCTCCGTCGACGAGGTCGTGGAGCAGACCGGCTTCGAGCTGGCGATTCCCGACGACGCGCCCACGACGCGCACGCCCGACGCCGAGGAGCTGCGCCTGATCCGCGAGGTCCTCGATCCGGGCGGCGCCCGCGACCGGGAAGTGCCCGGCTGAGTGCCATCGTGACCTCCCCCCTCCACACACCGCTCTGCGATCTCCTGGGCTCGCGTTACCCCATCGTCCAGACGGGGATGGGCTGGGTGGCCACGCCCGAGCTGACCGCGGCGGCCAGCAACGCCGGCGCCTTCGGCTTCCTGGCTGCGGCGACGATCCCGCCCGACCAGGTCGGCCCCGCCATCGAGAGGACCCAGCGGCTCACGGACCGCCCCTTCGGCGTCAACTTCCTGATGGACGCGCCGGGCGCAGACGTGATCAGCGAGGCCATCATCGCCCACGGCGCGCGCGCCGCCGGCTACAACCGCGCGCCGGACCCGAGCTTGATCCAGCGGCTCAAGGCCGCCGGCGTCGTGTGCATTCCCACCTGCGGCGCCGTCAAGCACGCCGTCAAGGCGGAGAAGCTGGGCGCCGACGCCATCATCGTGCAGGGCGCCGAGGGCGGTGGCCACACCGGGAGCGTGCCCACCTCGCTGCTGGTCTCCCAGTGCGCCGACGCCGTGCGCGTCCCCATCCTGGCGGCCGGCGGGTTCCGCGATGGGCGCGGCCTGGTGGCGGCCCTGGCCCTGGGCGCCAAGGGCGTGGCCATGGGTACGCGCTTCGTGCTGACCCGCGAGAGCCCGGTCCCCGACGCCACCGCGCAGCGCTTCGTGGCCGCGGGCGTGGACGACGTGATCGTCAGCACGGTGCTCGACGGGATGCCCCAGCGCATGATCCGCAACGAGCTGATCGACGAGCTGGAGCGCAAGGGTCCGCTGGCGCGCTTGTGGCTGTCCTTCCGCAATGCGATGGAGCTGCGCCGGGCCACCGGCGCCTCGATCCCCGACCTGCTGCGCTCGGGTCTGGCGATGCGACGCCACGAGCGGATGAGCCGCTCGCAGATGCTGATGGCCGCCAACGCGCCCATCCTGGCCCGGCGCGCCATGCAGGATGGGGATCCCGCCGGCGGCTACCTGCCCAGCGGCACGGTGACCGGCGTGATCGACGATCGGCCCAGCTGCGCCGAGCTGGTGGCCCGCATCGTCGAGGAAGCCGAGACCACGCTCAAGAACCTGGCCAACGGGGCCCGGTAAGCCGGGCTAGGAGGTCCGATGCCGTTCCAGATCGACGTCCGCGAGCGCATCGCCGAGTTCGTGATCGACAACCCGCCGGTCAACGCGCTGAACTGCGCCGGCTGGCACCTGTTCGCCGAGCGCATCAACGAGCTCGGCCGCCGCGACGACGTCAACTGCATCGTGATCCGCGCCGAAGGGCGCGGCTTCCAGGCGGGCGTGGACGTAAAAGAGCTTGCCGTCGACGGGAGCCTGATCACCGAGGTGAACCGCGGCTGCTACGACACCTTCGCCGCCATCTACGACTGCCCGGTGCCGGTGATCTCGGCGGTGCACGGCTACTGCCTGGGCGGCGGCATCGGCATCTCGGGCTCCAGCGACATCGTGCTCGCCTCGCAGGACGCCACCTTCGGGCTGCCGGAGATCGACCGCGGCGCCCTGGGCGCGGCAACGCACCTGCTGCGGATGTTCGGCATGCCCAAGACGCGGCGCATGCTCTACACGGGCGAGTCCATCGACGCCCAGGAGGCCTACCGGCTGGGCGCGCTGGACTCGGTGGTCCCGCGCGAACAGCTGCGCGACGCCGCTCTGGACCTGGCCCGCAGCATCGCCAGCAAGAGCGGCAAGGCGCTGCGCCTGGCCAAGCAGTCGCTCAACGGAATCGAGACCCTGGACGTGAAGCGCAGCTACCGCTTCGAGCAGGGATTCACGCTCGAGCTCTACACGTCGCCCGACTCCCAGGAGGCGCGGGACGCCTTCGTGGAGAAGCGCGACGCGAGCTTCGACCCCGACACCCCGCCCGACGACGGCCGCAACGACGGAGCCTGACGTGGACCTGCGTTTCACCCCCGAGCAGGAGGCCTTCCGCAAGGAGGCGCGCGAGTGGCTCGAAGCCCACGTGCCCAAGGAGCCGCTGCGCTCCTTCGACACCCACGAGGGGTTCGAGGATCATCGCGTCTGGGAACGCGAGCTGAACGCCGGCGGCTTCTCCATGGTGCCCTGGCCCGTGGAGTACGGCGGGCGCGGCGCCGACCTGCTGGAGTGGCTGGTCTTCGAAGAGGAGTACTACCGAGCGGGCGCACCGGCCCGGGTGAACCAGAACGGCATCTTCCTGCTGGGCCCGACCATCATGGAGTACGGGACGCCGGAGCAGAAGGCGCGCTTCCTGCCCACCATGGCCTCCAGCGAAGAGGTCTGGGCGCAGGGTTGGTCGGAGCCCAACGCCGGCAGCGACATGGCCAACATCCAGGCCACCGCCATCCGGGACGGCGACGCCTTCGTGATCAACGGCCAGAAGACCTGGGCCTCGCGCGGGGCCTACGCCCACTGGCTCTTCGGCCTGTTCCGCACCGACGCGGAGTCCGCGCGCCACCGCGGGCTCTCGTTCGTGCTGGTGCCCATGGATGCGCCCGGCGTCACGGTCCGGCCCATCGAGAAGATCAACGGCAAGCCCGCCTTCGCCGAGGTGTTCTTCGACGACGCCCGCGTCTCCGTCGAGCACCTGCTGGGGCCCGAGGGCGAGGGCTGGAACGTGGCCATGGCGACGGCCGGCTTCGAGCGCGGACTGATGCTGCGCAGCCCGGCCCGCTTCCAGAGCACGGCCGCGCGGCTCGTGGAGCTGTACCGCGAGACGGCGCGGGCCGGCGCACCCATCGCGCCCGGCATGCGCGAGAGCGTGGCGCGCTGCTGGATGGACGCCGAGGCCTACTGCCTGAACACCTACCAGACGGTGTCGCGTCTGCTGGCCGGAGGAAAGATCGGCGCGGAGGCCAGCCTCAACAAGATCTTCTGGTCCGAGCTGGACGTGCGCATGCACGAGCTGGCCCTGGAGCTGCTGGGACCGCGGGCCGAGCTCCAACCGTCGGCCCCGGCGGCGGGCGACGTGGGAAGCTGGCTCGACGGCTACATCTTCGCCCTCTCGGGTCCCATCTACGCGGGCACCAACCAGATCCAGCGCAACATCATCGCCGAGCGCATTCTCGGCCTGCCGAGGAAATAGGATGGACTTCGGCTTCAGCGAGGACCAGCACCTGCTGCAGCAGACCGTCCGGGATTTCCTGGACGGCGAGTGCACGCCCGAGTGGCTGCGCGCGGGCTGGGAGACCGACACCGGGCGCGACCCGGCTTTCTGGTCGCGGCTTGCGGAGATCGGCGTGCCGGGGCTGTTGGTTCCCGAGGACTGCGGCGGTCTCGGGATGGACGAGATCGACGCCGTGCTGATCTTCGAGGAGGTGGGCCGGGCGGCGCTGGCCGAGCCGCTGGTGGGTACCGCCGTCGCTGCGGCGCTGCTGCGCGAGTGCGGCGACACCGCGCTGCGCGAGCGCTGGCTGCCCGCCGTGGCCGAGGGGCGCGCGGTCCTGGCGCTGGGCCATCCCCAGAGCCCGTTCGTCGCCGACGCCCACGTGGCGGACCTGCTGCTGCTGGCCGAAGGCGACGCCCTGCACGCGGTGGCACGCGACGCGGCCAGCCTGGAGGCGCAAGCCTCGAACGACGGCTCGCAACGCCTGTTCCGGGTGAGCTTCGAGGCGTCCGAAGCCACGCGCGTCGCCGAGGGCGAAGCCGCGCGAAGCCTGATCGACGCGGCCCTGGACCGAGGCGCGCTCTTCAGCGCCGCCCAGGCCCTGGGCGCGGCGGACCGGCTGATCACCCTGGCGGCCGAGTACGCGGGCCAGAGAGTCCAGTTCGGCGTGGCCATCGGAACCTTCCAGGCGGTCAAGCACCTGCTGGCCGACGACAAGGTGAAGCTCGAGTACGCGCGCTCGCACGTCTACCGTGCCGCGCACTCGGTGGCCCGCGCAGTGCCCTGCCGCGCCGCGGACGTATCCATGGCCAAGCTGGCGGCCTGCGAGGCGGCCAGCCAGGCGGCCAAGACCTCACTCCAGGTCCACGGCGCCATCGGCTACACCTACGAGCAGGACGTCCACATCTGGATGAAACGGGCCTGGTCCCTGGACCTGGCCTACGGCGACTCCGTCTTCCACCGCGCGCGCCTGTGCGACGCGGTCATCGACGGGGCGCTCCCGGCGGAGAGCTTCGGCTACAGCCCGCGGGGCGCGTGAGGTAGCCTCGCAACGTGGAGGATCGAATGGCGAAGCAGCGCGTGCCGGCCCTCGAGGGCTGGTTCACCATGGACGAGCAGAACCCGCGCCTGGTCGGTCTCAAGGACAGCGAGAGCGGAACCTACTTCTTTCCCAAGGACGTATCCGTGAGCCGCGCGCCCGGCCACGCCGACGCGGCACTGGAAGAGGTGGAGCTGTCGAACACCGGCAAGCTCTGGTCGTACACGACCAACCACTACAAGCCGCCGGAGCCGTACATGTCGCCGGATCCGTTCGAGCCCTACACGGTGGCGGCGGTGGAGCTGACCGACGAGCGCATGGTCGTGCTCGGACAGCTGGCTCCGAACGTGGATCCCGCCTCCCTGGAGGTGGGAATGGAGATGCAGCTGGTGCTGGGCACCCTCTACGAGGACGACGAGAACGAGTACGTCGTCTGGAAGTGGAAGCCGGCGGCGGCCTGACCCCGAGAGCGGAAGAGGAGAGCAGCATGAGCAACCAGGTCGCGATTCTCGGAGTCGGAATGCACCCCTGGGGCAAGTGGGGGCGCAACTTCGTCGAGTACGGCGTGCACGCGATCAAGGCGGCGCTGGCCGACGCGGGCCTCGACTGGAAGCAGGTGGAGTTCGTGGCCGGCGGCGACACGATCCGCAACGGCTACCCGGGCTACGTGTCCGGAGCGACCTTCGCCAAGGCCATGGGCTGGACCGGAATCCCGGTGGCCAGCACCTACGCGGCCTGCGCCACCGGCGCCCAGGCCATGGAGGTGGCGCGCACCCGGATCCTGGCCGGGATGTGCGAGGTGGCCGTGGTGGTGGGTGCGGACACCACACCCAAGGGCTTCCTCGCCCCCAGCAAGGGCGACCGCGTGCTCGACCCGGACTGGCTGCGCTTCCGCCTGCTGGGCGCCACCAACCCGACATATTTCGGGCTCTACGCCCGGCGGCGCATGGATCTGTACGGCGCCACCGAGCAGGACTTCGCCCACATCAAGGTGAAGAACAGCCGGCACGGCGCCACCAATCCCAACGCCCGCTACAAGAAGGTCTTCACCGAGGAGGAGGTGCTCGCCTCGGCCATGGTGGCCGACCCGCTGCGGCTCTTCGAGATCTGCGCCACCAGCGACGGCGGCGCCGCGGTGGTGCTGTCGTCCCTGGACTTCGCACGCCGGCACAGCACCGACCCGGTACGCATTGCGGCCATCTCGACAGTGACGCCCACCTTCCCCGACACCTACATGGACATGCCGAACTTCTCCACGGACTCGGCCGCGGGGATCGCGGCGCCGGACCGGAGCTTCAAGGACTCGATCTCCCATGCGGCCTACGAGGAGGCGGGAATCGGGCCCGAGGACCTGTCGCTGGCCGAGGTCTACGACCTCTCGTCGGCCCTGGAGCTGGACTGGTACGAGAACATCGGCCTGTGCAAGCCGGGCGAGGCGGAGCGGCTGCTGCGCGACGGCGACACCGCCATCGGCGGTCGCATCCCGGTGAATGCGAGCGGCGGACTGGGCTGCTTCGGCGAGGCGGTTCCCGCACAGGCCATCGCCCAGGTCTGCGAGCTGGTCTGGCAGATCCGCGGGCAGGCCGGCGACCGTCAGGTCGCGGGCGCCAAGGCGGGAATCACGGCGAACCAGGGCCTGTTCGGCCACGGCTCGTCGGTCATCTGCATCAAGTAGCGATCGTAGAAAGGTTGGGATAACGGAATGGCAGAGGCATACATCATCGACGCCGTGCGCACGCCCGTGGGCAAGCGCAGCGGCGGGCTCTCGACGGAGCACTCGGCGGACCTGGGCGCCCACGTGATCAAGGCGCTGATGCAGCGCACCGGCGTGGACCCGGGCGCGGTAGAGGACGTGATCTTCGGCTGCTGCGACACGGTCGGCACCCAGGCCGGCGACATCGCGCGCACCTGCTGGCTGGCGGCGGGCCTGCCGGACCACGTTCCCGGCGTGACCATCGACCGCCAGTGCGGATCGTCCCAGCAGTCCGTGCACTTCGCCGCCCAGGGCGTGATGAGCGGCACCAGCGACCTGATCGTCGCCGGCGGCGTGCAGAACATGAGCCAGATCCCCATCTCCTACGCCATGACCGCCGCCGAGCCCCTGGGCATGGAGAACCCCTTCCACGGGTCCAAGGGCTGGGTCGAGCGCTACGGCACCCAGGAGGTCTCCCAGTTCCGCGGCGCCGAGATGATCGCGGAGAAGTGGGACATCTCCCGGGAGGACATGGAGCGCTTCGCGCTGGCCAGCCACGAGCGCGCCCTGCGTGCCATCGACGAGGGGCGCTTCGACAACGAGATCGTGCCCTACGGCGACGTCACCACCGACGAGGGCCCGCGACGCGGCACCAGCCTGGAGAAGATGGCGAGCCTGCCGCTCCTGATCGAAGGCGGGCGGCTCACCGCCGCGGTGGCCAGCCAGATCTCCGACGGTGCAACCGCCCTGCTGGTGGCCTCGGAGCAGGCGGTCAAGGACCACGGCCTCACGCCGCGCGCGCGAGTCCACCACATGAGCGTGCGCGCCGACGACCCCATCTACATGCTCACCGCCCCGATTCCCGCCACCCAGTACGCGCTGAAGAAGGCCGGGATGAGTCTGGACCAGATCGACGCCGTCGAGATCAACGAAGCCTTCGCCCCGGTGGTGTTGGCCTGGGAGAAGGAACTTCACCCGGACATGGAGAAGGTGAACCCCAACGGCGGCGCCATCGCCCTGGGACACCCCATCGGCGCCACCGGCACACGCCTCATGGCCACACTGCTCAACGAGCTGGAGCGCAGCGGCGGCCGCTACGGGCTGCAGACCATGTGCGAGGGCGGCGGCCAGGCCAACGTGACCATCATCGAACGGCTGTAGCGGCAGCAGCAGAGGAAGAGAAGAGCATCATGGGAATTTGTGACGGGCGTGTCGTCATTGTGACGGGCGCGGGACGCGGAATCGGGCGCGAGCACGCGCTGGCGTTCGCCCGCGAGGGCGCCAAGGTGGTGGTGAACGACCTGGGCGTATCGCTGGCCGGCGAGGGAGGCTCCCTCTCCCCGGCGGAAGAGGTGGTGAAGGAGATCGACGCGCTGGGCGGCGAGGCCGTGACCAACGGCGCCGACGTCGCCGACCTGGAGCAGGCCGGCCAGCTGGTGAAGGCCGCCATCGACCGCTTCGGCGGCCTCGACGTGGTGGTGAACAACGCCGGCGTGGTGCGCGACCGCATGTTCGTATCGTGCAGCGAGGACGAGTGGGACGCGGTGATCCGCGTGCACATGAAGGGCCACTTCGCGGTCTCGAACCAGGCCTGCGCGTACTGGCGCAACCGCGCCAAGGCCGGTGAGCCGGTGGACGCCCGCATCATCAACACCAGCTCCGGAGCGGGCCTCCAGGGCTCCGTGGGCCAGAGCGCCTACTCCGCGGCCAAGGCCGGCATCGCGGCGCTCACCCTGGTGCAGGCCGCCGAGTTGGGCCGCTACGGCATCACCTCCAATGCCCTGGCACCCTCGGCGCGCACCCGCATGACCGAGGAGGTGTTTGCGGAGATGATGGCCCCGCCCGACGAGGGGTTCGACGCCATGGACCCGGCCAACATCTCGCCCCTGGTGGTCTGGCTGGGCAGCGCCGAGTCCCGCGACGTCAGCGGTCGCGTCTTCGAGCTGGCCGGCGGCAAGATCAGCGTCGCCGACGGCTGGCGCAGCGGTCCCGAGGTGGACAAGGGCGCACGCTGGGCGCCCGACGAGGTGGGCGCCGCGGTGCACGAGCTGCTCCAGAAAGCGGTCCCGCCCCAGAAGGTGTACGGCACCTGAGAGGCGAAGCGTGAACTTCGACTTCACCGACGAGCAGGAAGAGCTGCGAGCAACCGCGCGCACTTTTCTCGCAGACCGCTCCACCTCCGAGGACGTGCGCCGCGCCATGGAGAGCGGCGCCGGCAGCGACCCGGAGCTGTGGAAGCAGATGGGCGCCGAGCTGGGCTGGACGGCCGTCACGATCCCCGAGGCGTGCGGTGGGCTGGGGCTCTCCCAGGTCGAGCTCGCGGCGCTGCTGGAGGTGATGGGCGAGTTCCTGGTCTGCGCGCCGTTCTTCTCCACGGTCTGCCTGGGCGCGAACGCGATTCTGTGCGCCGGCAGCGAGGCCCAGCAGGCGGCGCTGTTGCCGGCGATCGCGGAGGGACAGTGCCGCGCCACGCTGGCGGGCAACGCCTGGGAAGCGGGCGGGCTAGGCACAACCGCCTGGCGGGACGGCGATTCCTTCGTGCTCTCGGGCGGCGAGCCCCACGTCCTGGACGGCCATAGCGCCGACCTGCTCGTGATCGCCGCGCGTCTCGACGACCAGCCCGCCCTGTTCGCCGTGCCGGCCGGCAGCGAGGGGCTCCGCAGGGAAGCGCGACCCACCATGGACCAGACCCGCCGGCTGGCCGCGCTGGAGCTCCACGACGTGCGCCTCCCGGCGGAGGCGCGCCTGGGCGGCGACGCTGCGGATCCTTCGGCCTGGGAGCGCGTCCTGGCCCGAGCCACCGTAGCTCTGGCCGTCGAGCAGGTCGGCGGGGCCCAGCGCTGCCTGGACATGGCGGTCGAGTACGCCAAGGAGCGGGAGCAGTTCGGCCGGCCGATCGGCTCGTTCCAGGCCATCAAGCACACCTGCGCCGACATGATGATCGCCGTGGAGGCGGCGCGCTCCGGGGTCTACTACGCGGCCTGCGCTGCGGCCGAAGCGTCCGACGAGCTTCCGCTCCTGGCCTCGCTGGCCAAGGCCACCGCCTCCGAGGCCTACTTCCGCTGCGCGGCCGATTCGCTGCAAATTCACGGCGGGGTGGGCTTCACCTGGGAGTACGACGTCCACCTGCACCTGAAACGCGCCCGTGCCGGCGAACAGATGCTGGGCGACCCGGCCTTCCACCGCGAACGCGTCGCGCGAGCCATCGGACTGGACGCATGAGCGTGAAGATCGATCTCACGGGACGCGTGGCCATCGTCACGGGCGGCGCGCGCGGCGTCGGCCGCGGCATCAGCGAGCGCTTCCTGGAAGCCGGCGCCGAAGTGGTGATCTGCGGCCGCAACGAGCCGGAGGCCCTTCCCAGCGCGGGCGGACGCGAGGCCGTGTTCACGCCCGGCGACGTGCGCGACGTGGAGCAGATCGACGCCATCGTGGCCTTCACCACCGAGCGCTTCAAGAGACTGGACGTGCTGGTGAACAACGCCGGCGGCTCGCCCCACGCGGAGGCCGCAACCGCCTCAGCGCGCTTCTCCGAAGCCATCGTCGCGCTCAACCTGATGGCCCCCCTGCACTTCAGCCAGCGCGCCAACGCGGTGATGCAGGAGCAGGACGAGGGCGGCAGCATCGTGAACGTGGCCAGCGTCTCGGGGATCCGGCCCTCACCGGGCACCGCAGCGTACGGCGCCGCGAAGGCGGGCCTGCTCTCGCTGACACAGACCCTGGCGGTAGAATGGGCGCCCAAGGTCCGCGTCAACGCGGTCACGGCGGGCATGATCCGCACCGAGCAGTCCCACCTGCACTACGGCGACGAGGCGGGCCTGGCTGCGGTGGCGGCGACGGTCCCGCTGGGACGCATGGGCGAGCCCCGCGACGTGGGCGACCTGTGCCTGTTCCTGGCGTCGCCGCTGGCCTCCTACGTCAGCGGGGCGAACCTGCTGATGCACGGTGGCGGCGAGCTTCCCGCCTTCCTCGGGGCCGCCAAGAACGTCTCCCACGACTGACGGAGTGCGCCGTGCTGGAAGGCGAGAAGATCCTGGTCACCGGCCCCACTAGCCAGGTGGCCCTGCCCATCGTCCGGAAGCTGGCCAAGCGCAACCAGGTGCTGGGCCTGGCGCGCTTCTCCAAGCCGGAGGACGCCGATCGCGTCGCGGCCCTGGGCGTCGAGCCGCTGCGCGCCGACCTGGCCGATGGCGTGCTCGACGTCGTGCCCGAAGACGTGAGCCTGGTGCTCCACTTCGCAGTCGTGAAGAGCGGCGACTTTGCCTACGACCTGGCGGCCAACGCCGAGGGCGTGGGCCACCTGATGGCCCGCTGCCGGCGGGCGCGCGCCTTCGTCCACTGCTCGTCCGGCGCAGTCTACGAGGGCGGGGGCCACACCCCGCGCCGC
>Ga0255054_10002121_pt1 | contig 11471 bp, 9 predicted proteins | sample JV7_2_23_MG_FD_188634 | JGI IMG/M metagenome (GOLD analysis project Ga0255054, IMG submission 188634) | Seawater microbial communities from Jervis Inlet, British Columbia, Canada - JV7_2_23 | ecosystem: Environmental > Aquatic > Marine > Inlet | place: Canada: British Columbia | collected... | reverse complement strand
GGGTGGAGGTGGCGCCCACCACCTGGCAATTGTCCACCGCGACCGCGCGGTCCACCAGCTCGAGCAGGAAGTCCATGATCGGGCCGATCGGGAGATCGCTGCGCTGGGTGCCGATGTCCTGGGCCTGGGAGAACTCCAGCTCATCGAAGAAGACCGTGACCGGTCCCAGCTCGTCCAGAGTGTGCTGCCAGTCGGAGAGCAGCTCGCCCACCTTGCCGCCGTGCTGCAGTACCTCCATCACGAAGCGCGGCACGGAGACGCTGCAGAAGGCGCTCTCGGTGCGCGCGGCCAGGGCTTCGGCCAGCAGGTGCTTGCCGGCCCCACGCCGGCCGATCAGGATCAGCGCCGAGGGCGGGAGCGTCCCCCAGTTGCCGTAGACGTCAGGGTTGGTCGCTGCGCAGGCGTAGGTCAGCAGTTCATCCTTGGCGGAGCCCAGGCCGCCGATGGATTCGAAGCCCAGGGACGGCGCCGGGTCGATGCGCGTGGCGCGATCCACCATAGGGTGTTTGCGGGCGAAGCTGTTCCACAGGTTGGTCGTGCGCTCGCGCTGGATCGCCGGATCGTCCATGGGCGCAAGTCTAGCCCACGGTATGCTGCCCCCGTGGAGACGAAGGCAACGCTGGACGCGGAGCTCATGGCCCGTGCCTGCCGCAGTCTGCGCCGGCGCGACCCGCTGCTGGGCGGGGTGATCCGCCGGGTGGGGCCCTGCGGGATCGAGGCCCGCGGCAACCCCTACGCGGCGCTGCTTCGCTCGGTGATCTACCAGCAGCTCGCCGGGTCGGCAGCCCGCGCCATCGATCGCCGCTTCCGGCGCCCCCACGGCTACCGCTACCCGCCGCCGGCCCGCCTGCGCCGCATCCCCGAGCCCACGCTGCGGGCGGCGGGGCTCTCGCGCCAGAAGATCGCCGCGCTGCGCGCCATCGCCGAGGCCTTCGACGCGGGGCAGGTGACCGGGCGCAGTCTGCAGCGGCTGCCCGATGCCGGCGTGATCGAGGCCGTCACGCAGATCCACGGCGTGGGCGAGTGGACCGCGCACATGCTGCTCATGTTCTCCCTGGGTCGCCCGGACGTGCTGCCCGTGGGCGACTACGGCGTACGCAAGGGAGCACAGCGCCTCTACGGGCTGGACGAGCTGCCGGGGCGCGCCGACCTGGAGGCGCTGGCCGAGTCTTGGCGCCCCTACCGCAGCGTCGCCAGCTGGTACCTGTGGCGTGCCACCGAGGTGATCCCACCCGACGGCGGCCGCTGATCCGCTATGGTTCCCGCGCGCTCCTCCTGGAGGGCACGCGCGTCCCCATCGTCTAGAGGCCTAGGACACCGCCCTTTCAAGGCGGCGACGCGGGTTCGACTCCCGCTGGGGACGCCACTGAAAGCGCAAGTGTTTCAACTGCTTGCGGTTTCGTGGGTTCGACGCCAAGCCACAGGCCACGCAGGCCCCGATTGATACACACGGGGGCGCAGTGGTTGATACACGTGGCGCGCGTCGCCGCGGCTGGAGGCCCCAGGGACCTTGTGCTCTCAGCGAGTCTGCACCACGCCGAGCTTCTTGGGCTTGGGCGTCGGAGCCCGACCTTCCGAGCGCTCCAGCAGCCAGTCGATGAGTGTATTGGAGGTGACACTGGCCCCGGCCTGGCCGGGCGTGCGAACGCCTGCCTGCGAGTCGTCGGCCATCATGAAGTCCGTGTGTCCGTACTGGGACGAGTTGATCTCAGCGGCGATCGGGCTGAGCGCCGCCGCCGCGGCCGATTGGGTCGTTCCCAAACGATTGATGTTCGTGAAGTCGCTGACCAACGGGAACGGGTTCGCCGATCCGCCCTGTCTCGCCACATAGACCGGCGCGGCGATCGTGGTCCGGTCGATGTCGTGACTCACCCCGTCCTCGTCGAAGTTGACGACCTGGTATGCGCCCAGGAAGCCGGAGTCCATGTCGTAGCGAGTCGACTGATACCATGTGAACCCGTTCATCTCGCCAGCATCGATGGTTTCCATGCGGCCGCTCGGGAAGTTGACCGTGATGGGCTCTACATTCGTGAACGACGGCCCGTAGCCGTTGCTGTTCGTGAAGCCCGAGGCCTTCGAGGGCTCGCCGCCCGGCGGTTGGGTCCCTCCGCCGTCGATCCAGTCGTGGAGCTGAAAATCCGGAAAGGGTGCAGCGCCGCAGGGAGTCATGGTTTCGTCTAGTTCACCCAAATTCGCGCCCAGGAACCCGAGGAACGGGAACTGGAGCGGGTCGGTGGTGCACGGAACCGGATTCCGGTCGAAGTTCAGACCGCCGTTGGCGCGATAGGTGTGCCGCAGCGTCAGCAGATAGGTGAACTCCGGTGAGAAGAACCCGAAGTTGGCGATCGCCTGCGGTACGAAGATGGATTCGGCGGACGGGGTCACATCATAGAAGACGCCTGAGACCGCCGACAGCGCGCCGATTCCGGGGCTGAGGGCCAGGCCGCCGATGCTCGAGCCGAACACGGGCTCCGCACCTGTCCGCAGGTCATCGACCTCGTCCAGATGATCGTCGATGGCCGCCATCGTGGGCGCCGCTAGGAAACCCGCGGACGGCCCGCCGTCCAGGAAGATCAGCCCTGCGAGGTTCTCGTGACCACGCCGGCCGTCGGCCAGACGGCGGCCCGCATAGAGCGACACGAAGCCGCCTCCCTGGGAGTGGCCAGCGAGGAAGATGTTCTTGGCGCCGTCGTCCGCGCCCGTGGGCAGGAAGTTGATCAGCGCGTCCACGTCCGCCGCCATCGTCTCGAAGCCCCACTCGGACATGAAGGGCACGTCCGCGGTCGTGAGCGGAACGAAGTCCCCAAACCCAAACGTGATCAGAGCATCGGGCGGAACGAGAGGGAACCTGCCGCTTCCCGGGAAGGGGAACCCGAGGACCTCCACGCCGAAGTAGTAGTCGAGCGCCGCGAACGGACTGTTCGCCGAGCGCGCGATGCGGAGGCCCGCGGTGTCCTCGATCTGGCTGCCGCGGCGGTCCATGATCCAGAACTCGATGCGGCACGGCGAAACGTCCTTCTTCTCCCCGCAATCCCGGGCGGCCGCCTTCTCGACGAGTTGGGCGGCCAGCTCGATCCACACGCCGGGCGTGCTGGCAAAGCCGGGCTGGGCGATGACAACGGCGTGCGCGGGCTTGGGGCTGTCCCCGTCGACCAGCAGCCGCACGCGCAGATAGCTGGCGGTGTTGAGCGCATCCGGAGTGCCAACGGCCTGGGCGCCGGGGATCTGGACGTACTCCCCGATCACATCCGGGTGACCGGGAATCGTGTCACCGCTGGATGCGAGAGCGGCCGTCGGGAGGAGCAAGCTCAGAAGGCAGAGCGTCGCGAGAGATCGCATGGGGGGCCTCCGATGGGTTGGGGAGCTAGAGGAAGGCGCCAAGTAGAACATGAGGGCGCGTGGCGAGTCAACGGGAAGCGGTGTTCGGCACCCCAACGCGTCGCGTCACCAAGTGATCAAAAGCCGGGGATTTCGTGCCGAGCGCCGGGACGCAGAACGCTTCCCCAGCCAGAGCATCCAATCTTTCTTGTGCGTTCCGCGCAGCGCCTCGACATTGCCGCCTACAGGTCCCGCTAGACAGCTATCCCCCTGAGAGTTGTCACATCGGCCCGTGTTGGACCGCGACTTCCCGCTTGTATGGATTGCCCGTCCGGTGGCGGTTTCCTCATCGATCTCCTGGGTGGGCTGGGGGCGACGAGGTCGGTGGCCTCCGCTCCGGCTCCAAGCCAGCATGGGATGTCAGGCTCACGCCCCCGGAGGCCCTGAGAGGCTCGCAGGGGCGATCTGGGCGCCTCCAGTGACGGCTTGGCGCAGGCTCTCGACCTCCAAGAGCCAGTCATGGACCTGGTTCCAACTGGAACGGTCAAGGGACGCCACTATTTCGCAAGCGGTTACGCCGTTTCGGAATCCCGGCGATGAGGACGTAGGGACGCCATCCGCGGGTCTCCTGTACCACAGGGGAGCGCATGGCTGTTACACGCCGAGTTTCCGCGCAATCTGCGGCGCTGCGTGACACTTTCCGGCGCCCGGCGCCACTCATCTACGGTCCTTCGAGGGTCGCGAAAGATGAGTTTGTAAGGAGACTCCCCATGGGTGTCCAGGACGTGTCCCTCTTTGCGCCGCGCGCCAGCTCGCGCCGCGCGCTCGCGCTCACCGTCGGCCTGCTTCTGCTCACCGGCGCCGCGGGCCTGGCCCAGGCCACGCCCATCGCCACCCTTCCGGGCCTTGTCCAGGTCACCGTCTACGAGCGGACGCTGGCCGGGGGTCCCACGGCCTTCTCGTTCGCGCCGAACTCCGCACCGATCCTTCAGCGGCTACCCGTCGTCGATGGTGTCACCAACGATTTCGCCGGGTTCACCACCGAGTACTACGACCTCTACTACAGTGACGCCGACGGCACCCTCGATCCGGACGGCATGTACCTGACGGTCGACGGTCTGTTCGGCCTCACCAGCGACGCCGGCTACAACATCGCCGAGGTGGTCCTCGACTTCGGGGTGGGCGGGACCGAGTTCGCAAGCGAGTTCACCCGCGTCAATTCGCTCGGCACCTTCGCGCTCCCGGCAACGGCGGGCAATGCGATCGACGGGGACCTCGACACGCACACCTTCCTCGGCGACTCGACGGACCAGAACAACCGGCTGTCGATGACCTTCGGCTTCGCCTCTTCCGTGCCGGAGCCCTCGTCGGTGCTGCTGATCGGGGCGAGTCTCGCGTGGGTGGCGGCGGGCCGGCAGCGACGCGCCTAGGCCCGAGGGCCCCAGGGGTTTCCGCGTCCCCTGCCGTTGGGGAGGCCAATGCCTGTTTTGGGCGCCCGTCGCCCCTGGCCCCAGCGAGAGTCGGACCCGTCAGTCCGTCTCGCGCAGCTCCGTGATCGCGGCAAAGATCTCCTCGGCCCTCGCGCGCTCGCGGTAGGTGTCGGAGCGGAAGATCCAGCGCACGACGCCGTCGGCGTCGACGAGTACGGCGGTCGGGTACGCGATGTCGCCCCCGTCGTTGCGCCCGCCGAGGTGGCGGATGCCGAGCCCGTCGAGGAGTAGGCCCTCCTGATCTGCGAGGAAGGTGAAGCGGCTCTTCAGGCGCTCCTTGAGCCGGCGCGACGCGGCCGGCGGATCGACGCTCACCGCCAAGAGCTCGACCCCCTCCTTCGAGATCCGGTCGTAGTAGTCGTCGAGCTGGACCAGCTCGATTCGACAGAAGGGTCACCAGTGGCCGCGGTAGAAGATGTACAGCGCCGGCGGTCGCTTCTCGAGGGCCGCGAGTTGGTGGAGCACGCCGTCCTGGTCCTCGAGCGCGTAGCCGGGGAACGGGTCGCCCATCTCTACCGCGAGGACGTGCGCCGGAAGCATGCTGCCGAAGAGCACGTACCAGGAGGCGAAGGCCACCGGCGGGATCTCGAGGAGCAGCACGCCGAGCTTCGGGAGCTTTCGACCGCGGAAGAGCGACGCCACGCCGAGCGCGACTCCGCCCCACAGAGCCGCCAGCAGGATCCACGGAACGCGCCCGCGGATCACCAGGCTCGCGCCGAGGTGGAGGTCCGGCGACTCCGACGTGAGGTTCACGCCGATCAACGCCAGGGTGCCGAAGACCAGGAGGAGCGAGAGCCAGATCATCGGGCGTGAGGGTAGCAGCGGTGCCCCGGTGCCCGTCCTGGTAATTCTCGGCTGCGTTGCGCCTGGCCCGGACGATTCGTCAGGGAACCTTGATGCTCTGGAGATCGAGCACGGTGCCGAAGCGCACCAGGCGCACCAGCACCGGGTCGCCGGAAGCGAGGCCCAGATCCTCGAACAGGTAGGTGAAGCGGCCCTGGCCCTGCTCGACCGGCACGCGGACGTCCTCCCAGACGGGCGGCAGGTCGCTCAGCAGGACCTCCAGCTGAGCGATGATCGCTTCTCCCGCCCTGAAGTCCTCCGGGCCGCACGTTGCGTTCACCTCGACGTAGACCTCGCCCCGCGGCGCGAAGGCGGTTACGCGACCGATGCGCAAGCAGCCCTCGGCCCGCACGTCGTCCGCATTCGCAGGCGGAGTAGCGAGCAGCGTGAGGATCAGTCCAAAGGCGACGCCGAGCGGGTGTATGGGCATGGTTGGCCCTCGGGGGATGTCTCTCCTTCTTAGCATCGAGCGTGATATAGTGGCGAGTTCCACATAAACGACCGTTCAGTGTTGCACCTGGAAACCCCTCATGCTCGCCCCTCGCCGCCTTCGATTCGTCCGTTCTCGGCTCCCGGTGCTCGCCGTGCTGGCAGCCGCCGGCCTCTCGCTGGGCTTCGGCAGCTGCCAAGGATCGCCGCTCTTCCACTTCCGCTCGCCGCTGCCGAGGCAGCTCTCGCTGATCGGAGAGATCGGCTTCGAGCTCACGCTGCCCCGCCACGCAGATGCGGAGTCGCTCGTGGTCCGGCTGGTGGATCCCGAGGGCGCGAGCATGCCGGTCCCCGGCGTCGCCGTCGGTGACCGGACCGGCACGGGAAGCGTGGCCATCGGCGAGGCCGGCAACTACCGCCTGGAAGCGGAGGTGGACGCGCGAATCTTCTTCTTTTTCGCAAGGCACCTGACCGCGGGCACCCGCTTCGAGATCGCCGATCTCGAGCACCCCGACGAGTGTGAGATCCTCAACGACGCCGAGTGTCTGCTTCCCTACCCCTCGTCGCGTTTCCTGGTCGAGGACACGAGCACCCAGACCGGCTACCGCGTGGACGTGCCGCAGGTGGGCATCCCGAAGCCCACGGGGCCCGAGATCCCGAAGGCGATGCTGAATTCGCTCGACGGGTTCAGCCCCACCGTGCAGATCCTGATGCACTTCCCGGGTGGTGTGGACGTGGAGCAGTCCGGCGCCTCGCGCCTGCTCCCGCCCGAGTGCTGCGGCCAGCCGGCAGGTCCCGCCTGGATCGACACGCGCACCCACGACGATCGTTCCCTGGATCACGACAGCCCCACGGTGCTCCTCGACTGGGACACCGGCCAGCGCATTCGCCACTGGCTCGAGGTGGACGCTCGCGCCGAGGGAAGCCCCGAGCGCCAGGCCCTGATCCTGCGCCCGGCAGTGAGCCTCACGCCCGGCCGTCGTTACATCGTCGCGGTGCGCAATCTGGTGCGCGAGGATGGAACGCCCGTCGAGGCCGAGCCCACCTTCGCGGTCCTGCGCGATTTCCGCCCCACCGACATCCCCGCGCTCGAAGAGCGCCGCCTCCCGATGCTGGAGATCTTCCACGAGTTGCGCCGCGCGGGAGTACGCCGCTCGGAGTTGATCCTCGCCTTCGACTTCGTGGTGCAGAGCGAGCACCAGCTGACCCACCAGATGCTCACCATGCGCGACAAGGCCTTCGAGTGGCTCGAGGAGCAGAAGGGCCTCGGAGTGCAGACCTTCACCCCCACCAGCATCGAGGACTTCCCGAACTGTGCGATCGAAGGAGTCGCGCATCAGCGCATCGTGGCGGGCACCTTCCAGAGCCCGCTCTTCCTCGAGGCGGTTCCGGTTCCGGGCGCTACCGGAAACACCCCGCGCCTCGTCGTCGATCCCGCGACCGACGAGCCGCAGATCAACGCGACGACTCCGACCATGGACGCTCCCTTCACGATCTCGATCCCCTGCGCCCTGGTCGAGGAGGGCGTGCCCGAGATCCATCCCCTGCTGCTGGGCCACGGGATCTTCGGCGCCGGCGAGGGAATGGTGCGGGGGATTCCGGTAGGAGTCAGCGAAGTGCTCTCGCAGTTCCCGGGAAGCCAGCCCTGGCGCTACATCGCCGGGGCCACCGACTGGACGGGCTGGAGCGCGCCCGATCGCTTCTGGGTCGCCTTCCGCATCATCGGATTCGGCGACAGCCAGCTCCACCACTTCGAGGCCTTTCCGGACCGCCACCGCCAGGGCCAGGCCAACACGCTGATCCTCTCGCGCATGATGAAGCAGGGCCTCTTCAACCAGGACCCGGCCTTCCAACTCGACGGGGAGGGCGTCTTTCCCGGCGAGGACACAGAGCAGTACTACTACGGGATCAGCATGGGCGGCGTCCAGGGGCTCTTCCACGCGGCGCTCTCGCCCGACATCGAGAAGTTCGGCATCGACGTGGGTTCGATCAACTTCGCGATGCTTCTCCAACGCTCTACCCAGTTCGAGTCGCCCAGCAGCGTCCTGTCCTTCAAGGGGCTTCTGGACAACATAGGGCTCTCCGACCCCCTGACTCAGCTGCTCGGCATCGGGCTGCTGCACGAAGTGTGGGTGGCCGGGGATCCCTCCGGCTATGCGACCCACATCACCAGCGATCCGCTGCCGGGCTCGATCGCCAAGAAGATCCTGCTCACGCCGGCCTGGCTGGACCACCAGGTGAGCAACCAAGGCACGGAGATCACCGCGCGAACGCTCGGGGTCAAGAGCCTCTACGGGTCGCTTCAGCAGGGGCTCGTGGGAGTGCCCGACGCGAGTCCGGGCGAGGCGCTGGACTCGGGGCTGGTGATGTACGGCACCGGGCTCGACATCCTGAATCCCGCCCACCAGCCCTTCATCCCGCCGCTGGCCAACAAGATCATCGAGGACGACAGCTGCGATCCGCACGGTGCCCGTCCGTCGATCCCGGCGGGCATGCAGCAGCTCTTGAGCTTCCTCCAACCGGGAGGGAGCATCGAGAACTTCTGCAACGGCATCTGCGACGCGGCCGAGCCTTGGGAGATCGGCCGCGGCGCGGCTGAACCGTGCAACCCGCTGGATTGATCGACCGGAGCCTAGGGGCCGACGCTCCGGGCTAGGCCGGCGCTGACGATGCTGCGGATGTCGTCGAGTCCGGCGATCCGCTTCTGCCACTCTGCGTCGCCCTGCATCTTCGTCGTGTTGTCGGCGTAGGCGGCCAGGCTCGGGTGGATCAGGCCCACGACCACGGTCCCGGTCGCGTCGCCGGCGAGCGTTGCCTGCCAGATGCGCATGCTGCTCGTCACGCCCAGCCGATCCGAGACCTTCTGCAACGCGTCCACCCGCTCGACGTAGTCGTCGAGCTGGCCGGGCTTGACGCGCACCGTGACGGTCTGGAGCACCGAGTTCGCCGTCACCGCCGCGTCCTCACCTGAGACGCTCCTGTAGAGGCTCGAGCTTTGGATGGTGCGGATGGCGTCGAGTCCGGCGATCAGCTTCCGCCACTCGGCGTCCCCCTGGACCTTCGAGGTGCTCTCGGCAAAGGCGCTCAGGCTCGGGTAGGCGATGGCCACGAAGACGGTGCCGCTGGCCGGCCCCGCCAGCGTCGCCCGCCAGGCGCGCAGCGTGCCCGCCGAGCCGACACGCTGCATCACCCCCTGAAGAGACTTGATCCGCTCCAGGTAGGTGTCGAGCTGGCCCGGTTGCACCTGGACGGCCACGGCCTGGAGGACGGCGTTCTGCGCGGCAGCCCCGCTCGAGATTCCCAGCGCCAACGCCAGTCCGAGGACCCCTGCGAACGTCTGACGACGACTCATGCTGACTCCTTGGCTCTCCCCCCGTTGCGGCATTCTATACGAACTCCGAGCGGCGAGGCTGCGAAAGCCGGGGCCTTGGAGCGGGACTGTGGGGGAGACCCGGCGCTCCAAGGGAGCTGAGAGCCGCCTACGGCCCCGCCAGCCCTAGATTCCCCGGGGACGGGTCATGATGTCGGTGGCAGCCGCCTATAATCGGCCGGGCGATGAAGCTCACCGTCAACGGCGTCGAGCGGAGCATTCCCAAGGGGTGGGGAGACGAGACCCTCCTCGACACATTGCGCGAGCAGCTGGGCCTGGTGGGCGCCAAGTACAGCTGCGGAGCGGGCCTGTGCGGGGCCTGCACCGTCCACGTGGACGGCGTGGCCGTGACCAGCTGCACCGTGCGCACGGCGGACGTCGCGGGCGCCAGCGTCCTGACCGTCGAAGGGCTGGCGCAGCTCGACGGCGGCCTGCATCCGCTCCAGCAGGCCTGGATCGACGAGCGCGTGCCCCAGTGCGGGTACTGCCAGGCGGGCCAGCTCATGCAGGCCGCGGCGCTGTTGGCGCGCAACCCGCGGCCGAGCGACGCAGACATCGCCGCGGCGCTGGCGGGCAACCTGTGTCGCTGCGGCACCTACGCTCGCATCCGTTCGGCGATCCGGCGGGCGTCCCGCGGGACGGCGGATGCGGAAGGCTCGGCCGATGGCTGAGCTTTCCCTGTCGCGCCGTCGGCTCCTGCAGGCGACCGGCTGGACGGCGGCGGGCGTGACGCTCCTCTACCTGGGCGGGCGCTCGCTACGCTCGATCCTGCCGAGCTTCGACATTCCCGGCGACGACGCGGGCGCCGCCTGGCTGCAGATCCTCCCGGACGGCCGTTGCCGGATGCTCTGCCCGCGCGCCGAGATGGGCCAGCACGCCTCGATCGGGCTGGCGCAGATCGCGGCCGAGGAGCTGGGCATCGCCGTCGAAGACATCGACCTGCGCTTCCCGAGCTCGAACGAGATCCCCCAGGTGGTCCTCACCGCGGGCAGCATGTCCCTGCGCTTCTTCGCCGAGCCGACGGCGCGGGCGGCGGCGGGCCTGCGCGAGGTGCTGCGCGCACGCGCCGCCCGGCAGGCGAGAGTGGCGGTCACGGCGCTGGCGGATGCCGCAGGCGGTTTTTCGCTTCCGGACGGCCGCCGCCTGTCCTACGGCGACCTGGCGGCCGGTGAGCCCGTCGTCCTGGATCCAGGGGAGGTTCCCGAGGCGCAGCTCTACAGCTTCGACCCGGGGCGGCCCCTCCGGCAGATCGGTCGCGGCGCTGCGCCGCCCCAGCTGGCCGAGATCGTCCGCGGCGCTCCGCTCTTCAGCGCCGACGTGCGGCTTCCGGGCATGCTCTTCGGGCGCTGCCTGCGGCCGCCGGCACGGAACGCCCGCCTCGTGCGCGTCGACGACACGCGCGCGCGGGGCGTCGCGGGCGTGGTGCAGGTGGTCGACGAGCGCGAGCGAGGCTTCGTCGGCGTCGTCTGCGAGACCCCGGGAAGCGTGACCGCGGCGATCGCCGCACTCGACGCCCGCTGGGAGCTGCCCGCGCCGTTCGATCGGCAGACGATCGAAGAACGGATCGACGTGGACGCCGCGCTGGCGCGCGGCGATCTCGAGCACAGCCCGGAGGGTGATCGCTTCGACCCCGAGCCCGCCTGGGACCTCGACCTACGCTTCGAGGTGCAGGTGCAGTCGCACGCCATGCAGGAGCCGCGCGCCGCCGTCGCCCGGGTCAGCCGCGATGACGGCGCGGAGAGGGCCGAGATATGGACCGGCTCGCAGGATCTGTGGGCGATCCAGCGCCACGCGGCGCGGGACCTGGGAATTGCGAAGGAGCGCGTGATCGTTCACGCGCGCCGCATGGGCGGCGGCTTCGGCGGGCGCGAGCACTACGACGTCGAACGCGACGCGGTTCGCCTGGCGCGGGCGGCCGGCCGGCCCGTCAAGGTGCAGTGGTCGCGTGAGGACGAGTTCCGGGCGGCGCGGAACCGGCCCGCATCGACGCACCGGGTCAGGCTCCGGGCGGACGACCGGGG
>Ga0255054_10002120_pt1 | contig 11476 bp, 10 predicted proteins | sample JV7_2_23_MG_FD_188634 | JGI IMG/M metagenome (GOLD analysis project Ga0255054, IMG submission 188634) | Seawater microbial communities from Jervis Inlet, British Columbia, Canada - JV7_2_23 | ecosystem: Environmental > Aquatic > Marine > Inlet | place: Canada: British Columbia | collected... | reverse complement strand
GAGTGCTCAGAATGCGGAGAGTCTGTTAAAAAAGGGGAAGAAAAATGCCTCCATTGCGGCGCAACGAAAGTTAGGGTATAAATTTCTCAGATATTGTAAACCTTCCCTGCCATCTTCAAGATGGCAAATCGAACGGATTTGTAGGGGCTTGATTCATCAAGCCCACCTTTGAATGGATAATTTGATGAGGTTTGGTTTTATGTAGGGGCTTGATTCATCAAGCCCACCTTTGAATGGATAATTTGATGAGGTTTGGTTTTATGTAGGGGCTTGATTCATCAAGCCCGCCTTTGATTGTGTGATTTATTATTGAAGGTGTTTGGTTTTATGTAGGGGCTTGATTCATCAAGCCCACCTTTGAGGAGAAAAGTGAACAGAGAAGAGATAAGGGATAAAATAGCGAAATTAAAAAAAGAAAAGAATGCCGTTATTTTAGCCCATAATTATCAGGTTGGAGAAGTCCAGGATGTAGCTGATTATATCGGGGATTCCTTAGGCCTGAGCCAGAAAGCAGCCCAGGTGGATGCAAAGATTATTGTATTTTGCGGGGTACACTTTATGGCTGAGACAGCTAAGATACTGTCTCCGGAGAAAACAATTCTTATCCCGGATGCAAGGGCTGGCTGTCCTATGGCTGACATGATTACTGCTTCTGAGTTGCGGGAGTGGAAAAAAAATTACCCAAAAAGTAAGGCTGTCTGCTATGTCAATACAACCGCAGAGGTAAAGGCTGAATGTGATATTTGCTGCACCTCGTCAAATGCCGTCACAGTTGTGAATTCCCTTAGTGCGGATGAAATTCTTTTTGCTCCGGATAAAAATCTTGCAGCTTATGTTGCCCGCCACACGAAGAAGAAGATTATTCCCTGGGATGGCTACTGCTATGTTCATAGATACATCAAGGCCAGAGATATAATGGATAAAAAGAACCTTCACTCCGAAGCAGAGGTCTGGGTACACCCTGAATGCCTGCCAGAGGTCATAGATCTTGCTGATAAAGTTATTTCCACAGGAAAAATGGTTCAGGAAGCCCGCAAGACAAAAAAGAAAGAAATCATTATAGGGACTGAAAGCGGGATAATCTATAGAATGAAGAAAGAGAACCCAACCAAGAATTTTTATCCTGCCAGAGACGTTGCTTTTTGTTTTAACATGAAAAAGATAGATCTGGGAAAAGTTTTAAGATCTTTAGAAAATATGATTTATAAGGTTGAAGTTCCCTTCGAAGTGAGTCAAAAAGCAAGGGGAGCCATAGAAAAAATGATCGAGATTTAAGGAGGAGAGGAATGAAAGAAAAGACAAAGGAAAATTTGAAGAATGCCTTTGCTGGAGAGAGCCAAGCTCATATGAAATACTTGGCCTTCGCTGATAAAGCAGAGAAAGAAAATTTTTCTAATGTTGCCAGGCTTTTCAGAGCTAATAGCTTTGCAGAGCAAGTTCATGCCACAAATCATCTCAGGACTTTGTTAGGAATAAAGAAGACCCCCGAGAACCTCCAGGAAGCAATAGAAGGGGAAACCTTCGAGGTGGAAGAGATGTATCCCGCTTTTATAAAGGTAGCTGAAGAGGAGCAGGAGAAAGGAGCTGAAACTGTAACCAAGTGGGCCTTGGAAGCAGAAAAGGTTCATGCTGTCCTCTACCAGAAAGCCAAAGAAGCCGTAGAAAAGGGGCAAGATATAGAATTTAAACCCGTCCATGTCTGCCAGGTTTGTGGATTTACAGCGGAAGGGGAAGCTCCTGACATTTGTCCTGTTTGCGGTGCGCTTAAGGAGAAATTCAAAGGATTCTAGCTTGGAATGCAGGTCCTTGATTCATCAAACCCACCATGGTTGATTTTGTAGCGGTTTAATATTGTGTAGGGGCTTGATTTATCAAGCCCACCTTTGATTGCATGGTTTATTATTGTAGGAGTTTGATTCATCAAACCCACCTTATAGAGGCAAAAAGGGAAGTGCAGAGATTAGAATTATCGGAGCAAATTAGATGAATTTGTAGGGGCTTGATTTATCAAGCCCACCGTATAGAGGTAAAAGGGAAGTGCATGGATTAGAATTATAGGAGCAAATTAGATGAATTTGTAGGGGTTTGATTCATCAAACCCACCGTTGATTGTTTGATTTATTATTGTAGGGGCTTGATTTATCAAGCCCGCCTTTGTTTTTTCTATTCTTTTAGGAGGAGGAAGAGTGAGACATTCTTGGCGCATAGCAAAAGTTTTTGGGATAGATATAAAAATAGACTCAAGCTGGATTATTATTTTTACTTTATTCACCTGGATATTATCCGCAAATTATTTTCCCCAAAGATTTCAAGATTGGCCCCACGGCCTTTACTGGATCATAGGGATAATAACAAGCCTTCTTATCTTTACCTCGGTTTTGGCCCATGAGCTGGCCCATTCCCTTGTGGCCTTAAAACAAGGAGAAAAAGTACGAAGCATTACTCTTTTTCTCTTGGGAGGAGTTGCTCAAATAACAGAGGAGCCTAAACGGCCTATGCGGGAATTCACGATGGCTCTGGTTGGTCCCATGGCAAGTTTTTTAATCGCTTTTCTCTTTCTGATGCTCTCTTTTATCCTCAGAGGAATAAGTGAGCCTCTCTGGGCATCTGCTTCTTACCTGGCTATGATCAACGCTGTGCTGGCCATATTTAACCTCTTCCCCGGTTTTCCGATGGACGGGGGGAGAGTTTTAAGATCCATTATCTGGAAGGTCACCGGCAACCTGAAAAAAGCCACAAAGATAGCATCCAGGGTAGGACAGGGCTTTGCTTTTTTCCTGATATTTATCGGAATTCTTCAGATTTTAGGAGCGAATCTCCTCCAGGGCATCTGGCTGATCTTCATCGGGTGGTTTCTCCACAGTGCAGCTGTAAGGGGCTATGATCATGTTATGGTCCAAAGCCTGTTAAAAGGAGTTCGGGCAGAAGATTTGATGACAAAAAATTTTGAGACTGTGACGGTTGACCTTTCAGTTCAGAGTTTAGTTGATGATTATATTCTCAAGAAAAGAGAAAGAGTCTTTCTTGTTTCAGATAAAGGAAGTCTTAAGGGCATAGTTTGTTTAGAAGATGTGAAATCAACTCCTTCAGAGAAATGGGCGGAGACCAGAGTCGGAGAAATCATGACACCTAAAGAAAAATTGGAAGCGGTTTCCCCCGATGCTGACGGAAGCAAAGTTCTCAACAGCATCACCACCAAAGACATCCATCAGATTCCCGTTATGGAAGGAGAAAAGATAGCTGGTATTATCTGTCGGAGCGACATTCTCCGTTTTATACAATTACGTTCAGAGCTCGGTGTTTAAGGGAAAGAGATAGAAATGAAAAGTGCAGCAGGGAGAATCAAAGAAATTATAGCTATTCTGAGTGAAGCTAATCCCTCGAGTCGAACAGCTCTCAAGCATGAAAATCCGCTCCAGATTCTTGTGGCCACAATTTTATCTGCTCAGTGCACGGATAAAAAAGTAAATCAGATTACTCCTTCCCTTTTTCAAAAGTATCCGACACCTTCTGATTTTGCCTTTGCTGATAAACAAGAATTGGAGGTAGAGATAAGACCGACAGGATTCTTTAGGAACAAAACGAAAAGCATTATTAACGCTTCCAAAAAAATTGTCGAAGATTTTGAAGGTGCTGTACCGGATAATATGGAAGACCTTATAACTCTGCCTGGAGTGGCCAGGAAGACGGCCAACATTGTACTCTCCAGCGCTTTTAAGAAGGCTGAAGGTATTGCCGTCGACACCCATGTGAGACGCTTGTCTCAAAGATTGGGTTTGAGCAAGGAAAAAGATCCGGATAAGATTGAAAGAGACCTTATGAAGATGGTTCCAAAGGAACACTGGCTTGACTTTAATTACATGTTTGTCAACCATGGCCGGAAGATCTGCTCGGCTCGAAAACCTCTTTGCCCTCAATGCGGTGTAAAAAACCTCTGCCCTTCAGCCAGAGACTTTTATTCTGAAGCAGAGCTCAATCCTTGAATGTAAAGAAAATGATGAAAGAAGCCATGCTCTACAAGGCTCTTCCTGAGAAGAAGGTCTCGTGTTTCGTCTGCAGCCATCGCTGCGATATTGTCGACTCGAAATTCGGTACTTGCGGAGTGAGACAAAACAAGGAAGGAAAGCTTTACACCCATGTCTACGGGGAAGTCATAGCTGCTCACGTCGATCCCATCGAAAAAAAGCCCCTTTATCATTTTTTACCCGGGACAACATCTTTCTCCATCGCCACCATAGGCTGCAATTTCCGCTGTCCCTTCTGTCAGAACTGGCAGATTTCCCAAGTCTCAAAGAGAAAAGAGGAAGGATTAAGAGGCCAAAAACTTCTCCCTGAAGATGTAGTCTTGGCGGCAAAAAATTATGGCTGCCAGAGTATTTCTTACACTTACACCGAACCAACGATTTTTTTTGAGTATGCCTACGACACGGCCAAGCTTGCCAAGAAAGAAGGCCTGGCGAACATTTTTGTCACCAATGGCTTCATGACTCCGGAAGCTCTGGAGATAATCAACCCTTATTTAGATGCCTGCAATGTCGACCTAAAATCATTCAGGGAAGAGTTTTATAAAGATGTATGTAAGGCTCATTTACAGCCTGTTCTTGATTCTATTCGCCTTATGAAAAAATTAGACATCTGGGTGGAAGTTACAACTTTAGTGGTTCCGGGGGAGAACGATGGAGAAGAGGAGCTGCGGAACATCGCCCGCTTTATTGCTGAAACAGATCCTGATATTCCCTGGCATATAAGCCGCTTCCATCCTAATTATGAATACACAGACACTCAGGCTACTCCCATTGAAACCTTGCGCAAAGCTTGTTCCATAGGTAAGGAGGAAGGCCTTCGCTATATTTATGTCGGGAATGTCCTCGGAGAGTCCGAAGACACTATGTGCCCCTCTTGCGGGAAGATCCTTGTTCGAAGATCTGGATTCAGTATTTCAGACTACAAGATAAAAGATTCCGCCTGCTCTTTCTGCGGAAAGCCTGTTGCAGGTGTTTTTAGACCGACTGAATGATTCTACGAGAGCTATTTCCTGTTTGGCCGTTTATACTTATAAGTTAGCCTTTCTGCGAGGCTCAAGAGCCTCCAGAACAAGGTCGTCCAGGAAGCTCAAGACTGAATAGAGTCATGAACTAGGGGAAAGTTAAGGATGGAAAGATACAGGTTTCTCCGTCATACGGCTGATGCAAAATTTCAAGCTTTTGGCACGACTTTGGAGGAAACCTTCATTAATGCAGCTTTGGCCACAGCTTCTTTGATGTGGGATTGGGAGAAAATCGAGAAAAAAATAGAGCACAAGATCGAAGTAAACGGAAAAGACCTTATGCAGTTGCTTAGCAGCTTTTTAGAAGAGATAATATACCTATTGGATTCGAAAATGTTTCTTTTAGGTTTTCCTGAGAATTTGAGAATTGAAAAAAAAGGACGCCTTCATGTATTGAATGCTATCTTCAAAGGAGATGAATATTCTGATAAGTATAAAATCCATGGAGATGTCAAGGCTATAACCTATAATGAAATGGAGATCGAGCAAAACGCCCCGTTCATGGTTCAGGTTGTGGTCGATGTTTGAGGTATGAAGATGGAAATAAAAAGAATAAATGACCATACCTGGGAAATTCCGAAAGAAGGGGATATGAAAGTCCCTGCGCTTATCTATACTTCGGCGAAGCTTCTTGAAAGTGTAAGGCGGGATATGACCCTAAAGCAGGCAAAGAATGTAGCCTGCTTGCGTGGAATACAGAGGAAGTCCTATGTTATGCCCGATGCTCATCAGGGTTATGGGTTTCCGATCGGTGGAGTAGCTGCTTTTGATATGGATGAAGGCATCATTTCTCCTGGCGGAGTTGGCTATGATATCAACTGCGGAGTTAGGCTGTTGAGGACAGATTACAACGAGAAAGATATCCATGAAAGGCGGGCGCAGCTTTTAGCCGGAATGTTCAAAGCGGTCCCAGCAGGCGTGGGCAAAGGAGGTATCACTCGCCTGAGCCGGAATGTTCTTCTTGAAGTCTGTGCAAAGGGCGCAGAGTGGGCAGTTGAGAATGGTTACGGAACAAGGGAAGATTTGCAGAGGACTGAAGAGAGTGGAAGGATGGAAGCAGCAGACCCCAGCTATCTTTCATCTCGAGCGGTGGAGAGAGGAATTCCTCAGCTGGGAACCTTGGGTGCTGGAAATCATTTTTTGGAGATACAAAAAGTTTCGGAAATTTATGACGAGCAAGTTTCTCGAGTTTTTGGGATCCAGTCCGTAGGACAAGTTTTGATGATGATTCATTGCGGAAGTCGAGGATTGGGACACCAGGTTGCTTCTGACTACATCAGGTTAATGGAAAATAAATTTGGGATTGGAGGATTACCCGATAGAGAACTGATAAACGCGCCAATCCGTTCGCAGTTAGGCGAGCAGTACTATAAATCCATGAGTGCAGCAGTCAATTACGCTTTTGCCAACCGCCAGATGATAGCTCATTGGGTCCGCGATGTATTTGCCAAAGTTATGGGAAGCTCAGAAGGTATGAGTCAAGTGTATGATGTTTGCCATAATGTAGCTAAATTTGAAAAACACAAAATAGACGGAAAGGAGAGAGAGGTTTGCATTCATCGCAAGGGAGCCACAAGGAGCTTTGGACCGGGCCGGGAAGAAATTCCTGAAATCTTCCGCTCTGTCGGACAGCCAGTCATCATCCCCGGGAGCATGGGGACAGCCTCTTATATACTTGCCGGGACTTCAGAGGCGGAAGAGTTGAGCTTTGGTTCCACTGCTCACGGAGCAGGGAGAGTAATGTCCAGGCATGAAGCTCTGCGCAGATTCAGGGGAGAACAGATTAAGCAGGAGATGGAGAGCAGGGGAATTGAACTGAAGTCCACGAGCTGGAAAGGAGTAGCCGAAGAAGCTTCCGGAGCTTATAAGGATGTGGATGAAGTCGTTAGAGTCTCCCATAAAGCGGGAATAGGGAAACTGGTAGCAAAGGTTGTTCCGGTTGGAGTTATAAAAGGCTAGCTGCCTAAGTTACAATTTTATCTATATCTTTTTCAGCATAATCCTCAAAATCCTGAGCAAGGATATATTCACTCTGGAGCATCATGTAATGGCTGTGCTCGACTTTGCTCAAATAGGTGAGAATTTTTTTCTGGGGATCATCAAATCTTTTGGAAAGATTTGCATAAAAGTTTTCTGCTGATTTCTCGGCCTCCATGGCTTGGTGAAGTATATCCGCAAAAGATGAAGAAGGGCCGACGTGAATGGACGGAAGCAGAGCCTCATCAGTAGTATCCGGGATTTGAGGCTCATCTCCTTGAAAGAGAGTTTCATAAAGCTTTCCCAAGATCTCTTTATGTTTGTTCTCTTCATAAGCCAACCATTGAAATTTTTCTTTAAGCAGGGGATTTGAAACCCTTTCAGCCAGGTCAGAATAGGTTTTATTTGCATCGATCTCCGCTCTGATCGCAATTCCTAAGAGTTTATTTACAGATGCTGTAGAAACATCTAACATTTTTTTCTCCTTTAAAAGAATCTTTAAATTTTGAAAGATGCCAGCTCAAGCATCACGGCATCTTTCCTGGTCAAATATAGCTTAAGTTTTTATTCTAATCAGAAAATCCTGAAATGAAAAGCTAAAATTAATAATTTCGAGCTGATGTCTTGACCACAATCAAAGTACGGTTTACATAGAATATCCATAATTATGTTAGAAAAAAGACAATTCAATCTTTTGACATCTAATTTTTCTTGTGCTATAGATACTTTCACTTACGTCTTTTGGAGGAGAAGAAACTAAATTCGCCGTTTGCCGTATCTTTTAATAGTGTAACGTATTATGCGTATTGAGCTTTCAAGGTTCAGTTCCAGATTAAAAAGGGTGTTCTCTATTCCCCGTTTGTATGACCTTCTGGGTCCCCGTGCCTACACGGTTATGATGTTCAGTGCGATATTTTTTACCCTGGCGGTAAAATTCTTTCATTCATATCGAACAGGTATGATCAACGAATACTTTGGCTGGATACTTGCTGATATAGCAGTGCTGTTGGGAATCGAAGTTATCCTGGCCCTGGTCTGTTTTCGCTGGCCGCGGTCATGGGTTATCAGGATAGCTTGCGTTGTTGCCGCTGTTGTCTGCACTTGGTCGGTCATAAACGCTGGCTGGGTAATAAGGTCAGGAATGCAAATCCTGCCAACAGTCTTCGTGTCGTTATTTCTCGATCCTATAACCTCAATAGTCACGATTATCACTAATATAATACATATGAAGATTGCTGCCGTAATCCTGCTCGTGCCAACCGCCGTTGCTATTGTCTTTTTCTTTTTCGTTTTAGCTAAGCCACTGCCGCCGCTTTACAACCGCAAGCCCTTTGCTGCAAGAATCATTGTTTGCGTCATGTTTATCTTTATCGCAGTACTGTCTCGTAGTGCATTGGCCAGGCGAAGTTCACCTTCGATAGCTTCCGCAGGATTCCATTACAATAGTCAATTAAGAGCAGTAAATAGCTTTTTCTCGGCTGATCCCTGGCGGCTGACCAGTGTCGATATAGCCAACGCCAAACGAAAAATACCTGCCTTTGACCAGGTGCAGATTTCGCTAAGATCAAAGCCGAAAGACTATAATGTTGTTATAATAATCCTTGAGGGCGTTCAATACAGGAAGACTTCACTCTGGGATAGACAGAGTAATCTAACGCCCTATCTAGCGGATTTGGCTGGTCAGGGTGCTGAATTTTCAAACTTCCGTTCCTCACTTACTCATACAACAAAAGCTCTGTTTGGCCTTCTAACCGGCCGCTTTCCTTCGGCCTTCCCGGATACTGCCGAGGCAGTACCTGTTGTTAAGCCCTATTCCAGCCTGGCTACTATCCTTGAAGATCAGTTGAATTTTAGAACTGCATTTTTCCAGTCAGCCAAAGGCAACTTCGAATCTCGGCCCAGTTTAGTCTCAAATCTCGGCTTCGATAAGTTCTGGTCCAGAGATGATTTGGATGACCAAACCCATTTTCTTGGCTATCTGGGCAGTGATGAGTTTTCGATGATAGAACCGATTGTCAAATGGATAAAATCTGACGAGAAGTCTTTTTTCTTGACGGTTCTTTGCTCTGTTAGCCATAATCCTTATGAGGTTCCCGAGTGGTTTGCTACGCCTTTTGGGGATCCGGCAGAGCGCTACCAGCAAACGATTTCTTATACCGATAAATTTATAGCTGCACTGGACAGCAAGCTCACTGAGCTAGATCTTGGAAAAAAAACCGTTTTTTGTGTTGTCGGAGATCACGGCGAAGCATTTGGCGAACACGGTATGTTCGGCCACATTCGGATAGCCTTCGAGGAGCTCTTACACGTACCCTTGATTATACGCGCTCCGTCTTTAGTTGAGCCGGAAACCAGAGTTACAGAAGCAATTAGCTCTGTTGATTTAACGCCTACACTGCTGGCTCTGTTGGGTTTTGATCCTAACGCCGCTGACTTTGATGGCATTAATGCCCTTGGACAAGTGCCGGACGACCGCAAAGTATTTTTTTCCGGATGGCTGCAGGAGAGCCCTGCGGGTTTTGTAATAGCCAACAGGAAGTTTTTATACAATCCGACGGACAAAGCAGTCTCTCTGTATGACTTGAGTGTTGATCCGTATGAATTGAGCAGGATTGAGCTGACCGGACCGCAGGCTCAGAGGATTGCTTCCGAGATTATCACCTGGCGAAAAAACAGCATTTTTCAGCTTAACCAGGAGCGGGTGGGCAGGAAAACACTCTTTGACTCCTGGCAGTGTCGCTGGATCAATCGGTTTGCCTGGGCTAAGCGTTATCCAGATGTGATAAATTAAGTTTTATTATCTTGCTTTTCTAGGCTTTTCTCTCTTTTATTTTAGCGAAACCATGCATGTCATCCTCGCCGGTTATAATGTTGACAGGGAGGTTATCGAAGAGCTTAAGAAATACTCCCCGTCTCGAGAGGATGTTACTCCTGAAACCCTTTCTGCTTCTTATGCCCGTATTTCCAGGGATCCTCGTCCGGTAAACGAACTGCGAGCCGTTGCCAGAGCTGAGGTAGAAAAGGCAAGGAGATCCAACCAGAACATTATTTTCAAAATGGGTCATCATTCTGTTGCCGAGCATGCTGTTTTCAATTTTGATATCATCGGAGTGAGCAGACTGGCCGTAGAGGAAATTGAAAAGTTTCGTCTCTGTTCCTATACAGAAAAGTCTCAGCGCTACATCGCGCTGGAGGATGACCTTTTTATCCCAGAGGAGATTAAAAACTCTGGGAAGCAAAGTGTTTTCCTAAGAACAATCAAAGCCCAAAATTCTCTTTACAGTAAGCTCTACAAAAAGTTAAGAGCATATTTCTTGGAAAAAAACAAAAAGGCGGCGCGCAGCTCTAAGAAGCATTTTATGCTAGAGGGTTGGGCCAGGGAAGATGCTCGTTATGTGGTGAGCTTGGCTACCAAAGGTCAGCTAGGTATGACTGTTAATGCCCGGAATCTGGAATTTTTGATCCGCCGGTTTGCCTCTCAGAAAATGGCAGAGCTTAAGGAGTTCAATCAAAAGATTTATGCCCTGTCTAAAGAAGTGGCTCCTTCCATAATTCTTTTTACTGAGGCTAATGATTTTGATTCTAAGACATACACCGGGATTGAGAAAAAGGCTCAGTTCTTCTTGGAGTCTTCGAGGAAAAGTAAGGAACTGGTTTGTCTCGTCGATTTTACAAAAGAGGCAGATGCAAAATTGATTGCCTCTCTTTTGCATACCTCTTCAATTTTGCCTTACGAGGAATGTTTCAGGAAGGCTAAAAATCTTAGCCTGGAAGAAAAGGAAGAATTTCTGAAGTCAGCTTTCAAATACATGGAATTTTATGATACTCCTCTCCGTGAATTCGAATATGTGAACCTCACTTATGATCTGATTATCTCCGCCTCATGTTATGCCCAGCTCAAACGACACCGGATGGCTACCTTGACGGCTCAAAAATACGATCCTGAGTTAGGGGTGACTGTTCCGCCTTCCATAGAGGATATTGGATCAAAGAATGAATTTATGGAGATGATGGAGGAGACTAACCATGTTTATTCGCTCTTGAAAGAAAATATGGATCAGGGGGCAGAGTATGTTCTGACCAATGCCCATCGAAGAAGAGTCTTACTAAAGGTTAATGCCAGAGAATTGTATCATATTTCCAGGCTGAGAGAGGATGCTACTGCCCAGTGGGATATTCGGAGAACAGCTGGAGCGATGTCCAGGTTGGCAAAAAAAGTTATGCCTCTGACCTGCCTTCTTATGGGAGGTAAAGACTCTTATTCTAAAATATACAAGGATATATTTGGCAAATCCCCCAAGCTTTTCTCTCCAGAATAATAATCTGTTTTTATGCTTTCTTTTTTACCAGACAAAGCCGTAAAGCCCCTTGCTTTATCAATGGGGATATAAGGCGCAAATTTTTCTTGCTTTTTGTATCGCAAGCTGCTATATTTCATATTGGCCGAAGGAC
>Ga0255054_10002118_pt1 | contig 11480 bp, 8 predicted proteins | sample JV7_2_23_MG_FD_188634 | JGI IMG/M metagenome (GOLD analysis project Ga0255054, IMG submission 188634) | Seawater microbial communities from Jervis Inlet, British Columbia, Canada - JV7_2_23 | ecosystem: Environmental > Aquatic > Marine > Inlet | place: Canada: British Columbia | collected... | reverse complement strand
GGGGTATCGTTTAGCCTTAAGGTTATTTCCCTTACCACCTCCAGGACGTACTTCATTGGCTGCGGTGGCGAGTCCACTTTCAGCATGCAGGTCGAAAACATCACAGATCCCTGTTACCGCAACATTCAGATCTTCCTGTTCCAGCCATTCAGCCAGTGTACCATTCTTCTCCCTGCTTTTTACCTGATCCGGGTGCGCGAAACCAAGGGAATTCGATAATTGGCCTGCCCTGTTACCGAAACCGATAAATCCCAGCCTTACGACATCTCCTTTATTACCTGAGGCTGTTATGACTTCAGGTGCCTTGATGTCATCCAGTCCAAGTTCCTTGATGACCCTGGATTTTTTATCTTTATCGAAATTAATTTTCTTTACTGCTTCATAGGCGAAAAACCCGAGTACAGGTATACCGGCTAAAGCCTTTAGTAAGGTCCGGCGTTTAATAGTTTTTCCTTCTTCCATTGTTTTATTCTTCATTTTTGGATTTCGTAAATCGTGAAATAAATATGTCCAGTCCAAATGCTGAACCAGTGGGAAAGATTGCAAGCACCAACAGGGCCGCAGCTTCAATCAGGGTTTTGCTGACAATCAGGTAGTTCCCTTCTGCAGGCATGCTATATTCCAAACCAATCAGCGGTATGTTATTCAGGTAATACATGATAAGCAGTCCCATTCCTGCATAGGCAGCCAGTCTGGTAAAAAGTCCAAGTATCAATCCAGCCCCAATGGCTATCAATCCCCATGTATTCAGAAAATCAACCATACTTAAAACCCCGTCATTGAAAACGATCCAGTCAGAGAATCCTGATAATATCCATTGCGAGTCCCTCAGAAATAGAGCTGATGTCCAGTTAGGCATCAGTAATTTTGAAATTCCTTCATATAAAATATGCCATCCAATTAGCATTCTTAAAAGAACCAGTGCAGTTAGTTGAAATGTTGTGAATGTTTTTGTACTTTTCATTTCATGAAATATTGCAAAATATAAGTTAACGTAAGAAATTGTCCATCAAATGATAACTTTGTGACAAAAAACAAAAGTAATTATTATTAATTAATTGACACAATTATATACAGTGAAGACTAGCCATAAAATCCATGAGTGATGATTACCTTGTTCCTGTGAAGCTGAATCTTTGATAGCAAATAACAAATCTCAAATATTGCATTGAATTCAAAAGAACGTTTTATACGAACACTTGAGGGGGGAAAGGCAGACAGGTTGCCTGTAACCATGCACCATATTATGCCATCATTTCTGGATAATTGCATGGATGGGATCTCTGATCTGGAGTTTTTTGACTTTCTGGGGATAGACCCGATCAACTGGGTTATGGCATATCAATATTCCCCGAATAAGGGCGAGTATTTTGATCCGGAACATACCAGCCTGGGATTTCTGGAAGCACGCAGGGTATGTTCGGACAGCTGGCAGATAGCACTTGAATCCCTGGAAGATCCAAATTATTCTACGCAGAGGTTTAATATCATAACCCCGGAGCAAAAGCTTTCCATGGTACTGCAATCAAATGAACATACCACATGGCTGGCTGAGCATCTGGTGAAAGAAAAATCAGACATCGAAGTCATCTCAAAATACATGACCTATCCACTTTGTGATGTGCAGGAGATCAACAGGGCGGCAGATGAATTTAGTGACAGGGGATTGGTCCGGGGACATATCAGTGCTTTTGAAGGTTTCGGGCAACCCGGATGCTGGCAGGATGCAGCCTGCCTCTATAGCATTGAAAACCTGATCATGGCCACTATGGAAGACCCTGAATGGGTGCATGCATTCTTAAACGTACTCAAGGAGCGTAAAAAAGTTTATATTAAATCTTTAAAGGGTGCAAAATACGACCTGCTGGAGCTGGGTGGAGGCGATGCATCAACCACCGTTATCTCTCCCGACATTTATAATGAATTTGTGGCCCCCTATGACACTGAATTAATTGAAGCAGCACACCAGGCCGGGCAACGGATTGTCTATCATACCTGCGGTGGCATGATGCCCATACTGGAAGACATTGCTGCCATGAAACCGGATGCCATGGAAACATTTACTCCCCCTGCCATGGGAGGAGATGTTGATCTAGGAGAAGCAAAAAGGCGCATTGGGGATAAGGTGTGTATGATCGGGGGACTGGACCAGTTTCATTTTTTTAAGGGTTGTTCGGCGCAGGAGACCCGGGATGAAGTCAGGCGTTGTTTTGAGGAGGCTGGTGAGGGCGGGGGATTTATCCTGTCACCATCAGACCATTTTTTTGAGGCAGATATAGATTTATTAAAAGCCTTTGCGGATGAGGCATTAAAATGCACCTATTAATTTCAATGAACAATAGCAAACAGGAAACCAACAGGTCTTTTCTCTTTTTCATAGCGATCACAGCTGCTTTGGGAGGATTTTTATTTGGCTACGACACAGCCGTTATTTCCGGCACCATAAGTTTTGTCAAGGGAAAATTTGAACTGAATACGGTTATGGAAGGCTGGTTTGTCAGTTCTGCGCTTGTAGGTTGTATCGCAGGTGTAGCTTTTGCAGGTGAATTATCCGACCGCTTTGGCAGGAAACATACGCTAATTGCCTCCGGGCTTCTTTTTTCAATTTCAGCTCTGGGATGTGCCCTGTCAGGTTCACATACAGAACTTATCATATACAGATTAATCGGGGGAGTTGGCGTTGGTGTTGCATCAATGCTGTCCCCCCTCTATATTTCAGAGGTTTCTCCAGCAAAGGTTCGGGGGCGTATGGTGGCCCTGTACCAATTTGCCATTACCCTCGGCATATTATGTGCTTATTTTGCCAATGCATATATGCTGAATGTGAGCGAATCCCTGACTTCATTAAATCCCGAGGGACTCTGGCATAAATTATTTGTCGATGAAGTATGGCGAGCTATGTTTGGCAGTGAAGCCATTCCTGCCCTCCTCTTTTTAGTTACCATGTTCTTTGTTCCCTCCAGTCCCCGCTGGCTGGCCACAAAGAACCGGAACACAGAAGCTGGCAAGGTACTGGAAAGGATCAACAATGCCGCAATTGCAGAAAAAGAACTGGAATCTATTAAGGCGGCCATTGCCAGGGAATCTGAAGGTTCCTGGTCAGTATTGTTGCAAAAGGGTATTCTAGTTGCGGTAATGGCCGGGATCGGACTATCCCTGCTTTCCCAGTTTACCGGTATCAATGCCATTATTTACTATGGACCACGAATTATGGAGGAAGCCGGTATAAAACTGAGCGATGCTCTGGGAGGCCAGGTAATTATCGGTTTTGTGAACATGGCGGCCACTATTTTTGCGATCATGAAGATTGATCAATACGGAAGGAAGAAACTCATGCAGGGTGGTATCACCGGGATGTTCCTCTCACTTATCATAGTGGGTTTATTGTTCCTGATTGGAAAAACTCAGGGCGTTATTTTATTAATCTTTATTTTGACTTTTATTACATCCTTCGCCATTGGCTATGGCCCCGTGATCTGGGTATTACTTTCCGAGATCTATCCGACTAAAGTCAGGGGACGGGCCATGTCAGTTGCTACCCTGGCCGTCTGGGTGGGCACTGCCATTATCGGGCAGGTGGTACCTTGGATGCTGGAAACACTTACACCGGCAGGAACATTTTTTATATTTGCCATATGTTGCATTCCAGTTCCATTTATTTTAAAAAAGATCCCTGAGACCAAAGGGATGTCATTGGAGGAAATTGAGGAAGTTTGGCAAAATCATTAATAAATAGAATCATGAGAAGATTATTAGTAAGCATGTGCCTGGTATTAATCAGCCTGGCAATCATTTACGGACAAACAGAGAAAGATGCAGCATCAGGTTCCGCTGAGTCTGAAAGCGGAAAAATCCGCATTGCGTCCTGCCAGTTCCCGATTTCTGCAGATATTATGGAGAATCTCCGGTGGATAGAGGAACAGCTGACAGAGGCAAAACTGCGAAGGGTGGATATTGTGCACTTCCCTGAATGTGCCTTATCGGGATATCCGGGTGCTGACATGGAAACCCTTGAAGATTTTGACTGGAAGCTGCTGCAAAAGGCTACTGATTCAGTGTTGGACCTGGCGAAAACCTTTAAGACCTGGGTAATCCTGGGATCCCTCCATCCCTTAAGTGAAGAAAATAAACCTCATAATTGCTTATACCTGATCAATCCTGAAGGTGAGATCCAGGACCGGTATGACAAACGGTTCTGCACATCAGGGGACCTGGAATATTGTGCACCCGGGGATCATTTTGTGAACTTCAAGGTGAATGGAGTGAACTGCGGATTATTGATCTGTTATGATATTCGGTTTCCTGAACTGTACCGGGAATACAGGAGATCCGAAACGGATGTGATCTTTCAGTCATTTTATAATGCCAGGCAGGGCAAGGGAAGCATTCATCCCATCATCATGCATATCACCGCCCAGGCTCGGGCAGCAACCAATTATTTTTATATGTCCCTGACGAATTCATCCGCCCCTGAGAGCTGGCCATGTTATTTTATAACACCGGATGGACTGATCCGCAATAAGCTGGAAAAGAACGTGGCTGGAATTTTAGTCTCGGACATTGACACGGGAGAAAAATATTATGATGCCAGCAAAGCATACAGGCCGGATGCCATGAGTGGCAAATTGAATAGCGGTGAAACAGTCAGTGATACTCTTTCATTGAACAGGCGCAATCATTAAAAGAACAAACCAGTTATGAAAAAAGCAGTTTTATCCCTTAGCCTGGTCATAATGATCAGTACCGTATTTGAAAATGTATCTTCCCAGGTCGCGATTGAAGCCGGTGATCCCCCCAACCCAACCGAAATACCGGATTTCTTCAAGTCTAAGTTATCCGACATTGATATGGAGATCATGAATCTGAAAACCGGAAAAGCAAAAGTCGTTGCGATTTCTCCCGGCGGACTTCCCGTCTATGCCGTTTATTACGGCGAGAAAGATGAGTTTAATTCCAGGGCCAATTACAATTCGGCGGTGGCGGCCCAGAATCCGGCTTTTTATGCACGCAAGGACAACAACACAAAACCCGTTGTCTTTTTTCTCGGTCCGGTTCATGGACAGGAGGTAGAAAATATCGTGGGACTGGTGAATCTGATCCACGTTGCAGAAACGGGTAAGGATTATCGCGGTAAGGAATGGGCTTCTCTGAAGAGTAAATTCGAGCAATGCCGTATCATCATTGTCCCGAGCGGTAATCCCGACGGACGTAAAAGATGCCCCTATGACAGTTTTGTAGGGTTGCCAACAAAGATCATGACTAAATACGGACAGGGGACCAGGAAGGACGGAACCTTCTATGGATGGCCGGGTGCAAAGGCTGTCCATCCAATGAAAGGTGATGTTAAAATCCTTGGCGCCTATTTCAATGATGATGGGATAAATCCCATGCATGATGATTTTTTCTTGCCCATGGCAGATGAAACACGAGCCATACTTGATATTGCACGCTCTGAAGTGCCAGATATAACGGTTTCCCTTCATTCTCATGAAAATAAGCCAATGATCCTCATGGCCAGCTATTTACCCTGGTTTATGAAAGAGCGTATCGATGATATCCGTAACCGGCTGAATCTCCGGTACAAAGATGCAGGTCTGGCTCATGTCCTTCATGATTGGGGTAGTAAACCTTCTGTAGAAGATAAGGAGTTTCCCCCACGCACAACTTTTAATTTAATTCCTGCATTGCATCATATCTCGGGCACCATGGCTTTTACTTTTGAATGCAGTCATGGATCTACCTCCGACAGGTTTCCTGAGCCATTTGTAACCCATAGCGATATAGTCGATATACAGTTGAATTTGTATGAGGAAATGTTGGATTATGTACTTGAAAACAGGCTGTACTGGGAATAGTATGGATTCAATATACCCTGAACACAAATCCCGATAACCCAAAGGAAACTGAAATGAACACAAAAATTAGCCGCCGTGAATTTAATTTAACCCTTGCTGCCGGTACCCTGGGTTTGATGACCGGCTGCAGCATAAATAGCAAGTTTGATATTGTCATAAAGAATGGGTTGATCATTGACGGGTCAGGAGGCCCGGCCTATAAAAAGGATATCGGCATCATTGGAAATACAATAGTCGCTATCGATGATCTGAAAAGCTCAACTGCTGATATGATGATTGATGGTGAGGGCCTGGTTGTTTCCCCCGGCTTCATTGATATTCATACCCATACAGATATACAGTTACTGGTGAATTCAAAAGCGGAAAGCAAGATTCACCAGGGTGTTACAACGGAAGTATCCGGTAACTGTGGTGATTCACCCTTCCCGATCAGGGATGAAGATTTCCAGGACTATGACGAACGTATATTTGAAGAATACGGGATCCATATTGACTGGAGAGATACAGATGGTTATTTAAGAAGCCTCGAAAACCATAAAATCTCCATTAACCATGCAACCCTAACAGGGCAGGGGACGTTGCGGAGCAATGTTGTCGGTAATAATGACGTTCAGGCCACTCCGGAGCAAATAAATGAGATGAAAGATCTGCTGGAACAATCAATGGCAGAGGGTAGTTTCGGACTTTCCTCCGGACTTGAATATGCACCCGGAAGTTATGCATCTACAGAAGAGCTGATAGCTTTAAATAAAGTGGTTGCAAAAAATGGCGGTATTTACGCTACTCACATGCGCAGTGAGGATGACAAGGTGGAAGAGGCTGTCCAGGAGGCCCTGGGGATCTCTAAAGAAGCCGAAGTTTCGACCCAGATCGCACATCTGAAGGCTAGCAACCAGGGCAACTGGCATAAAATCGACAATGTTCTGGAAATGCTCCATGATGCAGCTGTATCCGGTTTGCCCATCTCAGCCGACCGCTATCCCTATATTGCTTATAGCACAGGTCTTACCAAGTTCTTGCCTTTGTGGTCCCGGCAGGGCAGTACGGAGGAAATATTGGCCCGTCTGCAAGACCCTGAAACGGCAAAAAAGATTGAAGAATATGCAGAGAGAAAAGGGCAGGATATCGGAGGATGGGAACGGGTGGTTATCAGCTCCTGTGATTTAGAAAAAAATAAGATATGGGAAGGAGAATCTGTGCAGGCCTGTGCACAGGAACTTGATAAGTCAGCGTTTGAGTTTATACGTGATATCCTGATCGAGGAAAATAATGGTGTATCCATGATTGGATTTGCCATGGATGAGAACAATTTAAAAAAGGTGCTTTCATCTGACCATGTCATGATCGGTTCTGACGGAAACGCAGTAGCCCCAACCGGAAAGCTCTCGAGCGGAAAGCCGCACCCAAGGTATTACGGAACATTTCCAAGGGTTCTGGGCAAATATGCTCGGGAAGAAAATATATTTGACCTGGCTACTGCGGTAAACAAAATGACTCATATGCCTGCGGCAAAACTAGGCCTGCTGAAGCGGGGGCTCATCGCCAAAGAATTCTTTGCGGATATTGTGCTGTTCAATCCGGATACTGTTATCGATAATGCAAGCTTTACAGACCCGCATCAATTTCCAACAGGGATTGAGTATGTTATTGTTAATGGTAAAATTACTATTCAAAATGGTACACATACCGGAGCCCAGGCTGGCAGTGTTTTACGGCATCATCCATCTTAGGGTAAATTTCGTTTAATCCTCCAGTCTGGTAGCTCCCGAGCCTTCGATAGGAATGTTGTGGAGTCTCGCAAAATGGATGATAATATTCTTCATTTGCTGTCGCCATTCCTCAATTTCCATTCTCTCAAAAGGGGCCAACATATATTCCAATCCTTTTCTTCGGTCTGCAAGATGATCTTTTACATCATCATATTCATGAAGGAAATCTTTACCTCCTACGCTTTGATTTTTGATAAGCCTGCTTTTGTACCAGGTAGTTTTAAGATCAGACCACATTTCATCTTGATCTTTAATAATTTCACCTGATAACTTATAAGCATCTGTCATTAGATTAACCGCTTCTTCAGCGTCTATATCATTCTTTGATGCTGCTACCAGATAATCTTCGACTTTGGCTAAATTGAGTACGGTTTCCATGGTATATCGTTCTAAAAAGGCGATAGCCAGAAACACTTCCAGGTTATAACGATTGTAGTTCACCCTGGTAAGATCTCGCATAAGTTGGGAGATAAGTATATCATTCTTTTTAAGCAGCAGGGCAGCTTCTTCAATCTTTTGTTCATACTTGTTGCGAAAAGTTGGATCCAGGTTCAAATCCTTTTCTGATGGTAAGGGTGGCATCTGTAAAAGAAGATCGACCATATTACCTCCGATACCTTTTCCGTATGAGTTTCCATAACCTTTAACGCGCTCTTTTGACGGTGCCCTGTCCCACAATGCCTCATAAAACCTGGCTCCTTCTTCCAGCAACACATAGGCTTGTATCATATCCGGACTATCGAATCCATAGAATAAATCCATGAAATCAGCATTGCTCTGTTGAAGTTTCGGCGAACTTTTAGTCCAACCATACTGGGTGACCGTTGCCCAGCCCAGCCAGAAGGTTTCGTTATGGAGACCGGCATCACCCCAGGCGGCAGCAAATGTGCCAATAAGATCCGCTCCCCTGGACTGCAAATTGGCCACTGCACCATAGGTATCACTAAGCCTGCCATCTATCTGGCGTCCCCTGTAAGTGGTTGGAAAGTAATTCGGGAAAAGACACTCCGATCCCTGCATCGAGTTGTAAGACAGTTGCTTAATGCCGGTTTTGTTTTCATTAATTATCCATTCAAGTTCTTTATTCTCATTCATAATACCGTCTATGACATTATCCGGTAATTGCGGGATATCCTTTGGTAACAATGGATACTCCACCCAGGCCAGTACCCTCCTGCCACGTTGGTTCATCCATTGATTTACCCTGTTGAGATAGTCTGCCCAGATCTGGCTGCGGTTTTCATCATTATATTCGTCCTTGCATTTACCGCATATACCTGCGTAATAGATTTCGTCTGTAGAAACCAAAAAATAATCCACTCCGGGAGTAGCATCTATCATATCCTGGTACATATCGAAGATAAGCTCCATGGCCTCTTCATCACACATGCAAGCCTGGTAATTGCTTTCTTGCTCAGCCCGAAGGTGTTCAAATTCCTTATGCTTTAATACATATGCCATATGGGCAGGGGCCTGCACATTAGGTATTAACTGTATGAATCTGTCCAGGGCATAGCTGGTCAATTCATGCATTTCTTCTTTGGTAAATGCATTTGGATGACCAATCACCGGGTGTGTAGGGTATTCGTATTTATCTTCTATTTCGAAAGCGATGGCATTTATTTTAAAATAAGCCGACCAGTCAATGTATCTTTTAAGGGTCTCCATTTTGTCTCTGTGGTGTTTGGTATCCCAATGGATTACCCTTAATTCCAGATCAGGCCAGTCAGTGATGGTTCCGACCGGTAATTTGAATCTCCCGTCTGATATTGGCTTTAATACCTGCAAGAAACTCTGCATTCCGTAGAAAAGGCCAGCTTTTTTATTGCCTTCGATGATGACCCTATCTTGCCTGATGGTAATTCTGTATGCCTGCTGGGAACACCCGGGATCAGAAATATCAGCAATAGCATCTTGCGTAATTTTCAAAATTATCTGACCTGTACCGGTGCCTGAAAAGCTTAAGCCATGCAACTCCTGAGCCCTTTTGAGAAGTTCATTCGTTATTTTGGGTGAAGTAGACTCATCTGGCATGATCTGCCAGGACCCATCTATGACGATGCTTTCTTCTTCCAGGTTCACCTGTTGGGGCGTGGGAAAAATTGTATACCCCAAACTACGCAGATCAGTGACTGTACCTTGTCCCAGGACAGGACTCAGCACAAGTAAAAATAAAAAGGAGGTTAAATTAATTTTTGTTGCAAGGTTCATTTTTTGATTATTTAAGTTTGTAGAACACAAGAAAATCACGAAAAACACTCCCCATATCCGATATTAATATTCAGAATACACTCTTTTAAGCTTGATATTCTTTGTATCAATTATTTCAAAATATCTATTGAATTTCACAGGTACAGTGCAATAGGTTCTAACGGCAACATTTTCGATTTTGCCCGGGATCCATTTAGGGGACTTCTTTATAATCCGAATTGCTTCATTATCAATAGGATGGAAAACACTTCTCAATACTTTCACATTTGAGACACTACCATCAATCTCTACTACAAATGAAATCCAGGGAGTCCCTGTTATTCCTTCCTGTATTGCTTCTTCAGGGTATATTATTTCTGATACGATCCAACTTGCAAATGATTCATAATCTTGATTAAATACGGGAATATGGTCAACCTCCAGGTAAATAGAATCACTATTCTCCCTGAAACTGTGAGTTGAGGTTAATCCTTGTCGATCATCAGTGAATGAAGAGAATATTAACACAAGTAAAGAGATGATCGGTACTAATGCCAGGATTTTTACCTTAGAAATATGATTCTGGTACGATTTGGACATCATAATTATCCTTTCCTTAGCCATTGACTGATTAAATCCACTGACAAGTTGAATTTTGTTTTTGGCAGACATAAATTGTATCAGCTTGTAGGAGTAATCCCTGACATTTACATCCTTTTTTATGACCCCATCATCGGCTAGATACTCATGATTGGTTCTTATGGCATTACTATATAAAATACATATGGGATTAAACCAATAGATGATCTGAAAAAGTTCAGTAATAATAATATCGATCGAATGATATTGTCGGAGATGTTCAAATTCATGATTCAACAAATCCATATCAATCTTATCCGGATAAGCTCGTCTATTGATGAATATTGAATTATGAAAAGAGTGAATAGTATCACAATCATCAGTGAGGATTATTCTATATCCTTCCAATTTAACACTCGATGAAGAATTTATTCTCCGGACTATTATTGTAAGGTTTTTTACAAATCGATAAGTGAAAAAACCAAAACCCAAGGTATAGACCAGGTATAATACGTGGAGGAGTTTTATTTTTGATGTGTTTGCAGTATTCAGAACATCTATGATATCAGAGTTCTGTTTGAAGTCTGAAATTTCAAGAATCGGAACATTTCCCTCAGATATTAAACCTGTAACAAAGCCTGGTTGAAGAAACAATGGGAAGTTAAGTACTGGTATAACAAAAGAAAAACCTATTGAAAAGAGCAGGAAAAATCTATTAAACATAAGACTTTTCTGTGGCTTGAGCAGGGTGTAGTAAAGACCATACAAAATAATCAGGCACAGACTTGATTTGATTATGTAGACGATCATTTCTTAAGATTTTTGGATGAAAGTTTTTTATCCACTAATTCTCTAAGTTCTTCCAATTCCTTGGAAGATAGATCTGCTTCACTAGCAAAGAAGGAGGCGAACTGGGCAGTTGAATTATTGAAATAGTCTTTGATTAATCTATTGAGATGATTTGAAAAGTAATGAGTTTTTGATATCAAGGGGTAATATTCTCTGGAATTTCCATATTGTTTATAGTTGACAAATCCTTTTTCCCTCATCCGTTTCAATAAGGTAATCACCGTTGTTTGTGCTGGTT
>Ga0255054_10002115_pt1 | contig 11486 bp, 13 predicted proteins | sample JV7_2_23_MG_FD_188634 | JGI IMG/M metagenome (GOLD analysis project Ga0255054, IMG submission 188634) | Seawater microbial communities from Jervis Inlet, British Columbia, Canada - JV7_2_23 | ecosystem: Environmental > Aquatic > Marine > Inlet | place: Canada: British Columbia | collected... | reverse complement strand
GACCGCTACGTGGAGGAGATCGGGCGCCGAGCGCGCGTAGAACCGCCGATCCGCTTCGTCCTCGACTGCGGTAACGGCGCCGGCAGCGTGGTCGCCGCGCGGGCTCTCCGCGCCACCGGTGCCGAGGTGGATCCGCTCTACTGCGAGTCCGACGGGACCTTCCCGAATCACCACCCCGACCCCACGGTCGACGAGAACGTGAAGGACCTCATCGCCCGGGTGATCTCCACGGGCGCCGCTTTCGGAGTCGGTCTCGACGGAGATGCGGACCGTATCGGCGCGGTGACGGAGAAGGGCGTGATCATCCGGGGGGACCACCTCCTGCTCCTGTTCGCGCTCGACGTCCTGAAGGACCACCCGGGAGCCGAGATCATCTTCGACGTCAAGTGCTCGAAGGCCTTGCCTGAGATGATCGAGCGAGCCGGCGGCGTTCCGATCATGTGGAAGACAGGCCATTCGCTCATCAAGGAGAGGATGCGCCAGTCCGGATCTCCTCTCGCAGGTGAGATGAGTGGCCACATCTGTTTTGCTGATAGGTATTTCGGAACGGACGATGCCATTTACGATGCGGCCCGCCTGGCCGAGTTGGTGGCCCGTGACGGCCGGCCGCTCTCGGAGATCGTCGCGAAGATCCCCGCTTATCCGTCCACGCCCGAGTTACGCCTGGATTGCCCGGAAGAGCTGAAGTTCGACCTCGTGAAGCGCGCGGTGGAGCACTACAAGCGGTCCCACGAGGTGATCGACATCGACGGTGCCCGAATTCTCTTCGACGGGGGATGGGCGCTGATCCGAGCCAGCAACACTCAACCCATCGTCGTGGCCCGGATCGAGGCCGACACGCCCGAGCTGCTGGACGAGATCCGCTCGCAAGTCGGCGAGTATCTGGCAGCCGAGGGGGTGTCCCTCCCGGATGCCTGACGCCCACGCGGCGCCTCCAAGGTGACGAGCTCGAATCAGGTGACCAAGCGTAACGAGGAGCGCGTCGTCATCGCGATCGGCGGCAACGCCCTGTCCCCGGCGGGCGGCCCGGCCGAGATCCGGACCCAGTTTCAACATACTCGAGAGAGCCTCGCGCCGATCCTGGAGTTCGCGCGGCACGGTTGGGAAATCGCCATCGTCCACGGAAACGGCCCGCAGGTGGGCGATGCGCTCCTTCGCAACGAGCGAGCCCGATCGACCGTCGATGAGCTTCCGCTCGGCGTGCTCGTGGCCGGTACGGCCGGTTGGATCGGTTACATGATCCAGCAATCTCTTCAGAACGCCTTGGCCCAGGAGGGGATCGACCGGCGCGTGGTCACGGTGATCAACCAGGTGCTCGTGGATCCCGAGGACCCATCCACTCACGAACCCCGCAAGTTCGTGGGCCGGACGGTGGAACCCGAGGTGGGAAGCGAGCTCATCGCGGAGGGAGTGGACCTCCGGGCGGACCGGCGGGGCAGGCTCCGCCGCATCGTTCCGAGTCCCGAGCCGCTGGAGATCCTGGAGTCGGACACCGTACGGGAGCTCGTCAACCGCGGCACCATCGTGGTCTCTTGTGGCGGAGGGGGGATCCCGGTGTACCTGGATCCCGTCCTCGGACTCGAAGGGATGGACTCGGTCGTGGACAAGGACCGTGCGGCTGCGATCCTCGCGCACGACATCGACGCGAGTCTCCTCCTGATCCTGACCAACGTAGAGGGTGTGTACCGGTCGTTCGGTTCGCCGGAACAAGAGCTTATCCCGCGACTCACCCCCGAAGAGGGGTGGGCTCTCCTCGCCGAGGAGGACCTCGGCGCCGGAAGTATGGGCCCCAAGCTGGAGGCGGCCATCCACTTCGTGGAAGGGGGAGGGTGGCGGTCGGTCATCGCGGAGCTGCAGCGCGGAGCTGCCGCCCTGCATGGCTCGACCGGCACGACGATCACGTTCGAGCTGCCGTCCACGGCAACGAACCGCTAACCGCAGAGGACCATGAACATCCACGAGTATCAGGCACGAGAGATCTTCCGATCCCATGGCCTTCCCGTTCCGGATTCCGTGCTGGCGGAAAGCGCCGAGCAGGCCGGAGAGGCCGCCGCTCGATTCGGCGGCACGGTGGTCATCAAGGCACAGGTACATGCGGGCGGCCGAGGGAAGGCGGGTGGGGTCAAGCTCGCATCCGATCCCGCGGAGGCCTGCGAAGCGGCCGAAGCGATCCTCGGAATGGAGATCAAGGGCCTCGTCGTCGAGAAGGTCCTCGTGGCTCCGGCCGTGGAGATCGCGACGGAGGCCTACGTGGGGATCGTGATGGACCGTGCATCACAACGGTCGGTCATGATGGTCTCGCCGGAGGGGGGAGTGGACATCGAGGAGGTCGCGGCGACGAAACCGGAGGCGATCTTCAAGGAGGCGATCGATCCGCGCTACGGCCTGATGCCGCACGAGGCGACCGGGCTCGCGTACAGGCTCTTCTCCGACCCGGCCCTCGCCAAACAGGCCGCCCGCGTCCTGGCCGGACTTTGGAGCGCATACGAAGGGACCGACGCGACGCTCGCAGAGGTGAACCCTCTCGTCTCGACGCCCGAAGGCGAAGTGCTGGCGATCGACGCCAAGATGAACATCGATGACAGCGCCCTCTTCAGGCAGCCCGAGATCGCGGCGATGCGGGACGAGGGCACGGAAACTCCCTCCGAGCGACGAGCCAGGGAGGCGGGACTCAGCTACATCAAGCTGGCCGGGGACGTCGGTTGCTGCGTGAACGGAGCCGGCCTGGCGATGGCGACGATGGATCTGGTGAAGTACTACGGCGGTAGCCCGGCGAACTTCCTGGACATCGGAGGGTCCTCCAACCCCGAGAAGGTCGTCGCGGCCTTGGGAATCATCACGGAGGATCCGAGCGTCCGCTCCATCCTCTTCAACATCTTCGGCGGGATCACCCGCTGCGATGACGTGGCGAACGGCATCGTGGAAGCGACCGGTCGACTCGACCTGGACGTGCCGATCACGATCCGGCTCACGGGCACGAACGAGAAGGAAGGGGTGAAGATCCTGGAGGGGGCAGGATTCGAGGCTGACACGGACATGGATCGGGCCGTCCAGCGCGCCGTAGAGGTCGCTTCCTGACCGAATGAGGCGCTGACGCCCGACGACACGGGAGACCCATGGCGATTTTCATAGGTGAACAGACGCGGCTCGTGGTGCAGGGCATCACCGGCAGGGATGGCTCCTTCCACACTCGTCAGATGATCGAATACGGCACACGGGTCGTGGCCGGCGTGACTCCGGGGAAGGGCGGCCTGACGTTCGACGGCACCGTCCCCGTCTACAACACGATGGCCGAGGCAGTGGTCGAGCAGGGAGCCAACACGTCGGTTATCTACGTGCCGGCACGGTTCGCCGGAGATGCCATCCTGGAGGCCGCCGACGCGGGGATCGAGTTGATCGTGTGCATCACCGAGGGGATCCCGGTCGCGGAAATGATGCGGGTGATGCCGTTCGTCCAGGAACGGGGGGCCCGCCTGATCGGACCCAACTGCCCCGGGCTTATCGTGCCCGGCGTGTGCAAGGTGGGAATCCTGCCCGGGCAGATCGTGCTGCCCGGACGGATCGGCATCGTCAGCCGGTCGGGCACCCTGACCTACGAGATCATCTTTCAGCTCACGAGCGCCGGGATGGGACAGTCGACCTCGATCGGGATCGGCGGAGATCCGATCATCGGGACGGACTTTGTGGACTGCCTCCGGGCCTTCGAGGCCGACGGCGAAACCGACGCGGTCGTGATCATCGGGGAAATCGGCGGCACGGACGAGCAGACGGCGGCCAGCCTCGTCAAGGAGGAGATGAACAAGCCGGTCGTCGGCTTCATCGCGGGACAGACAGCCCCCCCGGGCCGTCGCATGGGACACGCGGGCGCGATCATCTCCGGATCCGAGGGTACGGCCGCCGAGAAGGTGCGGGCGTTCCAGGAGAACGGCATCTCTGTCGCCGAGCGGCCCGTCGAGATCGTCGACGCGCTGCGCGCTGCGCTGTGACGAAAGAGGGACCGGACGCCCGCACGCTTGGCGACCTGCTGAGCGAACGCCGGATTATCCTGCCCTTGCGGGCGGAGACGCTCACGCAAGCGCTCGAAGTTCTCGCCTCCACCGCGGTCGCGGACGGTCTCGCGGATCGAGACCGGCTGGATCAAGAACTGGAGACGCTGGCCGATCACGACCTCATACCGATTGGCTCCCACGCCGTCATGGCACACATGCGAACCGAGGCCGCACACGATCTGGCCATGATGATGGGAGTTGCCGAGGGAGCGCTCCCTTTCGCACCGGCCACGGCGCCGGAGGCGCGAACCCTGGTGCTGTTGATCGCGCCGCTGAGCGGGGGCTCCCGTTACCTGCAGACCATGGCGGCCCTGGCCCGAGCCCTCGGAAAACGGCGGGTGGAGGAGCGACTCGACTCGGCCGGCACGGCCGCGGAGGTGATGGAGTTGGACGCCCTCCGCGAGCCGGTCCTCGGCGCGGAGATTGTCGTCCGCGATGTGATGACGCGGAGTTTCGTCAGCGTCCGATCCGACGCACCGATGGCGGAAGTGGCCGAGGTCCTCATCCGGCGGAGACTCCGGGCGATCCCGGTCGTCGGCGACGACGGGGAGGTGATCGGCATGGTGACGGACGCGGACATCATGGAGATGTTCCTGCCCCGGATCCGCGGGGAGGAAGGCGCCGGAATGGGGGAGGAACACCCTGGAGCGGGCGAGGAAGACCCCGGGGAGCGCTCGGTACGCGACGTCATGCAGCGGAGCGTCTTCTCCGCGCGTGCGGATGAGACGGTCGAAGCCGTCGCCGACCTGATGATCCGCAAGGAGATCGAGCGATTGCCGGTCGTCGAGGAAGGCCGACTGGTCGGCTTCCTCACCCGAGGCGACATCATCAGAAGGTTGCTGAGGGGTCACCTCCGCGCGCGGTAGGGCGGTTGAGCCCTTACCACGGAGACGCGTCGGGGAGAACCAACCACAGACCCAACGGGAACGAGGCCATGAGCGATACCAGAACTCTCGCGATCATCAAGCCTGACGCGTTTGCCAGCGGCAAGGCGGGCAAGATCATCGACCTTCTCGAATCGGCTGGATTCCGGATCCTCGCTGCCCGGGTGGTCCACCTGAGCCGGGCCGGAGCCGAGGCGTTCTACGACGTCCACCGCGGGAAACCTTTTTTCACTTCCCTGGTAGACTTCATGACTTCGGGCCCGGTGCTGGCGATGGCGTTGGAGAAGGAGGACGCCGTCACACGGCTGAGGGAGGTGATCGGTGCCACCGACCCTGCGCAGGCCGATTCGGGTACCGTGCGCGCCCTGTACGGGGAAAGCAAAGAGCGAAACGCGATTCACGCGTCCGATTCACCCGCCAACGCCAGGGTGGAGGCCGCGTTTTTCTTTGCGGGCGTCGACCTGGCCTGAGCGCTACGAGCGAGCGGATGCCGGACAGCCTCACCTTCGAGCTGAGCAGGGTCGCGGAAGCCGCGGTAGAAAGGTCCGATCGCCTGCCGGCGGCGGCCGCCCTCTTGACCGGGGGAGAGCTTGTGTTCGTCGAGCCGCCCAGGGTCTCATTCGTGGCGCAGTCCAGCGCGAGCGGGGGGATCCAGGTGCGCGGCGAGCTCGACGCGCACGTCCGGCTTACGTGCAGGCGCTGCCTGACCGAGTACGAGGATAGGTTCGTCGTTCCACTGGAGTTCAGGCTGGAGCCGGGTCTGGAGCCCGGCGCGGAGGACGAAGGGGTCTTCGCGCTTCGGCCGGATGGCGACGTCGTGGACATCGGGTCCATCGTAAGGGAGGAGCTCTCGCTCGCCATGCCGGAGTTTCCGGAGTGCCGGGCGGACTGTCGGGGCCTTTGCCCCAGCTGTGGCGTCAACCTCAACGAGGCGACCTGCGAGTGCGGGTCAGCTGAACCGGATCCCAGATGGGAGACGCTCCGAAAGTTGCGCATCTGAGCCGCCGATTGTCGATTCACGCCGGCTGACGGGCTTCACCCAACAACTCGAAACGCGGTTTGCAGGAGGATAGAAGATGGCCGTACCCAAGAAACGTACGTCCAAGCAGAGGAAGCGCAAGCGTCGCACGCACAACAAGGCCGACGCAACCGCAATCCAGGAGTGCCCCCGGTGCGGAGACCCTCGTCGGCCGCATCGCGTCTGCCCGAGCTGTGGACACTACGACGATCGCGAAGTCGTCGCCGTCGAAGAGTTCTGACCACCCGTCGGGGATCCGCGACTCGCGATCACGCCGCCCCTGTGGCGGCAGGAACAGGCCCCGGCACCCGTCTCACCATCGCGGTCGACTCGATGGGAGGAGACAGGGCACCCGAGGTGCCGGTGGCGGGAGCCCTCGCCGCGCTCTCGGAGCTCCCCGAGCGGATCCGCATCGCGCTCGTGGGCGAGCCGGGGCGGATAGAGGCCGTACTCCCACTCGCGGCCAGACCGCGGATCGAGATCGTCGCGGCCACCGAATCGATCCAGATGGAGGAGGCGCCGGCGCTCGCCGTCCGGCGCAAGCGAGACAGCTCGATCGTTGTCGGTCTTCAACTGGTTCGTTCGGGCATCGCCGACGCGTTCATATCCGCTGGATCCACCGGCGCCGTGATGGCCGCTTCCGTGCTCGAGTTGGGAGCGTTGCCGGGAGTTGATCGGCCCGCGGTGGGGGCGATGTTTCCCACGACCACCGGACCGACGCTGGTGCTCGATGTCGGCGCCAACGTGGACACGAAGGGTCACCACCTTCATCAGTTCGCTCGCCTCGGATCGGTCTACGTGCGCGACCTTCGAGGGCTCGAGCACCCGCGAGTCGGACTGCTGAACGTGGGAGAGGAAGCAGAGAAGGGAGGCGATGCGGTCGCGGAAGCGTACTCGCTTCTGGAGGAGGATCCCGAGATCGAGTTCGTGGGGAACGTGGAGGGTCACCGCATCATCGAGGGGGCCTGCGACGTGCTCGTGAGCGACGGTTTCGCCGGGAATGTGCTCCTCAAGTTCTACGAATCGATCGCTGGATTCGTAGTGGGGCTGCTGCAGCGACCGACCCGGCGCTTTCGCCGGGGAGGAAGGGTCGGTCAGATCGTGCGCCTGCTCGACTACGCGGAGTACGGAGGGGCGCCGCTCCTGGGGGTGCAGGGCGTCTCGATCATCTGTCACGGAGGCTCGCCGCCGAGGGCGATCAAGAACGCGATTCGAGTGGCTGTTCAGAGCGTCGAGTCCGGAATGGTGAAGCACATGGCAGCCGCGCTCGACGACCCCGCCGCCGCCGGCTGACCGGATGAACGACCGAGCCGGGAACGCCTTCCTGCTCCCCGGACAGGGATCGCAGTACGTGGGCATGGGATCGGATCTCGCGGAGGGCCTACCCATCGTTCGGCAGATCTACGAGCGGGCCGATGAGCTGTTGGACCTGCCCCTGAGCAAGATCTGCCGGGAGGGACCGGAGGATCGGCTCAGGCGCACGGAGAACGCGCAGCCCGCCATCCTCGTGCACAGCTACGCGGTCTGGCGGGCGCTGCCAGAGAAGGTGCGGCAGGGGGCGGCGGCCGCGGCCGGACACTCGCTGGGGGAGTTTTCGGCGTATCTCATCGCCGACGCCATAACGTTCGACGATGCACTGCGCATCGTGCGCCGCCGTGGAGAGCTGATGGCCGAGGCGGGGAGGGAGCAGCCGGGCACCATGTCCGCCGTGATAGGGCTGGAAGCCGACCTCGTGGCCGATGTGTGTCGAGAGACGGCCGGCACCGTGGTCCCGGCGAATTACAACGCCCCCGGCCAGGTGGTCATCAGCGGCGAAGTCGAGGCCGTCGCGACCGCCGGCGAGATGCTGCGCGAAGCGGGCGCTCGGCGCGTCGTTCCGCTGAACGTCAGCGGCGCGTTTCACTCTCCTCTTATGGAGAGCGCCCGTCAGGAGCTGGAGGAGATGCTTGCCGGTACGGAGATCGCCGATCCTGTCTTTCCGGTGGTAGCCAACGTCTCGGCGGAGCCGGTGGAGACCGGCCGGCGCGCGCGCGAGCTACTGGTGTCCCAGCTGACCGGAGCCGTCCGTTGGTCGGACGGGATCCTGCAAATCGGCCGACTGGGCATCTCGAGCTTCATGGAGATCGGTCCCGGCTCGGTGCTGACGGGCCTGCTGCGCCGGATCGACAGAGGTCTGCAGGGACGGGCCGTGGGCGACCTCGAAGCGCTTCTCGCTCTGGCGGTCGCGTAGGGACCAGGAAAAGGAGAAACAACGCATGCCGGAACTCGACGGACGCATCGCCATCGTGACGGGAGCGGCACGCGGCATCGGTCTCGCGATCGCCGCGGAGCTGACCGAAGGCGGGGCTCGGGTGGCCATCGTGGACCTTGACGAGGGCGAGGCCGCGAAGGCCTCCGCCGGGATCGGCGGCCCGGAGCTGGGCTTCGCCTGCAACGTGAGCGATTCTGGCGCGTGCGACGACTTGCTCGGCGACGTGGAAGCCAAACTGGGGCCGCCGGACATCCTGGTGAACAACGCCGGAATCACGCGAGACAACCTCCTCCTGAGACTCGGGGATGAGGCCTGGGAGCGGGTCCTCGACGTGAACCTGAGCGGGGCGTTCTACATGACACGGCGAGTCGCACGCGGAATGATGAAGCGCAGAGAGGGGCGGATCGTCAATATCGCCAGCGTCGTGGGCTTGACGGGTAATCGCGGTCAGGCCAACTATGCGGCGTCCAAAGCTGGACTTATCGGCTTCACGAAATCCGTGGCCCAGGAACTCGCGAGCCGCAACGTGCTCGCCAACGCGGTGGCTCCCGGCTTCATTCAGACGGAGATGACCGACGCCCTGGCCGAGGATACGAAGGAGGCCATCGCCAAGAACATACCTCTCGGCCGCATGGGAACACCGGCCGACGTGGCGGGTGTCGTCCGCTTCCTGGTGGGTCCGCTCGCCTCCTACGTGACCGGCCAGGTGATCGTCGTCGACGGCGGGATGGTGATGTAGAAGTGATGCGGAAGTGAGGTAGTCAAGAGATAGAGTGGCAAAGGTCGGGCACGTAGCCCGAAGAGCGCTGGCACACCAATGAAAGGACGAGCTTAATGTCTGCGATCAACGCGAGGGTGAAAGAGATCATCGCCAACGAGCTGGGAGTCGAGATCGAGAAGGTGACCGACGAGGCGTCTTTCGTCGATGACCTGGGCGCGGACTCCCTCGACACGGTCGAGCTCGTGATGGCGTTCGAAGAAGAGTTCGAGATCGAGATCCCGGATGAGGATGCCGAGCGGATGCTGACGGTCGGGGAGGCGATCAAGTACCTGGAGGGAAAGCAGGACTGATCCCATGCCCATCGCCCTGAGGTCGAACCCCGCCGTGGACGGATAGGGAGCCCATGCATCGACGCGTTGTCGTGACGGGGCTCGGACTCGTCACGCCGCTCGGAAACGACGTGGAGTCGACGTGGTCCGGCCTGATCGAAGGCCGAAGCGGCGCGGGACCGATCACCCTCTTCGACCCCACGGACCAGGATGTCCGCTTCGCCTGCGAGGTGAAGGACTTCGATCCGTCCCCCTTCATGGACCCGAAGGAAGTCAAGCGGAGCGACCGGTTCGTCCAGTTCTCGCTGGCCACCGCCGACCAGGCGGTGGCTGCCGCCGACCTGCGCGAAGCGCTGCCCGACCTCCCGAAGGAGCGGTTCGGCGTGATCGTCGGGAGCGGCATCGGCGGCCTGATGACTCTGGAGACCCAGCACCTCCGGATGTTGGATCGAGGGCCCCGTCGGGTGTCGCCCTTCTTCATCCCCATGTTCATCGCCGACATGGCGGCGGGTCTGATCTCGATGCGTTATGGCGCTCGTGGACCCAACTACGCGACCGTGTCCGCCTGCGCCTCCAGCGCGCACGCGCTCGGCTTGGCCTACAGGTCGATACGAACCGGCGAGGCCGACGTGATGATCGCGGGAGGAGCGGAGGCCACGATCACGCCGCTCTGTACGGCCGGTTTCGCCTCGATGAAGGCGCTGTCGACCCGCAACGATGATCCCGCCACGGCATCGCGGCCGTTCGACAAGTACCGGGACGGCTTCGTCCTTGGGGAGGGCGCCGCCACTCTCGTCCTGGAGTCGCTCGAACACGCCCGCGGTCGCGGCGCCCCCATCCTCGCGGAGCTCGTCGGATTCGGCCAGAGCGCGGACGCATACCACATGACGGCACCCGCCCCGGAGGGAGCAGGCGCTCAGGTGGCGATCCGAAGCGCTCTCGCCGACGCCCAGGTCGAATCCGAGGACGTGGACTACGTCAACGCACACGGCACCTCGACCCCGCAGAACGACGCGACGGAGACGACCGCCCTCAAGAGAGTGTTCGGCGATCACGCCTACGAGCTTGTCGTCGGCTCGACGAAGTCGATGACCGGCCACACGCTCGGAGCGGCAGGCGCCGTCGAAGGGGCCATCAGCGCTCTGGTGTGCCAGCGCGGGCTCATCCCGCCGACCATCAACTTCGAGGAGCTCGACCCGGAGTGTGATCTGGACTACGCGCACCAGGGACCCGTGGAGAGGGACGTGCGGCTGGCTATCACCAACTCCTTCGGGTTCGGAGGGCACAACGTCACCCTCGTGGTCCGCAAGTGGACGGAGTAGGGAGCGCTCGACCATTCCCAAGGTCTTGATTCTCATCGGATCGGAGTCGGATCGCCCCAAGATGCTGGGCGCCCTGGAGGTATTGCAGGAGGCCGGCGCCGAGGCGGAGCTCGTGGTGGCGAGCGCCCACAGGGAACCGGACCGAACCAGGCAGCTGGCGTCAGGAGCGCGGGAAGAGGGATGCTCGGTCGTGATCTGCGGGGCAGGACTGTCGGCCGCCTTGCCGGGTTTCGTGGCCGCGCACACCGACCTGCCGGTCATCGGCGTGCCGATCTCGGCCGGGAGCCTCGGCGGGCTGGACGCGCTGCTGTCGACGGTGCAGATGCCGCCTGGCGTGCCCGTGGCAACCGTCGGGATCGACAACGCCAAGAACGCGGCACACCTCGCCCTTCGCATGCTCCGGATGGCCGACCGGCTCTAGCGGCGACTTTGACCTCGAGGTCTCTCGGATGAGAGTCGGACTGGGCTTCGATCGTCGGGACGCGTCGACGGATGCGCTCGCCGGCGTCATCCACCGATCCGTCGCCGAAGCGCTTCGCGGCGCCTCGGGTCTGGACACCCCATCGCCGGGAACGTCCGAGGCTGACGCCCGAGATGCTTCCGAGACGAGCGCGAAAGGTGGGGCGGGGAGCGCGGAGGGGGAGCTGCGAGAGGCCGTGCGCCTCATCGAGCGGCACAACCACCAGGTCGTGAACCTGGACATCACCGTCCTGGCGGACGTGCCGTACGCCGAAGCGGCCCTGCACGAGATCCGGGAGAGAGTGGCGGAGCTCGTTCACATCGCTCCTGCGAACGTGGCGACGAAGAAGTCCGACCTGAACCCGACTCCCTGGCTGGAAGCGGGCAACGGGGTCGCCGCGATCGCGATCACCCTGCTAGATCAGATCTCCGATCTGGACGCCCTGCACGCCA
>Ga0255054_10002113_pt1 | contig 11493 bp, 10 predicted proteins | sample JV7_2_23_MG_FD_188634 | JGI IMG/M metagenome (GOLD analysis project Ga0255054, IMG submission 188634) | Seawater microbial communities from Jervis Inlet, British Columbia, Canada - JV7_2_23 | ecosystem: Environmental > Aquatic > Marine > Inlet | place: Canada: British Columbia | collected... | reverse complement strand
GCTGGGTGGTTGCCCTGGTTGTCTCAGTGCTTGGCCTCGGTGGGATGTTCCTGTCCATCCGTCAGATCAAACGCGATAAGAAATCTGCGCCGAAGAAGACGAAGTAGGGGCCACTGAGCGCGAGCCGGAGTGGGGTGTAGCGCGGCGTAGAAGAGGGAGATGCGGCCGAGCGCGAGCCGGAGTGGGGGTTGAGCGCGGCGTAGAAGAGGGAGATGCGGCTGAGCGCGAGCCGGAGTGGGGGTGTAGCGTTGCGAAGAAGAATTGGTAGCTACAGCTGTCCGCTGCGGCCCCAATTTGCCAGCAGGGCCTGATACTCCGGATCCTCATAGCGGTCGAGTGTGAACCAACGCGCGTAATCCGGCGGCTCGTCACCTTTAATCTGAGTGGCGAGCAGCTCCCCAGCCGCGCAAGCGGCCATCAGGCCGAATCCGGATAGGGCGCCAATTACCCAGGCGCCTTCTACCCCCATAGGCCCGATCAGCGGGCGATTTTCTTTCGTCTTCAGGTAGTAGCCCCCATCGACGATCGGCCTGGGTGGGCGATCGAAGTACGTTTCCATGGCTGGCAAAAACGTGGCCAGCCCACGCATAGCAATCTCGGGATAGTTCGGGTCGAATTTCAGAGGAAACGTTGGCGGAACAGACTGCATGTCGTAGGTCCAGATCAGCAGAACGATCGGGCTATCGGCTGGCCCCTCCGGACGCCCGTGAGCACCCTGGGGAAATTCCTCCAGAAGGAATCGCGAGGATTCGTCTTCGAGCAATGCCTCCCGCTCTTCTTCTCGCCACGGAAGGTATTGCGGATCGGTCCAAATGAGCATCGGAGCTTCCCTAGGGAAGGCACCTAATCGATCCTGAATTGCCACCTTGGCATGCAGTTCGGCGAATACTGGCAGATCGGCGCCCACGAACTTCCCGACCTGCTCGAGAAACGGTCCGGCGGCGTTCACGAAATTCCGGGTCGCGATCCTTTCAGGGCCAGTCGGGGTGTCGACACGCACTGCTTCCACACGGCCGCCCTCGACATCAACGCCGGTCACGCGGCCCTCGAGCAGCTGAACGCCACTAAAACGAGCCTGCTCCAACAGTAGACGGCCCAATTGCTGGCCGTCAAACCAGCCGGCTCGGCGGGCATGAATCAAGCCCAGAGTTTCCTCCACGAGGTAGGGAAAATGCGCGCCGATTAGTGCGCGATCGAGAATAAGATCGGACCCGGTCGGCTGATCCTTGAAGCCGGATGCGGGGGCAGGTTGGTAGGGTGGGGCAGCCAACGAGCCATCATGAATTCGGAGTGGTCCTGCCCCTAGCGATGCAGCTTCCTCACCCTGGGCTTTGAAATCTTCGATCCGATCCGCGTTGGCGGTGGCGAACACATAACCCCGCCGGTTGAGGTTGAATGGATCTCCGTGAGTCTCTGACAGCTCTTCCAAAATGTCGATGCTGCGATTCATCAGCGAGACCATCCCGTTTCCAGGGCCGGGCCACCAATTCCGATAGCATTCAGTGGATTTGTCGCTGGTGAGCGAGAGCGGAGGTCGCTCATCTATGATGAGAATCTCATCCAGGCCATGAACCGCGGCTAAATGATACGCAGCGGATACCCCTGCAATTCCCGCACCGCAAATTACGACTTGCTTAGATTGTGAATTCATAGAATTGTGTCGGCTCCCCGCAAGCTAACCGGGCGAATCGGCTGGCTCCGCCTCCGATAGGATGATCGTCAGTTGCTGAGACACGTCCTTGTTTGCCCGAAGCAAATCGCTCTTTAGCCGATTCGCGATTGTCCCCAGCGCCTCGTGCGTAGTTGGATGGCAGAATTCTGCATCAAGCTCAGCAAGTGGGATGGCCAAGTGCGCGCGGGTCAGGATATCTGGATCTGGCAATGGAAACTTTGGATCCATGCGATCTCCGAGCAGAACAAGATCCAGGTCAATCGTACGCGAGGCGTACTTGTCTTCGGTCCTTACCCTGCCCAGGGAGGTCTCGATCTCCCGAAGCATCGTGCGCAATACTTCTGGCTCCTCGTTTACGGAAAGCAGCACGGCGGCGTTGAGGAAGTCCGGCTGTTCGCGCTCTCCAACGGGCTTGCTCTGATAGGCTGAGGAGACCGACTCCATACGCCCTAGCAAACGCAGATGCCTGGTTGCTTCTGTCAGGTGATATTCGGGCTCGATGTTGGATCCCAGCGCAATGAAGGCCAGCTCAGTCAGCTGTTCGCTCAATCTCCACTCCAACGGAACGCGCGAAACGAAGTGCGCCTGGCTTTTCTACTCGTACGCGCGCTTTAGCGACGCCGTCTTGATCAAGGCAGATCCTTACGATATCTGTTGCGAGGGCTTCAACCGTGAAGCGCTGGCTGGTCTCCACATGGCTGATGATCTGCTTTGTAAGCGTTCGATAGTTGACTGTGTCGTCTATCGAGTCGGTCTTTCCGGCCTGCGAGAGATCCGTCGTAAGCGTGATGTTGATCAGTATGTCTTGCTCGGCCTCGCGTTCCCAGTCGTTGACGCCGATGATGCCGCGCAGCAGCAAATCTTTAATTTCAATTCGATCTTCAGGCATGGAGTGAGCCTCGATTAATATCGATTCTGGGCATGCCCTTATCAAAGGGCATTGAGGATGGATGGAGCGCGGTCACGTTAAATGCCTTCCCCCGTCGACATGCAAAATTTCACCTGTCACATATTCTGGTCCGACCAGCAGAAATAATAGCGCGTCGATGGCTTCATCTACTGTGCCCCATCGTCCCGAAGGCACTCCATCGAGCGGGTCATCAGTACCGCCATCGGAGGGCGGTAGGATTGCGCCGAGCGCCAGGCCGTTGACTCGAATGCCTGGAGCGAATGATACGGCCAGGCCCCGCGTGAGCGCTGCCAATGCAGCCTTGCTTATCGTATAGGGAAAATGATCCGCGCCAGGGCGCATGGCTCTCCAGTCCAGAAGGTTTACGATTGAGCCCGGTTTACCCTCCCGAGAGCGTGCGAACTGCTGTGCGATCAGAAATGGCGCAGTGAGGTTGACATTCAGGTGCAATTGCCAATTTTCGATGCTGGCATCCAGCGCATCGATTGGACCAAATATGGCAGCGTTATTCACGAGCAAATCAATCTCGCCGATGGCCTGCTCAGCGCGGTCAACCAATTCCACCGCTTCCTCCGGATTCGCCAAATCGGCTTGAACCGCGGCTGATTGCACGCCGCGCGCAAGCAGTCCACTAACCACTTCTTCCGCCTCTTCCGCGGAGCGACCATAGTGCACAACTACATTGGCACCGTGTTCGGCGAGAGCCTCGGCAAATGCCCTGCCAAGTCTTCGGCCGGCGCCAGTGACGATGGCAGAACGACCTGTGACATCAATTTTCGCTGGCATGATGTTATTTTACTTCGACGAGAGTACCTACTTGACGGTTCTTAGTACCAGCCGGCGATCAAGGTCTGAATTGTGAACTCATTATGGTAAGCTCCGACCTCATGGTGTTGTCTAACTCAATTGGAGGAATATATGACTACTCACGATCACTTACATACTGTTGAACACAAAATGGAAATTGAAGCAGCGGCCGAATTGTTCGGTGGCGTCGGCGTTGCGCGCCCCGAAATTGAGAGCGCGATTGGTGATCTGCTTAACGCGGTTGGCGAAGATCCAGAGCGGGATGGCCTGAAGCGTACCCCTGAGCGGGTAGCGCGAATGTACGATGAACTGCTCGCCGGCTATCGGGTCGATCCTGAAAAGATGATCAACGATGCCATCTTCGATGTTGATTATGACGAGATGGTGCTGGTGCGGGACATTGAGTTTTATAGCCTTTGTGAACACCACATGCTTCCGTTTATCGGCAAAGCGCATGTAGCGTATTTACCTAAAGGTAAGGTAATCGGACTCTCAAAGATTCCGCGCATCGTCGACCTGTTCGCCCGCCGCTTACAGGTGCAGGAAAGACTGACGCGTCAAATCTCGGAATTACTCGATACGACGCTGCACCCGCATGGCGTCGCGGTGGTAGTGGAAGGGCTGCATCTCTGCTCGATGATGCGAGGAGTTAAGAAGGCCAATGCTCGCATGGTAACCAGCTCTCTCTCCGGTACATTCTCGGATAATGAAGTGACACGGCAGGAGTTTCTGGGTCATCTCGCGCGGGGATCCTCGGGGGTCTCGTTATAAGCGTCTTATGAAGGTGCTTTCCCAAGTTTGGAAATCGGCGGGGCGAGCATGAGGCTCGCCTCGCTTTGTTTTCTGCTCTCGGCCTGCGCGCAGTGAATGATGGAGCGAACGCTTTTCCCTCATCGAACCACATAGGCTTGCTAGCTAGCAGAGCATGCAATCTTCACAACCAGGCCCCTGTGGTAGCATCAAAGCCGGTGGATTTCAGAGCACGAATTGAGGCCGAACTCGCCTATGCTCGAGCGGCCAGGAAGCAAGGCAAAGAAGGTCGGGCACGAGTATGCGCTCGACGAGCGGCGGGTTGGGCGATCGCTGCTCATTACTCCCACGGCCGCCCGCTCGGTGCGCTATCGCAGCTCCGCTGGCTTAAGGAGAACGATGAAGCCCCCGAACAATGGCGATCCGCTGCCGGACGGCTTACTGAGCAAGTAACAGAGGATCATGAGCTGCCACACTCAGAGGATCCGCTCCAAGATGCTGAGTTTATCGTGGCTGAACTTCTCGGGGCAATGGATTGAATCACCGAATTATCGTCGAACTCAGATCGAGCAAGGCGCAATGCGCGGGTTCGTCGATCTCTCAATCAACTTTCGCATTGAAAAATCACCCTGAGGCAGGCAAACAACCTTCATGAGCAGATACATCGAAGGTAGCATTGATCAAGCTCCGCTTGCGTTTCGGCTGCGGCTTCCAGAAGAGAATTTGGTCCCGCCAATCGTGATGCTGCACGGCCTGGGAGGAGACGAAAACGCTATGTGGGCGCTCGAGTCGGCCCTCCCCCAGACTGGCATGGTCGTAACGCCGAGAGCGCCACATGAGCAGCGCCAGGGTGGCTATCTCTGGAACCCAAGCATCCGTAGCTGGCCTCCGCTGGTTTCGGAATTTGCCGAGAGCGTCGACCTGCTGGAAGGCCTGCTCGAGTATCTGGAAGAGAAGTACGAGTTTCAGCGCGAGCGCATGATCCTCATGGGATTTAGCAACGGCACTGCGATGTCCTTTGCGGCCGCGATGGCCCCAATCTCGCCGCCACCAGCAGGGATCGTCGCCATTTCCGGACACCTCCCTGAGGGGGATCTCTCGCCGCTAAAAGGAATTCCGGTGTACTGGGGGCATGGGACACGCGACGTTTTCATATCGATCGACGCCGCCAGATCCGATGCCGAGCGCCTTCGACAGGAGGCGGTACCGATTACTTACTGCGAAGCCGATGTTGGCCACAAGCTGGGAGCTGAGTGCATGAAGGGCTTGCGGTCCTGGTTTCGTGCCGAATTTCCTGCACCCGAGGTCCGGGACAAACGGACTGCATAAATAAGAGGAAGAGTATGACCAACTCTACAATCTCCGATCGATCCATCAATACCATCCGATTTCTAGCCGCGGACGCGGTGCAGAAGGCAAACTCGGGTCATCCTGGCCTTCCCATGGGAGTCGCTCCGCTCGCCTACGTGCTCTGGGCAAAGCATTTAATATTCGACCCGAAGGAACCGATGTGGCCCAATCGAGATCGATTTGTGCTGTCGGCAGGCCATGGATCGATGCTGCTCTATTCCATGCTTCATCTTGCGGGCTATGACCTTCCAATGGAGCAGATCCAGCAGTTCCGTCAGTGGGGAAGCATGACTCCTGGACATCCGGAATACGGTGAAGCCCCTGGTGTCGAGACAACTACCGGACCCCTCGGACAAGGATTTGCCAATGGGGTGGGGATGGCGCTTGCTGCTGAGCACATGGCCGCCATTTACAATCGCGACGGATTTCCTGTGGTTGATCATCATATATATGGCATCGTTTCCGACGGCGATCTGATGGAAGGGATTGCTTCCGAAGCGGCCTCCCTTGCAGGCCATTTGAAGCTAGGGCGCCTTGTATACCTCTACGACGACAATCGGATCTCAATCGATGGCAGCACGGATCTAGCATTTACCGAGAATCGCGCAGCTCGTTTCGAGGCGTACGGCTGGCACCTTTCCTTTGTCGAGAACGTCCTCGAGCTGGATGAAGTCGATCGCGCAATAACCGGCGCCAAAGCTGATCCGAGGCCATCCATCATTGTTTGCAGAACTCATATCGGATACGGATTACCGACCAAGCAGGACACCGCCGCCGCACACGGTGAGCCGCCCGGGGAGGACGAGCTGAACGCTGCAAAAGAAAACCTTGGTTGGCCGCAGGAGCCAACATTCTTGGTGCCTGAGGACGTGCGAGAGCACTTTGCTTCGTCAGCTGAGCGCGGCAAGGAACAACGACGCGCCTGGCTGACCTTGATGGATGAATACCGATCCACCCACGGCAAACAAGCCGAGACCTTTGAAAGAGTTCAAGCCAAAAGCCTGCCGGAAGAAATTCAGGGGTCTTTGCCCACTTTTGAGGCAGACAAGAAGGGGATGGCTACCCGATCATCCTCAGGCCAGACGCTGAACGCATTTGCATCGATCCTTCCCGAACTCATTGGCGGTTCGGCAGATCTCACGCCATCCAACAAGACAGACATTAAGGGAGAAGAGGCTTTCTCACGTGACAATCGGGCTGCCCGCTACATTCATTTTGGCGTGCGCGAGCATGCCATGGGCGGTCTTCTTAACGGTATCGCTCTCTATGGAGGCCTTATCCCATACGGGGGAACGTTCCTCATTTTCTCTGACTACATGAAGCCAGCCATTCGACTTGCAGCTCTGATGGGCCAGCGGGTGATTTACGTCTTTACCCACGATTCGGTTGGGCTAGGCGAAGACGGTCCAACGCACCAACCCATCGAACAGCTTGCAGGGCTTAGGGCGATACCGAACTTGACAGTCATCCGGCCGGGCGATGCCAATGAAACCGCGTATGCCTGGCTGGCATCTGTGCAACGGACGACCGGCCCAACTGCACTAGCGCTCTCCAGGCAAGAAATTCCGACCCTGGACCGAACTGAATTCGCGCCGGCGGATGGAACGCTGCGAGGCGCCTATGTGCTCGCCGATCTTGGAAGTGGACCACCTGAGGTGATTCTTATGGCGTCCGGCACTGAGCTCAGCATTGTTGTCGAGGCAGGTGCGAAGCTTGCGGCGGAGGGACGCTCGGTTCGGCTCGTATCATTTCCTTCCTGGGAGTTATTCAAGGAACAGTCCGAGCAATATCGACAAGAGGTATTGCCGCCAGAAATCCGGGCTCGGGTCGCGCTGGAGGCAGCCTCACCAATGGGATGGGAGCGGTGGGTCGGCGATGGCGGGGCGATTATTGGAATTGATCGATTCGGAGCATCGGCGCCCTATGAGGAGATTTATCGAAATCTTGGTCTAACGGCAGAACATGTCGCGGACGAAGCGGAGCGTTTGCTTACAGGCGGGAATTGAATTCCGCCGAGAACCAAATCCATCGCGCGTATGAGTTAGGCCAATCCTTCTGGTTGGATTACATCCGGCGTGATCTTCTCGAAAGTGGTGAACTCGCGGGCTTGATCGAGGCGGGCGAAATTCGAGGCATCACCTCCAATCCCTCCATTTTCAAGCAGGCGATAGGCGAGTCGGATCTCTATCTCAATGCGATGCGTTCTATGGCGCACGCCGGATGGAGCGCTGAACGCATTTTCGAAACCCTCGCCGTAGAAGACATTCGAGCGGCGGCAGACCTTTTTCTCCCGCATTACGAGGGCACCGATGGGAGAGATGGATTTGTATCCATTGAGGTCAACCCAGAACTCGCCTCAGACACAGAGAAGACCCTCGAAGAAGCACGCAAGCTCTGGGAATCAGTGAGCCGCCCCAATTTGATGGTAAAGATTCCTGCCACTCCGGCGGGGGTGCCTGCGATCGAAGAAGCAATTTTCGAAGGCATCAACATCAATGTCACTCTTATCTTCTCCTTGCAGCGTTATTCTGAAGTCATAGAAGCCTATGTTGAGGGCTTGGAGCGCCGAGTGGCGTCTGGCCAGCCGGTTGAACGAGTGGCCTCCGTCGCATCATTTTTCGTTTCGCGCGTCGACTCTGCAGTAGACAACCAGCTAGAAGCCATCATTCGGAAAGAGGGCTCCGGAGCAGAGCGAGCTCATGCGTTGCTAGGAACAGCCGCGATCGCTAATGCCAAACTTGCTTACGCACAGTTCAAGTCGGTATTTGACGGCGGTGAATTTGAACAGTTGAGGGAAGTGGGCGCTCGGCCACAGCGGCCACTCTGGGCATCAACCAGCACTAAGAACCCGGCCTATTCGGATGTGCTCTACATCGAGGAGCTCATCGGGCAACACACCGTGAACACCGTGCCGCCGAAGACGGTTATTGCATTCCGCGATCACGGAGTCGCTGAAGCGAGGCTTGAAGCGGGCCTGTCGGATTCGAGGGCGCAACTCCAGGCGCTGGCGGCGCTGGGTGTTTCCCTGGATGAAGTTACATCTGACTTGGAGCGTGACGGTGTCAATGCATTTGCTGAGGCCTATGCTTCGCTTATTGCGACCGTCGGAGAGCGCGCTACCAGCATGCGCAACGAGATAGGTCCGGTTGCCCCCGAGCTCGCACGCCTCTTGGAGCTTCTCGATACCGACCGGGTTGCACCGCGATTCTGGAGAGTCGATCCCGATCTGTGGCCTGGAACCACGGACGGGTCCGTAATTAAAACGCGCCTTGAGTGGCTCGAAGCTGAGCTCGATGAACAGTTGAGCGTGGCCAACCGGCTGGCTTGGAGAGTGGACTCCGAGAAGACCGCACAGATTGGCTGGATTGGCAGTGGGGAGGCGCTCAACGCGATTGCTGAGGCTGCCGGCGGAGAGCGATCGGTAGCGTCGTTAGAGACCCTCGATCCGAACGAGCTCCGCAGCTTTGCAAGGAAGACCCCTGTGGATTCGACAATATTTGTAGCTCAGAGTCGCGCGCCGGTTGATCCCGCGACCATGATCAAGCTGACAAACGTTTGGGGGCGTGCAGCCAATCGCCTTGGAGACGATGCCAGCCGGCATTTTATTGCACTGGGCCCCGAGAATTCTCAGTTCGACGAATGGGCCGAGGAATGGAATATCGACCGTATTGCGGAGTGGAATCACGGCTCCGAAGCTGCGCTCTCCGCTGCCGGATTTCTTATGGCATTGCTCCAGGGGGCAGACCCCAAAGAGCTGGCGGAGGGGGCTGCGTCTATGAGGACGCTTAGCTCTCCAGGAGTGGCCGCCGCGCTCAATCCCGCGCTGTATCTCGGCGCCGTGCTAGCGGCTGCGGGCCCATCGGTCTTTATTGTCGCCGATCCGGCCATTTCTGCTCGAGCCGAATGGATAGCAAAGTACTTGCAGGCGCGGACGGAGGTTTCTATCGGCGCCGGAACTCCGCATGCGGAAGATGCTGCCCTCATTTACCTTCGGCTGGATGGAGAGATCGAGGAAAAGGTTCGTGCTCAAGGGGCTCCGTTAATTATCTTGCAGACCGAGCCCGGACTACATGGGATCGGGTCGGAATCGGTCCGATGGGAAGTTGGAGCGGGTGTGGCGGCACACCTTCTGAATGACCCGACCTATGCCGAAGCTCCGCTGCTCCCCGCCTGGAATCGGTTGTCAAAGATGATCGAACGGTTTCAAAAGAAAGGCAACTTCGGATTCCCAAAGCCAAGCTGGGTGGCAGATTACGGCTCGGTATGGTGGAGTCGGAAGGCCAGCGCCGAAGCCGCGAATTTATACGAGCTCGCGACTATGGTGCTCGAAATGCTCGATTCCAGCAGCGCGTTATTCATCGGTGCGTACCAATCACGATCAAGTTCGACACTGAAGACCTTCTCAGCATTGAGTGATAGCCTGGCAACCGCGCGCGGCGTGTCGTTTGCCAGCGAATTCGGTCGACCGCCGGAGGCTAAGTTCTCAAGTGGATTCTCCTTTCACATCGGAGCCGAGCCAAAGAAGGACTTGGATATCCCAGCACTTGGCTTCACCTTCGGAGATCTTCAATCTGCTTCGATGCTCGCGGATTTCGAGCAGGCGAAGGAGTCCGGAAGCGAAGCATGCGCCGTCCATCTGAGAGAGCCTGAGGATGTCAACCTGCTGCTGATGGCGATCGCCGAGCAGGCCGAAGTCGTCTCACTCCCGATCCCGAGCTCCAGGGAAGAGGTTTCAGCGACTGAGGCAGAAGACTGACCGTGCCTCGATCTGCTGTCCCAAAATTGGATGGGATCCTGGCCGGCTCGGAAGAGCCGGTCTTTCGCGTACTTCCTCAGAGGGTGCTCCGAGACATGCAGCGCCCGAATTCAGAGAGCGCGCTGCTCTGGAATCTCATTTATCAACGTGCGCAACCTACGCTTGCTGCGGAGGAGCTTCTCTCGCTGCCCCCACTTTGGGGTTCGAGGGTTGACCCAATATCTGATAACTTGCTTCCTTACTACTGGGGTTTTAGTCAGATGGGCGCCCGCTTGCCGCGACTGGATCATGTTCTGGACATCGTAGACGGCCCTGGCCCAAAGACCGAGGTGGATCTGTTCCTGCTCGGCGAGCGCGAGCTTGTGCTTGTCGAGGCAAAGCACATGGCGGGGCTGGGGAGGTGCGGTCGGTACAGCTCAGGGAACTGTCCCGAGATTCACAATGAGCCCGAGGCGGTTGGATGTCGATATTGGACTTCTGACGAATCGTTGTTTTCCAATATGCTCGATTTCGGGATCAAGCCCGAGCCAGATGATCCAGCGCCGTTATGCGATCGGCACTACCAGCTGGGGAGAACCGCGCTAGTTGGCAGTGAGCTGGCGAAGGAGCTGAACCGTCGCCTGCATTTGTGGCTCATCTTACCCAGAAGCAGATGGGGTGCGCTTAAGCGCGATTGGATTGATTTCTCTGATCGGATCGGCGACGACTCACTCTGGAGAAGACTACGGGTCCTGGCCTGGGAAGATATCATTTCCTTAGCCAAGCATCCATCGAACAGGCAGACTCCACAGTAGGGCGTTGATTTACCCTCGCAAAACCAGAAACGCAACTCAAGTTGACAACTAGAACGGTTGTGCTATACTGAACCGCACAAACGTTCTGTTCTTATTCGGAGGGAGCAAATCATGGGCAGCAAGGGCAAGAAGAACGATCGGGAAGAAGTCCTCTCGAATGCGTTGGGGGATATTGTCAAGCGCTTCGGCGAAGGAGCGGTAATGCGGCTGGGAGAGGCTAAGCATTTACAAGTGGAATCTATCCCGACTGGGTCGCTACCCTTAGATTTGGCACTCGGAATCGGAGGCATCCCGCGCGGCCGAGTGAGCGAGATCTTTGGCCCGGAAGCTTCCGGCAAGACCACCGTCTGCCAGCACATCGTGGCCGAATCACAGAAGCTGGGAGGCGTGGCGGCCTTCATCGACATGGAGCACGCCCTCGACCCCTCCTACGCCGCCCGCTGCGGGGTAGACA
>Ga0255054_10002111_pt1 | contig 11495 bp, 10 predicted proteins | sample JV7_2_23_MG_FD_188634 | JGI IMG/M metagenome (GOLD analysis project Ga0255054, IMG submission 188634) | Seawater microbial communities from Jervis Inlet, British Columbia, Canada - JV7_2_23 | ecosystem: Environmental > Aquatic > Marine > Inlet | place: Canada: British Columbia | collected... | reverse complement strand
GAATGCCTCTCGCCCGCTCCGCTAGAGTCCGCAGAGGACGCAGATTTACTAATGTGGCAATAATTATTCAGACATAAAGCCAAAATGTTTTCTGACAGGATTATCAGTGCGTATTCCGGGTCATTCCGGCCACCGATTCCGGATGATTCCGGCCATCGATTCCGGGGCAAACCGGCCACCCCTCATATTAGAATCTGACAGCTGAGAGCGGCGCTGGTTAAGATCTCATTGAACCGGTAGGATGTACCTTTAAATTTGAAATCAGGAGGTACATATGCCAGCGTAAAGGGGTCATAAAGGGGTCAAGTCTGCCCTTGACTCTTACTTCCGGATATTATTCATTTTCAACCACCCGAACAACCGGCCCGCCTCAGCGCGTTCAAAGCTTCTCAGTTCCAAAAAAGCGGGACATCAGTATTTCATTTACTCAACCGTCAAACAATTTGAAACTTTGCTTCACTTCGACTCGACCAGGGTCCAATAAACAGCCATTTACCCCCTTTTGTCCTGCGTGTTATTTCTTTCGTGTTTTCCTCCTGTATGCCTTCTGTTTTTCTTTAATCGTAAACCCGATTTTTTTAACCTTCCTATCGGGTGTTGTCACAAGTTGCCGAATTGCTACAAAAATGGCTTTAATCTGTTCATCATGATCCTCAAAATGATGTTCGAGTTCTGTAAGTTTTTTTGCCAATCTGTCATGAGATGCAATCATTTTCCTTAAATGAGCAAAAGCACGCATAATTGCGATGTTAACTCCAATAGCTCGTTCGCTATTTAGAACAGATGATAACATGGCAACACCTAGCTCTGTAAAAGCCATAGGCATATAGCGGGCACCGCCCCAACTTGAGGTGCCAAAATGGCTCCTCAAGTTTTGAAATTCTTCTTTTGATAATTGAAACATAAAGTCTTCGGGGAATCGGTTAATATGCCTGCGGACGGATCGTTTCAGTAGCTTGGTCTCAACATCATACAACTCGGCAAGATCTCGATCTATTAAAACTTTTTCACCGCGTAACTCGATAATTTTATTAACAATCGATACAACAGGGCTCAATGTTTTCATTTAAAATATCTTCCACTTTAAATTTTACCTCAATTGATCATATGGGGAAAGGGATCTGCTCCTGACTCTTGATTCCGGATATTATTCATTTTCAACCGCTCAATACGGCCCATCTCAGCATAGAAATTACGTTGAAGACCATCTTTGAGCGGTAGAATCGCGACAAAATGGCTCCAGCTTAATTGTCGTGACAGTGTCACGACAATCTCCATATCTGAGAAGATTTCGGCAAATTGAATCATCCTGCGAAGATTTTTTTCATTAAAATTATTGCCATAATCTTCGGTTAATTCTTGCGACAGCGTAGCAACAATCTTTTTTCCGTAGTCCGCCCGTTTTTCCTTCAAAATATCCTGGCGGATACGGTTGCTGATCAGCCCCTCGGTTTGCATTTCAAGTTCAAGAATATCCGCCCCCGTCGCAAACGGCGGATCAATGTAAATCAAATCGATCTTGCCTGCGAACTTTTCCAGCAGCGATCCCATAACCAACAGGTTATCACCCCAGATAAGCTTGTTCTTCCAGCCCTCCTCGAAGCTGTCGCCTTCCTTGCCCTCGTAAACATCGAAAAGACCCGGCTGGATACCTCCCTTACGGGCATCACGGGAGGCTCGGCTCTCGTTAACCGTCTCGATGACCTGGAAAGGCAAACTTACCCGGGGCACATCCTTGAGGGTGCCGTCATCGTTGTACTTGCCGGGCCAGATCAGCTCGGTCTTGGTGACGCGCATCATGCCGGCGGGCGGATCGGGCAGGCGCACCGGGGCTTGCTCCTGTTCAACTGCATTGGGGGTGGATTTTTTCCCTGTCATGGATCTGGACTCCTTCCTGCGTTTTTTCCTTTCCCGCGTATCAGGCCTTACAGGCTCAGCCGGGATTGTTTTCTTCAGTTTCATTTCTTCTTTCTTCGTTGAGGCCAGCAGCCGCTCCACAAGGGTCATGCGTCGGCCCTTGGGGTCGATGCTCATTTCCTCGCAGACCGCCTTGACCTGCTTTTCGTTCAAATACTCGATCAATACTTCGAAGGTGGACCGCCGGCTTCGTGACACCTTGGTCCGCATTGCCTCTACGCTACGTCGGTCAACCTCCTGAATTTCCATATCATCGACCACGGCCTTGAGTGTATCACGGTCTACAACAGCCAGAATCGCCTGTTTCAGCTTCATTTACCTGCCTTCCTTTTGTTGAGATTTTTCAATACTTCCTCTCCCAGCGAGGTGATCCGGTAACGCTGTCTGGAACTGCGCGGCTTGTCCGGAATGGTCATTTCAATAACGCCAAGCTTTAATGACGGTACAAGATATGCTTCTCTGAAATGATCCTCATGTTTAAGCCCCAATACAGCTTGAATTTCCTGACGTTTCATGTCGCCTTTCATCACTACAAGGAGACGATTGACTTCCCCGGTGACTTCCCCGGTGACTTCCCCGGTGACCGGATCCTGACTGGGCTTTGACTGGGCCTCAACATGGGCCCGAACCGCGGGGTTCGGTCGAAAGGTTGCAGTGAAGAAGCCGTTGGTTTCGAATGTAGGTTCCGGACAACCCTGCTCGCGCACTTCGTCGCGGATGCGTCTGATGCCGGTGCCCGCCTTCTCGATAAAGTCTATGCGGTGCAGCAAGTCGGCGATAAGGGCATTGCGGCGGATGCTCTTGCTTCCAAGGTCAGCGAGCGTCATGCCCTTGGGCAGGCCGCCGGGACTGATCACCTCGATCCGATCGGTGTAAATCTCCACAAACACATTGGCCCCATCGACAAACCAGTCGCGATGCATCACCGCGTTGGTGATCGCCTCGCGTAGAGCCTTCATCGGATATTCGGGAATGTTTTCGCGACGCAAACTCTCGATACGCCAAGCAGTGCGGGTGTTGCGCTCAATGAACCGCATGGCATCCTCGATATCGGCCACGATCCCGCCGTCAAAGTCCTTGCGATCGAGCACATGCACCTTGTCCGTACCCTTGGCTAGAAGACAGGTGATGTAGGCCTGGTTAAAACAGTGCCGCACGTTCTTGGCGAAAAACAGCACCCCGGCGTTGCGGAAGAGCAGCTTGTCGCCCGTGTGTTCGGCCGCTTCGATGTTGACCAGCACGTCTTCGGTGGGAAGCCGGCCGGTGATGTTGCTGAGTTTGAGCCAGGCATTGAATTTGTCCCGGTCGAAATCCTCGGGATAACGAAAACGAGGATTGACGGAAGGATCGAAACGGATCGTGCCCTCGCTCCTGAAGAAATCCCGAATCTCGTTACGGGATAGCTTCTGGGTCACGGCCCCCTGACGCCAAAAAAACCCCTCACGGCACTGCACCGGTTTGGCATTACTTTCGCGCACACTCACCACCATGACATTACCCACTGGCTCGATCAGCACTTTGACCGGTGGATCGCAGTTGCGGGCAATATCCTGAATGCGCGACCGCAAGTCGTTGGAATCGTTAATGCCAGCTACCGATCCATTATCGCGCACCCCGAGCAGAATCCTGCCGCCCAGGGTATTGGCCAGGGCCACCAGTTCTCGGGCAAAGGCAGTAGACAAGCCCTCCTTATACTCCAACGTGGTGCCTTCGCCTTCCTGTAAAAAGATGTCAAGTTGATCGGGTGTCACGGAACACCCCCTAAAACACCTTCTGCGCTGCAAAGCGATTTCAGATCACATTCCTTACAAAACTTGGTTTCCGGAACTTGGGTGACAGCGAAATTCTGCGCTTGAATGCGGGAAACGACGCGGTCGAACCGGCGCCCGGCCGCTTCAACTTTTTCACGGCGATAGGGAATTTCCATCAGCGCGTCGGACTTGTCGGCTTCGGCGGTCCAGTAGAGCAACAGACGCTCGGGGTGCTTGCCATGGCGCTGCTCCAGCACGTGGGCGTACGTACAGAGCTGATCTTCGTAGGTGGCCACTAGGAAAGGGTTGGTGCTCCGCTCGCTGGTTTTGAAGTCAAGGAGTTCCAGCTTGCCGTCACTTCCCAGCAGCAGATCCACTTTGCCGATCAGAATGTACCCGTCCTTTTCAAGCGACACGTCTACCTCGGTCTGGATGACGCGCCGCATTTCTGCCTGGTTCGGCCGAAAGTAATTCATCACCTGAGTGAAGGCGCCTTCCTTAGCCGCTTGGCCGATGGGGCGCACATCGGTCAGAGTGAGAAACCGAAAAGTGCGATCAAAGATAGAGCGAATGCTGGGCTCATTTAGTTTGGAGAGTTGACCGTCCAGGGCAATGCAGTGGATCTCCTCGATGGTTTGATGAACCAGTAAACCGAAAAAGATCACCGCCGATCGGGAGGGTGTAAAGTCGTATTCTCGGAAAAATTGGTATTGCCGTGGGCAGGTCTCGTAAATCTTCAAATCGCCGGTAAAGCTGTAGCTTTTCTTGACCGGCATGCGATCTCGCAGGGCAAAGCGCTGGGCCGTCAGCAGCTCTGTTTCCACATAGGGCCATTGTGGCAGCCCCTGCCAAATGGGCGCAAAATGAACCTTGGGCGGTTCGTGAGCGGTAAGGACCAACAATTTTTGCGGCCGGGAAATTGAAGAGTGGATACGTCCTTTAGTAATTCAAAATGCCCCCAATGATAATCATCCGGTCTTCTAACAACCCCAAGATTTAAGGTCGGCACCTTCGCGTTCCCGGAGCCCTTAAATTTGCAGACCCCAAAACAACAAAACCCCACCTCTTTTTTTAAGAAATGGGGTTCTGATATTCATTCCATAGCAGCCTTTCAGTTAAGGTTGTCTGGATCTTGAACTGTTTTAAATAATGCGCTTCTCGATATATATCTGCATGCGAATTTGTGAATGCTAAGCAATAAGAGAACGTAGAGCTTTATTGACTGATTCCGAATCAGGAAAATGTTCCTTTACATCAGGATCAAGCATAACAGAGCCATCTTCGTGTGTGAAATATTGCACAGATGTTGAACCATCATCCTTGTGGACAATGACGGTATGTCCTTTCCTGAAAGCCTTATAATGCTTTCCCCTTACACCGTCCGAGAAATCATACTCATCTCTCATATCTGAATTTTTAGAATTGGGCATCTTTTTCTTCATATTTCTTCCTTTCAGATCTTGTTGCTTTACGACATCCGATTATGCGTATCGTTTCGTTTCTTTCGGTGTACCATACAACTAGAACTGCACGCTTCGAGGAAAATCCAATATCAACAAAACGGTATTCACCCTCTGAATGATCAGGATCATCGATCGTAATTGCAAATGGATCGTTGAAAACAGTTTTGGCTTCCTCGAATGTAATGCCATGTTTTTTTACATTTTTCTCAGATTTATTTTGATCCCATTCAAATGCAAGTGACATTGATCAAATTCCATATTTTTTGAACATTTTAACAAAATTCTATCATTTTCAAAACATTAATTATAAGGCAAATTTGCCTGATATCAGTGTATTTAGCATTTAAACAGGCAAAACTAAGAAACTAAAAGTGAAGGATCATCTCCAGAAGAGTTGGAGTAATTCTATGACCCCCGAACCCTTTTCACCATTGGAAACTTACAGTAAAAATACCATATTTTCAAATTGTAGCCGCCCGTTTGTCACACGCACTCGACACACGCTGACGGAAACCGACTTTTGTCTCCGCGACTTGCGGAGACAAAAAAATTCATCGCTTTGCAACCTTGCAACACATTCGGGGTCTTACTTAAGGTTGTCTGGATCTCGAACTTTTTTAAATAATGCGTTTCCCGATATATATCTTATTGATTCGGTTTTTTATCATAAGTGTCTAAAAAATCAATACTTTTTTTATGGGGAAATAATACTTAGTCGAATTACCTATTATAGAATTTTCAGGAACACGGATTTAAAGGATCTCCCGGATTTTTTTGTCTCTCGCCCGCTTTATCCGCCTTTGGAGGGTTCGCTAGAGTCCACAGAGAACGCAGAGTTAAATCTTTTTTCTCCTTTATCAGTTTCAGATGAAACTGATAAAACACAATCGCCTGCGGCGAAAAAAGGACCCAATAAACAGCCGTTCACCCCCCTGTTATTTCTTTCGTGTTTTCCTCCTGTATGCCTTTTGTTTTTCTTTTACGGCGAAACCGATCTCATCGGTTAGATCGTTGTTGTTACAAATTTAGAAGAATTCACCGGAAAACAGCGCTTTGACAAAATCTTTCACCGGATAAACCTGAATCTCACCGAATCTGTAACGTCTTTCCCCGCAGTAAACGCCAATCATGCGATCCACTTTGACACCGGCTGTACCTGAAAAGTTAAGCATCGGTTTACCCCACTCCCGGTGCCAGCGAACGGCCCGCTTGACCTCGATGGCCACTACCTTGGGCTGTGTTTTCGGTCTTTTGGGAGCGATTTCAACAACGAAATCGATTTCGACACCCGCCGGTGTCCGGTAATAGGCGATAGGACGATGTTTACGGCTGATTTCATTGTAGACCCGAAGTTCATGATACAACAGGGTTTCCAGGGCCGCCCCCTGCCAAATCCTGTCGGGCGGATCCCTCAAGAGGCCTGCTGCACCCCGCGCCACTCCAGGATCAAACCAGTAGAATTTGGGCTGGGCAGCTTCACGAACCTTCAGCCCCGGTCTCCAGGCCGGCAGCATATGTCCTACCAGGGTGTCGGTGAGGATAGAAAAATACGTATCCACCGTACTCCGTGCCACGGCAGCCTCCCGTGAAATGTTCTGGACGTTCAGCGCCTGTCCATTGACTTGTCCGGCAACCGCCAGAAAGCGAATAAACGGCGGTACATTGCGGATAAGCCCTTCCGCCTGAATCTCCTCCTTCAGGTACGTGTTGACGTAAGCGGCCAGGATGTCTGCCGCCATTTCCGGCTCTTCGTGAACCAAGGGGAGTGTACCCCAAGACAGGGCAAAGTCCAGGTCGAACGTATCGCTCAGTTCCGTAATGGAAAAGCTTTCCATGGAAAACGTCAGAGCCCTGCCGGCAAGAAGATCAGCCCCGCCCCTTTTCAGTTTTCGAGCAGATGAGCCGCAAAGGACAAATCGCCAGCGATACATTTCCATGAGCCGATGGACTTCGTCCAGCAGCGCCGGCACCTTCTGGATCTCATCCAAAACCACCCAATCCCGCTCCGGCAGATTTCCGATAATGGCCTCCAGGCGATGCGGGTCGCGTGAAAGTTCAAGGAAAAGAGAGGCATCCAGCATGTCCAGATATAGGGCATTAGGGAAAACATGCTTCAACCACGTGGTCTTGCCTGTTCCGCGGGGTCCGAATAAAAAAAAGGAACGATCGGGTCGCTTGAGTTGTCTTGGTATCTGATCTTTATACATGTTTTGAATTATGACAACTATATTGTAACTTTACAATGGAAATTTACAACATGGTTAGCAAATAGAGTGATAATCATCCGGTCTTCTAACAACCTCCGAGATTAACGATCCGCACCTTTGGGTTCCCGGTGCCCTGGAATTTGCAGACCCAAAACAACAAAACCCCACCTCTTTTTTAAAGAAATGGGGTTTCGATGTTTATTCCATAGCAACCTCGTTCTCTAATCGAGTTTTAACTCGATTAGATGTTATTCGTTATCAGTTATCCGTTATTGGTTTTAGCAAAATTTCAATCAAAATTATATCTCATCAATACAAGGAATACAGGTTAGTGAAATGGGTTAAAACAAATAACCATTAACATTTAACCAATAACCCCCCGGTTGAGCCTTTTTTCGCTCAATTGGAGTAAGACACTATCTTATTAATTGTTTTAGAGCAGTTTGACGTTGGCTGGTAGATTTATTCTTAACTGCCATTGCAAAGGCATTTCTGCCCCCTACGATGACGGCCAATTTTTTTGCGCGTGTCAGGCCGGTATAAATTAGATTGCGGTAAAGCATTTTAAAATGTTGAGTAAATAAGGGTATAATGACGGCGTCAAATTCACTTCCTTGAGATTTATGAATTGTAATTGCATACGCCAAATCTATTTCAAAAATGTCTGCCCGGTTATATGAGACCGTTTTGTCATCGATTGGAAAATATATCTTGCATGTCATTAAATCTACATTAATTTCACGAATTTCACCTATGTCACCATTAAAGACACCTAACTCATAATTATTTCGACAATGTATAACCCGATCTCCTTCCCTAAATATCTTTTCCCCAACAATAATTTGCTTTTTCTCTTCTTTTTTAGGGTTCAGAAAATTTTGGATTAACATATTCAGCTTTACCGTCCCCAGGGTACCCTTTGTCATGGGTGATAATAACTGAATTTCGCAATTTTTACCGAAATTGTTTGGAATTGACTTTTCGAAAAGATGTTTGATCATATCTGTGGCCGTTTTATTATAGCATAGAGATGAGAAAGGGTGGATGGTTTTCAAAACAGCTTTCAACTCTTCCACTTCATTTTTAGCTTTAAGGATTTCGATTAAGTCGATATGTTCAAATTCTTCCGGAATTGTAGTTTGATTTTGGAATTTAGTTAGAAAAGAATTATTATTGGGGATGATTGAGAGATTTTGATCTTTAATCTCTGTGTTAAAAAATTTTTTAACTTTATTTATAAAATTGGCTTGCTTCATAGTCGCAACTTCTGAATCGATAAAGAGGCAATCAATTTTGTTTGCAAAAAGTTCAGGTTTTTCAAATGGTGATTTTACAGGCGGATAATCTCCATTATTTATTTGATGGGCATATTGAACAAGCATAGATTTTTTCGCCTGTCTAAATATCTTTTTAAGCCTGCAGCAAAAAACAGCGCCTGATGAAATTAAGTCTTTTAATACATTTCCTGCTCCCATAGATGGTAATTGATCCGGATCACCGATAAAAAGTATTTGGCATTTTGCTGGTGTGGCCTTAAGCAATGCCGCTGTCAGGCTTATATCCAGCATTGAACATTCATCAATTATTAAAAAGTCGGCTTTCAATTGATTTTCTTGATTTTTTTTGAAGCCCTCCCAACGCCATTCCAGTAGTCTATGGATGGTCTTCGATTTTTTGCCGATAATCTCTGTCATTCTTTGCGCTGCTCTGCCAGTGGGTGCAGCAAGCATGACTTTCAGATTCATCTCTTCCAACAGCTTTACCAGAACAAATAAGGTAGTGGTTTTTCCACAACCGGGACCACCTGTTAGGATCGAAAAATTGTTTTGGACAATACCTTCTATTGCATTTTTTTGTTCCTCGCTCAGGTTAATAGCGATCCCATTACATATTTGTTCGATTAATTTGGGGACTTTTACGATATCTTTATGAGGCTCTAACGGCGTTGGCCCAATTGTTCTAATTCTCTGGGCAACAAAATTTTCATCATAATATAGCGTTTTGGAGTAATAACATTTTGAATTTACTTCATTGGATATGTTTAAATTTCTGACCTTTAATTGGCCGACTTGTTCCAAATCTCGCAATAATCCGGCAATTTTATCACTGATATCCAATTCTATTTTTATTTGCACTTCCTCGATTATTTGCGATTCGGTCAGATAACAATGACCATTTTCATGGCTGGAAGATAGTATATCATGTATTGCCGCTTTGATTCTTTTAGGGCTGTCATGTTCAATTCCTATGCTCAGTGCTACTCTATCTGCGGAAATGAATCCGATTCCATAAAAGTCTTTGGCTAGGATATACGGATTTTCTGACACGATATGAATCGCCCTATCGCCATATTCCTTGTAAATTCGAGTGGCAAAGAGGGTACTGATGCCATGATCAAACAGAAACGTCATCACCTTTTGAATCATCCGGTGCTTATCCCAGGATTTCACAATTGCATTTGAAATTTTTTTACCAATACCAGGAATTTCAATGAGTCTTTCGGGTTGCTCATTTAAAATAGTGAGTGTTTCAGCACCAAAAAACTTTACAATTGTCCGTGCCCTTTTTGGACCGACATTCTCGATTAATCCAGAGCTGAGATATTTTTCAATAGCTGCCGCAGATGCTGGTTTTTCTAAAGTGGCTTCCACCGCTTTGAACTGCCTTCCATATATAGGATGACTGTCCCAATGGCCCTGGAACTCCATTGTTGCTCCAGGAAATATGCTTGCGTGGTGAGTGGTAACGGTTATTTGCTGGTTGGGGAAATCAGGAGATTTGACTTTTAAAACAAAATACCCTGATTCAGGACTGTGAAAAGTGATTATCTCAACGACACCATGAATGGTTGCTTCAATTCTGTTTTTTCTACTGGTGTAGTTTTTCTGCACTTTTTGGACCCAATTGGATTAGCTTTAGGGCAAGGCACTCCTAAAAATCATTCAATTGATCTGTTATCAATTTTGCCATTTCTAAATTGACCTTCGTATATAGTCTCACCCGCAGGTGAGATAATTTAGGCATACCATCAAATTCTCCGTTTTTATATTCACATCGATATTTTCCATCTAATCGGGAACGCGAATATCCGAATCAGCCACACTGGGTGGGAAAGATGAAGAGATGTAATGACGAGTTACGCGAGACCTCGTTCCTGTTTTATCCGCTGATGTAACTCGGTAAAACTCTCTGGAGATTGCTCCTCTGTTCGCCGTTTGAGAGAAATGGCTTCGGTGGGGCAGGTGACAGCGCACACCCCACAACCGATACACCAGTCAAGGTCGACTTCAGCGTGGCCTTCAACCACAACCGATGCGTCCACCGGGCAAATATCTTGGCATGCGCCGCATCCGATACATTCTTCGATGTTGGTCTCACGGGTAAAATAGACAGCCATTAGGGCATCGCGTGGGATTTTCTTGCGCCGGATAATCCCGACATTCCAACAATAGTGGCCACAACAGTTGCAAGTATGTTTGACTTCGCCTTGGGCGTTGTCCACCATGTGGACCAGCCCCTCCTTTTCACAGTTGCCGAGGATATGGAGGGTCTCATCTTTGGACACCTCCCGGCCAAGCCCTTTGGCAATTAAAAACTCGGCCAACTCGTTGTACTTAAAGCAAACTTCCAAACTGTGCGGGCAATCTGTCCGGCCTAGCACTTGGGCTGACATCCGGCAGGGGCAATGGGCCAATGCGATTTTTGTTGAAGCATTGACGATCGGGCCCATTTGCTCGTTTGGCATGACCCCTTGCATCGGAATGTCGATGGACATATTTGCGGGGCTGTATTTATAGGTTTTTGTAGCCACACCGCCATAAATCTTTTGTGTAATTGGAACGGTGAAGTAATTGAGCACCAGTTTGGCCATGCGTTTTGCGGTTTCATCTTTTCGGCCTTCCCAGAAAAAAGTCTGGGGCATGCCGTAGCCGACCTGAAGGAGCGCATAGGCCTCTTTCTGATTGCCATCAGCGGTACTGTATATCAAATGCCGTTCGGAAAGCGACTGAAGCCCCTCCTCTACCGTCGACCGGGGCAGGTCGGAACGGGCGATGATTGTTTCCAGGTCGGCTGTTTTGAACGGTGCCAGATTGTTAGGAATTGCCAGTGCGATTCGAGCCTCCTCCGGCGTGAACATCTCCTGCAGCAACTTGAGA
>Ga0255054_10002110_pt1 | contig 11500 bp, 11 predicted proteins | sample JV7_2_23_MG_FD_188634 | JGI IMG/M metagenome (GOLD analysis project Ga0255054, IMG submission 188634) | Seawater microbial communities from Jervis Inlet, British Columbia, Canada - JV7_2_23 | ecosystem: Environmental > Aquatic > Marine > Inlet | place: Canada: British Columbia | collected... | reverse complement strand
CGGCCGCCTTACCGGTCTTCTGATGCAGTTGGTGGTTGTCGCGGGAATTATTTATTTTGGGTATTTGCTCTTTCGCAATACCCAGGCAAATCTAGAGGCCAGGAACATTGCATCTGGATTTGGTTTCTTTTCTGTTGAGGCCGGATTTCCGATCAGTAATGCGCTGCTGCCTTACACACCTGCCAACACATACGGGTACGCCTTCCTCGTCGGTGTTTTAAATACACTTTACGTTGCCTTTTTAGGAATCATTGCAACAACATTAATCGGAATATTCATAGGTGTTGCGAGGGTGTCAAGTAATTGGCTGATTGCAAAGCTGGCTGAGATTTATGTTGAAACCCTACGCAATATTCCCTTGCTGCTGGTTCTATTTTTCACTTACGGCGTGGTATTAGCAAGCCTTCCGGGTCCGCGCGCAAGCCTTAATCTTTTTTTCGGGTGTACCATTAATAACCGCGGCCTGTATTTACCAAAACCTCTCTTTCAGGATGACTTTGGGTTTGTCCTTTTGGCCTTTGTTCTTGGGGTCATAATTGCCGTTTTGGTGTCCCGCTGGTCCGTCATCTATCGGAACAGAATAGGAGCTGCAATTCCATCCGGCTGGATCGGTTCAGGAATAATCATTGGCTTACCCATTACTACATATTTTGCAATGGGCAGTCCGCTTTCATGGGAGATTGCGGTTCTTAAGGGGTTTAACTTCCAAGGAGGGATTGTATTTCGGCCTGAATTCTCGGCATTGATGATTGGTTTAGTACTTTATACAGCTGCTTTTATCGGAGAAAATGTGCGCAGCGGCATACAGTCAGTGGATGTGGGACAAATAGATGCAGCCAAGTCTTTCGGAGTCAGCAAAGGGACAATTATGCGCTATATTGTTCTCCCTCAGGCCTTGCGCGTAATCATCCCTGCAACGACTAACGATTATACCAGTCTGGTTAAAAATAGCTCCCTTGCGGTTGCCATAGGTTATCCTGATATGGTTTCAGTTGGTGGCACTATCATAGGTCAAAATGACCAGGCAATCGAAATAATCGGATTATGGATGGCTGTCTATTTGGCTATCAACTTAATCATTTCCACAATCATGAACTGGGCAAATTCCAAAGCCCAACTAGTAGAGCGTTAAGGTATGAGTTCTCCTCCTCCATGGTCGGGCTCCAATTTGTTGGTTTTCGAACCGCGGCCTTCCAGGCCGGCGCCACGGCAGACTGTCGGAATGATAGGGTGGTTACAGACGAACCTGTTCAATGGCTGGTTTAATTCTATTTTTACCGTGATTGCTCTCGGTTTCTTGTGGCAGACGGTACCTCCGATTCTGTCTTGGGCTATACTCGATGCAGTCTGGACCGGCGGTTCAGATGCATGTCCCCCAGGATACGAAGGTGCGTGCTGGGTTTTTATCTTTAACAAGTTTCGTGTGCTTATGGTGGGTCTATATCCTGGCGATCATCTCTGGAGACCGATTCTGGCCGGTGGAGTTTTTATCGCATTAGCCTTAGTAACGGTTTTGCGTATTCTGAATCCCAAAAAATTGATCGCGTTGTGGTTTCTGATTCCTCTTCCCATTTACTGGTTGATCGCAGGCGGGCTTGGCCTGACAGCAGTGGACCAGTCTCTTTGGGGAGGTCTTATGCTTAGTTTGGGGCTGGCCACTATTGGTGTTTTGATCTCACTTCCACTTGGAATTCTGCTGGCTCTTGGGCGCCGGTCTAATATTGCCGTTATCAAGGCTATATGCGTGGGCGTCATCGAACCGGTTCGAGGTGTGCCTCTGATCACAATTCTGTTTATGGCCTCGGTCATGATGCCTCTTTTCCTTCCAGTCGGTCTGAATATAAATAATCTTTTGCGCGTACAGATAGGAATTATCCTTTTCTCGGCCGCTTATATGGCAGAAGTAGTGCGTGGAGGACTTCAGGCAATACCTTTAGGGCAATATGATGCTGCGAAATCCCTTGGGCTTAATTATTGGAAGACAACAGCCTTGATTGTTTTACCCCAGGCACTGCGTCATGTTATCCCCTCACTTATTGGCCGTTGTATAGCCTTGTTCAAAGATACAACGCTGGTTATCATTGTTGGTTTGCTGGATTTATTGGGTATGGTCAAGGCGTCCGCACAGGATCCAGAGTGGCTAGGACACGATGCCGAAGCGTATGTTTTTTGCGCTCTCATTTTTTGGATCATCTGTTTTAGCATGAGCCGTTACGGCCGCTCGCTCGAACGTCAAAAGGAAGAGGAATAATGGTTTCAAAAGATATCATGATCCAAATGATCGACGTAAACAAGTGGTACGGTAATTTTCACGTGTTAAAAGACATTAACCTGACCGTCCACAAAGGAGAGCGTATCGTCATCTGCGGGCCTTCCGGATCAGGCAAATCTACGTTAATACGTTGTATAAACCGTCTGGAGGAGCACCAGGAAGGCCGGATTATTATTGATGGAACCGAATTGACCAAAAACCTTAAGAATATAGAAAAAATCCGCAGTGAAGTCGGAATGGTCTTTCAAAGTTTCAATCTGTTTCCACACTTGACCATTCTCCAGAATTTGACTTTTGCTCCGATTTGGGCACGCAGGATGCCGCGGGCAGAGGCCGAGAAAATAGCCATAAAACATCTTGAACGAGTACGGATTCCGGAACAGGCGGATAAATTTCCCGGTCAGCTTTCGGGAGGGCAACAACAGCGAGTTGCAATTGCAAGGGCGCTTTGTATGAATCCTAAAATCATGCTTTTTGATGAGCCGACCTCAGCCCTTGATCCTGAAATGATCAAAGAAGTACTGGATGTGATGGTCGAATTGGCAAATGAAGGTATTACTATGGTTTGCGTATCCCATGAGATGGGTTTTGCAAAAACCGTGGCCAACCGCGTTGTTTTTATGGATGGTGGTGAGATTGTCGAAGAAAACGAACCCAACGAATTCTTTAACAACCCGCGATGGGATCGAACCCAGCTGTTTCTCAGCCAGATCCTATCGTAAAACATCGGAGTCAGGTCTTGAATCTTGACTGATTGAGCTTTTTATTCATTTTTCGATTATTTTCCTCGGTTTGCTGTCTCTTCCGATCCTAATCATATCTTATGGTTGCGGACTCCAGATATTCAAGATACTTTTCCCGGTCCCTCTTGCTCTTAAACACAGCCTTTCTTTCGTTGCCACGAGAGGTGACGTGATAGAACGTCCCAGGGAAGGTAATTCGCAGCGGGCGGGCCATAAGCATTCCTCTGAAATTGTTTGATGAGGGTTTAAGATGGCTTCAATATACCATCTTTCGTGGAAATTTGTTAAATTTCAAGACCCTGTTGTTTTCGCAGATCACTTACAATTTTCAATGAAACGCATAAAATCATAGGATGTCCCCATTGTTCACGGCTTTGGCCCGATAAGCTCTATGAAACGCCCGGTGCGGACCCGCATGCCGTGGTGTTGTGGGGGCTGGGGGAGAAAAACCCCCGGCCACCCGATTCGGCTAGTGATCTTGCTTGGAAAGCGCTTCAAGCATTCTGACTACTCGATCTCCTATAGTTTCATGAAGTAGTGTGACCATAGATTTATTGTATTCTTCTGTCTGTTCCTGGACTTCGCGAAGCTCGTTCAAAACACTGTGGCAGCTTTCCGCCATCCGTTCTCGTATCATCGGCCAACCAAGGCCAGTCTTCTTTGCCATTCTCTTCCAGTCACCAATCGTGAATGCGTTGACTGATTCGCAGCTCCCAATCTTCATTGCGAGATTCTTGGAAAGGGTAGGCCAAGCAAGAGTGGAGACAAGATCATAATAGGGAGATAGCCGTCGTTCGCCACCAGAATATAATAACGAGTAGTTTTTGCTGTGAGCATCGGTGTTGCCGATCAACACATTGAAGATCAGGCCGTTGATAAAGTTGGGAATATCAAGAACAGGTGCAGTGGACCAGTCCCGAAGCAGCGAAATGCAGTCGCCAAGCATCGGGCCTCCCTCTGCCTGGTACTTTCGCTCCGGCGGAAATCCCAATGCTTGGCAGAAATCCTCTTGGTGGAGGCGGGTCGTACTGCCGGCTTCATCAGTCGTTCGGTCATATCTTTGAACTAGAATGCACGATTTCTTTCCGATCGGACGATATTCTATATTGGGTGCGTTCAAGCCAACTGCCTGCGCTAGAGTCATGCAGAAAATCTCGTTGGTGGCCAGTCCCGGAAAACGATCTGGCTCCGGTTTCAGTATGTGGGTGCTGGGAGTATCGCCAAGAGGGAGACATATTCCGTTGTTATGAACGATAACAGGCAATTTGTCCTGCGCACCGGGGGTGAGAGTCGCAGTCCATCAGTACCAACCATTAAGGGACGATTGGGTAACTCGGCTATGAGTTGTCGCAACTCCGGTTCGGTCAGTTTGCGATGCCGGGTATTTTTTGGATCTGTCGGAGCAACGCCTTCAGGAAGCAGGCTGACAGCGCCAGCGCACTCGCCTCCTATCCTCTCTAGCATTGCAAAGTCATTGGTGTCACTAATCCCGAGAATTTCTGCTATTTTTTCTCGTGGTCCCTCTTCAGGTAGTATGCCGGCAAAGAAAGGCCTGGCCTTTTTTCCCGAGAACACCTCGCTTTGGAGAGGCAGTGAACGGGAGAGGGGCATGGCGCTCGGCTTTTCAAGCCAGGTCTGATCGTAGGAGAATTGTAGCAAGCCACTATCGCCTTGTTCGAGGCTTCCGACTCTCTCGGCGTTCAGATAAACGATCAAGTTATTCATGACTTATTGTCTTGGCCAGTGTCAACGCCAGGGCTAGAGATCTGGAGTTTGAGCCCCAGGGCTTGGAGAACCTGTAGGATCTTTCCGATTTGGCAGGTTGGCTTGCCCTTCTCAAGATCAATAATAAAGCGCAGACCCGTACCACAGGTCATCGCCAGATCCTTCTGGGTGACATTCAACTGTCTGCGCCTTGCGCGAATAGCGGCGCCAAGCTGCTGTGGGCTTTTAGTATTCATGTTACCGATTGGGAATATACCGCGCCATGGAGTGCCTGTCAAGTAAGATATTACCGTACGGTAACATTTTGTCGCACATGAGTCTTTTTAGCATAAATATTACCGAGCGGGAACATTGGTGACACACAAAGCCGTATTTGTCTCATTTTCCACTCCCGATCTCCATGTGTGCCGAATCGCCGCGCATAACTGGCTCAACGAACCTAGCGAGCTGAGTCCATGTTTACGCGGTTGTTAGCCGGCCTAACTCCAATAAGTCGAGTAATTTTATCATTCTAGAAATTTATTCCTAGAAGTGCTAACTGAGCACATCTCGGTGAAACGATTTAGAATTGAAGCATTCTTATTGGGTTATTAACCGTAATCTTATCAATGGTTGCCCGATCAATCCCATGGTTTTTCAATTCAGGTATTACATAGTCAAGCATACTACAGTATCCAAATCCGCCATAGGATCTTGTCATAGCCTTCTGGTATACATCATTACCTATGACGATTTGGTCTTCATAACCCTCTTTAAGGAGCATTATCAATCCAGCTAAACGGACACTATTCCAAGGACCCGGTTGTTCACCGAAACAATCTATGCAGATATTCACACCAAGATTCATCACTTCTCGAGCCCATTCTAGCTGAAGACTTTTCTTTGTTGGATCGATAAAATGAGATATGAAATCGTCGCTCCAGAAAGTGAAGTGAATGTGACATAGTAAAAGCTTTTCTGGATTAATACCAGAATCTAGCAACAAGTGTAGCATCCTTTTGCGATGAGCCGGCTGCAGCCCTCTACTTATGTGTGCTGTCACCAAAAGATTCTTTTCCCTGGAAACCTCGGCCGTTGTTTTAAAAAACTTCAGTTCTTTTACCGAGCTGGTTCGAATGGCTGCTTTTATATGTCCTGCTTTAACATCAGAATCATCAATCCCAACTTCAATTTCCTTTAATAGGTATTCCTTATATTCACCTTCATCCATGACATTAAATTCAGCCGGCCAAGAAGCCTTTACATAGAGTCCCGTACTGGCAATAATATTTACTCCAGTGGCATGTGAAATATCTCGCATGCCTAATATGTTAGTACGAATACCAGGAGCGCTTGTTTCAAGAATTGATGTTCCGCCTTGTTGTTTAAAAAAGGCAACCTCTGTTTTCATCAATTTCACATTTGATAGGTCCCAATTATCCTCACAATGCGAACGTAATCCAAGTTCATTTAAATAGCATAAATCCTCTATAGTCATCTTTTTTTCTACATTGATGGGGCACTCAGCTTTTTGTTCGTTATTCATGTCAGATATGAAAAATGGCGTGAGATTTGCCAACACGTGGTCATGCATTGTGGTCATACCGAGTGTTTTGGCATTAATGGGCCCGAGAACTGTCATTATGTGAGGCATGAAATACTCCATGAAAGGTTTAAAAAGCTAATCGCCGCGGATCAGCCTCAAGCGCAGGGACAAGCTTGCTTGCCGATGGAAGAAACATCGGGGCAGATCTTGAATCTTGACCGATTGAGCTTTTTATCCATTTTTTCGATTTATTTTCTCAGATTGCTGTTTCTTCTGATCCTATCAGTGACCCTTCTGCAGGCATGTGACACGGCCGACTCGCTTATCCCGAAGTTAACCCCAATCGCTTTGAGCTCATCTCCGGTATGTTGCTTGCAAAGATATATTTTCAGAAACAAAATTAACAAAATCCGGAGCTCCAAGCAAAATCGATCCGACCACGTCCTTGAGTGGGCTCTCATTCGGCGACTTCGGAAAAATAGGGGACGTTCGTCAGTTTATAAGTTCTCAATCTCATAATGATTCTCTAATGCAATTCGGCGCCCTCTGCTTACCGAAAGGCTTACCGCTGGTTGGGAAAGCCCCAGTTTCCTGCTCAGCCACGCCTGACTAATTCCCAATTCACTGGCCGCCCAGTAGCAAAGAAGACTGCGGGCCTGCACAATCTTAGGTTGTTTCCCTGAAGCCCAAATCGCTTCGGGGGCCATGCCCATAATATCACTGACTCTCTCAGCAATCCTGCCGATATCAACTCCTTTGGCCTTCAAGCGATATTTCCTCTCAAATGCCTCCCCGGCTTGAAAGAGCACCTTCTCCACAAATTCACCATCACCAAGGATACGCTCATCCCCCTTCTGGAATGCGCCGGATTTCCGCAATGATTTCAGTGCGGACCACCCACCAACACTCCGAACCAATCCTCCACCCGTGAGATCTTGCCTCTTGCCGGCGGCTATCCCCTTTTTTACAAATTCCAAATACCGCCGCCGCGCAACAGACTCCTTGTCGCCAAACAACCCGAGTATATACTTCGTGTTCTGCCACTCTGCGGTTACCCTTCCCGTAAGCACGCTATGCCCGCTGTACGGATGGTTGTTCAATTCCTTTATATCAGACACCAATTTTGCCCGAAGCGGGTTCAAGTGCACATAACGAGTCAGTTCCAATAGATATGAATCCTCCTGGCAAAGGATTGACTTGTATCGGTTTTGAAACAGATGTCCATACCGCTTGTGCCTCCGGTTGTAGTGCATGGCGTAGCCGGTTAAAAGACGTTTCATAACCGTAGCGATAGGGGTAATACCGGTTTTCAAAAGCAAATGAAAATGTTATGTGAAGCCCCGTATTATGTAAAGTTGATACCCTCAAATTCTGCTTTTTGTATTCATTTCTATCACCTCTTCAATGGTTTAGTCCACATAATTATGGCTTTTTGACAAGTTGTTTGAGCCATTGGAGAACGTCGGGCTGTTGCCATGGGGTTTTGTTGCCGACGTCTGGGGCGCCGGCCTTGGCGATCATTTTCTGCTTCATTTCCATGTCGATTTCCACGTAGATGTGGGTGGTATTGATGTCGGCATGCCCTAGCCAGTAGCTGACCATATTAATGTCGTTTCCTGCACGTAGCAGGTGCATGGCGCTGGTATGCCTAATGGTATGTGGGTTGACGGGTTTGGTAGTCACATCGCGTTGTTTTACTTGTGCCTGAGCGCCGTACTTGCGGGTGATGTATCGGATGCCGAAGCGAGTGATGGGAGCGCCGTTGGCGTTTAGGAACACTTGTTGTGTGCCTGGTTTTTTGGAAAGGCGTTGAAGCAGGTAACTTTTGAGCATCGTAACCGTTTCGGCCCACAGGGGACAGGAGCGTTCTTTGCGGCCTTTACCTATGAGTCTGATCTGGGCCGAGTCGTCCAAACGCAGATCGTCAAGATCAAGCGCAACGATTTCACTGACGCGCGCACCGGTGTTGTACAGAAGCATGAGCAGGGCCATGTCTCGCATACCGGTACGTGAGTTAACATCAACTGTGTCCAGTACAGCTTGCATTTCTTTTTCATTGAGATAATCGACGGTTTTGTGCTCGGCGCGTTTGAGCGGGATGGCACGGATCTGACCACAGTGCACCAGCAGGACGGGCTCTTGGCGTGCGATGTACTCGAAGAGGCTGCGGATAGCAGCCAGGCGTGCGTTGCGGGTAATTGTCGAACAGCCTCGGCTTTGTTCGAGATGATCGAGAAAATCCAGCACGATCTTCTCGCTGATGTCTTCGACCGCCAGTTGGTCGACTGCTATTTTTACGGTGTCGGCTGCGTGACAGAGCAGCAGCTTGACGGCATCGCGGTAAGCCAGGATGGTATTGACTGCCAGGCCTTTTTGTACAGGCAGATAGTGGCTAAAAAAGCGTTTGATATAGCTTCCCAGTGGATGGTTCATGATTGTCCTCCTTTCGGATCGATATTGTGCAAGTAGTAATTGTGGAACCGCTGGTGTACCTGTTCGAGCAGTTCGGCGGTGGGCTGCAAATAGATGTGCGTGGAACTGATATCTACATGACCCATATAGGTGGCAAGAGCGGGCAGCCGGGCGTTGACATCGTGTCCCTGCCGGTACCAGGCAAGCAGCCTGTGTACAGCGAAGGTGTGCCTCAGATCATGGATACGCGGTCCAGTGCGCTTGTTGTGCGGGATGTCGCATTTTTGCAATAAGCCTCTGAAGGTTTGATTGACGCTGGGGTGGCACAGACGTCGGCGACGTTCATTGAGCAACAGCGGCGAGTCGGGCGAGTGCGGCGCGCTTTTGAAGCGTGTGTCGATATAGTGCTGGAGTGCACGGCCAGTTGAGCTGCTCAGGGCTACCCAACGTGTCTTACGGAACTTGCCTTCAGCGATGTAAAGCCATTGTGTGCTCGACTGGACATCTTCCAGGTTTAAGGCCATAGCCTCGCCAATGCGTATACCGGTACTGTATAGAAGCCCCAGCAGCGTGCGGTAGGTGTGTGGCCGAAGCGAACCAAGCGGCAAAAGTCTGGAGCTCGCCGCCAGCAGGGCCTGCAGCTGTCTTGAGTTGTAGATATAAGGTTGGTGTGCTTGATGTGACCGGATCATTCTCAGCGGTCCGGGCACATAGCTTTGAGGATCGCTGCCGGCCAAGTACTCGCAAAATTGTCGCAGTACACACATACGGTTGCCCTGCGTGCGTGGGGCAAGCGTTGTAAGGCCCTGCTGATAGCTATCGGTGATCTCACAGGTGATATGTGGCCGGTTAAAGCCCTGTTGGACCAGGAATCGGTCGAAGTATTCCAATAGCCGAGTCTGGCTGTGGTAATCGGTACCTGATAGCCGGCGCAAATTGATGAACCTGTCCATCGGTGCCGCCAGGCAACTTGAAAATTTCCATGCACTCATAGATCTACCTCCTCTGGCCAGTCGAGGGCCACCTGTTTTAAAGCGTTGAAGTCAACTTTGGTGTAGATGAACGTCGTACTCAGATGACGATGTCCAAGCACGTCGGCCACGGCTTTAAGCGAATATCCCTTGTTCACCATGCGGGTGGCAAAACCGTGTCGGAATGCATGAGCGCCCCGACTGGACACACTAATCCTCGCAGCACGGATAGAGCGGTCCACGATTGCCGAAAGCGAGCCGGAATGAGCCAATGGGTGATACGGTGCCCGACAGGTTATAAAGACTTGTGGATATGAACAACGAGGCCGAGCCTGTCTGAGGTAGTCTATTAGACTCTGACCTACCTCCAGGCTCAAGGGCAGCAGACTGTCTTTGCCATTCTTTGAAGCCTTAAACAGGATCTGGTTGTCAGCCCAGTGGATATCTTCCAGTCGCAGGGCACGCACCTGACCACCGCGCACACCGTAGGTGTGCAGTAGTTGAAGGATCGCATAGTCTCGTCGGCCGGTATTGGTGCTGCAATCCACCGCGTCAATGATCTTTTGCGCTTGTTGCTCGCTCAGTGCGCGTGGCACGGTGCTCAGCTTGTAAGTGCGCCATGTGGCAACCGCCCGGTCCAACGGGTGCTCAATATAGCCTTGGTACAAACAGAAACGTAAGAAGGTGCGTAAGGCCGCTTGCATCGAGCGGCGTGCGGATTGGCCCATTGCCTGTGCATAAGAGAGGAAAAATGTCTCAATACTTTCAGAGGTCAGACTTGCCAGCCTTTGGGCGGTAGCCTGTGGGCCAAGCCACTGTAGGAACCGGCTTATCGAGTGGGCTCGAACCTCCAATGTTCCCTCGGCGGCGTGCCGGTAATGGCGCATCCACTGCAGGTAGCCGACCAAAAGCTCCTGGTAGATTGGTACCGACACCAGCGGGTCGAAAAGCCCCTTCTGGCCGAGGTAGTCGGTAAACCGGTTGATCGAGTAGCGGACACGACGCAGGTGACCCTCCAGTGGCCCCTGGTTCCGGCACTGCGAAGGATACGCCTTGAAAAATCCCTCAATATCCTTTGCCGTAACCATCGCGCGGGGTCGAGCCATGGCACGACCTAAATACTGGTTAAGGTGTGATACATTCGACAGGTGCGTGCGAATGCAACCGCGAGTAAAACCCCCGTCCAGGAGCCAGTGGCAAAATCCCTCTAAAAGCTTCCCCAACGGACCAGTTCGTAATCTCCTCAGTGTACGTGGACAATCAAATACCCGTTCCAATGCCATAACAACCTCCTTTCTCCGCCCAGCTCATCCAGGCGGTCAGGGGTTATTATAGTATAAAATTATGTGGAGTAAAATCGATGAAAATCTGGGAAAACGGTGAAAATGGTTAGAAAATCAGGAAGGTGGTAACTTTGACTTTACATAATACGGGGCTTCACATAACATTATTTATGTAGAGCTCTACATAAGTAATGATTGGGTATCAGCGCCCACGCAAAACATTGTGTTTCTGTGTCGGAAACAACTTTACCCAGCCGCTCAATAAAAAAGTTGCGGTCGTCATTATCATCAAACACTTTTCTACGGCCTATCCCCCTGGCAATAATGTGGTGTAGCGAACCTGGGGCATCTATGCGGGCTTTCCGTGGCATACGGTAACTATATCAAGTGAAAAATCAAAACTCAACTTATAATCTGACGAACGTCCCTTATTTCGCTTATATCTCCTATTAAACACATAGGAAGGACATTTCCAGCAAAATCAAGTGGTTAACTTTTTGCTTTCCTCACCATACGAATTTTTCCAGACTCATCGGGTTCCTAATCCCGATCATATTGAAATACTTTTT
>Ga0255054_10002109_pt1 | contig 11501 bp, 10 predicted proteins | sample JV7_2_23_MG_FD_188634 | JGI IMG/M metagenome (GOLD analysis project Ga0255054, IMG submission 188634) | Seawater microbial communities from Jervis Inlet, British Columbia, Canada - JV7_2_23 | ecosystem: Environmental > Aquatic > Marine > Inlet | place: Canada: British Columbia | collected... | reverse complement strand
CTGCTCTGTCTGCCCCTCCTCGGGGTCAATCTGCGCGAGGTGGAGTCCGTTGGGCCCGAGGCCGCCGAAGAATGAACTGCCCCTTCTGCGGTGACCCCGACAACCGGGTGGTGGATTCCCGCGACGTCCGTTCGGGCCTGGAGGTCCGGCGTCGACGCGAGTGTTCGGACTGCGGCAAGCGATTTACGACCTATGAGCGGGTTGACGAGCTCCCAACAACCGTCGTCAAACGTGACGGAAGGCGGGAAAGCTTCGACCGCGAAAAACTTCTCACCGGTCTTCTGCGTGCGTGCGAGAAGCGGCCGGTTCCGCGGCGCGATCTCGTGACAATCGTCGACGCCGTCGAATCGACCCTCGCCGCCCGCGATGTGCGAGAAATGTCGACCGAAGAGATCGGCAACATGGTCATCGAGGAGCTGCGCCGTCTCGACCAGGTTGCCTACGTTCGATTTGCCAGCGTTTATCGACGATTCGAGGACGTGAACCAGTTCATGGACGAGCTCAGACACCTGCTCATTAAAGAACAGAACACGGATTAAGACCGGTGGCCAAACTGCCTGATATCCCCGACTACGAGCTTCCACCGCAGGACGCAATCAGCATTCCCGACGTGCTGCCGGTGATGGCGCTGAGGGACGCAGTACTCTTCCCCTTCGCCATCATTCCGTTGACTGTTGGCCGCGACATATCCGTACGGGCGGTAGACGATGCCCTCTCCGGAGATCGACTCGTCCTGGTCCTGACTCAAAAGGACCCGCAGTCTGAAAATCCACAACCTGAAGAGCTGTATCAGACCGGGTGCGTTGCGCTCATCATGCGCATGCTCAAGCTGCCCGACGGGACCATTCGCATCCTCATCCAGGGACTGTCCCGGGCACGGGTCGACTATTTCACCCGAACCGAGCCATCCTTCGAGGCCCGCCTGACTCCTCTCGAGGAGCCCGATCCTGGGGAGAGCGAGCTCGAAGCGAAAGCGTTTGTCCGCTCGATCAAACAGGGGCTCGAACGGGTCAGCACCCTCGGAAAGCAGATCTCACCTGAGGTCATCCTCATCACCTCGGGCCTCGAGGACCCACTGCGACTCGCCGATCTCGCGGCCTCCAACCTCGGACTCGACGCGGCCGATGCCCAAAACGTCCTCGAAACCATAGACGCGATGCCGAGATTGCGGCGAGTCCACGAGCTCCTCGAACAGGAGCTTGCCCTGGCCGAAATGCAGGAACAGATTTCATCTCAGGTCAGGGGCGAAATCGATCGCAACCAACGCGAGTTCCTGCTTCGCCAGCAGTTGCGCACCATCCAGCAGGAGCTGGGAGAGATCGACGATGTCGAATTGGAGATTGCGGAGTACCGAGAGAAGGCGGCTGCGCTTGGCCTCAGCCAGGAAGGGCGGGAGGCGGTGGACCGGCAGCTGCGACGGCTCGGGACCATGCACCCGGAGAGCGCCGAGTCGTCGGTGGCAAGGACCTGGCTCGATTGGATGACCTCTCTGCCCTGGGCAACCGTCAGCGACGACAATCTCGATATTGCAGCCGCACGCTCCATCCTCGACGAGGACCACTTCGACCTCGAGAAGGTCAAGCAGCGGATCCTCGAGTTTCTCGCTGTACGACAGCTGCGGCCCGACAGCAAGGGCCCGATCCTTTGCTTTGTCGGCCCGCCCGGCGTCGGCAAGACGTCGCTCGGTAGGTCCATCGCACGAGCCTTGGGACGTGAGTTCGTTCGTTCCTCCCTGGGCGGCGTGCGCGATGAGGCCGAAATCCGCGGTCACCGGAGGACATACGTCGGCGCGCTCCCGGGACGCATCATCCAGGGGTTGTCTCAGGCCGGCACCTCCAACCCGGTCTTTATGCTCGATGAGGTCGACAAGCTCGGTGCCGATGTCCGCGGAGACCCGTCGTCCGCTCTCCTCGAGGTCCTCGATCCGGAGCAGAACAACTCCTTTCGCGATCACTATCTCGGGGTCGTCTATGACCTTTCGAAAGTGCTCTTCATAGCCACCGGCAACGTCACCGACACCATTCAGCCGGCCTTCCTCGATCGAATGGAAGTGATCCGCCTCTCGGGTTACACCGAGGAGGAGAAGCTCGAGATCGCACGTCGCCACCTCATCCCGCGTCAGGTCGAAGAGAACGGTCTCTCGGTCCGGGGACTCGAGTTCACCACCGCCGCCATCGCACGGCTGATCTCCGATTACACGCGTGAGGCAGGATTGCGGAACCTCGAACGGGAGATTGGTTCGGTGTGCCGAAAGGTGGCGGTACAGGTAGCAGAAGGGCGGCGATCAATCCGCCGCATCAGTCCGCCCGCCGTCGAACGCTTGCTCGGGCCGCCGCGGCACTTGACGGATCGCCCGTTGGAAAGCGACCGGATCGGCGTCGCCACCGGTCTCGCCTACACACCCGTCGGGGGCGAGGTACTGCTGGTAGAAGCCATACCACTGACGGGTAAGGGGAACCTCGAGCTCACCGGGTCTCTGGGCGAGGTGATGAAGGAGTCCGCTTCGGCCGCACTGTCTCTGGCCAGGGCCCGCGCCGCCGAGCTCGGGATCGCCGAAAGCTGGTTCGCGAAACACTTCCTGCACGTTCACGTGCCGGCGGGCGGCGTCCCCAAGGATGGCCCCTCGGCCGGCGCGACCATCCTGTCCGCCATCATTTCAGCCGCCTCCGGGCGTCCCATCCGCCACGATCTCGCGATGACCGGCGAGATCACCCTCCGTGGTGACGTCCTACCGGTGGGCGGGATCAAGGAAAAGGTCCTCGCCGCCCTCCGAGCCGGTATCACCGAGGTTCTGCTGCCGGCGGAGAACGAACGCGACCTGATCGACCTGCCACCGTCAGCTCGCAAGAAGCTGAAGTTCGTTTTTGTCTCTACGGTGGACGACGTGCTGAAGGCAGCGATCCGCTGACCAAAGGGCCTGAGGCTTGGGGCCTGAGGCTTGGTAAGGTCGATTCCTGACCTCAGAACGTCAAGCCCCAGATCTCAGGCCTCAAGCCCTTTCGGACACCAAAGCAGGCAGCGGATATACTTAATCGCCAGGACGGAGGTTCGATGACTGTACGAAAACGAGCTCTTGTGACCGGTGGTGCGGGTTTTCTCGGTTCCCATCTGTGTGGGCGTCTGATGGATGAGGGCCTCGAAGTTGTCTGCATGGACAACCTGATCACCGGTTCGCTCGACAACATCGAAAGCTTTTTCGGTCGGGATGGATTCACCTTCGTCCACCACGACGTCACCAACTTCATCCACGTCCCGGGGGAGCTCGACTACATCCTCCATTTCGCGTCGCCGGCGTCACCCATCGATTACCTCAAGCTGCCCATCCAGACCCTCAAGGTAGGATCCCTCGGTACCCACAAGGCGCTCGGCCTCGCCAAGTCCAAAGGTGCTCGTTTTCTGCTCGCATCGACTTCGGAGACCTACGGCGACCCGCTCGTCCATCCACAGACGGAGGACTACTGGGGAAACGTCAATCCAGTTGGTCCGCGCGGTGTCTATGACGAAGCCAAACGCTTCGCCGAGGCCATCACCATGGCCTACCACCGGCACCACGGTGTCGATACCCGCATCGTCCGCATCTTCAATACCTATGGACCGCGGATGCGGGCGGGCGACGGCCGGGTCGTGCCTGCCTTCATCTGCCAGGCCCTGGCGGGCAAACCGCTCACCGCCTTTGGTGACGGATCGCAGACGCGTTCCTTCTGCTTTGTCGCCGACCTCATAGAGGGCATCTGGCGATTGCTCAACTCGGATTATGTCGCTCCCATGAATATCGGCAACCCGTCAGAAATGACGGTTCTCGAATTTGCCAAGGAGATCATCCGGGTCACAGGCTCATCGTCCGAGATTGTCTTTGAACCACTGCCGGAGGACGACCCCAAGGTGCGCCAGCCCGATATCTCGTTGGCGCGAGAGGTCCTCGACTGGGAGCCTCAGGTCCTGCTGGCTGATGGGCTCAAGGAAACCATCGAGTTCTTCGCGAATGGGCCCGAACCCGCGGAGATTTGAAATTCAGGGTTCAGGGTTCAGGGTTCAGGGTTCAGGGTTCAGGGTTCAGGGTTCAGGGTTCAGGGTTCAGGGTTCACCAAAACATAAATCCCATCCAAGCCTTGTCAAGGGCCCGCACCCTGTGCCCTGCTCCCGGTGGGGTGGGTGGGCCCTGTACCCTGCACCCTGCTCCCTGCTCCCTGCTCCCTGCTCCCGGTGGGGTGGGTGGTTACTCTGCGACGTCTTCGGCGGTGCCGAGAATCAGCTCCGGCGGATCGACCCGGTCGGGGCCGATTTCGAAGGCCTTGGCAATGCGGCCCGCGAGACGGTCCTGATCGACCTCGCGCTCGCCCACCAGCAGGGTCGCCACCGGTTGTCCGGCCTCGATCCGATCGCCGATGCGAGCATGGACCAGCACGCCTGCGCCATGGGCCAGTTCCTCGTCCACCCGCCGCCGTCCGGCGCCCACCTCAGCCGCCACCCTGCCCAGATCTTCACCGTCGCAGGAAGTCACAAAACCCTCTGCCGGCGCCAACACCTCGACCTTGGACCGTGGGCGGGCCAACCGCTCGGGGTCGGAATCAGCACCGTGCGCGGCAGCTATCCGTTCCCAGGCGGCCAGGGCCGATCCGTCGGCAAGGGCCGCGTCCAGCGCTGTCGTCGCATCCTCGCCATCCCAACCCCGAAGAACCATCGCCTCACGGCACAGCCGGACCGTCACCTCGCGCAAGCGGGCATCGCCACCGCCCGAGAGAACGGCCAGCGCCTCCCGTATCTCGCAGGCGGTGCCGAGTGCGGGGCCCAGGGGCTGGTTCATATCGGTGATGAGGGCCTCGCACCGGACACCGGTGTCAACCGCCACCTGTCGCAACGACGCCGCGAGCTCGCGCGCCGAGGCCACCGTTTTGCGAAACGCGCCGGTCCCCCATTTCACATCGAGGATCAACGTGCCCGCGCCGAGGGCGAGCTTTTTGGACATGATGGAGCCGACGATGAGAGGCAGTGACGGCACCGTTGCCGTCACATCGCGGAGAGCGTAAAGAGTCCGGTCGGCCGGAGCGACGTCGTCAGTCTGGGCGATAATTGCGGCACCGCACTCGTCGATCAGTTCCAGCGTTTCACCGCGGCTGCGGGTCGAGTCCCAGCCCGGCAAGGCGTCGAGCTTGTCGAGGGTCCCCTGGGAGTGACCGAGGCCGCGCCCCGCCATCATCGCAACCGGCACCCCGACCGCGGCCAGCATTGGCGCCAGGACCAGCGAAACCGTGTCGCCGACACCACCGGTGGAGTGCTTGTCCACGACCTCGGGTCGGTCGCCCGCAAGGTCCCAGACCTCACCGGAGTTCAACATCTCCTCGGTCAACCAACGGGTCTCGTCGGCGTCCATGCCGCGGCAGCAAATGGCCATGAGCATCGCGGCCAGCTGTTCCGGCGGTAGTGAACCGTCACTCGCGCCGCGTACGAAGGTCGCGACCTGGTCGTGAGTGAGGCCACCGCCGTCACGTTTCTCGGCGATGGCCTCGACGAAGCTCACCAGCGAAACCCCGGCTAGCCGAGCTCGAGGAGCCGCTGACGGGCGTTGGGCAGGAACGGCGATTCCGGAAACTCTTCAACCAGCATTTCGAGGTAGGTCCTCGCCTTTTCGGGCTGACCCTCCTCGACAAACAGCTCGCCCAACCGGTAGAGGGCCGCGTCCCTCGGAAGACCGGCCGATCGACCCGTCACCATCGCCTCGAGATCGATCGCCACCTCAGCGCCCTGGCCCGACGCAATACGCAGGTTGATGAGGTCGAGATTGGCAAGACGCCCGATGACATCATCACCGTGTTTCCGCGCGAGTTCGACAAGAGCCGTGCGTGCTTCGTCTGTCTGCCCTCGGCTGAGGGCGATCCGGGCCAGGTAGAGCCTCGCCATATCAGCCTGCTCCGTGCGTCCATGGCTATCGATCACCTGCTGAAATTCAGCCTCGGCGGTCTCGAGGTCGCCCGCCGGCACCATTGAACCCGGGGTTGCCTCACCCTCGAAGGTCCTCGTCGCGTGATGCAAGAGCAGCGACGCGTCAGCGGTGCGAGAGCTCATCCAACCGCTCGCCGCCCACCACAGCAGCGCGACGACGACCACTGCGGCAATCCCCGCCGCCAGGGCCTTTGCATTTTCTGCGATCCAGCGGAATATCACTTCCGCCGCGGAGACGAACTCGTCGTCCTTCTTCAGTTGTTTGCGGGTAATCCGACGTCCCATTCAGCTCCTCCTACCGTACCCACCGTGTTCCCAGGGCGTACGGAGGCCCAACTTTAGCACGCATGTCTCATGACGTCGCTAAAGAAGGCGAATCAGCGGATCAGATCGTCGCCGCTACGACCTCAGGGAGTCGGCACCTCGACCACCGGAATTTCGAGTTCAAACTGCTGGAGCAGCTGGAAAGCGCCCTCGGCGGTCTGGTCGAGCCCCAGCGGTGCGATCGTCACCCAACCGTTCGCGAGTGCGTTCGAGTCTCCGCCCGGAGTCGTCTCCTTCGGTGGCTTCCAGCGGCTGGTGTACCACCGGGTGCCGTCCGAATCAGCACGCGCCATCACGTAGCGCGCCTCCTCCGACAGATCGAGGCCCATCCGGGCGACCCGAAAACCCCGCGCGGCCCTGGTGTCGATGGGCACGTTGACATTGAGGTAGACCCCCGGCGGCAGGCCGTTTTCGCGGACTGCGTCGATGACCGGTTTGGCCCAACGGGCTGCAGCCTCGAAATCGGGCTGCGGATCGGACCAGTCGATCTGCAACGACACCGCGACCGACGGGATGCCGGCGTATGCGCCCTCCCGTGCGACAGCAACGGTGCCCGAGGTCCAGGCGCCGAGGCCGTCATTCTCGCCACGGTTGATACCCGATACGATCAGATCCGGGATGTCGTCCACCAACAGGGCGGTGAGGGCGACACGGGCGACAGTGGCGGGGGTGGCATCCACCGACCAGGCGGTGCAGCCCGCCACCTCGGCGTTCTCCACCACCTTGATCTCGCCTCGAGTGATCAGACCGTGGCCCGAAACGCTTTGCTGCCGGGCGGGCGCCACCACCGTCACCCGGTAAGCGGGATCGGCGGCGATCACCGCGGCGATTGCCTCGATGCCCGGCGAATCGATGCCGTCGTCGTTGGCGACGAGGACGTGAACGGGCTCGCCGGCGAACACCGAAAGCGACACCAGAGTAATGGTCAAAGTCAGGCAAGTCAGGATATATCGAATTCTCATAACGCCTCCACTTGGTCGGGGGAGTGTAACCCACCCGCATAGGACAATTTCGGATTTCGGATTTCGGATTTCGGATTTCCCACCCAACGCCCCACCGTCCATGTACGTCCTGGCTTTCAGGGCGGGTGGGGAAATGCGCGGCGGAGGTGCCTGGCATCCCGGCATGATGTTGTCCTCAAACCGCCGGCGGCAGCGGAGTGAGCTCAGGCCTCATCCGAAGGAGGAGGCCATGAGCCACGCGCTGGCGACGGTGCTTCACCGCGGCCGCAAGGCCGCGAGTAACATCATGGCGGCGTGCCGCTGTTCACCGGACGTGCCGTCTCTGACGATTTTGGGATCGTGGATGATTTTTGTGAGTGGATGACTCGGGCCCAAATATCGTCAGAGGGGGCACTCACGGGCAATGCCGCCCCGGAGAATCGGGGTGTTCAAGCTGGAAGACCGTTATCCGAGCGGCAGCGACGGGCACGGAAACGGAGACGGAGACGGGCACGGGTCGCCCGTGCACGGTACACTTTGCCTACAAGGAGGCAGCAATGGAGGAGTACTCGCTGACGCTCGGGGCGCACCTGCTGCTGTGGGTCTTCCCGCTGGTGCTGGTCGTTCTGGTGATCGTCGAGGATCTCCTCGATAGACTCAAACCGGAGTCCGAACGATGAACCCGGTCGAGGGCTCCACCCTCACAACCGTTGCCGTTGTGATGGTCGCCTATCTCGGAGTGCTTCTCTACATCGGCTGGAGGGCGGCAAAGAGGACCCACGGCGGCGAGGACTTCCACCTCGCCGGACGTTCGCTGGGCGCGTGGTCGGCCGGTATCTCCTCCACTGCGAGCTCTGAATCCGGTTGGGTCACGCTCGGCGCAGTCGGCATGACCTTCACCTACGGCGTGTCCGGTCTCTGGTACGCACCCGGTTGTCTCCTCGGCTACCTTGTCAACCTCTACCTGGTGGCACCGCGATTGCGGCCGCTCTCCGCAGACCAGGGATCGGTCACCCTCACCGACGTCATTACCCGCCGTTGGGGAGATCCGCGAAACGTGCTGCGGGTCACCGCCACGACCATCATCCTGATCTGCATGATGGGCTATGTCGCGGCACAGATGACCGCCGCCGGCAAAGCCTTCTCTTCTTCCCTCGGTTTCGAGGGACGAAGCGGCTACATCCTCGGGGTGGTGATCGGCGCCGTGGTGATCATTTTCGTGACCTCTCTCGGCGGGTTCCGGGCGGTGGCCTGGACCGACCTCTTCCAGGGACTGCTGGTGGCGATCGCCCTCATCGCCCTGCCGCTGTACGCGATCGCCCGCCTCGGTGGGTTCGGTGCTCTCGTCCAGGGCCTCGGGGCAATTGATCCCAACCTCCTCAGCGCTGGCGGTGGTCGTCTCGGGCCTGCCCTGTGGGGTTTCATCATCGGCCAGCTCGGGATCGGTCTCGGCTACCCCGGCATGCCGCACGTCATCACGCGCTACATGGCGACGCGAGACGATCGTCAGGTGCAGCGTCTGCAGGTCATCGCCATGTTCTGGGGAGTGGCCGTTTTCTACGGCGCCGGCCTCGTCGGTCTCGCGGGTCGTGTCATGCTCCCCGGCCTCGCCGATGGCGAGCAGGCGTTGATGGCCCTGGCTCTTCAGCTCGTCCATCCAGTGCTCGCCGGCCTGTTGCTGGCGGCGGTGATCTCAGCCATCCTCTCCACCGTTTCGTCGCAGCTTCTGGTGGCGGCATCGGCGGTCTCCTACGACGTGGTCGAGAAAACCCTGGGCAAGGCGAGCGACGATCGCCGCAGCCTCATCCTCGGCCGTTGGACGGTGGCGGTGGTCGGGCTCCTCGGCATCCTGGTGGCCCTCTCCGAGGTGCGCCTCGTCTTCTGGTTTGTTCTCTTTGCCTGGTCCGGTCTTGGAGCGGCCTTCGCCCCGCTGATCCTCCTCTCCCTCATGCGGCGCGGCGTCAACCGCCACGGCGCGCTGGCGGCGATGCTCACGGGCACCGGCGTCACCGTTGCCTGGAAGCTGGGTCGCGACGCCGCATCAAACCCCGAGATCTTCGCCCGCGTGTGGTGGATCACCTTGTTGGCGGCCGCCGCGATCCTGATTCTCGGCCAGCTTGCGCGCGCCTTTGACACGGCCGATCGTGTCGCCGTCGTGGCCGCCGCCTCACTGACCGTGATCAGCTGGTGGGTCGTACAGCGGTGGGGTCTGGACAATCTCTACGAGCTCGTACCGGCCTTCTTCCTCGCAGGCTTCGCAGCGTTGGCGGTGAGTGCGATCACTCCGATCTCGGTGGAAGAGGCCAGCAAGTAAAGCGTTTAAAGTCAAGAGTTTAGAGTTTAGAGTTGGAAGTTCCGGGCTCAACTCTCAACTTTCAACTCTCAACTCTTAACTGCCTTCTCGCGGAGGCGGTGTCATGCCGAATGAGAGGCGCACGTACTTGCGGGCCTCTTCCTGGAACTCCTTCAGCCGAGGCGAATCTGCGTTGACGACCAACCTGTGGCGCTCGAGGTTGGGGTTCCGGCAGAAGCCGTCGAGGGGCACGCCGCCGATCCCCGTCTCGAGGTAGAAGGCGACAGTCGGCGAAACATCGGATTTTTCACCAAGCTCGCGGCAGCGCTCCGACAGCCGCGGAACGGCGTACATAGACCCCTCCCAATCGAAACCTTCGGGATCGGGCAGGAGCGGCTGTTCGGGATCGAGCAACTCCTGGTAACGGTTGAAGGCCTCGCCCAGCAGCAGGCGGCGCCGACGTTGCAGGTGGCGCCCGATGCGCATCTGGAGCCGGATGCGATGCTCGACAAGCTCGTCGTCGCCACTGATGAAAGGGGCAAGAAGCGAGGCGGTCGCGGCCTGGACCGCGTTAGAAGGTCCGGCCATGACGTTCTGGGCATAGCGCACGATCCCGTCCTGCAGGGCTGACGAACGGGTCAGAAGGGCTCCGGATCGAAGTCCGGTGACGCCGTGGGTCTTCGACAGCGAGTCAATGAAGAGTACCGACTCCGCGTAGCGCGGGTCCTCCTCGTACCAGGTGAGCAGATCGCGGTGCTGCGGGTGGAGCCGCACGTAGACCGAGTCCAGGATCACCGCCGCGCGGGGCCAGCGGTCGAGGACCGCGTCGACGAATGCTCGCATCTGCTCGGGCGGAAGTGTGCGGCCGGTGGGGTTGTTGATGGGCATCAGATAAACGCCGTCGATGTCGACGTTGTCGGGCACCTGATCGAGGTCCTCAGGGCTCGGGTCCATGTCGGCGCGGCCCGGCGGCAGAAACGCCACCCTCATACCCAGCAGAGCCATCTGGTCCATCGGGCAGGTGAACGTCGGGATGGGCACGAGCACGGTGGCCGGGCTCCCCGTTCCGGCGCGGTTTCGGCGTGCCTCTGCCACACCCTGGAGAGCGGCCTGCAGGGCCTGATTGCCGCCGTGGAAGGCCATGATCTGCGGTGGTGAGTGGGCCTCATTGGAAAAGTCGATGCCGAGCTGACGCGACCACAGGGCACCCCAGGAATGGGTGACCATCGGATAGCCTATCGAATCGACGTTGTAGCCCATGGGGTGGGCGCTCAGCTGCCGCACCCAGCCGCCGACGTACTCGAAGGCGGACATGAGAAGACTGTACCAGTCGTGCCGGAGGCAGGGGTCCTCAGGATCGTCGGGGGGAACCGTCCGCCGATCAAGGTCACCTATGGCAGAGGCGAGGTCGTTGTAGCCCTTGGCCCGCATCGCGTTGACCGTGCGGCTCATGAGCCGAATCGGGGCGCTCGCGTAAAGGTCTTTGAAGGAGTTGAATACTTCCAGCCGGACCTCGCGTTCGCTCTTCGCCATGAGTTCCCCCTCTCGGTCGACTGGTTGGCATGGTACCCGGGGAGTCGCCGAGCGGCAAGGAGACAGCGGAAGTGTCAGATTCCTGGCTGGGTGGCCCGCAACACGCGTTCCCGCAGCCGGTCGAGAAAAACCTGTTCCTTGGGGGTCAGTGTATGCGGACCGGTGGTTTCTATCTTGATCCGGATGCGCTCGAACTCGCGCGCTTCATCGGGCGTCAGCGAGGCCGCCCCGGAAGCCGGACGGGCTTGTCGAATGGCTGGGGTCGGGTAGGTGGCGCGGAGGTAGAGAAAATAGATCAGTGCTCCAGCGAGTGCGCCGCCGAGGTGGGCGCCGTGACCGATCGGCAGCCCGCCGCCGCGACCCTGTGCGATCAGACCCCACAGGTCGAGACCAACGAAGGCGAGCACACCGGCAAGTGCGGGCACCGGCACGATGCCGAAGAGCAGGATGCGGTGACGTGGAAAGTGGAG
>Ga0255054_10002108_pt1 | contig 11501 bp, 8 predicted proteins | sample JV7_2_23_MG_FD_188634 | JGI IMG/M metagenome (GOLD analysis project Ga0255054, IMG submission 188634) | Seawater microbial communities from Jervis Inlet, British Columbia, Canada - JV7_2_23 | ecosystem: Environmental > Aquatic > Marine > Inlet | place: Canada: British Columbia | collected... | reverse complement strand
CCAGGTGGCGTCGCACCACATCCAATCGTTCTTGCGGCGTGGGGCTATACAACGGTTGTCCTTTTGTCAGTTGCCTGGCCTGCTCAAAAATCCAAGGGTTACCCATTGCTCCACGGCCAATCATTACCCCGTCACACTGCGTCAGTTTCCTCATTTTTCCAACATCTTCCGGGCGGGTTACGTCACCATTGCCAACCACCGGAATATTCACAGCTTGTTTGACCTTGGCAATGAGAGGCCAATCCGCAGATCCAGAAAATCCTTGCTTTGCTGTACGCGGATGAATGGTTATGGCATCCGCACCCGCATCCTCTGCAACTCTGGCCACCTCCAAGACGTTGATCTTGGATTGACTCCAGCCGGATCGAGTTTTCACCGTAACCGGAATACTCACAGCCTGTCGCACTGCATCAACCAGCATTGCCACTGTTTCTGGATTCCGAAGGAGGGCAGCGCCTGCACCCTGGCGCACTACTTTCGGCACCGGACATCCCATGTTCAAATCGATGATGTCGGCCCCCTCATCCGCAACAATACGCGCAGCTTCTGCCACTACCTTGGGATCTGAACCGAAGAGTTGGATGGCCAGCGGCTTTTCCTCTGCATGGCTTTGGAGAAGCATCTTCGTCCTGGCCGTATTTCGCACTAACCCCTCTGAACTCACCATCTCTGAGGTAACCAGGTCAACATCGAAACTCTTTGTGATCCTGCGGAAACTCAGATCAGTAATCCCCGCCATGGGGGCGAGGATTAACCCTTGCCCCAGTTCAAGCTCACCGATTTTGAGTTTTGTCTCTGTATTCACTTCCAAGTACTTCTCTCACCAATAACCATATCAGTATGCAGAAAACCTGCCAGATCTGACCATAGAGCTTGCACCTCTTTTGTCAAGAATAATCTTAGATTAGCTCGAGGCAAAGAGCAACTAGCCTCTCGGCGTCAGTTGTTCGTTGTTAAAAAGGCATAGAGCATGGGGCATGGAGCACAGGGCTGAAATGGACACTGCATACTTTTTGGGCTATGCATGAGATGCAACGGACCACGGACAACTGACCACGGATGGCTTCGCGGTAGAGCCGCGAAGCCTTAAATCCCTCGACAGAGGGCCCTATTTTTGTTATAAAACGCCCGGAAGTGCCAAGCTCACTGGTGGGGCTCCCGGACTTCAAATCCGGTGTGGGGCAGTGAAGGCTGTCCCAGGTGGGTTCGATTCCCATGCACTTCCGCCAACTTGTGCATAATTTCAAGTACTTATAAATCGTAAAACTACTACAGGACTACTACAAAAACAAGACATGGCCCCTTTCGAGGGGCCTTTTGTTTTTGGTCCTTTGATGACTTCCGAGTCAAAGGTTGAGCCTCATCGCTTGTCCATTTTTTTGACCGCTATCCAGATGGGGTTACATTTCTCATCATCGAGAGATCTTCAGAGACCTTTAGATATGCTACTCATACCTTTAATTCTGGCCAAGTTCACATCTTGGCAAGATATGTTGAGTCACTACCCAGAGAGTTTTACCTCAGCATTTTGTGCCGAGGTCCCAGAAGTGAAAAGTGTGAATTAAGGGATGTAATGCACAGTTTCGTGTTGAAGGAGGTGGGTTTACTGGTCACATCATAAATTGCATTTCAGAGTAGCACAGTAGGTTTTTATTCTTGACAAAGCTAGAGATATTCATGCTATAGTCAAAAATCTGCGTTGTTAATGCTTTTGGTTCATACGGATTTCCGTTAGCCTACCTGTAGTCTTAAGTCTTTTCCCACCATGAGGATCAAAACACTCATTTTCAATCTCAAATGGCTTAGTGTGTTGTTATTTACCAATGCAGTTCTTTCGAGACTTGATAATGTCTAACTACCTTCGCAGTATCGGTTTCTTGTTGACCATTGCGCTGCTCTTACTACAGGCCCTCCCAGTGCATGCTCGTTATTCTAAAATTGAAAGGCGAGCCTTTCAGAAAACCATCATAGACAAGCAGAGGCAACTGCATCCCAGATTCAAGAAGATTACCAGAAAGGAGACCAAGCACATCATCGTTCACACCTCCGAGGCTGGGCTCAAAACCACTCTTAAGCTAGTGTCGAAAGGAAAACTCGTTCGAGGTCACCGGCCGACCTACGGAGGTCATGCCAACTATGTGATTGCAAGAGACGGGAGAACATATCGCATACTGGACAAGAAATACGAAGCAGATCACGCTGGTTTGAGCATGTGGAAAGGAGAAACAGATATCAGTAAGGTCTCTATAGGGATTGAGCTTGTCGGTTACCACTACACCGGAATAACTGGCAAACAATACAGATCAATCGGGATTCTGATAGACATTCTTCAAGACGTTTATCATTTGGATGATAGCGCTGTGCTTACTCACAGCCAGGTGGCATACGGAAGACCGAACCGATGGTTCAAGAAAAAGCACAGGGGACGTAAGCGCTGTGCGAAGAATTTTGATCGTGCTAAAGCAGAATTGGGACCCACTTTGACCTTTGACCCGGATGTAAAGACAGGCCGGCTTACAGCAGATCCAGAGCTTGCTGCCATATACTACGGCCACCGCTTAGTGACCGCGAGTCGGTTTCCTTCCAACATCATTACAAAGAGCAATGCAGCCTGGACGATAGCAGGTGAGGACTATAATTCGCCAACGACCTTATATCAATTTCCAGATGGAAGAATCATCCCTGGTGATCAGATAGACAAGCGGGACGGCTGGAATCGTATTCCCCGAAAGACCATCGTTCTCCTTAACCAGGAAAACTATCAGAACTTGAAAAAGAATAGCGGTCCGGTCAAAATCATATCTAATGGACTTACAGCTTGGACATTTGCAGGACGAGACTATAAGAAGATGACCACGTTTTACTTCTTTCCTCAAGGAGGCATGAAAAACGGGCGCCAGATTTCCGACTGGGATGACCTACCCTCCGAGACAAAGGTTATCGTGGGCTACAGTGGTCCCTACAAAGTAACTCCCCGTCGGCCGCCCCTTAAGATTGCAGGTATGAGATACAAGAAAGAGAGTACGTTATACTACTTTCCTAACAAGAAACTAATTCCCGGAGATCAGGTAAAGGATTTCAAACGTCTTCCTCGCGGGGTCCTCATATTCCTCCCGAGTTAAGACTCGGAAGAACTTAGATATGTAGTAAATACCCGTACAATCTCAGTGTTTAGTGTAAGCTTTATTATCTGGGGACTACGCTAGTTAAGCGGAAATGTGAATTACATACTTTAATCCACACATTGCCTCTTAGGACCAAGCTACAATATCTTGGTTTAAGCTTAGAAAATGCGGAGTTTCGGCTCCGCTTTTTTGTTGACATTGGGTTTGCAGTTGTGAAACCAAGGGACAGAATTGAGACTCTCGAAGCAGATTTTGAGATAAATTTTTCCGATAAAGAGGGATATGCAATTCGGAGGAGTAACATGGGAAATAGGTCCGCAGGGAAACCATCGGGAAAGAGTCGTCTTTCTTTTTTAATAGGGGTGGTCATCTTTGGTCTGGTTGTCTTGGTTGCAGTAGTTTTTCACCGCTCTAGTAATATTGACACTGGATATAAGCTGAAATCATTGGAAAGAAGAATCAAACGGCTCGAAGAGAGGCTTTATAGACTTGGTTCGATTGAAGCAAATCTGGAGCAGGTCAGGGAGAAGAGCAAGCAGTTTAATTCGTTCAGAGATACCATTAAGAAGCCAAAAACGCCGCCCAAAAGCACTACCACTGAGAAGCCGATAACGCCCCCGGAAAGTACTACCGCTCAAACTGCCAAAGAACAAATAGAGGCTGTTTACCACGAAGTGCTCCCTGGTGAGACACTTTATAGGATAGCTCTTCGCTACGGTATAGCAGTAGATGAGTTGCTGCGTCTCAATGATCTTGAACCTGGAGCAAAGATTTATCCCAAGCAGAAAATTCTAATAAGTCCAGCCTATTTTATAGAATGAACAAAAACAGTTGAAGTTTCAAGATTTTCCCCCCAGCATTCCACTACTTTGGCGGGACTGTGCATTACATACTTTAATCCACACTTTTCCCCTGAAGAACATGCTATCTCATTTTGTGCTAGATTCACTGGGAGCAGAAGTGTGAATTAAGGGATGTAATCTACACTTCGATACTGATCGAATTGCGCTTACATATCTCATCACCAAGAAAAGTCACATCTCTTTCTCTCATATCTTGGCAAGATATTTGAAATTCGCTATTGGACAAATTCATCCCGGAATTTTAAGGATTCCCCTATCTTCAGATAACCGAGTCAAATCAAACCTGAACTTTCTCCAGAATTACTGCAATTAGAATGGCCCCAAGGCCAAGTAGTTTGTCAAATCTTTTTTCAGTCAGATTGACTCTTTTAAGTGAGGCGGTTAACCTCCATCAACGCTGAAATGATTTAAACTGGAGGGCACAATAACATGATCGGGCGCTTTACAAATCTTGGTGTTTATCAAGAATTGCTTCGTTCCCGTGATTTTTATAGGGTCGCCTTTGCTGGAGCACTGGCTCTGGCCAGTTATCTCTGGGACCGTGGAGGCGATACAAGGTCAACAGTAGGCGTCGGTCTTGCCTTGGCCTCTGTGGTACTCAACGGCTTTCCGATCATATGGAGTGCGGTTCGTGGCCTGATTGAGAGAAGACTAAACGTTGACGAACTGGTAGCTCTGGCAATCATTGCGAGTCTGCTTGAAGGAGAGTTCCTCACCGCTGCAGTCGTTAGTTTTGTCATGGTTTTAGGCTCTTTGATCGAGGAAGCAACCACAGATAATGCCCGCAGAGCAATAAGGTCCCTGATAAAGATTTCACCTGAAAGGGCAACAGTTTTGGTAGGCGGCAAGGAGCGGAATGTCGCTGTCTCCGATATAAATGTTGATGACATTTTGCTTGTTAAGCCTGGAGATCGCATTCCCGTGGATGCAGTGGTTACCAAAGGAATCAGCGCCATTGACGAATCTTCGATAACTGGTGAGCCAATACCAAAGGAAAAAACCTCTGGTGACGAAGTGTATGCTGGCACATTAAACCAGAATGGCGTGATTGAAATTCAGGCAACCAAAGTAGGAGAAGATACCACCCTCGGGAAAGTCATTAGGCTTGTTTCGGAAGCCGAGGCTCACAGACCCCCGACGGTAAAACTAATTGATCGTTTTGCCCAGTGGTTTACCCCAACCATTTTAGCGTGCGCAGGAATCGCTTGGTGGCTTACAGGCGATTCAAGTAGGGCCGTTGCTGTATTAATTGTTGGCTGCCCATGTGCCCTGATTCTCGCTGCTCCAACTGCCGTTATTGCTGCCATTAGTCGGGCGGCCAAGATGGGGATCCTTGTAAAGGGTGGTCAGTATCTCGAAGAGGTTGGGCGGACAGATGTAATTCTCTTTGATAAGACGGGAACCTTGACCCAAGGTGAACCTACGGTTGATGAAATTGTTTCAGCTGCAGACGTTAGGACAGAGCATGTTCTGGCACGAGCAGCCTGCGTAGAGCAGAACAGCACCCACCCTCTGGCTCGAGCGGTGCTCAAAGCCGCTCATTATGCCAAAATTACCCTGTGTAGCGTTGAGGACATGGTGACTGAAATTGGACTTGGTGTTAGGGCATGTGTTGAAGGAAGCCTGGTTGAGGTCGGAAGTCCTTATTTTTGCGGAGGTTCAACGAGACTTCCAGCCGAGTTACGCAAGCACCTCGAAGATTTCAAAAAGAGGGGAGCAACTCCTCTCGTCGTATATGAGGATCAACGACCACTCGGTGTGATCAGTGTGGCAGATCAAGTTCGTCCTGCAGCTTATAAAATAATCCAAGAACTCCAAGCCATGGGAATCAGTCGCCTGGGAATCCTTTCGGGAGACCACGAACAATCTGTCCAATTGATTGCTGATGAGCTTAAAATGACAGATACCTGGTGGGGATTAAAACCTGAGGAGAAGCTAAGGGTCATTAGTGAAATACAGGATTCGGGGCACAAAGTGGTGTTTGTAGGGGATGGGATCAATGATGCACCTGCACTGGCCGCTGCTGAGGTGGGTATTGCCATGGGAGCTGTTGGAACGGACGTCGCTCTAGAGACGGCCGACATTGCGCTTATGACCGATGACATCTCAAAGATACCCTTTCTTACCAAGCTTAGTCGCAGAACAGTCCAAATCATCAAGTGGAACATCGCTTTTGGTATGGTCTTCAACGCCATCGCCGTTCTGGCCAGTGGTGGAGGTATATTGAGTCCGATTATGGGCGCAGTCGTGCATAATATAGGCTCTGTCTTGGTTGTCCTCTCCTCTGCGAGTCTAGCATTTGCTGGTAGAAATGGGAGCTAGATTTCCATAGCTCTGAGTCTTTACGGTGAATACTAGGTTTTGTTTACCTCCTGATTAATCTGGGACTTTCGATCTCTGCTATAACCTTTGAGTATTTGAAAGCCTAAATTATTAACATCTCCAAACCTTATCTGCAAAATCTACCGGCTTACGATTATTCCCGTGCTGCCTTCACTGGTAAAAGATCAGATATTTGATTAATTTGCTGTATTCAGTATCAGCAATAGTGGTAGACCTAAGCAACTACAGGACTACTACAAGCCAAAAAGTGGAATCGAGAAAGTCTTAAAAGATCAGACACTTAAGGTGGATATTTCCTAGTTTCGATTCCCATGCACTTCCGCCACTTACATCAAACAAAACCCCGGGTATCATCCCCGGGGTTTTTTGTCTTCACTGGCCAAAACTGACTTCTCAAAAGAAGTCCTCTATAATTTAAAATACTTAAACCTTTTTTACCCATTTCTTGCCGTACCATTTTTGGGTAAAAGTTACCCATTTTTGGTACGGCAAGTTTTGGGTAATTTTCCAGTGGGACGGTGCAAGGGTAGGCAAACATAGGGAGTGGGGAAGTTCTTAGGGGTCGATTTTTGGGGTCAAGAATGGTCTTTTAAGCTCTCAAAACGGCTATTTCTGGGAAGTAATGCTTGATACTTCAGGAATAATAGCTTGGTCCGACCACCGATTACCTACTCCTACTCAAAGGGTTCGTAGGAGATTCCCACCGCTAGAACCTCTACGATCTTAGAAGGTCCGATCGGCGCCACTTTGGGATCGAACAGGACCACGTTCGTTCCGCCGGGAACCATTGCGCTTGGATAACGGATGCCGTCGTACAGCCCGCTCTCGCGCATGCGCCGTACCAGTTTCTGACAAGGAAGATAGTCGCGGGGGTCGTCAGCTCGGCGCAGTGGTCGTCCCAGTTCTTCGCCAAACGCCATCAGCAGTTCCGCAAACTCCAGTTCGTATTGTGGGGTCTCGTCGGTAAAAGGGTTCAATGATGGAGGGGGTTTACTCAAATCTACGAGATGGAGATCGAGCGCGACGGTGATCTCGGCGACCGACACAAGGAGGCCGCGCCACGGCCGACTCTCGGCGATGGCAGTCGCCTCTTGGTCCGCCACGTACAATACCACCTCGCCTTCCGCGTTTGCACGACCGGGCTTGGCCTTTCCAGGAGGTGGGGGTCCAATATCCGCATCCTCGAAAGGTTTAATTTCGCCGCCTTCTTTGCTTCGGAATCCAACGCGCGTCCGATAGAGTATAGTCCCTTTCGTTAGCTCGACCTCCATGCGAGCTAAGTCGTCGTGTAGTAGTTCGGGCAGGTCGGGTTCATGCTCTGGATTCTCTTTCACCTGGTCGCAAAACTCCTCCCAAGCCTCAGCCATCGTGGTGTGATACCAGAGCGAAGAACGCCGGTAGTACAGTTCGTGCGCGTCGACTGGAGCCTCGCCGCTATCATCGTCCCACCCCGTCCGCATGATGTCCTCTAGGAGGCGTGCCGCCTTATCAGAAGTATAGAGATCTTCCCCAAAAACCTCGTGGTCCGACTGGATGAGATCAATGAGCATCTCTCCGTACGGGGCATCGCTCGGGACGTACAGCTCCATCAGGTTATGGAACGGGTCATAGAGAGCGCCGAGGACGACCACGTCGAACGATTTGTGCCCACAGTAATCGCAGTCGTCCATCGCCTCTCTGTTATCGCGAACGTAATGGCGCAACCACTTGTGCCCAAAGCAGTTGACACAGCATCTCGCACCCATAGACTCTCCGTATCGCCTACTGCTCTTTGTCATTCTTAACGTTTATGTCTTTGGGCCTATTTGTTAATGGTATAACATAGTGAACCCAGAGTTTTTCATAACTAGGGAATTCCTTCTCAATGAATTTACTCTAATAGTGTATCTCGAATCCGCCCCCGTTTTTGGCCAGATCATAACTACTCAGGATCCCTCCTCGTGTTTAGCTTGGGCCGACCACCGATTCGCCCGAAGCTGGGCTACATTTTCTGTGGCTAAAACGGCGCATAATACCGTGCCGTTCACCTTCCCGGCAGATGTGCTCGGGATTGCTCTGGGATGGTTAGGGGAGGTATTTTAACGGAGAGATACCTGTTTCATGCATAAAAGTGATCATTTCTAAGAAGTTCCTGTTTCTGATCCTTGGATTTTGCCGCCGTTCGCTTTCAAAACAATTGGCTTTGTATGCGTCCAGTATTCCCTCGCCCTCGTTCTGGTCGATCAGGCCCTTTTGAAAGGCTAGATACAATAGAGACTCAAAAGACATCGGCTTCAATTTCTTGAAAAGCGCCGCGAACGAGCTTTTAAAGACTGTGACCGCCTCGTCATCGTTCGTAAGCAATATCCAGTCATTTAAAATAGCCACTGGAATGGCCGCCGCATCTGCATCATCCAACGCCCTGATCAAGGTTGCGTACATATTGCTTTCTTGGGCCTTGAGTTTTTCTGGCATGCTGTACTGGTGAATAATTCCGCGCCGTTGCAAAAGTTTGAAGAGATGTTGACAGGTGGGATATCTTTTTATCTCTTGCTCGACTTGTAGAACCGTGACTATTCTGAAAGATAGATTCGCACATAGCTCCAAGAATTTGTCTTGGAAGCCCGACTCAACAACATATCGAAAAATGTTGGTATCTGTGACGATGAAGACTGGTTGCATCAAAATGCATGTTCTAGTTCTTCAGCATCCTTCGGAGAAATTTCCAACAGTTGGGCCAGATTGTTTCTGTTCCTAAAATACGACAATGCCCTGGAAAAAGTAACCTTTCCTTGTTCATAGGCTTTCTTTACCATGACCAGAAAGTCCTGTTGGACTGAGTTGATCGAATCCGCGGAACGAAACGAAAGATCAAGTTCAGGATGCTGGAACTTCTTGTCCATGGAACTCAGATGAACACGGTACACAGGGTCTTCGTTGTAAGCATATTCCGAGAGCTGCTTCCTCTTGCGTTCAGATATGAAACCTTCAGCCTTCAGACGATATCCGATGACGTAACTACTGACCCCAAAAACATGACACAATTCTATCACATCGTTGGGAGTAAATTTCTTTTTCTTCGAAACAAGAGAATCAAGAGCTGGCCTTGGAACCAACAGTCTTGCAGCCACAGCATTAGCTCTGCTTTCGATAGGATCCGACTTATCATCGAACACGTTACAAACATATTGTCCTTGGTCCCTATCTAGCAAAAAATGGGAATACTCATGGGCGAGTGTAAAGTTCTTACGGGTTCCTGGTTTTCTGGCATTGATAAGAATCCAAAAAGTCTTGCCGGCCGGAGGCATATAGAAAAAACCATCAATCGAATCGGGTAACCGCAGCAAATTGACGAAGATATCCTCTTTCTGTGCCAGCGGCAGTAAGTCTACTGGCTGGGTGCTCATGTATCCCCAGTATCTCCGTTCAGAAACTGCTATCCTTTCCCCCAACTCAAACCAGTTCAGCCTGGGCTCATTGGGATAAGTCCTTTGAAGTGAAATGTTCCCTTCATCCTCCAGTAGGTCTAATACGTTTTCGTAGTCGTCTATGAAGGCGACCGCCTTGTCGATTTCCTCCATGTCCTCGCTATCCACATCAAAATCATTCAGCCTGAAATGAATGCTAGGTCTCTCTTCAATAGAGGCTAGGAGAACAGAAAGCGAAACACCGTATACCTTGCAAAGCTGCTCAAGCTTCCCGAAATCGGGTCTTTGAATCTTTCCCGTTTCATAGTCGTTAATGGTTGAAACAGACAATCTGGACCATTTGCCAACCTCTTTGAGAGTAAAGCCCAAATTATTTCGATAGCTTGCAAGGATCTCCGCCAAAGCTGCCGCTTTCATATCCCCCCCCTCTTTTCAGTGCGTGTGTAGTTATTATCGGAATCATTCGGAAAAATGTCAAGATAATTCCGGTGTGACCGGAAACCACCAGGCGACTTTTTTTGGCTAAACGCTTGGCTACCTGGTCACTAGGCGATCAACAAATTAAACAAAAATCCCTGTATTCCTCACTTCTCCGCTTCTAGTCGGGCCAAACTAAGTAGCTGATATCAAATGAAATGATGTCGAAAAACAGGGCGATTTTGGGGTCAATAATGGCCTTTTTGGGGGCAAAAAGAGCAAAATGATAACTTGGTCCGACCACCGACTCCAACAATAAGTCAAGTAATTCTTCGCGAGAAAAGAGCCTCCCCAAGCCTCATGTGATAAACCTTATTCATCTTTTTAAAGAACACTGCGGAGCTTCTATTCGGCTTTTTTTTCTAGCACTCCATGCTGATACCTAGCTTTGTAAGAAAGACCACCATTACCCGACTAATTCATAAATCAACGGGAGACTAAGACCACCAGACAGTAATCTCCAAGAAACGACCTCCTTACTGCAGAGAGCATCTATGAATATAGAGAACCGGCAATACATTAGAGCCCAAGTTGGATACCCTGTCATGGTGAAGAGTTCGCAAGGACTTATGGTGGGGCAGGTAAAAGATATCAGCGCTGGTGGAGCTTTTATCTGTTGTCAGTTGCCATCGGAGCCTGGCAAGGTCCTTGAGATGACCATCAGGTTCTCACCTATGAGTCCGCCTTTGAAAGCTGAAGGGAAGGTGATTCGGTCGCACATTTACTGTCTTGATGACGAGACTAGATGTCATGGAATGAGTGTTAGATTTACCAAGATCTCTGATGATGACAGAAGATTCATCTCGTCTCTCATCTCAGGCTATCTCAAATCCGAATCCGAGAGAGGGACATTCGAAAAAGGGCCAGTTCCTAAACTGGTAAGGGCTACTATCTAGTTACCATTGGCTAATTGACATGGTCGGGAGCTCCCGTTGCCAGCAGCCTTCAGTGTCTCTCGACATCTTGTGTGCTGACCAAATCTCTTGACTGTAAAACCTATTTTAATAGCCCTGTTACTCTTAGAATGTTCTTTTCCTTGTGCCCGGCGCCCTGGGCCTTCTGCCTCCTATTTTAGCTTGGTCCGATCACCGACACTATCCCACTGATCCGATAGGGCTTGCGCTTACTCGATCACTCTCTGGGATTTTGCGGTGGAAATTTCAATCAGAGATACGTTATAAAGTTAGCCAATGTTCGTTCATCCAAAAAGCCAATCGGATCATTACTGACATCATGAATAAGATTGTAATTCAAGATGCTTCTGCCGGGCGTTGGCTCTATTTTCG